>ERZ1370068.7095-contig-6034_pt1 | contig 63663 bp, 110 predicted proteins | sample MGYA00561227_ERZ1370068 | MGnify/ENA primary metagenome ERZ1370068 (study PRJEB38410, sample SAMEA6850437) | metagenome | study: Metagenomic assessment of the ecological functions of the soil: analysis of the soil microbiota associated with the...
TTGTACTTCGTTCAGTTACGTATTGCTCGAGCGTCGCCTGGCTCGGCGTCAGTGACGACGGTAAGTTGACCTGGGAATTGAAATCACTTCGCTGAACGGCGCGTGACCCGATTTGATCGCCAGTGTCGCAACACGCGATGGGCCGGCACCGCGGTGCAATGAGCGCGCGATGTCTTCACCAGCTGGCGGAAATGCAACGTAGCGAGCGCGCTTTGGACTGCGCTTTTGGACAGGCCGGTTTCATCGGCCAGCATGCGCAGGCTGGCATTGACCGGTCGCCAGCGCTGGCGAGCGGCGCGGCCGGAAAGATAAAGATAGACGAGGAATGCCGCCGGTTGCTGATCGTGTCCGACGATATCGCGCATGAGCACATCGAGAACGTAATCATCGATCCGGCACGGTTTGATGGAAGCGCGGCATAACTTCGCATTCTGGATGCTATACCGATAAACGGACAACACTTTTTCGCGCCGGAGCGATCCTTGACGCTGGACGCCGCACAAAGTGCGCGTCCTACGTTCTGGACATGATCAAACAAATAAAATTTGTCAGTAGTCCCGGTGGCGGACCAGGACCGCGCGCTCGATTTTTACACCGAGAAATTGGGATTCACCATCATCACCGACCAACCGTTCGACGAAAAGCAGCGCTGGATCGAACTGCGCGTTCCGAAAGCGGAAACGCGCGTTGTCTTGTTTACCACCGATGAGGACAAGAACCGGATTGGCACGTTCATGAACATGTCCTACACCTGCGAAGATCTGCAAAAGACCTACGAAGAACTAAAGAAGCGAGGGGTTGAGTTTGAGAACCCGCCGAAAAGGAACATTGGGGAAACTTCGCCATCTTTAAGGACAGCGAAGGAAATCGCTTCGTCCTCGGCGATTGACGTCGTCCGCAGCAGCGCGATCAACGTGGCTGGACCGCCACGGCTGAGCTTCCACCTGGCGCTCGTGCGCGTCAGAGGCATCATTCGCATCCGCAACGCCACGACCGGATCGACGCGGGTGGCGCGGCGCGCCGGCAGAAGACAGGCGAAAAGTGCGATGAACGCCAGACCCACAATTGCCATCGCGAACGCAGGCAGATCCAACGGGCCCACTCCGTAGAGCACGGCTTGCAGTACGTGGCTGGCCGCAATTGCGCCGAGCAAAGCCGAGCACAATTCCGATGGAGACGAGAAGCGCGCCGTGACTGAGCACGAGTCGGAAGACATCGCTCCGGGCGGCGCCGAGCGCCATGCGAATCCCGAGTTCGCGCGTGCGTTGCGTCACGGTCAACGCCATCACGCCGTAAAGTCCGACGCTGGCGAGAATGAGAGCAAGGGCGGCGAATAGCTCGCGAGCAGCGTCATGATCAATCGTCGCGCCGCCAGACTGGTGGCGATGTTGATTTCCATCGTGGAGATGGAAGCGACCGGTTGATCGGGATCGAGCGCCTGGCACCTCGCGCTTGATGGCAGTGACCAGGGCGAACGGGTCGCCCTTCGGCCACGCGGATCGAGCAGCGTGTTCTCGTCCTGCGGACATTGCGCCGAGCACAGATACATCTGCGGGAAATTGAATTTCTCGACGTTGTTTTCGCCCGGAGCCTCATTCCGCGTGCGCGCGACACGACGCCGACGACCGTGAGCGGAGGCGCGTGTGTTTCTTCTCGGCGACTGGTTATCGTCGATTTGCTGGCCGATCGGATCCTTGCCGTGGAAAAATCTGCGGACGAAGCTGTCGTCAACAATGACAGCCCGCGCGACTGCCGGCAAAACCATCGCGCGACTGGGAGCCGTGCGGCCGTTGTATGTGTCCTGCAGACCGAACGCGCGCCCGCGCAGGATCGGCATTCCCATTACGCGGAAATAATCCGGCGATACGATGTTGATTTCGGCGCTGGGTTCCTTCCCGTGTTCGGGTTCTGGCGTGCCGGTAATGTGAACGTAGCTGTCCCATTCCGTGTCATCGAACGGAATGTTCGCGCCGATGGCGGCGGCGGCGACGCCAGGAAGCGCGCTGAGGCGTTCGATCAACTGCGCGTTGAACGCGGCGATGCTTTCGTCGGTCGGATATCGCGCTTTCGGCAGCGACAAGATTCATCGCTGAGCACGCCGTGCGGATCGAAACCGAAGTGGCGCGTTTTGCGCGCGCCAGAAACTCTTCAGCGTCAGCCCGGCTGCGGCTAACAAGATTAATGCGAGCGCCATTTGCGCGACGACGCGAACGCGCCCGGATGCGTTGTCGACTGCAGTCCCTTCGCTCGCCGCGCGTCCGGCGCCCTGATGCAAGTTCGAGCGAAAGCGAACGGACGCGCGAAATCCGCAACGCCGGCCACAGTCCGATGAGCATGCCTGGCGACGGCGGCGATTGCCGGCCGTGAAAGCGAGAGCGACAAAATCAATTCGTGTTTCGTGAAAGCGCGGAACGTTGCGCGGGCTCAATGCGATGATGCCGTCGAGACTCCAAAGTGAGAACAACACCGGCGATGATACGCCACCAAACGAGAACGAGCAAAGCCGCTCTCGATCAGAAGCTGTCGCACCAGTCTGGGCGCGACTCGCCCCAGCGCGGCCCGCACGGCTAACTCGCGAGTGCGCGTCAACGCCTGGAAAGCTGAAGGTTGGCAACGTTGGCGCAGGCGATGAGCAAAACGCACGCGACCGCGGCGAAAAAGCAGCCACACGCTTTGCCGATAATCGGCCACCGCCGGCCTCGAGCAGAATGCGCGCGCTCACCGTGCGTGCCGGCATCTTCTTCCGGATATCGTCGCGCGAGATCGTGCGCGATGTTGTTCATGATCGTCCGCCGCCTGCGCGAGAGTGACTCCTGGTTTCAATCGGCCCAGCGCCGAAAACCCGGGATGATTCCCGCGGCGAAGAACGCCGTCCTCGGCGCGAAGTTCGTCCAGCGGCAAATAAACTTCAGCCAGACGCGGAAGCCGACCTGTTCCGGAACAACGCCGATGATTTCGCGCGAAGCGCCATCGATCATGATCTGCTGACCCAGAACGACGCTGCGACTCCGCCAAAGCGTCGTTGCCACAAGGCTGTGGGTGATGAGCACCACTCTTGCTGCTCCCAGGCAAATCGTCAGCCTCGGCAAAATCGCGCCCAAGTGTTGGCGGCATGCCGAGGATTCCGAAGAAGTTCCAAGTCACGCGCGCGGCGCCGATCCGTTCCGGATTGGCCTCGCCCATTTTGCCGGAGAGATTGGCGCGATCGCGCCGGAACAGCGCGAGATCGGTAAATCCGCGCTGGGCCGCGCGCCAATCGAGGTAGTTAGGATAACTAACGGAGCCGGACTCGAAAGTCTCGGATCGTTCGCGCAGAAGAACGAGCCGCTCGGAATGCGGATAAGGTAACGGTCGCAACAGCAGCGCGTTAACGACGCTGAAGATGGCGGTGTTCGCGCCGATCCCGAGCGCGAGCGTAATTGCAGCGACAAAGGTAAAGCCGGGATGCTTAGCCAATTGCCGAATGGCATAACGAATTTCCCTGATCATGGATTCTTATTCCGTGCGCAAGGCGACGATGGGATCGACCCGGACTGGCGCGGCGCGCCGGCAACCAGCAGGCGAGCAGGGCGATAACAAAGAGCAAAGAAGATACTGCGCCGAAAGTCCCAATGTCCGTTGCGCTCACGCCGAAGAGCAGACTCGAAATTAGTCTCGTTAGGCCAAATGAACCAGCCAGACCAAGACCGACGCCGACCATCGTCAGCAACATTCCCCGCCTAATGACTAGTTGCAGCACGTCACGTCGTTGCGCGCCGAGCGCCATGCGAATTCCCATTTCGCGCGTGCGTTGCGAGACCGAATAAGACATTACGCCATAGAGTCCGATCGAGGCCAGAGCGATCGCGATGCCAGCGAAAATGGTCAGAAGCGTCATGGTAAATTTCTCGTTTCAACAATGTGCGCGCAATTGTGTCTTCCATTGTGCGCACATTCCCGAGTGCGACGTTGCGATCGACACTCCAGACCGCATTCTGCACCGATGGCAACAACGCGAGCGGATTGCCCGCGACGGGGCGCACCGCGACAAACATGCGTGGCCATTTGCCTTGCCCGAGCGGTTGGTAAAGTTCGGCGCGTGGCGGCGTATCGAGCGCGAGATGCCGGATGTTTCTCGGTTACGCCGACGATCTGCATCGTCTCGCTATCCTGCCCGAAGTTCGTGATGTATTTGCCGATCGGATCGTCGTTCGGGAACAGCATGCGGGCAGCGGCTTCGTTGATCACACAAACGCGCGCCGAGTTCGGCGTGTCCTGCTCGGTGAAAACGCGACCTCGCAAAGCGGAATGCCCATCGTGCGAAAATAGTCGGGCGTGCTGATACGAATGTCGGCGTCGTAGCTCTTTTCGCTGCCTAACAAGTTGAAAGAACGCCCGCTGTTTCCGCCGGAGAATGGCAAACGACTGACCGCACCGACGCGAGCAACGCCTGGCAAGCTGCTGATGCGTTCCACCACCTGCTGATAAAAATTGAGGTTGCGCGCGTCATCTGACCCCGCCGGCAGCCCGATATCAAAGACGAGCAGGTTGGCCGGAGTGAAACCGGGATCGACTTTCATCAATTTGCCGAAGCTCTTGATCATGAGCCCGGCGCCGATGAGCAGAACAAGGGTAAGACCGACTTCAGTCGTGATCAGGACAGAACGGCTGCGATTATGCGCGGCGGTGCTGCCGCGTTCGCCGTCGCCTAACGAGTCGTTCGGATTGGCCGATGATGATTGGAAAGCCGGTGTAAGACCGAAGATCACGCCGGTCAAAACAGAAACGATCAAACCGAAAAGAAGAACGCCGCGATCGATCGTCACCTCTTTGAAACTGCTCAAAACCGGCGGTGCCATCGCCATCAAAACCGGCATGGCCCAGACCGCGACTAAAATCCCAAGCGCGCCCCGATGACTGCGAGCAAAATACTTTCGGTCAGAAGTTGCTCAACAAGTCGTCTGCGATCCGCACCAAGCGCGGCGCGAATGGAAACTTCCGCGCGCGGGCAGCACCGCGCGCCAGCTGAAGATTGGCGATATTCGCGCAACCGATCAGCAAAAGAAAACCAACTGCCGCGCCCAACATAATGAGCGCGGAGCGAATGCCGCTCACTTTATCTTCCTGCAAGAGCGTGGCGGTCGCGCCTTGGCCCATGTTGTCGTTCGGATAATCTTTTTCCAAACGCAACGCGATCGCGCTCCATTTGTGCGCGCGCCTGTTGGATCGTCACGCCCGGTTTCATGCGCGCGAAAAACATCGAGAAAATTGCTGTCGCGAATTTGCCGCGGATCCGCGGTCGGTCGCAAGGCATGCGTCGGCACACCGAAAGGCGATGGCACCCAAAGTTCGCCGTAATCATCGGGGGAAAAACTTGCCGGCATCACGCCGACGACGGTGTGCGCTTCACCGTCGAAACGAATCCCGCGCCCGATGATGTTGCGATCGCCACCGAATTTCCGATCCCACAAACCTTGACTGAGCACCGCAACATTGGCACCGCCCGGTTGTTCATCGGCTGCTTGCAAAGTGCGGCCAATCAACGGCGCGGTTTCGAAGACGCGAAAAAACTCGCCGTCACCATCGTCACGCGCAGGCGTTCCGGCGCGTCGCCTTCATCCAAATTTCCCTGCCAGCCACGTGCCGCTGCCATTGCTGCGAAAACATCGTTCTGCGCGGCCCAATCGAGATAGTTCGCGGGCGAAGTTGCGTCGCCCGGAGTGTTCGTCGCGCGAACCGTCGGCGAGAGCGTCACAAGTCGGTCGGCCTCGGGATAAGGCAATGGGCGCAAGAGTACGCCGTTGATCACGCTGAAGATCACAGTCGTGCTGGCGATCGCGAGCATCAGCGCGACGACTGCGACGATGGTAAAAACCGAGATCTTTACGCAGCATGCGCAAGCCGTAGCGAATGTCGCGAAGAGTCGTTTCCATAGATTGCTTGTTAGGTTGCCGTTTATTCCATTCGCAATGCCACGATGGGGTCGACTCGGCTGGCGCGGCGCGCCGGAATCCAGCAGGCAAGGAATGTGGCACTGAGAAGCACCGCTCCGACTTCAAGATAAATCCTCGGGTCAGATGCCGCTGGCTTCGAAAAGCGAGACGTTGCAGAAAGTGAGAGACGGCGATCGCGCCGACCAAACCAATGGCTGAGCCGACGAGAAGGAGCTGCATTCCGTGGGAAAGAATTAGGGTGAGAATTTGGGATGGACGCGCACCGAGCGCGAGACGGACACCGATTTCGCGGACGCGTTTGAAGCGTGGTGTAAGCGAGCAAGACCATAGCAGACCGATGGTCGCGAGCGTGAGCGCGAGTCCAGCGAAAACGAGAAGAGAAAGCTGAGCAAACGTTGTGTACCCCACGTTTCGCTGGACGCGATCGGTCATCGGGCGAACATCGAAGAGCGGCAGCGCCGGATCGATCGATGCTGATCGCATCATCGAATCGGACGCTCGAACGTCACGCAGACGCAGATGTCGATCTTACGAAAAGCGTCAGACTCGGTGCGTTGAACCTGGCCTAACGAACAGTAGATTACCGGCAACGGCGCCATTTCATCGATGGCATGAAAGCGCATCGGCGCGACGACGCCGATGATTTCGCTCGCGACGTAGCCTTCTTCGTCGTTCGCCGGCATCGACACATCAGCCGTTTTCCGATCGGGTCCTCGCCCGGAAAATATTTGTCGACCATCGCTTGATCGACAACGATGACGCGCGGCGAGTCTTTCGTGTCGCGTTCGTTGAATGTTCGGCCGCGCAGTAATGGCACTTTGAGTGTCGAAAATAATCGCCCGCGCACGACTTCGAGATCGGCGCTCAACATGTCCGCGGCCGTCGGCTGCGGCGTGCCTTCGCGCCAGAATCCAGTTTGCCATCCGCCCATGCAGCGGACGCGTTCGAGCTTAGTGCGGCACGCTTTGCGACACCGGGAAGAGTCGCGCACTTTGTCGAGCAACGTCTCGGGCGAACATGTCGATCTTGTCGCGCGTCGTTGTAACGTCCGCCATGGCATTTCCAGGCGCGCGGTCAGCATCCCACGCGGTTCGTAGCCTAACGAGAGCGCTTGCAAGCGCGAAAAACTCTTCAACACCAGCGCCGCGCGCGATAGAGCAACGTGAGCGTGAGCGCAATCTGGCTGATGACGAGCCAATCGCGCGTCCGCTTGGTCGATGGCGCATCGCCGCTTCCTTGCGAAGCCGGCTTTCAAAGCCAGCTGAACGTCGGCCCGCGAACTTTGCCACGCCGGCCATAGGCCGAACAATAGCACGGCTGATGACCGATCAACGACCAACGTGAATATCAACACCGGCAGATCGAATGGGATGTCCTGAAACCTGGAGGCACTTTGTGGCGCCAAGATCGACAACGCGTCCCGCGCCCAAAGCGCCATGAAAAATCCGAGCGCGCCGCCGATCAATCGCGACGACGAAGCTTTCGACTGAAAGCTGTTTCACAATCTGTCCGCGGCTCGCGCCGACGGCGGCGCGAATGGCGAACTCGCGCGACGCGCGCTGCTCCGCGGGCGGCGAAGAGATTTGCCAGGTTCGCGCACGCGATCAGCAACACCAACGCCAACCGCGCCTAACAACAACCCGAGATTCGTCCGATATTTGCCGACGAGATTTTCGAGGAGCGGCGTGACGACAATCGTTTCGCCCTTGTTCGTTTCGGGATACGCCTTTTCCGAGTTGCGCGGCGATCGTTTTCATTTCGCTCCGCGCTTGATCGACCGTCACTCCGAGTCTTGAGCTGGCCCCAGACAAACATCATCGGATGATGCGATCGATCCATCCACGCCGGATTATTGCTTCGCCGCATCAATGAAAGCCAGACATCGGTATCCTGCGGCGAAGTCATCTGCGGCGGCATCACGCCGATGACGGTGAAATTCTGATCGTGCAACACAATCGATTGCCCGATCGCTTTCGGCGAACGGTTGAAAACGCGTTGCCAGACTCTATCGCTAATGATCGCGACCGGCGGTGCGCCGGCTTTGTCTTCATCTTCGCTAAAGACACGGCCGATTTGCGGCGAAAGTCCGATGATATTGAAGAAATTCCGCGTGACCGATGCGCGTTGAAACGCGCTCGGCTTCGCGACCGGGAATGCCGCTGAGATTGCGCGATTCTTTGTGTGTGCAGGCGAGATGCTCGAACGTCTTCGTCTCTTTTTGCCAATCGAAATAATCGGGCAATGCGACGGAAAAATCCTGACCCGGCCCGGATGATTCGTTCAGCACCATGATGCGATCGGCGTGCGGATACGGAAGCGGCCGGAGCAGGACGGAATTGATGATGCTAAAGATGGCGGTGTTAGCGCCGATGCCGAGCGCCAGCGTCAAGACGGCGATGGCGGCGAAGGCTGGCTGTTTCGCCAGCATCCGCAAGGCGTAACGAAAATCCTGGAGAATGGCGTGCATGGGACTACTCGCTACGCAATGCGACAACCGGATCGACCGCGCTGGCGCGTCGGGCCGGCCACCAGCAGGCGATGAAGGCGACAAAGCCGAGCAGGATGGTGACCGAGAAAATTGTTACCGGATCGGACGCGCCGATGCCGTAAAGCAAATTGCTGAGCAAACGGCCGACGGCGAAGACGAGCGCGATGCCAACGACGGCGCCGAGCGCGACCAGCCGCATCGCCTTCGCCGAAGATTAAGCGCAACACGTCCCCGCGTTGCGCGCCAAGGGCGAGCCGAATTCCGATTTCGTGCGTTCGTTGCGTGACCGCGTAACTCATCACGCCGAAAATCCCGCGGCCGCGAGCAGCAGCGCGATGCTCGGCGAAAAGCGCGACCAGAATCGCGTTGAAGCGCGGCTGCGCGATGGATGAAGAGACGTATTCACTCAATCAGCCGCGGACGATAGAGCGGCACGTCTTTATCGAGTTCGGTCACGGCGTTGCGCAGCGAACTCGTGAGGGAGGATGGATTGACAGTGCTGCGCACGAAGAGCGACACGGTCGAAATGGCGAATTGCTGATGTGGAATGTAAATCTGCAGGCTGCGCCGCTTCGCGAAGGGTTGTCAGGTGAAGATCGCGCAACCACACCCACGATCTCGCGCATCGGAGGCTCGCCGGGAGTGACGGAGCCGCTGGGCTTGATCCGTTTCCCGAGCGCATTTTCGCCAGCGAAAATATTTGTTCACGAAGCTCTGCGTGACGATAGCGACCGGCGGCGCGTTGATGTCGTCGCGTTCAGTGAAGTCGCGGCCGCGCAGCGGCGGCACGCGCAATGTTTTGAAGAAATCGGGCGCGACGAACATTGACCTGACGGCGGGCTGCTCGCTTTCGGCAGTGGATGTTCCTGAATGTCGGTCGTGAGCGTGATCTCGCTTCCGCTCAGTGGAATCCACCAGGCCGCGCTGGCGTGATTGACGCCGGGCGACTGGCCGACGCGCTTTAATAATTTATCGAAGAACGCGGCGCACTCGGCCGGTTTGCGCAGTAGGTCGTGTCGGGCAACGCGACGCGCGCGGTAAACACGTTCAGTGCGATCAAAGCCGGGCGGCACTTTTTGCAAACGCAGAAAACTTTCGCACCAGCAAGCCGGCGGTCGAGAGCAGCAACAGCGCGAGCACGATCTCGACCGCGACCAGCGCTGAACGAAGGCGCCGCCCGTGCGCGCCTTCGCTGGAGCCGCGCGCGCTTCTCGTGAGCGAGCCGGCGATGTTCGGATGCGATGCGCGCCAGGCTGGCAGAAGGCCGGCGAAGATTCCCACAATGAGACTCGCTGCGGCGGTGAAGGCGAGAACACGCGTGTCTGGCGAAATCTGATCAATCGCAGCGGAATGTTCGACGGGAGAAATCGTTTCATCGCGTCGAGTCCCCAGATGGCGAGCAACAAACCGGCGAGGCCGCCAATGACGCCTGAGCAAGACGCTCTCGGTGAAGCAGTTTGCCGCACGATGTGCCGGCGAGCGGCGCTGAGCGCGGCGCGAATGCTGATTTGTTTTTGCCGCGAAACGGAACGCGCGAGGAGAAGATTGGCGACGTTGACGCAGGCGACGAGGCCCACGCATGCCGCCATCGCGCTCAGCATCATCAACGCGGAATGCGTTTGACCCACGATCGCATCGCGTAACGAGCGGACACGCACGCGGAAATACGGCGTCGCTGTCGGGGTATTGTTGAGCCAGGCGTGGCGCTAATTGTATCCATGTTCGCCTGCGCCTGCGCCATCGAGACGCCACTTTTCAAACGCGCGATGCAGCCGAGGAAATTACGTTCGCGCTGCGCTGTCATCGGCTTCGATCCATCGCTGCTTTTCGCGCAAAATCGCGACCGTGATCCAAAGATCGGCTGGGATATTGTCGCGACCGAGCGGGAAATCGAAACCTTTCGGCATCACCCCGACGACCTGGTAACTGTTGCCGTCCAAGGTGATGGACCTGCCGATGATGCGACTGATCACCGCCGAATTGCGTTTGCCACACCGCGTAGCTCAGGATGACAGCGTGATTCCCGGGCTCATCTTCGTTCGCGGTAAAGGTCCGGCCGAGCAGCGGGTTTGACTCGGAGCAGAGTTGAACAATTCGCCGGAAACAGCTTCGCCGACGACATGCATTGCCTGTTTGCCGTCAGTCAGCGTGAGACTCCGATTGACGTAGACCGCGGCGCGCTCGAAGACGCGATTCTGCGCACCGCCAATCCTCGAAGTCAGGATATGAGACGGACATACGCTTCCGACCTTCTCCGGGCCTTCGCGCACATCATAGAGCGCGAGGTCAACGAGATCTTGCGGCTGCTGGAACGGAAGAGGCCGCAGCACAACGGCATTGACCACGCTGAAGACCGCGGTGTTGGCGCCAATCCCGAGAGCAAAGGTAATGACGACGATGAAAGTGAACGCCGGCTGTTTCACCAGCATTCGCAGGGCATACCGCAAATCCTGCAGCAACATGACCGCGATCTAATCTAAAAACGGCATACTTCGGTCCGGTTCGACCGGCTGATGTCTGCCTGTCTAATTCTTGTTAGATCTCGCCCTGGACGCACTGGTCGTCTGATTGGAAGCGAAGCCGGCGGTATGCGAAGGCACCACGATCGGCTGCACCACGAACTGCCAGATCGAAACGATCGCGCTCAAAATGAAGAGAGCGTAAATTACCGTTTCGAGCAGGCTTCGATTCTTGTCTTCAGACTCAGACTCCATGATAAGATCGTAAGTTGTAGATTTATGGGTGTGCATAGGTTGCCTTGCCCCTATGCACCCGCCGTGCCAACGATTTTTATCGTGCCGTAAGAGCTTGAGATCGTGTTGCTTAAAATGCAGCGATTGAAATTCGTCGTGCATCGAAATCATTCCGCGCTTGGGAAATGGCCGTCCCGAAAATGGAACCGTAATGCTTTGCCGAAAGCGTTGTGAGCCGCCGTCACCGGCGGCAGAATTTGAATCGATCGAATTCTGCCGCCAGTGACGGCGGCAGCTACAACGAGGAACTTAAGCGGATAAAATATTCGTTGCCGCAAAACGGAACACAGACTTTCTAGTCTGTGCGCCCAGCGGAGTTGCACTCCGCTGACGACCGACAAAGAAAAGCGGACAAAATGTCCGCTTGGCGCACATGGCAGAACCCTATGTTCCGGCCGCAGCCGCCGCTTTCTTCGATTTCTTTTCCGCGCCGCTGGATTGCTCGCCCTCTTTTTCGATTTGCGAGTTTTCTTCTCCGCCGCCTCATCGATCTCTTGATCGACGAGAATGGCGGCATCTACCCACTCCAGATAGGCGACCGGAGCTGCGTCGCTTTTGCGCTGCCCAAGTTTCACGATTCGGGTGTAACCGCCGTTGCGATCGGCCGTGCGCGGCGCGATTTCATCGAACAACTTTTTCACCGCATCTTTCTGCCGCAGAACCGCGAAAGCGGTGCGACGGGCATGGATCGACCCTTTTTGCCGAGGGTGACCATTTTTCCGCGAGCGGCCGGACCGCTTTGGCTTTCGCCAGAGTGGTACGAATGCGTTGATGCTCGATCAAGCTGCAAACCTGATTTGCCAGCAGCGCTTTCGATGCTCGGCCGTGCGACCGAGCTTTATCGTTTTCTTTTGGTGTCGCATCGCGAAATTAGCTGACGCGCGATGGCTGCTCTGTGCCCGCTCCATTGGAGCTGGCGGCGACATCGACTCCGACCGGCGTTTCCACCAGACCGGGATCAAACTTCATTCCCAGCCCGAGTCCGAGGGCAGTGAGTTTGTCCTTAATCTCGTTAAGCGATTTCTTGCCGAAGTTTCGATATTTCAGCATTTCCGCCTCGGTCTTTTGGGCGAGCTGGCCCACGGTGGTGATGTTGGCGTTGTTCAGGCAATTGGCCGCGCGGACGCTCAGCTCGATTTCGTTCACGCTCATGTTGAGAAGCTTCTTCAGCTTCATGTTCTCTTCGCTTACGCCGGCGGGCGTCTCGTCGAACTCGATCACGTCTTCGTTGAAATTGACGAAAACATCGAGGTGATGCCGCAAAATAGCTGAGGCCTGGAGTAAGCGCGTCGTCCGGCGTGAGACGGCCATCGGTCCAAACTTCGAGAATGAGCTTGTCGTAATCGGTGCGCTGGCCGACGCGGGTGTGTTCCACCGCGTATTTCACTCGCGTCACCGGAGAAAAATAGAATCGATCGGAATGAGGCCGATCGGCTGATCGGGCCGCTTGTTTTCTTCGCCGGTGGCGAAACCGCGTCCCACGCGGACTTCCAGCTCGGCATCGAACTTATGTTTTTTGTCGAGCGTGCAGATGACCTGATCGGGGTTCAGAACCTCGTAGCCCTGGACGAGTTGAATATCGCCGGCGGTGACTTCGCCTTCCTTGTTCACGCTGAGCGAAAGTTTGCGCGGCTCGTGCTCGGTCGCCTTGAACTTGATGCGCTTTAAATTCAGCACGATGTCGGTGACGTCTTCGACCACGCCCGGCAGCGTGGCGAATTCGTGCTGTGCGCCGGTAATTTTCACCGCGGTAATGGCCGCGCCTTCCAGCGATGACAAAAGCACTCGCCGAAGCGAGTTGCCGACGGTGTGGCCGTAGCCCGCCTCAAAGGGTTCCGCGACGAACTTCGCGTAAGTTTCCGTTGCCCCCTTCTCCTCCTTGGAGAGGGTCTTCGGCATTTCAAACCGACCGTAACGAACTGGCATAAGCTTAATAGTTAACGATCTAACGAAGTCAGCGATTTAGCGAATGCAGAAAGCAAATCGCCAGATCGATAACAGCATTAAATCACTAATTCCTTTCGCTGGGTTTCCCCTGGCGAGTAAAGCTTCGCGTCCAGCGACGGAAACCCAGGGACCAACAGCGCAACTAATTTAAAAACTCGCTGCGAGGGTGGAAAATGAACACGATTCCGCGTCTTTTGCAAGTCATGCATCAAGGGTCATCCCGAGCGAAGTCGAGGATCCGCCGCGAAACCTTTAAGGTAACCGCCGCGGGATCCCGACTCACGCTCGATGACCGCGGGATGGCGACGCTAACCTTGCGCAATCTCGTCTGGCAGCTCGTTGATCGTATCGCCGGTGCGGGGAAAATGCGCTGCCAATAATTTTCCTACTTCGCTGATGGCGAGGATGATAGCGCGATTGAAATCCTGGTTTTTGAAATGCGACCGCATGTCGTGCACTAATTTTTTCCAAAACTCCTCGCCGCATTTCTCGTGCACCCCCACATCGCCCACCACGGCGTATTTATGGGCGCGGGGCGCGACAAAAATCAGAACGGCATTGCGATCCCGCGTTTTTTGCATGCCCAGCTGGAGAAATCTCTCTCTGCCCGCGGCAAGGCATCATCCTCGAATTTGTCCCCGTTGAATAAAAACCCGAATCTGGCCGGAACTTTTCCCCTCCGCCTTTTTGATCGCCTGGGCTACTCGATTGTGATCGAGCCGGCTAAGAAAATTGTGCGTGCGCATCTACCAACTGCCGCTCGCGCCGCCTGCCGCCACTCGACCCGCCGCCACCACTGAAACCACTGAACCCGCCGCCACCCGACGACCATCCGCCGCCCCCACTACCCCAGTTGCCCGAAACGAAGGGGCCGCCACCGCCGGTATAACGATAACCGCCGAGACGACGCGAGGCGCGCATCGCCAGCAAAATTATGACCAGAACGAAAAAGAAAATCAGTAGCCCGGCAGGGTTATTCTGAGTGCTCCCGCTTTCCCGCACCGTCTTTCCGCTCCCTGTACTCCCGCGAATTGCTTTAAATATGAGATCGATTCCAGCAGCGAGGCCGCCTTCAAAATCGTTCGCGCGGAATCGCGGGGCAACAGCATCGCGAATAATCTCGTTGCAGGTGATGTCGGGCAGCGCCCCTTCCAGCCCGTAGCCCGGCTGGATTCGCATCCGGTGATCGTCCACGAAAACGAAAAAGACGACGCCATTGTTTCGTCCCTTCTGCCCGACCTGCCATGCCTGGAAAGTGCGCTGGGTAAAGTCTTCGATAGAACTTTGCGAAGGCATTGTCCGCCAGACAGCGACGACAATCTGATTGAGGTTTCGCGTTCAAATTGCGCCAACTGTTCGTTGAAACGCTCGGCCGCCCCGGGCGAAACGACACCGGCGTAATCGTTGAAATAACGGTCCGGTTTCGGCGGAATTGTTTCGGCGGCGTGCGCGACGATAGCGCTGGCGAAAAGCGCGAGAATTCCAAGGCAGAGTCGTGTTCGCTTTTTCGTCATCCTGAGCAAAACCGCAAGTCCGGTCCGGACCGAGGGATCCAGCTGCGTCAACTTTAAGGTTATTTCCACGGGATCCTTCGACTCCGCTTCGCTACGCTCAGGATGACAGCAAAAGTTATGGTGTCGGAGCCGCGGCTGCGGCTGGTGCCGGACTTCCAAAGTTAAAATTCACCGTCGGCGCTTTCTCCGCGCCGGCTTGCGCTTCAAAAATGGACGTGGTTGGAATCCAAACATGCCGGCGAACAGGTTTGTCGGAAAAGTGCGCACCGCAGTGTTGTATTCCTGGACGGCGCTGTTGAAATTTCCGCGCTCAACCGAGATTCGATTTTCGGTTCCTTCCAACTGCGCCTGCAAATTCTGGAAGTTTTGTGTCGCGCGCAGTTCCGGGTAGCGCTCGCTAACGACGAGCAGGCGCGACAGCGCGTTACTCAACTGTCCCTGGGCCTGCTGAAATTCCTGCAATTTCGCCGCGTCCACCGGCGCATGATTCGGATCGATTTGCACCCGGCCGACGCTGGCACGCGCGTTCGTCACTTCGGTCAGGGTCGATTTTTCAAAATTGGCCGCGCCTTGCACGGTGTTGACCAGGTTCGGGATCAAGTCCGCGCGCCGCTGATATACATTCTGCACCTGCGCCCAGCTTTGATCGACTTTCTGCTGTAAGCCAACCAGCCGATTATAGCTGCCGGCGACAGCGCACCCGCCGACCAGGACAACGAAAAGGATGATGGCACCAATACCGAGACAACCAATAAGACCTTTATTCATAGAAGATAGCAACCTGTCCGCCGGGAATTACCCGACACGTCTGCGCGAAGTCTCCGAAATTGCGGGGCCAAGTCAATCCTCGGACGCGATGGTTGTAGCCGGGCTCGGGGACTCCGGTTGACCGGCATCGGAGACGCCGGCTGCAGCGGTTGGTCGCGGCGCGACTGGCAAATAGCGTGTGCGCAGTTCTTCGGCGTTCGGCAATTCGTCGAGATTCCGCAAACCGAAGTGCTCCAGGAAAAATTGCGTCGTCTCGTAGAGCAGCGGACGGCCGGGCAATTCTGCGCGCCCGCTGATTTTAACCAAACCGCGTTCCATTAAATTCTGCAGGACACCTTCGACGGTGACGCCTCGGACCGCTTCCACATCCGCCCGGGTAATGGGTTGGCGATAGGCGATGATGGCGAGTGTCTCCAACGCGGGCGGCGACAGTCGCGCCGGTTTCGGGCCGGGAAAAAGCTGGCGCACCCAGCGAGCGCAATCGGGATGGCTAACCAATTGCCAGCCGTCTGCTTTTTCTAGGAGCTGGAACCCGCGCGGCGCCAGGGTGTACTCGACTTTCAGTTGCTCGAGCGCGACCGCAATTTCCGCTTCTTTCACGCGCGCAAATTCATTCGGAACGAGCTCGTCATCTTGGCCTGCGCTGGTGAGCGCGCCACGCAGCTCGGCCGTGGTCAGCGGCTTTTGCGCGCTGAAGAGGAGTGCGCTTCGAGTACTTGAGAAAGGGTCATAACTACATCAACACTGTCATCCTGAGTCGCAGCGAAGGACCTCTCACCAGGACGTTGAATCCCACACAAATCTTCTTGTGTGATCCAGCAGCTTGGTGAGTCCCTCACTGCGTTCGGGATGACGGCGCGTTTACGATCGTTTTCATCCTGCTCCAATCGCTTCCTCGATCGCTTCCGCGATTCGATTGGCCTGCCGATCGATCTCGTCCGGTTCGCGTCCCTCGATCAGTAAACGAATTTTCGGTTCGGTGCCTGAGTAACGCAAAGGACACGGCCTTTCCCGGAAAGTTGCTGTTCGGTTTCATCCACCAGTTTCATCACCGCCGGCAACTCCTCCAAGGGCGGTTTGCGTTTCACCCGCAAATTCCGTTGCGCCTGCGGATATTTTTTCAAGCACCGCTTTAGCTCGCTTAATGGTTTCCCGCTTTCCTTCATGATCCGCAAAACCTGGAGCGCGCTGATGATGCCATCGCCGGTGGTGGTGAAATCGCGAAAAATCATGTGGCCACTTTGTTCGCCTCCGACATTGAGATTGCGCGCCATCATTTCTTCAAGCACGTAGCGGTCGCCCACTTTGGTGCGAATGACTTTGCCTCCGTGGGCGCCGAGGGTTTCATCGAGGCCGAAGTTGCTCATCACCGTCGCAACCAGAGTGCTGTCGCGTAATTTTTTCGCGCGCAATAAATCAACGCTGGCGATGGCCAGAATCTCATCGCCATCAACCAGTTCGCCGTTTTCATCGCACAACAAAGCGCGATCGGCGTCGCCATCGTGGGTGATACCAACGTGGGCGCCGGATTCGCTTAACCACCCGCTGAATCTCCTCCGGATGAGTGCTGCCGCAGTCGGCGTTGATATTGGTTCCGTTGGGCGTGTCATGCGCGACGGTGATATCCGCGCCGAGCTCGCGCAAAATGCAGGGCGTGGATTTGTAGGCGGCCCCATTCGCAACATCGACCGCGATCCGCATTTTTTCCAAAGTCATTCCGCGCGGAAAACTTTGCTTGGCAAATTCTACGTAACGGCCAAGCGCGTCGTCAATTCGGGTGGCGCGCCCGATTTTCCCCGCGGTCGGGCGGATCGCATCGATCTCGCCGCTGAAAACGAGCTGCTCGATTTGCTGCTCAATCTGATCATCGAGCTTATAGCCATCGTGGCGGAAAAATTTAATGCCGTTGTCAGCGTAAGGATTATGTGAAGCGGAGAGGACGATTCCCGCATCGGCGCGCAGGGAGCGGGTGATATAAGCGACCCCGGGAGTGGGCAACGGGCCGATCACAAGCACGTCCACCCCCAATGATGTGATCCCGGCGACCAGCGCGTTTTCGAGCATGTAGCCGGACAGCCGGGTGTCCTTGCCCAGCACAATCTTTGGTCGCGTCCCGCTCGGATGCGCGCGCGGATTCGATTTCAGGAAAACATGCAGCCGCGGCGCGACCGCAGCCTAAGGGCAGTCTCGGCTGTGACCGGCTCGACATTGGCAACGCCGCGAACGCCATCCGTTCCAAAATCTTTCTGTTGTCGCTCACCCGGCTAATTCAACGTCTCGATGTGACATTCGTAAACTCGAAACTATGGCCAGCGAGCGCTTTCCCCAGACCGCAATCTTATCGGCCTCAAGATATGGACGACTTTCTGAATGAAATCGGCGTCGCCCGGCATGATTTATCTTGTGCGTTTCTTTGCGGCGCGCGCTTGCTCCCGCACATTCCGCCCCTGCGCATTCAACTCGTTTAGTTTGCGGTGCAAGGTCCGGCGGCTGATTCCCAGTTGCGTGGCCGCGGCGGTTATGTTTCCGCCCGTTGAATTGAGTGCCTGGGTGATCAGCCGTTTTTCCGTTTCCGCCAAATCGAGCGGATTCGCCGTTTCCGAAACTGTGATTGCGCCGCCAGACGTTCCCGCCGCCTCCCGGATCGCGCGCGGCAAATCGCGCACCGTAACTTTGGGTCCGCTCGCCATCACTACCCCGTGCTCGATCGCAGTGCGCAACTCGCGAACGTTTCCCGGCCAATCGTAGGCGAGCAGCGTATTCATCGCGTCCGTGGTGATATCGAGCACCGGCTTCTCATTTGCTTTCGAGAAATGCCGCAGGAATGATCTAACGAGAAGTGGGATGTCCTCCTTGCGCGCACGCAAGCGGCGGCATGGTGATGCGGACAACGTTGAGGCGAAAATAAAGATCATCGCGAAATTTTCCTTCCCGCACCATTTGCTCGAGGTTCTTGTTCGTTGCCGCGATCACCCTTACATCCGCGCGTAAGGTTTGCGTGCCCCCGACGCGTTCGAAGGCGCGTTGCTCGCTCATTACCCGCAACAATTTCACCTGTGTGCTCGGATCGATCTCGCCGATCTCGTCGAGAAAAATGGTGCCGCCATTGGCCTGTTCGAACCGTCCGATCCGCCGCTCGTGCGCGCCCGTAAAAGCGCCGCGCTCGTGCCCAAACAATTCGCTTTCCAGCAAAGTCGGCGACAACGCCGCACAATGCACCACCACAAATTTCGCCTGATTGCGCCGACTCAACTTATGAATCGCGTGCGCCGCCAGTTCCTTGCCGGTGCCGCTCTCGCCCTCGATCAAAACATTCGCCGATGAGGGCGCGACCTGCCGAATCGTGTCCAGCACTTCGCGCAGCGCGAGCGATTCGCCCAAAATATTTTCCAGGCCGAAGCGTTCGTCGATTTGCTGGCGCAAGGTGCGATTCTCCTGCTCCATCCGGCGCGATTGCAGCGCGCGCGCAATCAGCATTTCGACTTTGTCGAGATTGAGTGGCTTGGTCACGAAATCGTAAGCCCCGCGTTTCATCGCTTCGACCGCGGTATCGACCGAACCGTAAGCCGTCATCATGACGCAGATGGGCGGGTGCGGCATTTTCAGTGCGCGCTCGATCAGTTGCATTCCATCTTCGCCCGCCAGCCGCAGGTCGGTCAGGAGCAAGTCGACCGTTTCGCGTTCGAGGACGCTGATGGCGCCGCCGATGTCTTCGGCGACATAGACGTCGTATTCGTCTTCGAGCAAACGTCGCAACCCGTCGCGGGTATGCTTTTCGTCATCGACAATCAAAATCGTTGGCTGCATCTCCAGCGCGTCAAATTTTCACGTTGAGCAATTCTGACTCAATCGCTCAATCTCTCAAATCAGTTCGCAGGCGTTTCAGCGTTCCCGGATTCCGGTCGCCCGCTTCTAACATGCGGACGCGTTGTTCCCTGAAGGGCAGGCGAATGGTCAACGTCAATCCTTTGCCCTCAGTGCTTTCGATTGCGAGTTCGCCACCGTGCTCGCGCACGATCCGTCGCACGATGAGCAAACCGAGGCCGGTGCCCCTTTCCTTGGTCGTATAATAGGGCTCGAAGACATGGCTTAACGTTTCCGCAGACATTCCTCCACCCGTGTCGATGAAACTCACTCGCACATGCGATTCATCCATGTCCGTCCGAATCCGCAAAATGCCGCGCCGTTTCATCGCTTCGAAACTGTTTTTGATGACGTTGTAAAATGCCTGCTTCATCTGGCCGCGATCAAGCTGGAGCAGTGGCAAATCGGAACGCAATTCCGTCTCCACCACGATGTCGCGCGCTTCGATCTCGGCCGAGAAAAAGCGCACCGCTTCCTCCACGATGGTGTTAATATTTTCGGGCTGAAGCTGCGGACGCGACGGCCGGATCGCGCGCAGGAATTGGGTAACGATGGAATCGAGTCGATTGATTTCGCCTCGACAAATCTCGATCGAATGCTGCAGTTCGTCGCGTTCTTTGCCTTTCAACTTGCGCGCCTGCCGTTCCATCAACTGCAAGTGAATGTTCAGTGAATTGAGGGGGTTGCCCAGCTCATGAGCTACGCCCGCCGCCAGCAAGGTGAGCGCATTCAATCGCTCGCTCTCGATCGTTTTCTCCGCTGTGCGCCGGCTCTCGGTAATATCGCGCATGATGATGGCATAGCCGACCTGCTCGCTGTAGCCGCGGCCGTCGGCCGCGGCATTTTCATTCTCGGTCAAACCGCGACTCAATCATCAGCGGGACGATGTAAAAATTAATGAAGCGATTGCTCGGATAAAAATTTCGAGATCCCGCGTGACCGGACCACCACTGTGGGTGAGCGCATTCCAATCAAGTCCTCGCACTCGTTCCTCGAGCAGTTTGCCGATGGAATCCTCGCCATCGAGACCGAAAAGCTCGCAGGCGGCGTCATTCAAATAAGTAATGCGGCCTGATGAATCGGTAACAACGATTCCTTCCTGGATGGCGTTGAAAACCGTCTCGAGAAATCCCTTTTCCTGGGCCAGGCGCAGCAAATAATTCTGGACCTCCTCCGGCCCGATCTTGCCGAGACGCCCGATCAGTTTTTCGAGAAAGCCAGCTTTCATGCAGTGCTTGTCATCCCGGAGCGTAGCGAGGGATCTCTCAATGGTTCGAGAGATTCCTCGCACTTCGCTCGGAATGACAAACTGGAAGCGGCGGAGACGGCGCTCAGCGCGCTCCGCGCCGTCGTGCGCGGGCTCGGGCACCTGGCCGGTCTCGGCTTCGGCGCGCTCTTTCAACGCGGCTTTGCGCGACAGCTTGACTCGTCCTTTGTCATCGATGCCGATGCATTTTACCCAAATGATGTCGCCCACCTTCGCCACGTCTTCCGTTCGTTTTACCCGGAAATCGGCCAGCTCGGAAATGTGCACCAGTCCATCTTTGCCAGGGAAAACTTCGACGAATGCCCCAAATTCCTTGGTCGAAACAACGCGGCCTTGATAGGTGGCGCCGATCTCAATCTCGCGCGTCATTCCGCCAATAATTTCCTTGGCCCGCGCCATCGATTCGCCGCTGGTCGCATAGATGTGAACCGAGCCGTCGTCCTCGATGTTAATTTCAGCGCCGGTCTCCGCCACGATGCCCTTGATCGTTTTGCCGCCAGGCCCGATGAGCGCGCCGATTTTCTCGGGATTAATTTTGATCGTCTCGATCCGAGGCGCGTATTTCGAAAGTTCGGCACGCGGTGTGTCGATTGCGCCACGCATGATCTCGAGAATTTTGCTGCGCGCTTCCTTCGCGCGTTGGATCGCTTCGCTGAGAATTTTCAAGCTGATCCCAGGCAATTTCAGGTCGAGCTGGTAACCGGTCACGCCTTTGGCCGTTCCGCAAAGTTTGAAATCCATATCACCGAAATGATCCTCGGAGCCGATGATATCGGTTAGAAGCTCATAACGTTTCAGTTGATCGTTGTCGTATTCGGTCACGAGACCGACGGAAATTCCCGCGACCACATCTTTCACCGGCACGCCTGCGTCCATCAGGGCGAGCATTCCGCCGCACACGCTCGCCATCGAAGTCGAGCCGTTCGATTCCATTACTTCGCTGGAAATACGAATGGCGTAACGAAAGTCATTTTCACTCGGGACCACCGGCTCAAGCGAACGTTCCGCCAATGCGCCGTGGCCGATCTCGCGGCGGCTCGCGCCGCCAAACCTGCCGGTTTCGCCGACTGAGAACGGCGGGAAATTATAATGCAGCAAAAACCGTTTCGATTGTTCGCCGCCGCCGTAGGCATCGATCATTTGCGCTTCCTCGATCGGGGCGAGAGTGGCGAGCGCGAGAGCTTGCGTTTCTCCGCGCTGAAAAATGGCTGAGCCATGCGCGCGTGGCAGCACCCCAACCTCGCTGCTGATTTGACGCAGATCCTGATAGCCGCGGCCATCCATTCGCTTCTGTTTTTCCAGGACACTGACGCGGAAGGCTTTTTCTGGACGTAATCGAAGGCCTGCGAAATGGCGAAATCGTCCGCTTCGGGATATTTCTGGAGCATCGCTGCCTTCACTTCCTCGCGCAACGCGTGCACCGCCTTGGAGCGTGCAACTTTACCCTGAGTATAGAGTGCGCCCTCAATGCGATCGCCGGCGACCTGATACGCGATTTCAAGCAGCTCCGGTTTGACGTTCAGCAGCGGCATCTCGCGTTTGGGCTTGCCAACCTGTGCCGCCAGCTCCTTTTGTGCGCGAATCATCTCGCGCGCGTGTCCGTGAGCGAATTCCAGCGCTTTCAGGAATTCCGCTTCCGGCAATTCGTTGGCGGCACCTTCGATCATGATGACATCGTTTTCGGTGCCGACATAAATCAAATCGAGATCGCTCTGTAATCGATCGGTATGGGTGGGATTGGCGACAAATTCGCCGTTCACTCGTCCAATCCGAACCGCGCCGATCGGCCCTTTGAATGGAATGTCCGAAACGGTCAGCGCGGCCGACGCGCCGTTCATCGACAAAATGTCGGGATCATTTTCTCCATCGGCGCTGAGCAAAATGGAAATGACCTGGGTGTCGTAGAAATAACCTTGCGGGAAGAGCGGGCGCAGCGGTCGATCGGTCATCCGCGACGTGAGGGTTTCCTTTTCCGTCGGGCGTCCTTCGCGTTTAAAATAACCGCCGGGAAATTTTCCCGCGGCTGCCGCTTTTTCGCGGTAATCAACCGTCAGCGGAAAAAATCCTGACCTTCCTTAATGGTGGTGGCCGAGACTGCGCTCGCCAGCACGATTGTTTCACCGCACGAAACTATGACCGAGCCGTCGGCCAGTTTCGCAATCTTGCCGGTTTCAATAGAGATAGAATGGGCGCCTATTTGCGCCGTGACCTTGTGTTGCATTTTTACTTTCCTGGATGTGCGAGAATCCAGGCCGGTCACCCTGATTGTAGGTGTCAATTCCGAGGCGACTGCGCAAGTTTGAACCTTGCTTTGCCCTCGGCCCTGAAACCTAAAACCCAAGGTGCCTTATCGGCCTGGCCTTGCAGTTTTTGTTTTCGTCGGCTTCGACGCGGAAACTGCGGTTACTTCCGCAGATTCAGCTTGTCGATCACCTTTTTATAGCGCTCGCTTTTCGAGCGGTTGAGATAATCGAGCAGGCTGCGGCGCTGCGCGACCATTTTCAAAAGCCCGCGCCGCGAAGAATGGTCCTTCGCGTTGGTCTTGAGGTGTTCGGTTAATTGCGCGATCCGTTTCGTCAGCAACGCCACTTGAACGTCAGCGCTGCCCGTGTCCTTCTCATGCAATTGGAACTCCTTGAGATCCACCGTTGCCGCATTCTCAGCCATAAACGAAGCGCCTAGTGTAGATGAAGAATGCCGATTCGCAAGTAGCGCCGCGGTCGACTAACGAAAGCTTCGCTGTTGTTCAATCACATCGCACGATGTTAGGAACGGCATCATGAGGGGCAACGCGCTCGCGATCCAGGTGGAACGCAACATCGATTTGATTCATTGCGAGAAGGGGCCGCTCAACGTCCTCGAGATAAAATATAATGCCCAATCCAAGATCGTATTCGCTGCCATCCGCGAATTAATGACGGCACCCGAAGAGCCGAAGCGCCGCGCCGGATTCCATTCATGACAAATTCAACCCTGCCGGAGAAACACGACGAACTCGGTCCCTTCGCTTACCGGGATGGGCGCCGGCTCCTCATCCTGATCGTGCTCCTGATTGCTGGCTGGCTCCTGCTGCGCGCCCTCGTGCCGGTGCTGTTGCTTTTCGGAATCGTGATTTTGCTGGCGATGGTGCTGAATCCGCTCGTCGTTTATCTGGAACGCCGACGCGTCCCTCGACCAGCTGGCGTTGCGCTTGTCCTGATCGCGCTGGCCGCAATCGTGGTGTTGGTGGTCGCGGTGGCAGTGCCCACCTTCACCGATCAATTGCAATTGTTGATCCAGCGTGCCCCGGCGCCTGGCAGTCGATTCGCGGTCATATCGCCGATTTCACCGAGCGCTACCCGCATTGCAAAACACCTTGCCGCAGGCCGATCAAATTGCCGCCACCGTCGGAAACCAGGCTGGCACAATGGCGAACGATGCTCCTGCGTTCAACCATTGGTGTGGTCGGCGGGCTTTTCATTTTCGTTTTTGCCGTTCTGCTTCTGATTTTTGTGCTTTCGAATCCGCGGCCGCTGATCGTTGGTTATCTGGCGGTTATACCAGATCGTCATCGCGAAAAGCGCGGCGCACTCTGATCCGGATGATGGAACAAATGACGGCATGGGCGCGTGGCGTCGCCATCAATGGCGTCATCACCGGCGCATCCACTGGCATTTTATTGTGGGCCGTGGGAGTACAGCCGGCATTCGTTTTTGGCGTTCTCGCATTTTTCGGCGAATTCTTGCCCAACATTGGGCCCGTGCTGGTTGCTTTCCCCGTGCTATTCGTCGCTCTCAGCATCAGCGTGACCAAGTTCTGGCTCGCGCTCGGGGCAATTTTATTCGTGCAACAGGTCGAGGTGAACTTCCTTGTCCCTTACATCCTTGGAAAAGAAATGCGGTTAAACCCGGTACTCATTTTGTTTTTCACCGTCGCGATGGGCTGGCTCTTTGGGCTGGCCGGCGCCATCCTGGCTTTGCCCGCGGCTGCTCTAACCAAAATTGTCATCGAAGAATTTTATCTCCGTCCGCGAGAGGTCGATTACGCACCGCTCGAACGCGATGCTGATCGAATTGTCCGCACCGAATCAGCTCACGATACTCTCCCTTTATGAATCGAATTGCTGCTTTCCTCATCGGAGCGGCGCTTGCGACCAGCGCGCTTGCTCAGAAAATTTCCCTGGTCGGCGGTGCCGCAATTAATCCGGCGGACGGCAAGATGGTTCAGAACGCCGTTGTCGTAATTAATGGCGACAAAATTGAGAGCGTTGCCAGCCGCAAAGAAAGCGGTGTCCCAGTCGGTTCCCGCTGGGTCGAGTGCGACGGGAAATTCATTCTGCCTGGCTACATCGATACTCATGTGCATTTCTTCCAATCGGGTGATCTTTTCACCCGGCCGGACGGCGCCGATCTCAATAGCGTGCGGCCGTACAAAGACGAAGTGGGCTGGATCAAATCGCATCTAGCCGACACTTTTGCGCGCTATTTGCGCTGCGGCATTACCAGCGTGGTCGATGTGGGAGGGCCAATGTGGAATTTCGAGGTGCGCAAAACCGCGGATTCGACCGCCAAAGCGCCGCGCGTGGCGGTGGCTGGGCCGTTAATTTCCAGTGTCTCGCGCGAAAAACTCGATCTTGGCGATCCGCCGATTGTGAAGATCGATACTCCCGATCAAGCGCGCGAGTTCGTGCGTAAACTCGTCGCCCAAAAGCCGGACTTGGTTAAAATCTGGGTACATCGTCGACCAGGATCATCCGGTCGATTCGTTCCGGCCGATTGCGCGCGCCACGATCGAAGAAAGTCACGCGCACAAGATTCGCGTGGCCGTTCATGCAACTGAATTGGAAACAGCGCGCGCTGCGGTTGAGGAAGGGGCCGATGTCCTTGTCCACAGTGTCATCGACAAACTCGTCGATGACACGCTTCGTGAAGTTACTGAAGGATCGGCGCACGATTTTGTGTCCGACGCTCGTCGTCTTCGAGCGCTACGGCCGCACCTTTGCCAACAAACTCAACCTCACGCCCGAAGAAAAAGCGTGGGGCAATCCGGAAGTGATCGCATCGCTCGATGTGACGAAGATCCCGCCGGACAAACTGCCCGAGCGGATCAAGACGGCGCTGGCCAAGCCGGACGAGACGCTCGATCGCATCAAGAAAACCTACGATGTCGCGTTCAAGAATTTAAAGACGCTGGAGGATGCTGGAGTTACGATCGCGGCCGGCACCGACGCGGGAAACATCGGCACCATTCACGGTCCGGCTTTATTCCGCGAGTTTCAATTAATGAAGGAAGCCGGGCTGACGCCGATGCAGATTCTGCAATCTGCTACTTCGAACGCCGCGCAATTGTTCGGCGGCGAAACCGGCGCGCACATTGGCAGAATCGAAAAGGGATATTTCGCCGATCTCGTTGTTCTGAACTCGAATCCAGCCGACGACATCGCGCACGCCTCGGATATTGAGAGTGTGATCAAAAATGGTGTCCTTTACTCCGCGAATAATCTTCTGACCGCGCCGGCCCATTGACGCAATCATGCGGCGCAAAGGTGTGGGCGGTCGCAGCGGTTGCAATTCTACTGATCCTTGGCGCGATTGGAATCGCCTGGCTCAATCCTCAGTTAACTCACTACCATCGAGAGCGATCGCTTTCGCGCGGAATTGGAAAAAGAAACGGCAAAGGGTCTGCATTTCCCAGCGGGACATTACGCGCCGATCCATCGCAAAAGGTTTTCTCGCCGCAGCGGCGGACCGCTTTCAAGCTGATAACGGCCGCAAGGCGCTCCGCGCGATCGATGCGCGTGGCATCACGGCCAGGTTTAACCCATGGGGAGTATTCATCAGGCGCTGGCAGCTCGACGACGTCCATATCGATTCAGGCGAAGTCGAAATCCAAACCTACACGCCTAAACCGGAGCCAAGCCCCGCCAAACCCTGGTTCCACGTTTTCCTCCCGCAGCGCGTTTATCTCAAGCACGTCGAAGCGAATCCGGCCGATGTGATCTGGCGTTTTCGGGGCGAGAAGGCGGATTCTTCGGAACGCGACCTCGCCATCACGCCGCATGGGCGAGACTTCAACTATCAAGCGAGCGGCGGGACTTTAAAGATGGCGCTGATTCCGAATTTGCAATTGCGCGACACGCATCTGCTCATCACCGGAAATTGCTTACGCTTTACAATCTTGATCTGCAGCCGGCGTGACGACCCGACCGGCAGCATTCACGCTGAAGGAAAGGCGGGCACGAGGTGAGGATCGGAGCGTCGATTTCAATCTCAATTTCGAACACATTCCGGTTGAAGAATGGCTGCCGAAAGGGTGGCGGGAGCACGTCAGGGGCAACGCTTCGGGGAAAATTTCATGGCGCGGGAAAGATCCGAAGCTGGAGAATTCCACCGGCGAAGCAACGTTGCGCGTGGATGGCGGCCGTATCATCGAACTACCGTTTCTGGAAAACGTGGCGAAGATCACGAAGGAGAAAGCACTCGAGCGGTTGACGCTAAATGATTGTTCCTTCGCCCTGGCGTGGAACTATCCGAGAGCGGAAATCAAAAACATTGCAATCGAAGAGAGGGAAAATTTCGCGCGGAAGGGAGGATCCAAGTCGAAAAGAAAGAGTTAAGCGGGGCGATCGAGTTGGGAGTTGCGCGCTATTTGCTGGATTGGTTACCGAAACCTGAAGAAGTTTTTCCACACCAACACGATGGTTACCTTTGGACAACCGTGCATTTGTCCGGAACGATTGAGGCGCCGCAGCAAGACTTAAGTCCGCGTATCATGGAAGTCCTCAAAGAGAATCCGGGCGCTGCGCTCGGACTTTGCTCCGCCAATTTGGCGAGTGGTTGAAAAACGCATTCGGCGGCGAGTAACCTATCTTCCGTCATCCTGAGCGAAGTCGAAGGATCCCGATCGCGAAACCTTTAAGATGACTTCACGGGATTCCCTCGACTGTCACTCAGGACGACAGATAGCGAGTTTCACTACAGTGGACGGAGGGCGCAGTAATCGATTAGATTACCTCCATCATGGCTGACGTAACTATCGAGACGATTAAAAACGGCCCTTACATTGTGAAGGGAGCGGTTGAGCTCATCGACGCGGATGGAAACGCGTTTCCGGTGGAGAAGCGGATGGCGCTTTGTCGTTGCGGCGCGTCCACCACCAAGCCGTTTTGCGACGGCACGCATTCGAAGATTGGGTTTCAAGCGGCGGAAAAGGCAGTTCCCGAATCCGCCGAAAGCTAAGGCCAGGAAGCAGCAACTGACTGATTGTCATTGAACGCAACGGCGAGAGCGCGTTCTTTATTTTAATGAGAATTCGCTTTTCGCTCGTTAGCGCCGGCGTGGTTTGCATCTGTGGCTTTGCTGAATCTGTCTGGCGCAGAACCGTTGCCGCAGACGCCGAAGAAACCGGTTACGGATGAATACCAGGGGGTGAAGGTCGAAGACAATTATCAGTGGCTGGAACAGGATGATGATCCGGCGGTCAAAGCCTGGTCGGATGCGCAGAGTCGGCGGACGCGCGAGTACTCGACAAGTTGCCGGACCGTGCCGCGATCGAGAAACAATTGACCGATTGGTACGCGAAAACGTCGCCGAGCTATTCCGGCATTGTTTCGCGGCCGGGCATTTTGTTTGCGCTGCAAGTTTCAACCACCAAAGCAACAGCAAATGCTGGTGACGCTGGCCTCGGCCGATGACCTGAAATCGGAGAAGATGGTGCTCGACCCGAACAAGCTCGATCCATCAGGGCAAGACCGCGATCGATTGGTTTGTTCCGTCGCGCGACGGCAAATATGTGGCGATGTCGATTTCGCAAGGCGGTAGCGAAGATGGAACGCTGCACATTTATGAGACAGCGACCGGCAAAGCGCTGAAAGACTCAATTGCGCACGTGCAATATCCCACCGCCGGCGGCAGCGCGGCCTGGAACGCCGATGGAACGGGAATTTATTACACGCGATTTCCCCGCAAAGGCGACCGACCAGATGCGGACCTGAATTTTTATCAGCAGGTTTATTTTCATAAACTCGGCACGCCGATTCCGAGGACACCTATTCGATCGGCAAAGACTTTCCTCGCATCGCCGAGATCAAGCTCGAAGCGTCCCACGATGGAAAATACATTCTCGCTACCGTCGCGAACGGCGATGGCGGCGATTTCGCGCATTACCTGCTCGGGCCGGATGGAAACTGGAAGCAGCTAACACAATTCAGCGATCAAATTAAAGCGGCGCGGATCGGTCGCGATGACGCGCTTTATCTGCTTTCGCGGGCCGACGCGCCGCGCGGGAAAATTTTGCGAGTGTGCCCTGGATAAACCGGAGCTCGCGAATGCGACGGTGATCGTTCCGCCCAGCGAAGCGGTAATTCAGTTCATGGAACCGACCGCCGACGCGATTTATGTCGGCGATCTGCTCGGCGGACCATCGCAGATTCGGCGCTTTGGCTTGGACGGCACCGGCGAGAACGATCGTGCCCATTCCAAACATCTCCGCCGTCACGGAGATGGAATCATTGGAAGATAACTCGCTTCTCTTTCGCGATGTCAGTTATACCGAACCGGCAGCCTGGTTCCATCTCACTGGAAATGCTCCACCGAAAAAGACGGCGTTGGTCGATAGCTCACCGGTTTCATTTGCTGACATCGAAGTGAGTCGCGAAATGGCGACTTCGAAGGATGGCACGAAGGTTCCGCTGAACATCATTCGCAAAAAGGGAACGAAACTCGACGGGAATAATCCGGTGCTGCTTTACGGTTACGGCGGTTACGGCATCAGCATGCAGCCGGGCTTTGATTTTACACGGCGGCTCTGGTTCGATCGTGGCGGCGTTTAGGTAGTTGCGAATATCCGCGGGGGCGGCGAGTTCGGCGAGGAATGGCACAAGGCCGGAAACCTGACCAAAAAGCAAAACGTCTTCGATGATTTCGCGGCCGCCGCTCGAATATTTAATTAAGCGAGAAGTGGACGCGTCCGGAAAAACTGGCGATCCTCGGCGGCAGTAACGGCGGCCTGCTGATGGGAGCGATGATCACGCAGCACCCGGATTTGGTGCGAGCGGTGGTGTCGGCGGTCGGGATTTACGACATGCTGCGGGTCGAGCTCGCTCCCAACGGCGCGTTCAATGTTACCGAATTCGGCACGGTCAAGGACCCGGATCAGTTCAAGGCCGCTGTACGCCTACTCGCCCTATCATCATGTTGCCGACGGCACGAATTATCCCTCGATCTTGTTCATGACCGGGGCGAACGACGGGCGGGTTGCGCCGTATCATTCGCGCAAAATGGTGGCGCGGCCTAGACGAAGCCAACAAGTCCAGCAATCCGATTCTTGCTGCGCACCAGCACCAGCTCCGGACACGGAATTGGCACGGCCTTGAGCGAGCGGATTAAGCAGCTCGCGGACGAATATTCATTTCTTTCGCGCATCGGAAATGCGCGCATTGATTCAGCGGCGCGGTTCGCAGCAACCTCGTTTCTGTGCCAGCGTCGTCTTGGGACACACTGCATCGTAAGGCAGAGCTTGGCGCGGATACAGCTGCATGATAAAGCATGTCGGCCGTGACTCTGAGACCGCTGCAGCGCTCGCGATCGCGTTTCTCGCCGGATTTCGTTGTGTGCGCCGGGATGGCGTATGCGCAAGATGGCACCTCGGGCGGACGCGGCTCTTTCGGTGTGCCACTGCAGCCCTTCTCGCTGCACGAAACGGCTGACGCTTCGCCGCGCGCCGAACCAATTCGCGTTGCCTATTACGCACCGCGTACTACTAACCGGCACTCGGCGCCACGCGCTGAGTCGGCCGAGGACGAAGACGATCTCGAAACAACCAATGCGTTTCCGGAAATTAACTCGAACCTGGCCGGTGGTTGCGGGTGACCGCGCGATTTTGCGCAATGGAATCGCCTACGCACCGTCACGGGCGCCGGATAATATCAAGAATGCGATTTGGAGCTCGCTGAATACGCTGCGACGCAAACCGTACGTGTGGGGTGGCGGGCACGGTTCGTTTAATGATTACGGATACGACTGCTCAGGCGCGGTTTCGTTCGCTTTGCATTACGCGGGATTACTCGACGCGCCGTTGCCCTCGAATGATTTTCGTCGTTACGGGAAACGCGGGCGCGGGCGTTGGATCACGATTTATTCGCGCAGATGGGCACACCTTCGCCATCATCGCCGGTTTGCGCCTCGATACTACCGAGTATGCGCGATGGCGGCGCGGTCGGACCGCGCTGGTATGCGGATGGACGCGACACGCACGGCTTCGACGCACGTCATCCTGCCGGCTGGTAGGGCGATCCGGGTTCCCTGCGCCCGAACCCGCTTTTCACCCTGGCGCGGCCTTCTTCCTCTATTACCTCCTCCTCAATTCAAATCAAAATGCTGTCCTCCTGAATGACAGCTCGTTAAAAGGCGAGGTAAATTCTGGTCCTGCGATGTACTCCGCCCAAGCTGAGATAATATCATCAACTCTTTTCGAATCGCTCCCGGAAGAGGAGCGGCGGGGAGACGCTCGTCTCCTATGCCGACAACGCGCGGAAACAGGAGCCGCGCGAGGGACGAGCAATTCGATTTGCAAGATATCCGCAAAGACGAGGAATGCGCGGACACCGTCGGCGTTTATTTGCATGTCGATGAAAATGGCAAGGCCCAGATTAGGATGACGCTCGGGCCCGAAGTGCAAACCCTTACCCGGGCAATGACGGCGATTCTTTGCAAGGGACTCGAAGGCGCAACCCGCAGGAAATTCTGGATCTGCCGAGCGATTTCGTGACCCGAATTATCGGCGCCGAACTGGTGCGTGTGCGCAGTCAAACCACCTATTACGTGCTGACCCGGATCAAAGGCATTTGCAAGGTTTACCTCGATCGCCAGCGCATGGCGGTGGCGTAGCGTGGCTGCGTCGGAACACAGGCTTGCAGCCCGTGCGCCCAGCGGAGTTGCACTCCGCTGAAACATGGCAAGCCGAGCAATGTCGGTCCAGCAGCGATTTCAACCGCTGGGCGGCACCAGACCTGTGTTCCAATGACGATTCTCTCGTGACGCGCCGCGTTTTCGCCTAACGTTCCCGCCGCGCAGATGCCGCGAAATAACGAGCTCAAGAAAATCTTGCTCATCGGCTCCGGTCCAATCGTGATCGGGCAAGGCTGCGGATTTGATTATTCCGGGGTGCAAGCGTGCAAGGCGTTGCGCGAGGAAGGCTACCGAGGTGGTGCTGGTAAACTCGAACCCCGCCACGATCATGACCGACCCAGAGTTCGCCGACCGCATACTATATGAACCGATTACCGCGGAGGTGATCAGAGGCGCATCATGGAACGGGAAAAGCCGGACGCGATCCTGCCCACGATGGGCGGGCAGACCGCGCTCAATGCGGCGATGGAACTGAACCGCAATGGCGCGCTCGCCCGACATAACGTGAAGTTGATCGGCGCCAACGCGCAGGCGATCGCGAAAGGCGAGGACCGACAGCTCTTCAAAGAAGCGATGTTGCGCATCGGACTTGATGTGCCGCGTTCCGGTGTCGCGCACTCAGCTGGAGGATGCCGAGTCACGTCGCCGATGCCATCGGTACGTTTCCGCTCATCATCCGGCCCGCCTTCACTCTCGGCGGCACCGGCGGCGGCATCGCCTACAATCGCGAAGAGCTGGAGGAGATAGCCGAGCGCGGACTCGATCTCTCGCCCGTCAACGAGGTGCTCATCGAGGAATCGTTACTCGGCTGGAAGGAATTCGAGATGGAGGTGATGCGCGACCGGGCGGATAACTGTCGTCGTCGTCTGCTCGATCGAGAACTTCGATCCGATGGGCGTGCACACCGGCGACTCGATCACGGTCGCGCCCGTGCAAACGCTGACCGACAAAGAATTTCAGATGATGCGCGACGCCGCGTTTGCCGTCATCCGCGAGATCGGGCGTCGAGACCGGCGGCTCGAACATCCAGTTTGCGGTCAATCCGGACAACGGGCGCATGGTCGTGATCGAGATGAACCCGCGCGTCTCGCAGCTCGAGCGCTGGCCTCGAAAGCGACCGGATTTCCGATCGCCAAGATCGCCGCCAAGCTCGCCGTCGGCTACACGCTCGACGAAATCAAAAACGACATTACGCGCGAAACGCCGGCCAGTTTCGAGCCGACGATCGATTACGTGCGTCGTCAAAGTCCCGCGTTTCACTTTCGAGAAATTTCCCGCAGGCTGATCGCAGACTCTGACCACGCAAATGAAAAGCGTGGGTGAAGCGATGGCCATCGGCCGCACCTTCAAGGAAGCCCTGCAAAAAGCGCTGCGGTAGTCTGGAGATCAAGCGTTTCGGATTGATCGGCGACGGGAATGAGAACGAAGTCGATCCAGAAACATTGCGTTTGAAGCTGGCAGTGCTCGAACGCCGAACGAATTTTCTATATCGGACAAGCCTTTGAAAACGGGATGTCAGTCGAGGAAATTTTCGAGCTAACAAAAATTGACCGGTGGTTTCTGCGGAATGTTCAGCAAATTGTTGAGGAAGACAGCCGTCTCCGGCTGTCAGGGAAAATATCCCGGCTGTTAACCACCAGGCGCAGCTTCGGCCTGTGGGGACGACGGGCGTCCGCCTGTCGCAGCGTCAAGGTTCCGACCGTGGCCCCACGCGCGCCAGTAATCCAGACCCGACGCCGCCTCCCTCATTGGGAACAGCAAGGCGCAACGTTTTTCACTACCACCTTCCGATCTGGCCGATGCCGTCCCGCAGAAATTGCTTCGGCAGTGGAAGAGAAGAACTGGAAACGTGGGAAATTTCATCCGGAACCTTGGGATGCTTCGACAAATGCGAGTATCAAAAGCGATTTTCACGATGCGCGTGAGGCGCTGGCTCGATCAAGGCCATGGCGAATGCATCCTTCGAGCGGCCGCAGAGTTGCGCGCAACGATGCGCCAACTCTTGCGCCACTTCGATGGCGATCGTTACGCGCTCGATTCGTTCGTGGTCATGCCAAATCATGTGCACGTTCTGTGTGCGACCGCAGCGAAGCCCATTCCCTATCCGAAATTCTGCATTCCTGGAAATCGTTTTCGGCAAAAAAATAAGCAAGTTGCGGGAGCGGTCCGAGCTGTTTGGCAGGACGAAAAGCTACGATCGGATGGTGCGGGATTTTGCGGAGTTGGAACGATATCGCGACTTCACATCAAAGAGAACCCGGTAGCAGCAAAGCTGGGCGACCGGGAATTCATTTTGGAGCCTGAGCGGGATGCCGCAGGCGAGACGCCTGCTGGCCTCGCAGACAAGATGTCCGCGCCCCAACAGATGTCTGCGCCCCAGATGTTTCGCGCCAAAAAACTCGGCTTTTCGGATCGGCAGCTCGCGATTGCCGGTGGCGTTCCGGAAAAGGCGATTCGCTTCGCAACGAATCGCGCAAAACGTCACCCCGACCTACCGCCTGGTCGATACCTGCGCGGCGGAATTCGAAGCCTACACGCCGTATTATTATTCGACCTACGGCGAGCGAGAATGAGCGCGCGCGAGAGCGGCAAACGCAAAATCATGATCCTCGGCGGCGGTCCCAACCGCATCGGCCAGGGCATCGAGTTCGATTATTGCTGCGTGCACGCCGCCTTCGCGCTGCGCGAGCTCGGGTTCGAAACCATCATGGTCAATTCGAATCCGGAAACGGTTTCGACCGATTACGACACGAGCGACAAGCTCTACTTCGAGCCGCTCACGCTCGAGGACGTGCTCAACATTTACGATCAGGAAAAGCCGGAAGGCGTGATCGTGCAGTTCGGCGGACAGACGCCGCTGAATCTCGCCGACGGACTTGAACGCGGCCGGCGTTCCGATTCTCGGCACCCAGCCGGAGAGCATCGAGATGGCGGAAGATCGCAAGCTCTTCGCCGCGATGCTCGACAAGCTCGGCTTGCGCCAGACGCCGAACGGCTCCGCGATCAGCGCGGAGGAAGCGGTCGCGATCGCGAACGCATCGGCTATCCGGTGCTCGTTAGGCCATCGTTCGTCCTCGGCGGACGCGGCGATGGAGCTCGATCTACAACGACGACGATCTGCGGCGCTACATGCACGAGCGCAGTCGAAGTCAGCCCCGATCGCCCGGTGCTCTGGTCGACCGCTTCCTCGAAGACGCGATCGAAGTGGACGTCGATTGCATCGCCGACGGCGAGACTGCGCGTGATCGGCGCGATCATGGAGCACATCGAGCAGGCCGGCATTCACAGCGGCGACAGCGCCTGCGTCATCCCGACCTTTTCGCTATCGAAGACGGTCCTCGCGGAAATCTCAGCGCGCGACCAAGGCGATGGCGCGCGAGCTCAACGTGCGCGGCCTGATGAACGTGCAGTTCGCGGTCAAGGGCGAAGACGTTTACGTGCTCGAAGTCAACCCGCGCGCCTCGCGCACGGTCGCCGTTCGTGAGCAAGGCGATCGGCGTTCCGCTGGCGAAACTGGCCGCGAAAGTGATGGCGGGAAAAACCTTGCGCGAGCTCGGCTTCACCAAGGAGATCGTGCCGAAACATTTCTCGGTAAAGGAAGCCGGTCTTTCCCGTTCCTGCGTTATCAGGGCAGCGATATCTCGCTCGGCCCGGAGATGAAATCGACCGGCGAAGTGATGGGCATCGATCGCGGATCTCGGTCTCGCCTACGCCAAATCGCAGATGGCTGCGCCGCCGCCGCTGCCGAAACCGGGCAACGTTTTCGTCAGCGTGAAGGATTCCGATAAGAACCGCCGTCGTCTCGGTCGTGCGCGAATTTGTGCAGCTCGGTTTCGGGATCATCGCCACCAGCGGAACGGCGATGGCATTGGCAGCGGCTCGGATGCCAGTGACCCGAGTGTTCAAGATTCGCGAAGGCCGTCCGGACGTGCTCGACCGGGTCAAGAAACGGCGACATCCAGTTTCATCATCAATACGTCCGAGCGGAAAAATTCCGCGCGAAGACGAAGTGACCATTCGCAACGCCGCCATTGCGCAAGAAGATTCCGATCATGACCACATTGCGCGCGGCGCAGGCCAGCGTGTACGGAGATTCGATCGCTCCAAAAAAGCAAGGTTCGCGTCCGTTCGCTGCAGGAGTATCACGCGGCAAAGTAAAGCAGGTTTTCCACGTCTTTTGGTTTGATTTCGCAAGTTTGGAAACTTGCGCCAGCTCCGTCATGAAATCGATTTTGATTAATTTGCTCGCCGCCATACTGCTGCGGTCGGCGTCAGTTAACGCCGAAGAACAGAAACCGATGAACTCAGCAAAAGAAGTAGCGGTGATTAAAACCAGCGAGGGCGAAATGGTCGCCGAATTCTGGCCGGAGGTGGCGCCCAACACGGTCGAGAATTTCAAGAAACTGGCGCGCTCTGGATTTTACGATGGCACGGCGTTTCACCGGATTGTCAAAGGGTTCATGATCCAGGGGGCGATCCGTTGACCAAAGATCCGGCAAGGAGAGTCGCTACGGGACCGGCGATCCATGGCTACAAAATCAAAGCGGAATTTAACGATCGCAGCCATGAGCGCGGTGTTCTTTCCATGGCGCGCTCGAGCGATCCCGATTCGGCCGGCAGCCAATTTTTCATCTGCCTGGCGAATGTGAGCCGGCTCGATCATCAGTACACAACATTCGGGAAGATCATCAAAGGGGACGATGTCCTGGGAAAGATCGGCGACACCGAAGTGACCATGAGTGACAGCGGCGAACGGAGCAAGCCAACCAAACGCGTGACGGTCGAAAGCATCAAGATCGTGCCAGCTGATTCGGTGAAATAGGTGGATCGCGCGCTCCGTCGCGCGATGTTAACCTGCGTCGTAAGACCCATTGTTGATCGCTTCGCGATATGTGTTTAACATCGCCGCGGGCGCTTCGATCCACCATGCCCAATCCGAGAAAACAAAAGTCGCGCTGGTGCAGATGCGCTGCGGCTGAAGCCGGACGCGAAATCTGCCATAGCGATCGAACTTGATCGATGAAGCCGCCAAAAGCGGCGCAGATCGTCTGTCTGCCGGAATTATTTCGCTCGCAGTATTTCTGTCAATCGGAGGACCACGACAACTTCTCGTTAGCCGAAAACATTCCTGGACCATCGACCGACGCGTCTGACAAAACTCGCGCGCGAGAAATCCGTCGTCATCGTGGCCTCGCTTTTCGAAAACGCGCCGCCGGGGTTTATCACAATACCGCGGTGGTCATCGACGCCGACGGCAATATCCTCGGAAAATACCGCAAGATGCACATCCCGGATGATCCGTCTTACTACGAAAAGTTTTATTTCACGCCGGGCGATCTCGGTTTTCAGAGTTGGACAACCGCGCGTGGCAATATCGGCGTCTGCGTTTGCTGGGACCAGTGGTATCCGGAAGCGGCACGCCTAACCGCGTTGCGCGGCGCAGAAATTCTTTTTATCCAACCGCGATCGGCTGGCACCCGTCGCGAGAAAGAGAAATATGGCGCCGCTCAGTATTCCGCCTGGCAGACGATGCAGCGCAGCCACGCCATCGCGAATGGGTGCTTATGTGGCAGCGGCAAATCGTGTCGGCCATGAAGCGCCAGCCGGCGGCGATGGCATCGAGTTTTGGGGACAAAGTTTTATCTGTCGCGCCCAGTGGCGAAATTCTTGCGCAAGGATCCGTCGATCGCGAAGAAATCGTTTCGGCCGAAGTGGAATGGAAGCGAGTCGATCGAGCATCGCACGCACTGGCCATTTCTGCGCGATCGAAGAGTGGACGCCTACGAGGGAATTCAGCAACGGTTGATCGATTAGCCCAGTTTCGCTTTCGCGATTCGCCGCGTAGGTTGGAGGATGAAAATAAAATTTCTTCTCGGTTTGTTCGCGCTTGGACTCGGCCTTTGCCTGGCCAACGCGCAGGAGCCAACTAAGGCGATCGCGGTGCTGCACCCCACCGCTGGTAATAACGTCACCGGTTCAGTCACCTTCACCAAGTCCGGCGATGAAGTAAAGGTTGTGGCTGACGTCACCGGATTAACGCCAGGCAAACACGGTTTCCACGTTCATGAATTCGGTGATTGCTCTTCCAGCGATGGGAATTCCGCCGGCGGCCATTTTAACCCGACACACAAGCAGCACGGCGCGCCAGACGCGAGCGATCGGCACGCCGGCGATCTGGGCAACATTGAAGCAGACGCTTCCGGCAAGGCTCATTTAGAATGGAGCGATAAAGTAATGAAACTTTCCGGTGCTGATTCAATCGTGGGTCACGCCAGTGATTGTGCATGAAAAAGCCGATGATTTGAAAACGCAGCCGACTGGCAATGCCGGTGGTCGTCTCGCCTGCGGCGTAATTGGCGTGGCCAAACCGTGAGCGCAGCCGCCGAATGATCGAGTTGCTGACGATCAGCGAAGTTCGCCGGCGCACGCAGAACGGATTTGTGACGGCGCGGGTCCATGCGCAAGTGGAGAGCGCATCGGCGAAGGCCACGCGCGAAGGGAAACCATATTGCGAAATCAGCCTGCGCCGACGCCTGCGATCGAATGATGCTGCGGGTTTGGGATAATCATCCTGATTACAAGTCCTGCAGCGCGTTGCAGGATGGCGATTTCATCGAGATCGACGGTGAATTTGCCCAGCACCAGCAGTTCGGACTGGAAGCGAGGACGTGGAAATCTCGAAGCCTTACCTCGGATGAGATTGCAAATCTTCTGGCCGGGCCGCCCGAGCTGCGAGCCAAGCAATCGGGCGATTCCGCTTTCATCGATCAAGCGGTGGCGGCGATTTCCGATCCCCGTTTGCGCGGAATTTGCGAATTATTTCTGAAGGACTTTGGCGAACGCTTTCGTCGCACCGCCGCGGCGCGAAATTATCATCATGCCCGCCGCGGTGGATTGGTCCGAGCACACCGCGCAGATGATGCGCGTGGCGGTGGCGCTCTGCCCGCTCTATCACGCAACTGAATCTCGATCTTCTTCTCGCCGGGATTCTTTTCCACGATTCAGGAAAACTTTGGGAAAATCATCTGCCAGAAGATGGATTCACCATGGGATTCGATGAGCGCGGCGAATTAATGGGGCACATCTCGATCGGGCTCGAGCTGGTCAATTCCCTCTGGCGACAAATTGCAGACGGAAGAGAACGACGCGGGCTTGGGAAAATCTGGTGCCGCCGTCGGAAGACTGCCGGCTACATTTGCTGCACCTGATCGCGTCGCATCATGGCGACATGCAATTCGGCTCGCCGGTTTATCCGAAAACACCGGAAGCGATGACGCTGCACTACATCGATAACCTGGACGCGCGATTGGAGATGTTCGCCGCCGGTTGTTTGACGGCGAAACCAATTGCCGAGCGCATTTTTGATCGCGTCCGGCCGCTTCCGGAAACCTGGTCAAATCACTCGAGAAATTTCAGCAACCATCAGACGCCGCATATGGAGGGTGCAGGCGGGTGCGTGCCGGATTTAATTCTGTGAGCTGCGAAACCAGCGCAAGGCAACAGCAACCTGCGCGTCATTGACTTCTATGGCCCCATGAAAGGTTGACGTTCGCACATGTTGAAAGCCGGTTCGTTTGATCAACCCCGCCACACGCGTATTGTTGGCTCCACCGTAGCGATTCTATCATCGCGCCCGGCGCTAACGAAAATTGGGGTGCTGAGAAAATCCGCGCCGGGCGAACCTCGTATATCCCGCTCAGGTAGTCTTCGTTCACGCCCGTCAGGTAAATTCCGATCATGTGAGAACCGTATCTGGCAAGTAGCAGGTGCGATGGAGCTGGCACCCTTTTCGCCCCCCGAGAAAACCGGCACACGCGACGGGCCACATTGCTCGGAACCGGCGCAAGCTCGGTGAGCGCATCAAGAGCAGCGAGCGTCATCGCCGAGCGCCAACCCGCCGTATCATTGCGGGCGAGTTGCGGGCCATCTCCAGCCAGTAGCACCCAGCTCCTCAGCGAGTCCGACCGCGGCGATAAAACTGGACAAGGTCGTTCCGGTTCTGATCGTTTGAAATCGCTGGTGGAACAGATGACTGCTACCAGCAACTCTTCGGATCAAAGCCCGCAGGTGTGGCGATCACGGCGACGGCAGCCGGCGGCTCGGGTTTCCGCCTTGAGCAGCGTACGATTTTTCTTCTGCGCTCAGAGGCACGTTGGCCTGGACAGTCGAACCGGCGGTGAAGGGCACGCCTGCAAATTTTAGAGCAGATGGTTCGTGCGCCCAAACCTGGGGCAGTATTCCATATCAAATTGCACTTACCGCGAACTTCCAGTAAAATCCTGTTCCAACGTTTCCGACCAATCACGGTAGCTCCCATTCAAGTCTGACTGGCGATAGCATGATTTCGCTTCTGATACGTCAGCTTTGCCTCCGCCAGATATGTCTCGTCAATCTCGAAACCGATGAATTTTCTTACACCGCATTTCTGTGCTGCGACGGCAGAATTTCCAGATGCCCAGAAAATGGATCGAGCATGGTTTCGACGCGCGAGACGCCGTGAAGCTTGATACACCATTCCGCCAATCGCACCGGAAACGTCGCCGGGATGAGGACGCCTCTTTGCGCGGCTCTGAGATTGTCTCGTACGGAATGAACCAAGTGTTGCCACGACAGCGTAAATCGCTGCCCACGTGTGTGCGACCAGCGTGAAATGTTGTCTTATCCTGATACGGGACGCCAATGCGCGAGCCGATCAATTTCGACGCGACCCGTTCTTGGTGAAGTGAAAAATATGATTCGTGGCAGTCGTTCAGATATCGCTTTCGAGCTGATCTGGCTTGAAATGGCCGCATGCGAGACGGTTCTGCCATTTTCTCCTCGATGCTGATCGACTTGATCCAGTGAATCGTGTTCTGCAAAACGAACAGGTCACGCAGCTCCAGCACGATCTGGTGTGGAAACATCGGGTTGGCCGGAGATGCGCCGACGTTGAGAAAAAATGAGCCGTCGGCTTTGAGAAGGCGCGCGATTTCCGCGGCCCACGTCTTACACCAATGCAAATAACCGGCGCGATCCGGCGCGATCGGGAGAATTTCGAATAACGAATGCCCAGATTGTAAGGGGGCGAAGTGACGACGAGATCGACGATGTTTGCGGGAAGCGTTGCATTCCAGCGACGCAATCTTCATGGCGTAAATCGAACGCGGTCACGGGACAATTTTGCCGCATTTCTGCCTGACGCGTACGCCAAAACCGGAACACAGACTTATAGTCTGTGCGCCCAGCGGAGTTCCACTCCGCTGAGTAAACACAGCGGACAAAATATCCGCTGGGCGCACAGGAGCACAGCCCTGTGTTCCATTCGCGCAATATAACCGGCAGACGGTCGAGTGCGGCTCGATGGGGTCTCGCCCTCCCGGTCGCGATCGCGCACGAGAGTTGGTAGGGCGGACGTTGCGGGCCAAGGCCGTATTCGCAGCCGGTACAATTGCGAATATGTTTCTGTGATGTCGGACAAGCCCTCCAAGTTGAAAATTGCCGATCGCGAATTCACTTCGCGGTTGCTCGTCGGCACGGGAAAATTTTCCTCGAACGAAGCGATGCGCGACGCGCTCATCGCCAGCGGGACCGAGATCGTGACGGTGGCGCTGCGCCGTGCCGATCTTTCCGGCAAACACGATCCGTTTGCGAACATTCTCGATTTCATCGATCCGAAAAATTTCTCTTGTTGCCGAACACCAGCGGCGCCCGCGATGCCGATGACGCGGTGCGACTCGCGCGGCTCGCCGCCAGCGCCGGATTGCCAACGTGGGTCAAGCTCGAGATTCATCCCGACCCGCGCTATTTGCTGCCCGATCCGGTCGAGACGCTCGCGGCCGCGGAGATTCTGGTGAAGGAAGGATTCACCGTCCTGCCCTACATCAATGCCGATCCGGTGCTGGCGAAACGATTGCAGGACGTTGGCACGGCGACGGTGATGCCGCTCGGTTCGCCGATCGGAAGCAATCGCGGGATTGAAACGCGCGCGCAGATCGAAATCATCATCGAACAAGCAACCGTCCCGGTGGTGGTTGATGCTGGACTGGGCGCGCCGAGCCAGGCGGCGGAAGCGATGGAGATGGGCGCGGACGCGGTTCTCGGTGAACACCGCGATCGCGATCGCATCCGATCCAAATCGAATGGCGCGCGCCTTTAAGCTGGCGGTCGAAGCCGGGCGTGAAGCGCGTGAGATTGGGCTGGTCGAAGAAACGTTGGAGCGCATCGGCGACAAGTCCGGTGAGCGAATTTTTTCGGACTAGCGCGTACATTCCGATCGGGCAGCGCGAGATCCGTCATCCGAGCAAAATGTCGATGGCATCCGCGTCAAAGATGCTCTCGAAGATTCCGGCCTCGGGATCCCTCGCACTTCGCTCAGGGATGACCGGCCTTCTATATCTCGCGTCGCCGGGTCGCGGCGTCGTTGTAAAACTCGATTTGTCGTCCGCCGAGCCGGGAGACAGCGCACCAGCCGTTATCAGGGCAAACTCTTCAAGCTCATCGGGCGACATCGATTTCAAAGCCGCGAGCTCGGTCGGATGAGTGATGAAGACATTCTGGTTGGATCGAGAGGACGCGCACGATTTTGTTTTCGACCGCGATAAGGTTTGGGTTCATCGGTGACGCTTTCTTCCCCGCGAATTAATTGGCGTTCGCAAGAGTGGCGGCGGTTTGTCGGGAGCGATTCAATTTTTCCCGCAGGGCGATATGCGCTTTGCGCGAAGGAGACGGGCCGCGCACGTTCGGTTTTCCATATCCGCAAAATGTAACCCGAGTCGCGACAGTGGAACACAGATTTCCAATCTGTGCGCCCAGCAGGTTTCAAACCCGCTGATCCGGGCAGCAGACAAGATGTCCGCTGGGCGCACAGGCTGGAAAGCCTGTGTTCCCGGTAGCAGTGACTGGCGCGGGGAATTTCATTCGGCTAAGTTCGAGCAATGTTTTCTGAAACGATCGAATTGCGCGGCCACATCATCGATTCACTCATTTTGCCGAAGGTGCTCGATGAGATTCTAAAGGGTGGTGGGAATTTCAAAATCGCGCAGGTCAAAATCGGACAACAGCGCGCCGATCAAAGCTTTGCGCGCATTGAAGTGTCGGCGGAATCGGGTGATGCGCTCGACGATCTGATTCTGCGTTTGCGGCAACATGGAGCGGAGGTGGCGGAGAAAGGCGACGCGCAACTCGCGGCCGCGCCAGCCGACGGAATTTTTCAAACGATTTTTATGTCACGACAAATCGACAGACGTTCGTGCGCATTGGCGGCAAGGAATTGGAAGTCCGTGCGCCGATGCTGGACAGCGCGATCATGATCGATCGGAGCAAAGAAAGAGCGAAGTGCGGTGCGCTTCGCCGACGTGCGCAAGGGAATGGAGATCGTGGTCGGACATCAAGGGGTGCGGGTGGTCCCGGCCCAGCGCGCGACTTCAGGCACGGATGTTTTTCAATTATTAAACACGAACATTTCGGCCGAGCGCCCAAAAGGAGTCTTGATTCGTGAAATCGCGCGCGAATTAGAGGAAGCGCGAAAGTCAGGCGGCAAAATCTTGATCGTGACCGGTGCTTCGGTCGTGTCACACTGGCGCGGCCGGATATCTGGTGGAGATGATCAGCGGTGGCTACGTCGATCTCATCATCTCCGGAAATGCCCTCGCGCCGTTTACGATATTGAAGCGCTCTCTTCGGGACAGCGTTGGGGCTAAATCTCGAACGCGACGGCTTGTCCGAAAGCGGTCATGAAAATCACCTCCGGGCGATCAACGTTGTCCGTGCGGCGGGTGGAATTGCGCGGGCAGTGGAGGCGGGAACGCTAACCCGTGGCATCATGCATGCCTGCGTAAAACAGAAGGTGGATCTTCTTCTCACCGGATCGATTCGCGATGATGGACCATTACCGGAGGTAGTGACGGATTCGATGGAAGCACAACGCCTGATTCGTGAAAAAAATCGAAGACGTAAGGTTGGCCTTATTGATGGGAACAATGTTTCATTCGATCGCAGTGGCGAATCTGCTGCCGGGGAGTGTGAAGACTCTCGCGGTCGATATTAATCCCGCGGTTGTGGCGAAATTGACCGACCAACAGACGTTTCGCGCGCTCCGGATTGGTAACCGATATCGAGCGCTTTCATGCGGGAGTTAACCGAATGTCTCAAGACATTGCGTGAGGGCGCGAGAATCTCGCGCTAGAAATTCTTATGCGCGAATTACTTTTGTGCGCGCCGGATTACTACGGCATCGAGTACGAGATCAATCCCTGGATGAGTCGCGCGCGTGGCGCCAAAACCGATCTGGCCAAAGCGCAATGGCAGGGGTTGCACAAAACGCTCACCTCCCTCGACGGCGAAGGTCGAGCTGGTGCCGCCACAGCCGAAACTGCCCGACATGGTGTTCACTGCCAACGCCGGGCTCACCGTCGGCAAGAAATTTATCCCGAGTAATTTCCGCCATCAGGAACGGGCCGGTGAAGCACCTTATTTCGTGCGTTGGATGGAAGAGCACGGCTACGAAATTCATCGGCTGCCGGAAAATTTGTATTTCGAAGGCGAAGGCGACGCGCTCTTTGCTGACGACGCCCTTTTTTGCGGTTACAAGTTCCGCAGCGACATTCAATCGCATCGCGCGGTCGGCGAACATGCTTGGCTGCCTCGTCATCTCGGTCGAGCTGGTCGATCCGCGCTTTTACCATCTCGACACCTGCTTTTGTCCGCTGCCCGATGGCAGGCGCGGTCTGGTTTCCAGCTGCGTTTGACGAATACGGTCAGCGCGCAATTCGCGCGCACGTGCCCGAGCTGATCGATGTCGATGAAGAAGAAGCCGAAGCGTTTTTCCTGCAACGCCGTCGTGCTCGAGCGCGACATCGTTCTGCCGGAGGGCGCCCCAAATCTCGTTAAAACGCTAACGACTCGTGGCTATCAATGTCACGAGCTGCCGATGATCGGAATTCATGCAAGGCCGGCGGCGCTTGCAAATGTCTGACCATGTTTTTGCCGCAAAGGAAAAAATGTTAAGCCGACATTTGCGCGCGCTTTCGTTTTAATTCCTTCTCGATCTTCGTCAACCGGCAAACAATTCACCACATCTTCTTTCGTCAGCCAGCCTTTGCGCGCGGCGCCGATGCCAAACCACAAATCCTGCAAACGCGCGGTGCGGTGGGCATCGGGGTTAATCACACAGCGCACGCCTTTTTCTTCGCCAGCGGCCACCAGCGCCAGTCGAGATCGAGCCGTTTCGGAGCAGCGTTGAGCTCGATCCAGGTGCCGGTCTCGGCCGCAGCTTCGAGCACCGCTGGGAATGTCGATGGCGTAACCTTCGCGTTTCAACAGTAACCGGCCGGTCGGATGCGCCAGCATCGTGACGAACGGATTCGAAATCGCGCGGATCACCCGCTTCGTCATTTCCGCTTCGCCGAGGTTGAAAGTCGGAATGCACCGACGCCACCACAAAATCGAGCTGCGCCAGAATCTCATCATCGAAATCGAGCGAACCGTCGCGCAGAATGTCGCATTCGATTCCGCTGAAAACGTGAATGTCAGACAGTGTGCTTTGCAGTTTTCGAATTTGCGCGTGCTGCACTTGCAGTCGCGCGGCATCGAGCCCGTGCGCCTGCACTGAGCTGCGGCTGTGATCGGCGATGCCGATATATTCGAGGCCGAGTTCCTGCGCCGCTGCGACCATTTCCTCGAGTGAATTGTGTCCGTCGCTCGCAGTGGTATGGCAATGAAATGTGCCGCGCAAATTCTCCAGCTCAATCAAGCGCGGCAGCTTACCCGTTCTCGGCCGCTTCGAATTCGCCGCAGTTTTCGCGCAGCTCCGGCGGAATGAAATCGAGTCCGAGCGCGCGATAGAGATTCCGCTTCTTCGTTAATTGTCGGAATGGAAGGGGCGATTGACTTCGATCGCCCGCGCCTCGCTCTTTTTGGTAGGCGATTCGGGCGAATCGCCCGATCGTTTTCACTTTCGCTTCGACGATCTGGCGCCGGCCCAAGTCGGTATTCGTTCAGCGTCCAGCCGCGATTGAGCGCACGGTTTCGCATCACGATGTTGTGCTCCTTGCTGCCGGTAAAATAATTCAGCGCGAAAGGATACTCGGCGTTTGTCACCACGCGCAGGTCGCATTGAATTCCTGATTTTAGCCGCACACTCGTTTTCGTCGGACCGCGCGCGATCAAACCATCGACAAATGGATGGGCGCAAAAAACTCGGTGATGGCGTCAGGAGATTTGCTGGCGACGATGAAATCGAGATCGCGCACGATTTCCTTGCGACGACGGAAACTTCCGGCCACGCTCACTTGCGAGCGCATCATTGATGCGCGGCCAGATCGCTTCGCAGCTGCTCAGCCTCTGCAGCAATCTCGCCGAATTGAAAGGAACCGGCATGCTTGGCGCGATTAGCGATGGCGTTGCAAATTTTCGTCTGTGTCGTCTCGCCGAAGCCTGGCAACGCCGCGACCCGCCCCGATTCACAGGCCGCCTGCAGATCCGCGATCGAGCTGACTTTCAGCTGCTCGTAGAGCGCCTTGATTTTTTCGCGCCCAGACCGGGAATGGAAAACAGTTCCAGAATGGCGGAGGGAAATTCGGCGCGCAATTCGTCGAGAAATTTGAGCTCCGCCGGTGCGTCGCCAGTTCACTGATTTTCGCCGCGATCGCTTTTCCGATGCCGGGGATCTTTTCCAGCGCTTCCTGATTTTGCAGATCGGAGAAGCTCGCGCCGAAAGCTTCAATCGAGCGCGCGGCATTTTGATAGGCGCGAATCTTGAATGGATTCTCGTCTTTGAGTTCCAGCAGCGTCGCGATTTCCTCAAGCGCTTCGGCAATTTGTCTCCTTCGTCGTCATGATTGGCAGAACGGCAATTTCCGCGTAAAATTTGCCCGTCCGCAAAGTGGTTCGTGTGCGCACTGATCGTCTGCCTTAGCGGCGTTCGTCATCCTGAGCGTTTAGTCGACGGGATCCCGCGCATAAGACCTTAAAGGTTCCGGCAGTCGGGATCCCTCGACTTTCGGCTCGGATGACCGCTACATCCGGCCGCGTTTCCGATAAAATTCACAGCGCTGCAGACACGCTCGCGACGTAGCTACGCGTGCCTGGAAAGTCGATGTTGCTGCGAAAGGCCTGTTCGGACATCGGTGCGGTCGGATCGTTATTGGCCCAACGCCGGGCCCGGCTGGCACCGGCGTTATATTCCGCAAGGGCGAAAACGGCCGGTTTTTCTGGTGCTCCCAATGTTGAAAAGCGCGGTGCAAATACCAGGCGCCGGCTTCAAGATTCGTTTTCGCGTCGAGCAGATCGTCCGCGTGAAAATTTGCGACCTGGTTTTCGCGCGCCCATTCTCGCGCGGCGCGCTCGCTCACCTGCATCAGGCCGCGTTCTCCGGCGCTGCCGATTTTCCGCGGATCAAAACGACTCTCGCGCCAGACGACCGCTTTCACCAGCATCGGGTCAAGCTGGTGCTCGGCCGCCACCGTGCGGATGAGATTATCGAATTGATGAAAGCGGGCCGGACTAATCCATTCGTAAGCGGTGTAGATGACGTCGCCAGAGCGCGACGGCTAGAAGAAACAAGCCGGCGGCAATCGCCAGAGCCGAGACAAATGATTAGCTTGAGCAGAAACCGGAACATCTAGTGCGGCGTAACCATGCACAGTAAATTCGCGCGCGTCATTATCGATCGTGCCATTCGTCGGGAGTTAGATTACGCCGATTCCCGACATCGTTGAGTGCGCGGGTCAGTGTTGGCGACGCGGGTGCGGGTTCCGTTTCGCGATCGCCGAGCGCTGGCCACGGTGGTCGCTCTGCTTGAAGAAACAAATGCGAAGGGCATTCGCGAGATTGAGGCGGTCATCGGCGACGGCCCGACCTTGAGCGAGCCGCTGCTCGAGCTCGCGCGCGTGGATCTGCGAATTACTACTGCTGCCCAATCGAGACAGTGATGCGCAGTTTGTTGCCGCAGGTGATTCGACGGGCGGAAGTTGGTTGGAAAAAGCAGCAGTTCATCGAGATCGGCGTCAGAGCTGTCTCAGGCGAGACGATCGAGGCGCTACGGCGGCGTCGCGCCCGCGACAGGCGGAACTGCTCGAGGAGCTGACACAAGGCGAAGCGCGCCACTTCCGGTCGCTGAAATTTTGCGCCGATTATCGCTCAATGTTTCAACTCTTCGCGCACTGGCGAAACGTGACCTGGTGAAAATCACCGCGCGTGCCGTCGCGCGCGACCCGCACGCCGGCGAGCAATTCATTCCAGCGTCCGGAATTAGTTACTGAACGAAGAACAAACCGCGGCCTTCGCCATGAGTCGTGCGTGCCATTTCATCACCGGAGAACTGCGAAACCGATTCTGCTCCATGGCGTCACCGGCAGCGGGAAAACGGAAATCTATTTGCATGCAATTCGCGAAACCTTGACGCGAAATCGCGACCGCCATCGTGCTCGTGCCGGAAATTTCGCTCACTCCGCAAACGGTCGAGCGATTTCAAAAGCCGCTTCTGCTGAATCGCAGGACGCCGTCGCGGTTTTGCACAGTCATTTGTCCGAGGGCGAGCGCCATGATGAATGGCACAAGGTTCATTCCGGTCGCGCTCGGATCGTGATTGGCGCCCGCAGTGCCGTGTTCGCGCCGCTGAAAAATCTCGGGCTCGATCGTGGTCGATGAGGAACACGAAACCTCCTACAAACAGGAGGAAGCGCCGCGTTATCACGCACGCGACGTCGCCGTGGTGCGCGCGAAGATCGAAAGGGCCATCGTCCTGCTCGGGAGCGCGACGCCGTCACTGGAGAGCTATCAAAACGCGCTCACGAAAAAGTACCAGCTCGCGAGCTCTTACCCAGCGCGTCGACAACTGCCAGATGCCGCTGATTCGCGTGATCGATCTGCGGCAGGAACAACGGAGCGGGCGCGCGCCGATTCTTTCGGAAAAATTGCGGAGCGCGATTTCGGATCGGATCGCAAAACGCGAACAGACAATTTTGTTTCTTAATCGGCGCGGATTTTCCACGTCATTGCTTTGCAGCAACTGCGGGAAAGCGCGCGATTGTCCGAATTGCAGCGTCGCGCTCACATTTCATCGCTCGATGTCACGGCTGAATTGTCACCTTTGCGGGCATACTGCGGCGGTGCCAAAGAAATGTCCGGAGTGCGGCCAGGACGCGTTAATTTACGTCGGCTTTGGGACGGAAAAGGTGGAATCAACCGTCGCCCAAATTTTTCCGAACGCGGTGGTAAGGCGGATGGACGCTGATTCGATGACGCGCAAGGAAGCCTATCGCGAAACGCTTGCGGGCATTTCGTGCGGGGAAGATCGATATCCTGGTCGGGACGCAAATGATCGCAAAGGGCCTCCATTTTCCAAACGTCACCCTGGTTGGAATCATCAATGCCGATCTGGCCCTGCATCTTCCCGATTTTCGCGCGGGCGAGCGCACGTTTCAGTTACTCACCCAGGTGGCGGGACGCGCCGGTCGCGGCGAAACGCCCGGAGAAGTTTTCGTGCAGAGCTACACCCCGTTTTCGCCCTCGATCCAGTTTGCGCGTCATCACGATTTTGCGGGCTACGTCGAACAGGAATTGGAATTTCGCGAGCGCTGTGATTTTCCGCCATTCAGGCATGCAGTGCTGATAACGATTCATTCTGCGCATCAGGAGCGCGGGAAATTTTCCGCGGAAACGCTGCGACGAAAACTGCGCGAAGCGTTGCCGGAAGAATTCATGCGTGGCCGAGCCTGCGCCCGCGCCGCTGGAAAAATTATCAGGACAATATCGTTTTCACATTCTCTTGCGAGGCAACGCCATCATGCGATTGAGCCGGCTAATTCGTGAGACGCTGGACAAATTACCAATGCCCGAGGACGTGGCGGTGGCGGTGGATGTTGATCCATATCAATTGCTTTGACTCACGCGCTTCTGCTTCGCGACCATTCCGGGGACGGTTCGTTTAGCCAGAGTGGTAAAATCGGCCACGGCGTGTGTTCGTCGGAGAGTCGCGCAACCGCAACAGCCCAATTTCCAATCCAAGTTTTTTTCCCCGAAGCGGGACTGCTCGCAGCTTTAGATTTTGCCGGCCGCGCAGCGTAACTTTTGGCATGAGCGCGCCCGATTGCAGCGGGCCCAGCGAACGGAGCAGCGTTTCGATCGCATTGATTTCGGCAACGATACGCGGACGGACCTGATGCTGGCGACAGATCTCATCAATCATCCGGCGCATGACGAACGAATCGGGCAACTGGAGCAGCCGTTGGTGATCTAACTCGGAGAACGGAACCATACGGCGTTTTGCCCAGGGATGATTTTCCGCAACAATCAGCGCAAATTCATCGGTGCAGAGCAGCTCGTAGCGCAGGTTCGGAGAATGACGCGTGACGAAGCCGAGACCGGCGTCCATCCGCCCTTCCTCCAAAGCCGTCTCGATTTCCGTCGATGAAATTTCCTCGACGATCAGGCTAATGGCGGGGTGCGCGACCGCGAACAGGCCGAGCAAATCCGGAATCAATGCAACATTCAGAACGGGCACAACGCCGAGGTGCAGCACGCCGCGCAACTGTCCGGGCTCGCTTCCGAGGTCTTGGTAGCATTTCTCCAGTTGGCGTAATACCGTCCGGGCATGCTCCTGGAAGATCAGGCCGGCCGGCGAAAGCAGAATACGTTTGCCACGCCGCTGAAAGAGTCGAACACGAAGCCCGGTTTCGAGATCCCGGATTTGCTGGGATACACTGGGCTGCGAAATGCCGAGACGATCCGCGGCGCGGCTGAAGTTACCCGCCTCCGCTACGGCCAGGAAATACCGCAGATGACGCACCTCAACCGGATCGTGCATAGCGCGACATTAGGTTGACTAAACCGCGAAAAAAATAAACTGGACTTGGCGGCACACGCTCACAATGCTTTATTTATAGGGAATGCCTATTACGCTATTTGCAAATCCCCTATTATGCATAAACATCTTTTGCGGTCGTTTTAATTCTCGCCGCGCTCACCTTCAGCGACTGCAACAAAAGTTCCACTTCGCGCCCAGCTGCTTCCAACAAGGTCCGTGTGGGATATATCGGGCTGACCTGTGAAGCGCCGATTTTCGCGGCGGTCGAAAAGGTTTCTTCAAGGAGGAGGGACTCGAGCCCGAACTGGTGAAGTGCAACTGGGCAGCTTATAAGGACGCACTGGCCCTTGGCAGCTTCGACATCACTCATCACCTCGTGATGCTCTTCCTCAAACCGATTGAACAAGGTTTGGATGTAAGGTTTCTGGCCGGAATCCACCGCGGATGTCTCCGCGTTCAAGCGGGCGTGAAAACCAATATTCACACCATTGAGGACCTGAAAGGAAAGCGAATTGGTGTGCCGGGAATGGGCACGCCCCCGTTTGTTTTCGCCAATCGTGTCTTTGGAACCCACGGAGTTGATGCCGGCAAAGACATTACCTGGAAAGTCTATCCGGCGGGTGAATTAGGTCTGGCGATCGACAAAGGCGAAATCGATGCGGTGGCAGATTCGGAACCCATCGGAAGCCTGTTGATTGCAGAAGGCAAAGTGAGAAACATCGCCGACCAGATAATGGACGCACCGCTACAACCAGGAGTATTGCTGCGAGGTCATTGCCAACGGCAAATGGGTCGATGCGAATCCGAAGGCGGCCGCGGCAGCCACGCGCGCGCTGTTGAAAGGCGCGAAGTGGGTAGAAACGAATCCGAAGGCGGCCGCAATTCTCGCGGTCGAAAAGAAATATCTCGCTTCCACGCCCGAGCTAAACACCGTCGCGCTCGCACGGTTGCGTTACATTCCGAGCGTGCAGCTGGCGGAGGAATCGGTGCACACGGCCGCGCGCGAAATGAAAGTCGCGAAAATGCTGGCGCCCGAAACCGATACCGAGGCATTGGCCAAGCGAGCGTTCATGCATTTGGACGGCGTGAGCGATGATTGGATCAGGAATCTCGCCGTCGAAACCGTGGCCGGCGGGCAGATATCCCCGGCTGAAGACGCTCGTTTGCTCGCGTCCCTCGCCGGCAAGGACCTGGAAAGTTCCTGTTGTCGAAGGAAAATGTTTGATCAACCCGATCAGGAAGCGCCGAATCTCGCCGACCCGGAGGCGCCGTGTTTGTCGAGGAAATTGGTCGCCGATCAGCCTCATCAGTAACGCCGTCCGTTGCGAGGCATGACCATGAGAAATGGCGACGACGGACTGCTGTCATCTTGCCGCCAAAACCACTGCCGGTTTCAGTAGCGGCAAGCCTGCGCACGTTGTCGATCTTCGCGGGCGCGGTCGCGCTTGCTGTGGTCGTCCACCTGATTGCTTCCAAAAACGAGCCGCCGCTCGAGACGCGTTTCTACACCATTTTCCTTTGCAGCGTCCTCGTGATCGCCCTAATTACCGCACCCGCGCAAATCTTCTGGCCGCGTTTGCGGCGCTGGCGACAAACCTTGCATCCGATCCTTACCGCCGCGGCGTTGCTGCTGTGCCTTTGGGAAATTATCACCTCTGGTGTGCGGTTGCTGCCGCTGCCGTATTTTCCCGGTCCGGCCAAAGTCCTGCACAGTCTCATCACGGATCGCATGCTGCTGTTCGACAGCACGTGGCACTCGCTCATTTTGCTCCTTAGCGGATGCGCGCTCGGTGTGATTGCCGGATTAATCACTGGATTATGCATCGGCTGGTCACCCCCGGTCCGCTACTGGGGAATGCCGTTGCTCAAAGTGGTGGGCCCAATCCCGGCCACGGCCTGGATCCCGCTTGCGATGGTGGTATCTCCATCGGCCCTGATCTCGGCCGTCGCACTCATCGCTCTGGCGGTGTGGTTTCCGGTTACGATGTTGACCGCTTCCGGTATTTCCAATACCCGCGCCTCTTATCTCGACGTGGCGCGCACACTCGGCGCCGGACGCGGTTATCTCATTTTTCGTGTCGCCGTGCCCGCGGCGTTACCGAATATTTTCATCGGACTTTTCATGGGACTTGGCGCCTCGTTCCTGACCTTGGTCGTCGCGGAAACGGTCGGCGTCAAATCAGGCCTCGGTTGGTATTTGAGTTGGGCACAAGGCTGGGCCGAGTACGGAAAAGTTTTTGCCACGCTCGTCATTATGGCAGCGTTCTTCTCCACGATCATGACAGCTTTGTTCAAGGTGCGCGACCGCATGCTGGTTTGGCAAAGGGAGTCATCAAATGGTGATGACGACGGATGCTGAAGGTTCCACACTTCAGCTTCGCGATGTTCGAAAAAGTTTTCCTGATCCCGGCGATCCGATTAATCGGCGGCTGGTTTTACCGGGCATCTCAGTCACCCTTGCCGCCGGCGAGCTCGTGTCGCTCATCGGACCGAGCGGTTGCGGAAAATCGACTCTGTTGCGTCTCATCGCAGGTCTCGGATTTTCCCGATTCGGGTGAGTTGCTGGTAGACGGGCAATCAATCTCAGGCCCCAGCGCCGAACGAGGCCTTGTCTTTCAAGACCCCAATCTTTTTCCGTGGCTGACGGTGCGTCGTAATATTGAGGCGGGGCTAGCTGCCCGTGGCGTGCTTCAGCAAAAACGCAGTGAGGTGAAAGAATTTATGCGCCTCGTCGGCTTGGAAGCCTTCGCCGACGCTTATCCGCATCACCTTTCTGGCGGAATGGCGCAGCGCGGTAGCTCTGGCTCGCGCCTTGATTAATCATCCCAAAGTTCTTCTGCTCGACGAGCCACTCGGCGCCCTCGACGCCTTCACCCGCATGCGTATGCAGGATGAAGTCTTGCGCCTTTGGCAAAACCGGCGCACTACCATGCTCCTCGTTACTCACGACATCGATGAAGCCATTTACATGAGCGACCGCATCATCATCCTGACGCAGCGGCCCGGCACGATCGAACAAATCATTCCTATTGCGCTTGATCGTCCGCGTCGATCGCAGCAGCTCTGATTTCCTTCGCTTGCGCAGTGAAATTCTCGAGCTTCTCCACTTCGCCGGCAATCGCAGGTTCACAAGTGACGGCGTGACGGACTGGCATGTTCGGTTTCGGTAAACGCCGCGTCGAGAAACTCGATTTCCTCGTCGCTGGGGCGCAAAAGTCGGGCACGACCGCCCTCAATTACTACTTAAAGCGCCATCCGCGCATTGCTCTCCCGGTTAAGAAAGAGCTGCATTTCTTCGACAACGACGAATTGTTTGCCGGCGGCAACGTCTCTTATGAGCCGCCTGCTACGAAATGTTCCGGCCGGCGCGCCCCGGCAGTATCGCGGGCGAGAATACCCCGATTTATCTTTATTGGCGGCCGGCTCTGCCGCGAATCCGGGATTACAACCCGGCGATGAAATTCATCGTCATTTTGCGTAACCCGATCGAACGCGCCTTCTCGCAATGGAACATGCAACGGACGCGCGGAATCGAACCGTTCGATTTCATGGAGGCGGTCCGAGAAGAGCCGCGACGGATCGCCGAGTCTGCGCCCGAAACAGTTGCGGAAGTTTTCCTACGTCGACCGCGGTCGTTATGCCGAACAATTGGAGCGCGCCTTCCGCTTGTTTCCACGCGAGCGATTTCTCGTGATCAAATACGAAGAATTTCGTAGCGCGCCAGCGTGAAGTGGTCGAGGCGGTTTTCCGCTTTCTGAGGTCTGTCGCCGCCGCGATTTCGCGCAGTCGAAGCTCATGATATTCCCTACGCGCGCAAACTTCGCGATGACGAGGCGAGCGACGGTTGCGGGAAATTCTCGAAGAGCGAGATTCCGACGGGTCAAGCGCTTCTCGGGTGGGATTGCCCGGACTGGCGCTGAGCCAGTAGCACGGGCCTCAACCCAGTCCGCCTCGTGGTCAACGCCGCTAGGCCGCCGCCCGAGGTAGCTCCTTCAAAGATGGAAATGCTCGGCTTGCCGTGGCGCCAGCGTCGCGACGATGAAATCAATCGCGACCTTGAGACAGCCCAGCCCGCAATGCCCTCTACGCTTCTTCGAAAGTTAATCGACGAGGCTTCCGGCATGTAACTTCCGCCGGGCAGGTAATTTTCGCCGATGGGACGGCCCAACCAGATAATCTGTGCCAGCATTTGATTATCGAAAACGAAGTCATCGGAATTCTTCTCCAGCGGGAGTTTTTCAAGTAGATTCCGCGCGAAGGCGCGGTAACCCGCTATGATACTCGGATAGCTTGGCGCCGAGAAGAATGTTCTCGGTCAGCGTAAGCAAACGATTGGAAACGTATTTCCACCAGGGCATGCCGCCACGCAGCGCTCCACCGCCGAGAATCCTGGAAGCCAGCACGCAGGGATAAAGTCCGCTGGTGACCATCGTTGCCATCGCTGGAATTAGCGTCGGCGTGTATTGATAATCGGGATGAAGCATGATGATAACGTCAGCTCCGGCGGCGAGGGCGAGGCGGTAACAGGTTTTCTGGTTACCGCCGTAACCGCGATTTTGAGGGTGAACTTCAACGCGCACACGATCGAGCGTCCGGGCGATGGCGGCGGTCTCGTCACGGCTGGCGTCATCGACCAGGATGATTTCATCCACGATGTCGTGCGCGATCACCTCATCATAGGTCTGGCGCAGGGTCCGGGCCGCATTGTAGGCCGGCATCACCACGACGATTTTGTTTCCTTGCAACATTAAACGAGAAAGCCGGCAGACGGATTCGAACCGACGACCTGCTGATTACAAATCAGCTGCTCTACCAACTGAGCTATGCCGGCATTTGCCCTCGGAAAATAGCTGTTAATCTGTCTTCTGCGAGTGCCTTTCTATACGGACAGCGCCATTTTCATCGCACTCGTAGCTCGACAAAGTGCTCGATGTGATCGTCTGTCAGAGGAATCGTTTGTTCGGCCAGGGTTTGACCATCGAGGAAGAATTCATTTTGCCAGTTCCGTCGGCGGGCAGACGGTTGATGGTGATGTGATAAACGGTCTGCCGGTGGCGATAATGGATCTTGTAGCTCGTCCAGCCTGCCGGAAAACGAGGAGTCAGATCGCAGGCTGATTGCCTTCGAGATGGACGCCGAGCAAGGTTTCGGTGAGGCAATCGGCACATCCAGCCGGCCGATCCAGGTACCAAGTCCAACCGCCACGACCAATGTGCGGAGCCACGGCATAGACATCGGCGGCAATAACGTAAGGTTCCACTTTGTAGGTGGCGATTTGCTCGGCGGTCCCGCCATGCTGGATGGGATTGAGCAACGCGAACAGTTCCCACGCGCGTTCGCTTTCTCCCATGAGCGCGAAAGCCATCGCAGTCCAAATGGCGCCGTGAGTGTATTGGCCGCCATTCTCGCGCACGCCCGGAATGTAGCCTTTGATGTAACCGGGATTGAGCGGCGATTTGTCGAAGGGCGGATCGAAAAGCTGAATGAGTTTGGCATTCGCGGCGAATCAGGCGCTGATCGACGGCGTTCATGGCCTGACGCGAGCGCTGGGGATCGCCGGCGCCGCTGATCACCGACCAGCTTTGCGGCAGGGAATCGATCTGGCATTCGAGATTTGTCTCGGAGCCGAGCGGTTCGCCATTGTCGAAATAGGCGCGCCGATACCACTGGCCGTCCCAGGCGTGTTTCTCGATGTTCTCCTGCAGTTGCTTCGCCTGCGTGACGCAACGGTCGGCGAAACTCACGTCCTGCACGCCCGCGCGCCAGTTCCGGCAAACTGCCTGAGCACGTCGTAAAGAAAAAAGGCCAGCCAGACGCTTTCGCCGCGGCCTTCTTTTCCCACCAGGTTCATCCCGTCATTCCAATCGCCGGAGCCGATCAGCGGCAAACCGTGCTCGCCGAATTTCAATCCGTGCTCGATCGCGCGCACGCAATGCTGGTAGAGCGTGGCCGATTCCTGCGGAGCGATTCGGCAAATCGTAATACGATTCCTCTTCCGGCATGACCGGCCGGGCGTCGAGGAAGGGTGCCTGTTCATCGAGCACGCCGGTGTCCGCGACGCAGGAAACGTAGCGGCAGGTGACGTATGGCAGCCAGAGATAGTCGTCGGAAAAATGCGTGCGCACGCCGCGGTCCAGCCGGCGGGTGCCACCAATGCTGGACATCGCCTTCGCGGAATTGATGCGCGGCGGCGCGGAGAAGATGCTCGCGGGTCAGGGCCGGCTCGGCGTGCACCAGCGCCATCACATCCTGCAATTGGTCGCGGAAGCCGTAGGCGCCGCCGGATTGATAAAAGCCGGTGCGCCCCCAGAGCCGGCAGCCAAGGGTTTGATATAACAACCAGCCGTTGGCCATTACATTCACGGCGGGATCTGGCGTATCGACATTGATTGCGCCGAGAGTGCGATTCCAATAATCCCAGACGCCGTCGAGCGCAACGCGGCTGGCGTCGGCCCGGCGAAAGCGCTGGATCAGATTCGTGCACCTCGGCCGTGCTGCGACCGACCCCGAGGCGAAAACTGCGTTTCGCGTTCCTGTCCATCGGCCAAGATCGAAGGCGACCTGCATCGCACCGCACGGATCCAAACCCGGCGCCGACTTTGCCGGAAAGTCGCGCGCGCTTGAGTGCCGCAGGCTGCGCGAGCGTCCCGTTGCGCCCGAGAAACTCCTTCCGATCACCCGTGAGCGTGCGCGTCGGCTCGTTGACATCGAGGAAGACGATGCGGTCCGGGAATTCGGTATTGTAATAATTGCGCGCCAGCAACGCGCCAGTCTTGAGATCCACTTCGGTCTGCACGTTGAGGAGCGTTTTGTGGCGCAAGTCGCCCAGCACCCATTCGCAATAGCCGGTGACGGAAAGGCGGCGCGGACCGCCCTGAGACGTTGCGCAAGTTTCAAAACTGCGAGCTTCACTGGCGCGTCCATCGCCACGTAAACCCACAACTCGGAAACGATGCCGTGCTCGGTGTGCTCGAAAACGGTGTAACCAAATCCGTGCCGAATCGACATAAGCGGCGCGCGCCGCGCGCCGGCACCGGCGTGGGCGACCAGATCTGGCCGGTTTGCTTCGTCGCGGATGTAAAAGGCCTCGCCGGTGAGTGTCGCTGCACCGGATCGTTAAACCAGGGCGTGAGCCGGAATTCGTGCGCGTTTTCAACCCAGGTGTAGGCGCCGCCGCTTTCCGAAATGACGGTTCCGAACGATGGATTGGCCAGCACATTTACCCAGGGCGCGGGCGTCATCTGGCCGGGTGAAAGCGTGATGACGTATTCGTGGCCGTCGCGGGTGAAGCCGCCAAGGCCGTTGCGAAAATGAGGTCGCGCGACGGCAGCGGCGAAGGCAGTCTCGACCCGGGCCGCGCGGCTGGCGTCGAATGCGGGGACGGGCGGCTCGAGGACGCTGCGGTGTTCGAGTTGTTCCAGGAGCGAGCCTTGCTCGTCATCGAGGACAATGCGGGCGGCAGATTGGAGACAGAACACGATCGTCATTCGGGATTTGCTCGAGACGGCGAACAAAGATGCCGCCGGGTTTATCGAGCATTTGCGCTTCGCTGCCGGCTGCGATCAGCGATGTGATCTGATCCTGCAAATTCTGGCGATAAACCGAAACGTCTTCGTTCAAAATCACCAGCTCGACGGTCAGCCCTTTCGCACGCCAGTAGGAATGCGCCTGGATGAGCTGCCGCACGAGTTCGATCTTCTCCAAGTCAGCTGACGCGGAGCAGAACCAGCGGCGCGTCGCCGGAAATGCCGTAGGTCCAAAGACCGCTTTGTCCGCGGCGGTTCTCCAGCAGAATTCCTGAGGTCGGCGCGGCGGGCGGGATCGGCATAAATGATCGCGCCAGCCAGCCGGGCCATAAAGTTGCGCTTCGGCTTCGGTGGCGTTGAGCTGGCGCAGGATCACCTGGCTGTGGGTCCAAGCCAGATCAAAGGCGCGATCGGCCATGCGGAAGTGTTGATATTTTTCCACTAACGCGTCGGCGGTTTCGCGGCTTTCGGCCGCGCCGATGACAAAATCGAGGATGGCGATTTCATCTGGTTGCAGCGTGACGGTGCGCCGCAGCGAGATGATGGGATCGAGCACGGAACCGGCGGTGTTGACAAGCGGCGCAATCTTCTGCATCGCCGCCGGGTTCACCAGATTTCCATCGCGACCGACAAATCGGGCACGATCGGTTTCGCAGGAGGTTTCGCCTGTGTGCCACCCTGCCCAACCAGCAGATGCAGCAGCCAGGGCGGTTTCTCCTCGGCTGTGAACGCGCGCGCCGGGTGCAGAGAATGGCGGAGGAGTCTGGCGACGAATTCAGTCTGCACAAACAAATTGCTAAAGGCCGGGATGCGCTGCGTCCGCAGCCTGGGTGGCGAGCACGACTTCGGCGTAACTCGTCAGTTCGATCGTGCGCGTCGGTGGAGGAATGATTGGTCATGGTGACGCGACGCAGCTCGACGTCGTCTTCGCGGCGAAACGCTAATCTCGGTATGAATCTCGAGATTGCCATGGCGCTGGCGGAATTCCGCGCGGGCCTGGGTGAAAATAGCTTCGTAATTTTTTGTCGCGCGCAGCGTCGGTTGATAAGCGGCGGACCAGAATTCTCCCGTCGTCACGTCGCGCAGATAGATGAACGCGCCCCAGCAATCGCAGGTCGCATCCTCGCGCCAGCGGGTGATGGCGAGATCTTTCCAGCGACTGTAGCCGCCGCCGGCACTGCTGATAGCGACATGATAGCGGCCATTGGAAAGAAGATGAATCTCCGGCGTCGCGCGAAGTCGGGACTCTTGAAGAACCCGCATGACATCTTCGCCCTCGCCGAAACCGCGGCCGTGCTTCTTCCAGCTCAAGGTCTTCGGGCAAGACGCTGGCCTCCGTTTTGGGAAGCCGCTCCTGCAACAACAAATCAGCCGTCTTCAGCAATGGGCGCGACATGAAGCGGCGCTGCATTGGCAATTCGCGCAGCGACGAAACGAGCGCGAGCAGACTCATCCCCTGATGATGCGCCATGTAGGAACGAACGGTGGCGCTGCTCTCATCCGGCGGCAGGCGCGATGGCGTATAATCGACTGCCTCGTAGAAATCCAAAATCGCCTTCGCGCCCATCGCGGGCCAGGCGTTGGAGATTCTCGCTCGCTTCCCGCGGCGCCACCATCAAAGCCAGCACCGTCGCATAAGGCGCGATGACCAGGTCTTCGGCCAGGCCCCGCTTCAAACCCAGGCCAGGCACACCGAAGGCGCGATATTGATATGTTTGCTTCACATCGCCCTGGTTAAAGCCCGATTCCGAGACGCCCCATGGGACGCCGCGCGAATTCGCCGTATTCAATTTGCAATTCCACCGCCGTTTTGCAGGCGCGATCGAGTAACGTGCCGCGGTAGTTCGGCATCACCAGTAGCGGCATCAAATACTCAAACATCGATCCGCTCCACGAAACCAGGATCGGTTCGCCACGAGGCGCGACCAGTAACCGGCCGAGCGCGAACCAATGGTCCTGTGGCACCTGCCCCTCCGCGATGGCGAGGTAACTGCAAAGCCGCGCTTCTGACGCGAGCAGGTCGTAAAAACTGAGGTCGCGCCGGCCTTCGGTGACGTTGAAGCCGACGGCGAATAAGTTCGCGCGCCTTGTCGAAGAGGAAACTGAAATCCATTCCCGCCAGTTCGTCGCATTGGCCGGCGAGCGTTTCCAAAGCGCGCATCCGCTCCCGCGCACGTTTGCTCGCCTCGCCCAGGATTTCCGATCCCGTTGGGAACTGGCCGTCGAGCTGATCGAAACTGGCGATTTCTCGCAAAGAAGGAGCCGCGTGAAGCTGCGCAATTCTGCTCGTGAGATTTTCATCCTTCAGCCAGGGCGCATGGAAATTCAGTTCGTCCAAATGCTCCACGCAACTGCGTTGTAGCGTTTGCGCCCAAGCCTTCAAATCTCCGTCTCGATTCGCCAGCGCGTTGGAAATCTTCGCTGATTGTTCCACCGCGCGTTGCTAACAACGTTGCGGCCGCACGCAGATCGGACGGCGTCTTCGCCAGCTCGGCGTCGAGTTGCGATAAAAGCGCGTTTTCGCCAGTCAAACCTTGCACCAGCGCAAGCGTGTCGCGCAGACCAGCGAATATTTGCGGATCGAGAATTTTTCCTCAGCCAGCCCGCGCAATCCGCTGGCCAGGGTGAGCAAATGCCCGGCGAGATTGCCGCTATCCACACTGGAGACGTAGAGCGGGATCAGTGGCCGCAGGGTGCGCGTCTCATACCAGTTGTAGAAATGCCCGCGATGCCGTTCCAGCCGATGCAGGGTATCGATGGTCGCGTGCGTCCGCTCGAGCAAGCGGCCTAACGAGAGATAGCCAAAATCGCGCGCCGCCAAATTCGCCAGTAATGACAAACCGATGTTGGTAGGTGAAGTGCGCGCGGCAACGGTGGGCGTTGGTTCTTCCTGGAAATTATCTGGTGGCAGCCAGTTCTCCTCCGCGGTGACAAAGGTTTCGAAAAATGCCAGGTCTTGCGCGCGATGCGGTGGAGCAAGGTCAGTTGTTCGAGGCTGAGTTCCGGGGCCGGCTGCTGCGATTGGCAGGCTGATCCACCATGCGATCCAGGGCGCCACCAGCCAAAGGACGAAGAATGGCAGGGCAACCATCCAGCGCGCCGGCTGCATCAGAGCCCAAAGAAATTGCGCCGCCGAGCGCGATTGCCGGCGCAAACCACATTGCGTCATATGAGCCCGCAAGATCCGTTCGCGCGCTGCGCGCCACTTCGCCCGAGGTGACCCATTCCAGCAAGTGTCGCCGCGTGATGAACACGCGCCAAAGTGTCCGGCCGATTGCTGTCAGACTGAGAAACGCATCATTTGGCAGGAATGCGAAGGTAAGTCCGATCTGGCCGAGCGTCCGTTTCGATGACGCCAGCATTCCACGCAAATGCATTCGCCACGGCAACTGCTCCGGCTTGCGCAGGAGTTCGACAACGAGTGAAAGCAAACCTGGCAGCGCGATGATGGCGAGGAGCATGCACGTTGCCAACAAGCCGAGCCGCGGAACGAGCAGCCAACTGGCGAAGAAAAAAGCGATGAGCGCGATCGGAACAAGGCTGCGGCGCAGGTTGTCGAAAATTTTCCACCACGACAACGCCGAGATCGGATTACGGATACCCCGACCCTCCGCGTCGGGAACGCGCGGCAGCAGCCACGGCAAAATTTGCCAGTCGCCTCGAATCCAGCGGTGCCGCCGGACGGCGTCGATCTCGTAGCGCGACGGATATTCCTCGTAAAGTGTCACGTCGCTCACCAACCCGCAGCGTGCGTAGACCGATTCCAGCAAGTCGTGGCTCAGGAATTCGATTCTCCGGAAAGCGGCCGGCCAGTGTGCGCTGGAAAGCATCGACGTCATAAACGCCTTTGCCGATGAACGAGCCCTCGCCGAAAAGATCCTGATAAACATCCGAGACGGTGCGGGTGTAGGGATCGATTCCGACTTCGCCGGCGTGCAACCTAACGAATCGTGAACGGTCCGCCGTCGGCAGGCTCACATCCACCCGCGGTTGCAAAAGACTGTAGCCTTCCGTCACAATCCCGAGCGCCGGATCGAATTGCGGCCGGTTCAACGGATGCGCCATCGTGCCGATCAGTTGGCGGGCTGACTCGCGCGGCAACTGCGTGTCGGTATCGAGGGTGATGACGTATTTGATTTCGGGTAAAATCGTCAGGTCACCCACGACTGCCGCAAAACAATCCGCGCAGCGCCCTCGGAGAAAGGCGTTGAACTGCATTAGCTTTCCGCGCTTTCGTTCGTAGCCCATCCACACGTTCTCGCTCGCGTTCCAGCGGCGGGGCCGGTGGAAAAGGAAAAAGATCGCGCCGGCCGCCGGCGTATTTGCGATTCAACGATTCGATCCCGGCCTTGTGCGCTCCAGCAAAGCCTCCTCTTCCGGCAAATTTTCTTGCGCCGCATCAGGCCAGTCGGTCAAGAGGGCGAAGTGCAAATGCGGATCGCGATTTGCCAGATGATGAATCTCCAGCGTTTGGAGCAGGTCATCGATGTTTTCCGCGCTTCTCAGGATGGTGGGAACGACGACCATGCCCGCGACTGTCCGGCGCGATCCCGCCCGGTGAATAGCCGAGACGGGGCAAAAGTCGCGGCTTGAGCAGCAGCAGTGGCGAGCCAGTTCCATAAGGCCACCGCCAGCTGACTGACTCCGAGCGAAAATGTGACCGCGCAAAGAATGAGCTGCCACCCGGCAACGCCGCGCGCCTCCGCCGCGTGCACGAATCCCAGCGTGGCCAAAAGCGTGAACAGAAAATTCCGCCGATGTAGAAGGTGAAGGGAAACTTACGAATACTTCGTTCGACAAAACCTTTCCACCGCCATCGCGCGCGCCGGACGCGCGCTCCAGTCTGGGAAGACCCTTGTCGATTAAATAAAAACCGACGTGCGCGGTGCGATCTTCGCGGCCTTTCTGTTGCGCACTTTCCTGCGCCAGCTCGACGGCTTTGCGCGCCACTTCGATTTCTGAGAGCGGACTGTAACGGGCGAGGGTTTCAACGACGTGGCGATAACGATCGCGCGTCGCGAAATCCATGTCGCCGTAAACATCGGCCGGCTCGCCGCGCAACGTTTGCTCGACCAGACTGAGCGTTTCGACGAATTCCTTCCAATCGATCGCGCTAAGCAAACGCAGGCTCGAGATGCTGTGGCTGACCGAAACTTGATCGGAGGCCTGGCTTTGATTTTCCTGGTGGACCAGTTGCTCCACCGAGAGACCCTGCTCGAGCGTGCGCTGCTCGAGCCAGTTGCGCGCCAGATGCAGCACCGGATTCAAACGCGAGAGGCGCTGGCAAAATTCCGCCACGAAGGCGCTCGATAACGACGGGTCGGCCCGCGCCATGTCCGCCACGACGATGACAATGCGGGAGGGATGTTTCTCCGCCATCGCCTGCAAACGCTCGACCCACTGGTTGGCCAGATCGCGATCACGGCGGCCTTGGGCCAGCCCAGTGGTGATGCGGGCCAGATTCTCGATCAATCCCAGCCGCAACATGATCGGCACAGCCCAGAGTTCTCCAGTTTTAGTGGCGCCACCGTCTGATACGCAGCCACGAACGCGCTGAGCGAGTCGGCATCGATCTGCGCATCGACGTGCGCGATCAATTCCAGGACGATGTCGTAAACGCGCGGGGAACCGGCCGATGGACCGTTCGTCAGGCGGGGTAACTCCCGGCTATATTCCCGCGGCAGATGCCGACGAGCCAACTGGATCTGCTCTTCGATTAAATAAAAATTATCCAGCAGCCACTCCGCCGCGGGCGTGACCCGGCGGCTTTGATCCACCGCCAGTGTCGCGCGGTTGAAAGCGCGCAGCACTTTCTCATTCTGATCCAGCCGCGTGAGCAGCCGAGCAGAAGCGCGGCCCGTGACGATTGTATGTTGCGCCGCGATGAGCCGAGCGTGCGTGCGCGAGAGCAATACGTAACTGAACGAAGTACA
>ERZ1370068.1434-contig-11326_pt1 | contig 63631 bp, 99 predicted proteins | sample MGYA00561227_ERZ1370068 | MGnify/ENA primary metagenome ERZ1370068 (study PRJEB38410, sample SAMEA6850437) | metagenome | study: Metagenomic assessment of the ecological functions of the soil: analysis of the soil microbiota associated with the...
GCGCCGATCGCGCAGATCACGATGATGACCGGCGCGATGATCGAGAACGGCACGCGCAGGATCGCGGCGAACAGCGGCACGCAGGTCAGCACGACGATCAGGCCCGGCGATGTTGCCCGAGATACATGCTGGCGATCAGGCCCCAGACGAAGTCCTTCTGCTCGACGAACAGCAGCGGCCCGGGCTGCAGGCCCCAGATCAGCAGGCCGCCCAGCAGCACCGCGGCGGTCGGCGAGCCGGGAATGCCGAGCGCCAGCATCGGCAGCAGCGCGACGTGCCGGCGGCGTGCGCCGCGGTCTCGGGCGCGATCGACGCCCTCGATCTGGCCGGTGCCGAACTTGTCGCCCGTTGCGCGACATGCGCTTCGCGACGCCGTAGCTCATGAACGACGCCGGCGTCGCGCCGCCGGGCGTGATGCCCATCCAGATGCCGATCAGCGAGCTGCGCAGCGACGTCATCCAGTACTTCGGCAGCTTCTTCCACGTCTCGAGCACGACCTTCGGGTTGATCTTGGCCGCCTTGCCGGTGAACGACAGGCCCTCTTCCATCGACAGCAGGATCTCGCCGATGCCGAACAGGCCGATCACCGCGATCAGGAAATCGAAGCCGCGCATCAGCTCGGTGAAGCCGAAGGTGAGCCGCAGCTGGCCGGTGACGGTGTCCATGCCGACGGCGGCCAGCGCGAAGCCGAGCATCATCGACGCGAGCGTCTTCAACGGCGAGCCCTTGCCCATGCCGATGAAGCTGCAGAACGTGAGCAGGTAGACCGCAGAAGAATTCGGGCGGGCCGAACTTGAGCGCGAACTTCGCGACCAGCGGCGCCAGGAACGTGATCATGACCACCGCGACGAACGCGCCGACGAACGACGACGTGAACGCGGCGGTCAGCGCTTCGCCGGCGCGGCCCTTGCTGCGCCAGCGGATAGCCGTCGAAGGTGGTCGCCACCGACCAGGGCTCGCCCGGAATGTTGAACAGGATCGACGTGATCGCGCCGCCGAACAGCGCGCCCCAGTAGATGCACGACAGCATGATGATCGCCGAGGTCGGCGGCATCGTGAACGTCAGCGGCAGCAGGATCGCGACGCCGTTGGCGCCGCCCAGGCCGGGCAGCACGCCGATGATGACGCCGAGCACGATGCCGATCGATCATCAGCAGCATGTTGAACGGCGACAGCACGACGGCGAAGCCCTGGAACAGCGCGCTGATTTCGAGCAACGGACCTCCTGAGCAAACGCGTCGAGGCGCGCAGCTGCCGTCAGTAGCCGAGGAACGCAAGCGGATCGAAGTCGCCCTTGAACAGCGGCACCTTGAACCAGACTTCGAACATGCAGAAGAAGACTCACGTTGCACCGAGCCACGCCGACGACGGCGCTCTTCAGCCACGAATACTTGCCCAGCCAGACCATGAACAGCGGCGATGTAGATCGCGTGACGCCAGCGTAGAGGCCGATGTACTGCACGCAGAACACGTAGACGAGCGCGGGCATCAGCACCGTCAGCACCAGCTTCAGCCGTCGCCAGGACTGACGAACAGCAATTTGCCGGACTGCGTGTCGCCGCAGCGCCTGCACCAGCGTTGCCGAAGCTGGCGATGCAGATCAGCACGCCGATGTAGAACGGGAAAGTATCCCGATTGCGGGCCGTCGCTGCCCCACTTCGAGCCCAGGCGGTAGCTGTCGTAGACCACGACCAGCGCCGAAGACGAGCAGCAACAGCGCAACACCGATGTCTACGCGTGCGCAGCGGAAACGCCGGGCGGTCCGTCGGCAGCAGGTGGCGGTGTTTCATTCATGGAGAATCGGTGAGGTCCGAACGTGGACGTGAGGTGCCCGCGCGACGCGATTTCTGTCGCGTGACAGATACGCAAGACCGCGCGGGATTGGCGCGCGGTCTTGATTGAGAATTGTCTAGGGCTTGGCGAGGAACCCGGCTTCCTTCATCAGGTCGCGATGGGTGTTTTCCGCTTGCTCGACCCACTTCGCGTACTCGGCGCCGGTCATGAACGTCTGCGTTGAAGGCGCCGTCTTCCATGAACTTCTTCCACTCGGCGTTTCGCGCACCTTCTTGAACAGGTCGACGTAGTAATCGACCTGCTCCTTGGTCACGCCGCCGGGCATGAAGATGCCGCGCAGCATCAGGTACTCGGTCGGCACGCCCTGCGTCCTTGCACGTCGGGATGTCGTTCCACGACATCGTGTCGGTCACCTTGGCCTTGTAGGGCATGCGCTGGCTGTCGAACACGCACAGCGGCCGCAGCTGCCCGGCGCGCCATTGCGCCACGGCCTCGATCGGATTGTTGACCGTCGAATCGACGTGCTTGCCGACGAGTTGCACCGCCACGTCGCCGCCGCCCTTGAACGGGACGTAGATGAATCTTGACGCCGGCCGACTTCTCGATCGCGACGGTGATGATCTGGTCCTCCTGCTTGGAGCCGGTTCCGCCCATCTTGAATCTTGGTTGGCTCGCCCGCCTTGACCGCCGTCGATGTAGTCCTTCGCCGTCTTGTAGGGCGTCTCGGCGTTGACCCACAGCACGAACTGGTCGAGCGCCAGCATCGCGACCGGCGTCAGGTCCTTCCAGTTGAACGGCACGCCCGTCGCGAGCGGCGTCGTGAACAGGTTCGAGAGCGTGATGACGAGCTTGTGCGGATCGCCCTTGGCGTCCTTGACCGCGAGAAAGCCCTCGGCGCCCGCGCCGCCCGACTTGTTGACGACGATCAGCGGCTGCTTCATCAGATTGTTCTTGGTGATGACGCCCTGCAGCAGGCGCGCCATCTGGTCGGCGCCGCCGCCGGTTCCCGCCGGCACGACGAACTCGACCGGTCTTGGTCGGCTCCCACGCGGCGTGCGCCGGGCCGCACGGAAACGCCTGCCAGCGCCATGCACAGCGCGCGCGGCAACCTCAACGCTGAATGACGGGACATTTGACACTCCTCCTATTAGATACGACTTTCGGAACGCCTCTGCTCGCTTGGCGCGATTTCCTTGCGGCCCGGTTGGCGAATGATTATCCGGAACTTGCAAATGACGCAATTGACAAGTAACGCAAATGACCGTGCGCAGCTGACGCCGTTACCTCCTCCGTATTCGATCGAGCCGGAGACGTTTCATGCTTGCCGTCACGAGCAGTCCTGCGCCGCGCGCCCACTGATACTTGGCGCCGAGCACCGCGACCGGAATCTCGGTCGAGTAGGCGTAGGCCGGAATGCCGTGCTCGTACAGGTATTCCGCCGCCTCCTCGACCTCGCACGTCGCCCGCCAGCGAGGCGACGACCGGCTTGTCGGATGCCCTTCGCCCGCATCTCGTCGACGACCTCGACCATGATCTTCGCGAACACCATCGGCGGCGTGACGATCGTGTGCCAGTAGCCGAGGATCAGCGCATGGATGCGCGGATCCTCGAGGCCGAGGCGCACGGTGTTCTGGTAGGTCTTCGGCGGCTCGCCGCCGGTGATGTCGACCGGATTGCCGGCGGCGCCGAACGGCGGGATGAACTTGCGGAACGCCGCGTCGAGGTCGGGCGGCATCGCCATCAGCGACAGGCTCGTTGTCGACGCACGCGTCGGACAGCAGCACGCCCGGAGCCGCCGGCGCCGGTGATGATGACCACGTTCTCGCCCTTGGGCGTCGGCAGCACCGGAATCGCCGCGCGCGAATTCGAGCAGGTCGCGCAAGGCTCGCGCGCGGATCACGCCCGACTGCCTGCAGCACGTCCTCGTAGATCTTGTCGTTGCCGGCGAGCGCGCCGGTGTGCGAGCTGGCCGCGCGCGCGCCCATGACTGGTGCGGCCGGCCTTCAGCATGACGACCGGCTTTTTCTTCGACACGCGCTTCGCGACTTCGGCGAACGCGCGGCCGTCCTTCAGGTCCTCGCAGTGCTGCGCGATGATCTTCGTGTTGTCGTCCTGCTCGAAGAACGTGAGCAGGTCGTCCTCGTCGATGTCGCGACTTGTTGCCCAGGCCCGACGATCGCGGACACGCCCATCTTGGCCGAGCGCGAGAAGCCGATGATCGCCATGCCGATGCCGCCCGACTGCGACGACAGCGCGCGCCTGGCCCTTGACGTCGTAGGCGGTGCAGAACGTCGCGCACAGGTTCTTCGGCGTGTAGTAGAAGCCGTAGATGTTCGGCCCCATCAGCCGCACGTCGTACTTGCGCCCGATCTCGACCAGCTCCTCCTGTCCCGCCATGTTGCCGGTCTCGGCGAAGCCCGAGGGAATGAGCACCGCGCCGGGGATCTTCTTCTCGCCGACTTCGATCAGCGCCCGGCGACGAACTTGGCGGGAATCGCGAACACCGCGACGTCGATCTTGCCGGGCACGTCCTTGACGCTCTTGTACGCCTTGCGGCCCCATGATCTCGTCGGCGGACGGGTTGATCGGGTAGATCTCGCCCTTGTAGCCGCCGTTGATCAGGTTCTTCATCACCGAGTTGCCGATCTTGCCCGCCTCCGTCGGACGCGCCGATCACCGCGACCGCGTCGGGCTTCATGATGCGGTTCATCTGCGCGGACGATCGTCGTCCTGGCTCGGGCGATAGCGCGGCACGGCGGACGTGAAATCGACGCACGATGCGCACGTCGGCCGCGATGGCGCCGCTCTTCGTCGCGAACACCGGATTCAAATCCATTTCGGCGATTTCGGGAAAATCGGCGATCGAGCTGCGACACGTTCTCGATCATGCGCGCGAGCGCGTCGCGGTCGACCGGGTCGGCGCCGCGCACGCCTTTCAGGATTTCCGCCGCGGCGATGCCGTCGAGCATCGACAGCGCATCGTCGCGCGACGCAGGCGCCAGCCGGAACGTGATGTCCTTCAGGACCTCGACCAGAATGCCGCCCGAGCCCGAACGCCACCAGCTTGCCGAACGACGGATCGGTGACCGCGCCGATGATCACTTCCTGCCCGCCCGCGAGCATCTGCTGCACCTGAACGCCCAGCAGCGTTGGCCTTCGCGTCGTATTTCTTCGCGTTGGCCATGATCGTGGCGAAGCCGGCTTCCGACGTCGGCCGCGCTCTTCACGCCGACGCAGCACGCCGCCGGCTTCCGTCTTGTGCAGTATTTCCGGCGAGACGATCTTGAGGACGACGGGAAAGCCCATGCCGGCACGCGAGCTTCGCGGCTTCCGCGGCCGATGTCGCCACGCCTTCCTTGGGCGTCGCAATGCCGTAGGCGTCGCAGACGAGCTTGCCTTCCGGGCGCGGTCAGCGACGTGCGGCCCTCGGCCTTGACCTTGTCCAGGATCTGCCTGACTTCCGTCTTGTTGTTCGCCATCGCCGTTCCTCCTCGATATCGATTGCAGTCCGGCGCGAAGCCGCGTCACGGTCGACACAATCGTTTGGCGGTTCAGATCGACCTTGGCGGCGCGCAGCGCGGCGACCTCGTCCGTGCCATAGCCCAGCTCCGGCGAGCACCTCGTCGGTGTGCTCGCCGAGCAGCGGCGAGCGCGTCACATCGGTCGGGCTGTCCGACATCTTGATCGGGTTGCCGACCGACAGGTATTTGCCGCGCTTCGGATGGTCGACCTCGACGACGCGTTCCGGTCGCGCGCAGCGACGGCTCCTCGGCGATCTCCTTCATCGACAGGATCGGCCCGCACGGAATGTCGTGCTTGTTGAGGATGTCCATCGCCTCGAACTTGGTCTTGGTCTTCGTCCATTCCTCGATCTGCGCCGAAGATCTCCATCAGGTGCGGCAGGCGCGCCTTCGGCGTCGCGTAGGCGCGGATCGGTCAGCCACTCCTGGCGTCCGATCACCTCGCAGATGTCCTTCCAGACCGGCGCCTGCGTGATGAAGTAGATGTACGCGTTGGGGTCGGTCTCCCAGCCTTTGCACTTCAGGATCCAGCCCGGCTGGCCGCCGCCCGATGCGTTGCCGGCGCGCGGCACCGCGTCGCCGAACGTGCCGTTCGGGATACTGCGGATACTCTTCCATGACGCTGCGTGCGCGTCGAGGCGCTGCTGGTCGCGCAGCTTCGACCCGGCACAGGTTGAGCACGCCGTCCTGCATCGCGCGCGAGCACCTTCTGGCCGCGGCCGGTGGTCTTGCGCTGGTAGAGCGCGGCGACGATGCCGAGCGCCAGGTGCAATCCGGTGCCGCTGTCGCCGATCTGCGCGCCGGTGACCATCGGCGGTCCGTCGTCGAACCCGGTCGTCGACGCGGAGCCGCCCGCGCATTGCGCGACGTTCTCGTAGACCTTGCAGTCCTCGTACGGGCCGGGACCGAAGCCCTTGACCGAGGCGACGATCATCTGCGGATTGAGTTCCTGGATGCGCTCCCACGTGAAGCCCATGCGGTCGAGCGCGCCGGGCGCGAAGTTCTCGACCAGCACGTCGCACTTCTTCACCAGCGCTTCGAGCACCTCCTTGCCCTTCGGATTCTTGGCGTCGACGGTGATCGAGCGCTTGTTGTGGTTGAGCATCGTGAAATACAGGCTGTCCACGCCGGGGATGTCGCGCAGCTGCCCGCGCGTGATGTCGCCTTCGCCGGCGCGCTCGACCTTGATCACGTCGGCGCCGAGCCACGCCAGCAGCTGCGTGCAGGTCGGGCCCGATTGCACGTGCGTGAAATCCAGGATGCGGACGCCGTCAGTGCCTTGCCCATCACGTTCCCTATGCGATGCCGTCATCCCGGAAACGCTACTGCGACTCCGATGGCGGTCACGGTTTCTTCTTCGCGGCGGGATTGAGACTCGTGATGCGGCCGCTTTCCGTGCCCGCCTTTTCGTCGATGACCGCGTTGATCAGCGTAGGCTTGCGCGAGCGGATCGCTTCTTCCATCGCGTTGCGAAGCTCGGCCGGCGTCGTGGCCAACACGCCCACGCCACCGAAGGCCTCCATCAGTTTCTCGTAGCGCGCGCCCTTGACGAACACCAGAGGGCGACGGATCGCGCCCTCCGGTCGGATTCACTTCGTCGCCGCGGTAGACGCCGTTGTTGTTCAGGATCACGACGCAGACCGGCAGGTTGTAGCGGCAGATCGTCTCGCACTTCCATGCCGGAGAAACCGAAGGCGCTGTCGCCCTCGATCGCGATCACCTGCTCGCCGCTGACCACGGCGGCCGCGACCGAAAAGCCCATGCCGATGCCCATGACGCCCCACGTGCCGACGTCCAGCCGCTTGCGCGGCTTGTACATGTCGACGATGCTGCGCGTGAAGTCGAGCGCGTTCGCGCCCTCGTTGACGAGGATGGCGTCCGGATTCGCCTTGACGATGTCGCGCACGACGTTGAGCGCGCTGTGGAAGTTCATCGGCGTCGGGTTCTTCGCCAGCGCTTCCCCCATCTTCGCGACGTTCTTGGTCTTGCGCTCCGCGATGGCGTCGAGCCACTCGGCGGGCGGCTTGGGCCAGTTCGAGTCCGATGCTCGCGCCGAGCATGGCCGAGACGCACGAACCGATGTCGCCGACGACCGGCGCATCGATGCGGACGTTGCTGTCCGCTTCCTGCGGCGAGATGTCGATCTGGATGAACTTCTGGCCGCCCCATTCCTTGGCGCTGTCGCCGCCCCACGTCTTGCCCTTGCCGTGCGAAAGCAGCCAGTTCAAGCGCGCACCGATCACCATCACGACGTCGGCTTCCGGGCAGCACGTACGAGCGCGCCGCGGATGCGCGATTGCTCGTGCGTGTCGGGCAGCAGGCCCTTGGCCATCGACATGGGCAGGTAGGGGATGCCGGTCTTTTCCACCAGCGCGCGAATATCCGCATCGGCCTGCGCGTACGCCGCGCCCTTGCCGAGAATGATGAGCGGACGCTTGGCGCTCTTGAGCAGATCGAGCGCACGCTGCACGGCGTCCGGCGCCGGGATCTGGCGCGGCGCCGGATCGACGACCTTGATCAGCGACTTCTTCCCCGCTTCCGCGTCGATCGTCTGCGGGAACAGCTTGGCCGGCAGGTCGAGATAGACGCCGCCCGGACGGCCGGAGACAGCGGCACGGATCGCCCGCGCCACGCCCACGCCGATGTCCTCGGCGTGCAGGACGCGGAACGCGGCCTTGGCGTGCGGCCTGGCGATGCGCGAGCTGGTCCATCTCCTCGTAGTCGCCCTGCTGCAAGTCGACGATCTCGCGCTCGCTCGAGCCGCTGATGAGGATCATCGGAAAGCAGTTGGTGAGTGGCGTTGGCGAGCGCCGTCAGTCCGTTCATGAAAGCCAGGGCGCGGACACGGTGAGGCAGATGCCCGGCTTGCCCGTCATGAAGCCGGCGATGGACGCGGCATACCCGGCGTTCTGCTCATGGCGGAAGGAGATCACGCGCAGTCCTGCGGCCTGCAGCTTGCGCGTGAGGTCGGTAATCGGGATGCCGGGCAGACCGAAGATCGTATCGATGCCGTTCAGCTTGAGGGCATCGATGACGAGCTGAAAGCCGTCCGTTTCTTGCACCTGGCGATTCGTCTCGCCGCCGCTGGCGATTTGCAGCGCGTCTTGCGCCGTGGTTGAAGCCGGTTTGGTGGTGACGCCCGCGGTCGCTTCCATGAAGGCCTCCTAAATATCTGCCATAACGTATGTGGTATATCAGACGTAAGTCAAGACGCGTCGTCCGAGGTAAAACCGGGTCCGCGGATCTGCGGCGGCGCACAATCGCGATCGACTGAGCGTGGGCCATTTCCCGTCAATATCAAACGCCTGATTTTGGTGTATGGTATACAAGATACCGATTCACTGCGAGGCCGACCGATGTCAACGCCGATCGCAACGCCTTCACCCTTCCTCTCAAGCTGCGGCCGCTCAGCGTTGCCGCGAGCTTCCGGGATCAAGCTTACGCCGCCTTGAAGCAGGCGATCACCGATGCGGACATCTATGCGCACCAGGAGGAAATCCGCCTCGACGAGCGCCAGCTGAGCCAGGCGCTTGGCGTCAGCCGGACACCCATCCGCGAGGCGATGACGCTGCTGGAGCAGGAGGGCTTTCTGCGCACCGTGCCGCGCCGCGGCGTGTTCATCATCCGCAAGACCAAGAAGCAGATCCTCGAGATGATCGAGATGTGGGCGGCGCTGGAGAGCATGGCCGCAAGGCTGGCGACGCTCAACGCCTCCGACGAGGACATCGGGAAGCTGCGCCACATGTTCGACGACTTCCGCAGCGAAACGCCGGCGGAGCACATCCAGGAGTATTCGGACGCGAATATCGCCTTCCACCAGGCGATCATCCGGCTCTCCGGGTCGCACCTCATGGGCCAGACGATCGAAAACCTGTTCATCCACGTGCGCGCGATCCGGCGCATGACGATCTCGCAGAGCGACCGCGCGGCGCGCTCGATCGTCGACCACATGCGGATCATCGAAGCGCTCGAATCGCCGCGACACCGAGCTGGCCGAGCGCCTTGTGCGCCAGCACTCGCTGGACCTCGCCGCGCATGTGGAGAAACATTGCGACTTCCTCGACTGAAAGCCCTCGCGCGATCGCATCCGGGCGGATCACGATGAATCGACACGAAGCAGGCAGTTGTCGACACCTCGGCGCTGACACGCCGCGGAGCGCGCGGCCAGATGAAGGGCCGCGCCGTCGACGCGCTTGCGCTGGCCGACGTGCAGCGCTGCTGGGCGATGCGCCGCGGCGGCGCGACCTGCTGATCGAATTCTTGCACCGGATCCAGGATCGCTACGGATGCATTTCGGCGGCGCATATCGTCGCGCTGGCGCAGGAGCTGAAACTGGCGATGACCGAGGTCTACGAGGTGGCGACGTTCTATCACCACTTCGACGTGGTCAAGGAACGCGACGCACCGCCGCCGCAGTTCACCGTGCGCGTCTGCGAGACGCTGTCGTGCCAGATGGCCGGGGCGGACGAGCTGCGCGCCGCGCTCGAGCGCGCCGGCGGCCGCGACGTGCGCGTCCTCGGGCGCCGTGCGTCGGACGCTGCGAGCATGCGCCCGTCGCGGTCGTCGGACGCAATCCGGTCGACCGTGCGACGGTGGACGACGTTCTCGCCGACGATCGCGAAGAATGCCGTCGAGGCGGAAGTTCCGCCCGTACATCGATTACGCCGCCTATCGCAAGCAGGGCGGATATCGGACATTGCAGGAATGCGTGAAGCGGCAAGCGCTCGCTCGAGGACGTGATCGGCGCTGTGGAAAGTTCGGGCCTGCGTGGCTTGGGCGGCGCCGGATTTCCTGCCGGCCGCAAGTGGCGCATCGTGCGCGCCGAAGCCGCGCCGCGACTCTTCGCCGTGAACATCGACGAAGGCGAACCGGGAACGTTCAAGGACCGGTATTTCCTGGAGCGCGATCCGCACCGCTTTCTCGAAGGCATGCTGATCGCGGCGTGGGCGGTCGACATCGGCGGAAATCTACGTCTATCTGCGCGACGAGTACGCCGCCTGCCGCGCGATCCTTGCGCGCGAGATCGCCGCGCTCGAGGCCGATCCGCCGTGCGCGCTGCCGCGCATCCATCTGCGCCGCGGCGCCGGGGCATACATCTGCGGCGAAGAGTCGGCGATGATCGAATCGCTCGAGGGCAAGCGCGGCATGCCGCGGCTGCGTCCGCCCTACGTCGCGCAGGTGGGTCTCTTCGGCCGGCCCACGCTCGAGCACAACATGGAAACGCTGTTCTGGATCCGCGACATCCTGGAGAAGGGCGCCGAGTGGCTTTGCCGCGCATGGCCGCCATGGCCGCAAGGGCTTGCGCTCGTTCTCGGTTTCCGGGCGCGTGGCCAAGCCTGGCGTGCATATCGCGCCGGCGGGCATCACCGTGCGCGAGCTGATCGACGAATACTGCGGGAGGCATGCTCCCGGGCCACGACTTCTACGCGTACCTTCCCGGCGGCGCGTCCGGCGGCATCCTGCCCGCGTCGCTCGGCGACGTCCCGCTCGACTTCGACACGCTGCAGCCGCACGGTTGCTTCATCGGCTCGGCGGCGGTCATCGTCCTGTCGCAGCACGACCGCGCCCGCGATGCGGCGCTCAACCTGATGCGCTTTTTCGCCGACGAGTCGTGCGGTCAGTGCACGCCCTGCCGTGTCGGCACCGAGAAGGCGGTGGGCCTGCTCGGCAAGCCGCAATGGGACACGGGCGCTGCTCGACGAGCTGTCGCGCGCGATGGCCGACGCGTCGATTTGCGGACTCGGGCAGGCTGCGCCCAATCCGATCGCCTGCGTCATCAAGTATTTTCCGGAGGAGCTCGCATGCGAATGCCGTCTGCTGCCGATCGGTCTCGCTTCCAGCTCAATGGCAAGCCGCTCGCCGCGTTGGCCGGCGAGACGATCATCGAGGCGGCGCTGCGCGATGGCGTCGACATTCCGCATCTCTGCCACAAGCCGGGCATGCGGCCGGATGGCAACTGCCGCGCGTGCATGGTCGAGATCAGGGCGAGCGCGTGCTCGCACCGTCCTGCTGCCGCGTTCCGACGGCGGGCATGGAGGTCGCGAGCAACAGTGAGCGCGCGCTGCACGCGCAGAAGATGATCGTCGAGCTGCTCGCCGCGGATGTGCCCGAGAAGCTGTACCGGACGGACTCCGAACTCGAACACTGGAAACGCGAGCTCGGCATCGGCCGCCCGCGGTTCGCCGCGCGCGCAAGCAGCCGGCCCCGGACATCTCCCATCCGGCGATGGCCGTCAACCTCGACGCCTGCATCCAGTGCACGCGTTGCGTGCGCGCGTGCCGCGAGGAACAGGTCAACGACGTGATCGGCTATGCGTTTCGCGGCGTGCACTCGGAGATCGTGTTCGACCTGGGCGACCCGATGGGCGAATCGACGTGCGTCGCCTGCGGCGAATGCGTGCAGGCGTGTCCGACCGGCGCGCTGGCGCCGGCGCGCGAAGCCTATCTCGCGCCGACCGACCGCACGGTATCGTCGCTGTGCCCGTATTGCGGCGTGGGCTGCCAGCTCACCTATCACGTCAACGACAACAAGATCGTGCGCGTCGAAGGGCGCGACGGCCCGGCCAACCACGACCGGCTGTGCGTGAAGGGCCGCTTCGGTTTCGACTACGTCCATCATCCGCAGCGTCTCACGACGCCGCTGATCCGCAGGGCGGGCGTGCCGAAGACGGCCGAATTCACGATGGATCCCGCCAGCGCCGTTGACGGCGTTCCGCGAAGCGAGCTGGGAAGAGGCGCTGGCGCTTGGCGGGCGGAACGCTTCGCCGCATCCGCGACGACGCGCGGTCCGAACGCCTTGGCGGGATTCGGCTCGGCCAAGGGCTCGAACGAGGAAGCGTATCTGTTCCAGAAGCTCGTGCGGACCGGCTTCGGCACCAACAACGTCGACCACTGCACGCGCCTGTGCCATGCGTCGAGCGTCGCGGCGCTGCTCGAAGGCATCGGCTCGGGTGCGGTGTCGAATCCGGTGATGGACGTGCTGCAAGCCGAGGTCGTGTTCCTGATCGGCGCCAATCCGGTCGTCAACCACCCGGTCGCGGCGACCTGGATCAAGAATGCGGTCAAGAACGGCACCAAGCTGATCCTGGCCGATCCGCGCCGCTCGGAACTCGCGCGGCACGCGGCGCATTTCCTGCAGTTCAAGCCGGACACCGACGTCGCGTTCCTGAACGCGATGATGCACACGATCATCGAGGAAGGCCTGGTCGCGGAGAGCTTCGTCGCCGACCGCACGCTGCGGCTTCGACGCGCTCAAGGCGAACGTCGCCGGCTTCAGCCCGGAAGCGATGGCGCCGCTGTGCGGCATCCCGGCGCCGACGATCCGCGAGGTCGCGCGCCTGTTCGCGACATCGCGCGCGTCGATGATCCTCTGGGGCATGGGCATCTCGCAGCACGTCCACGGCACCGACAACGCGCGCTGCCTGATCGCGCTGACGATGCTGACCGGACAGGTCGGTCGCCCGGGCACGGGGCTGCATCCGCTGCGCGGCCAGAACAACGTGCAGGGCGCGTCCGACGTCGGCCTGATCCCGATGATGTATCCCGACTACCAGCGCGTCGACAACGACGCGGCGAAAGCCAAGTTCGAGGCGCTGTGGGGCCGCACGCTCGACCCGAAGCCGGGCCTCACGGTCGTGGAGATCATGGACGCCGTGCATGCGGGGCAGATCCGCGGCATGTACATCATGGGCGAAAATCCGGCGATGTCCGATCCCGACGTGGCGCACGCGCGGCGGGCGCTCGCCGAACTCGAGATGCTGGTCGTGCAGGACATCTTCCTGACCGAGACCGGCTATCTCGCCGATGTGATCCTTCCGGCGTCGGCGTTCCCGGAAAAGACCGGAACGTTCACCAACACCGACCGGCTCGGTGCAGCTCGGACGGCAGGCATTGGAGCCGCCGGGCGAAGCGCGCCAGGATCTTGCGCATCATCGTCGACATGGCGCGCGAACTGGGTCTCGACTGGAAGTACAGCCAGCCGAGCGACGTGTTCGCCGAGATGCGGGAAGCGATGCCGTCGATCGCCGGCATCACGTGGGACCGCGCTCGAAGCGCGAGCACGCCGTGACGTATCCGTGCGAGAAGGAAGGCGACGCGGGCAGCGCGTCGTGTTCACGGAACGACTTTCCGACGCCGACGGGCAAGGCGCGCTTCGTCCCGGCGAAGATCATCCCGGGCGCGGAACCGCCGGACGCCGACTATCCGTTCGTGCTGATCACCGGGCGCCAGCTCGAGCACTGGCACACCGGCAGCATGACGCGGCGCACCGAGGTGCTGGACGAAATCGAGCCGATACCCGTGGCGTCGTTGCAATCCGGCGGACATGGCGCAGCTGAAAGTGTCTCCCGGCGGCACGATCACGGTCGCGTCGCGCCGCGGACAGCATCGCGCTGGCGGCGCGCGCGGACGCCGGCACGCCGCGCGGCGCGGTGTTCATTCCGTTCTGCTACTACGAGGCCGCCGCGAATCTGCTGACGAATCCGGTGCTCGACCCGTTCGGCAAGATTCCCGGAATTCAAGTATTGCGCGGTGCGCGTGACGGCGGGCGGGAACGTGGCGTCAGAGTTTCGGATACGACGTCACTGCGGAACGCGCGGCGGAATAACTTCAGTTTGCCGCCGGCGAAGCGAATCGCTGTCGCGCAGTGCGGACTTGAGGACCTTGCCCATGGCGTTGCGGGCAAATCGTCAACGAAGTGAACGCGACTTCGGGACTTTGAACGACGCGATTTCCGCTTTCAGTGCAGCGATGATCCCGGCCTCGGTCAGCGCGTGGCCGGACCGCGTGACGACGACGGCCGTGACGCGCTCGCCAAAATCGGGATCGGGCACGCCGATGACCGCGGATTCGACGACACCCGTCCATGCCGTCGATCCGCTCCTCGATTTCCTTCGGGTAGACGTTGAGCCCGCCGGTGATGATGAGGTCCTTGGCGCGGCCGACAAGCCGCAGATAACCTTGCCCCGGGCCATCCGGCACGACATTCGCCCATGTCGCCGGTCTTGAAAAAGCCTTCGCCGGTGAATTCCTCGCGCGTCTTCTCGGGCATGCGCCAGTAGCCGGCGAACACGTTGGGCCCGCGCACCTGCGACGGCGCCGATCTGTCCCGGCGGGCACGGCGCTGCCATCGTCGCCGACCACGCGCAACTCGACGCCGGGCAGCGGCTTGCCCACCGTGCCCGCCGACGCGCGCGCGCCCGCGAGCGGATTCGACGTGTTCATGCCGGTCTCGGTCATGCCGTAGCGTTCGAGAATCGCTTGTCCCGTGCGCTCGCGGAACGCATCGAAGGTCTCCGGCCAGCAGCGGCGCGGAGCCGGAAACGAAAAGCCGGATCGAGCGGCAGCTCTCGCGCGTGAACGTGCGCTCGGCAAGGAGGCGCGAGTAAAACGTCGGCACGCCCATCATCACGGTGGCGCGCGGGAGCAGGCTCGCAACTTCCGTCGGCGTCGAACTCGGGCAGCCAGAGCATGCGCGAGCCCGACAGCAGCACGCAGTGGATCGCCACGAAGAGTCCGTGCACGTGATAGATCGGCAGCGCGTGCAGCAGGACGTCGCCGCGCGTGAAGCCCCAGGTCTCGACGAGCGCCAGCGCGTTGGACGCGAGGTTGCGATGGGTGAGCATCGCGCCCTTCGAGCGGCCGGTCGTGCCGGACGTGTACACGATCGCCGCGAGGTCGTCGGGTTTCGAGACAACGGTTTCGAACGTCGGCGGAACACTGCGCCGCGCGATCCATCAGTTCGCCGCCGTGGGCGTCCAGCGTCAAGACGGTCGCGTCGCGCGCAGCAGCGTTGCCACGAGGCCCAGATGCTCGGACTGCATACGATCACGCGCGGCTCGCGCATCGGCAAAGAAGTAGTCGAGCTCGCTGCGTTGGTAACCGGTGTTGAGCGGCAGGTAGACGAGGCCGGCGCGCAGGCACGCGAGATAGAGCGCCAGCGACCTGCCAGTGCTTGTCGGCCTGTACGGCGACGCGATCGCCTGCGCTGGCAGCCGGCGGCGACCAGTGCGTGCGCCAACCGCGCCGACGCCGCCTCGATGTCGTCGTAGTGGACGACCGGACCGTTCGGAATGACCAGCAGCGGCTGCTCCGCGCCGTCGGGGAAGTGGCTTTCGAGCAAGCGCGTAGAGGTTGGCATTCATTGCGGATCAGGCTTTTCGCGCACGCGCGCGCGGCGATGTTATTCTGGCCCGGACGATTATTCCACAGGATGGCAGCTGCATCTGCCTGCCAGATCACGTGACGGGACTCCTCGCGACTCTTGATCCAGTCGACGCGACTCGCGGCGCTGGCAGACCCCGGTAGCCTCGAACCATTTCCCGCCGCCGGCGCGAGTCCGCACCTGGCGCCGGTGGGGAATCAGCCCGGCCGCCGACGACGGCGTGGTCTGCGCGCGCTTCCGGGCGGGTACAACGTACGCGTGCTGGCGATGGCGCAGGACGCGCGGTTCCCGGGCGGGAGCATCGGTGCGAATCACGGCGCTGGCATTGCAGCGTCTCTTCCAGCGCGCGCTCGAAGAACGACCGGACGTTGTGGTTCTGCTTGATCGATTCCGGGGGCGTGCGCCTGCATGAAGCCAACGCGGCGGAACTGGCGCTCGCGCGGGCGCTGCGCGTGCTGTTCGACGTGCGCGCGTGCCGGCATTCCCACGCTTGGCCATCGTCACCGGTGCGGCGTTCGGTGGGGCCTCGGTACTTGGCCGCGGCCTGCGAGCACTTGCAATTTCTGCCGGATGCGCGTTTCGGTCTTTCCGGCCCGCGCGTGATCGAGACCGCGCACGGCAAAGGCGGAGCTCGATGCCGGTGACCCACGCGCCGTGTCTGCACTTGTTCGGGGCAACCGCGCGCGTGAGTTCCGGCATCGGCTCACTCGTCGATGATGACATCGCCTCGGTGCGCACCGCGATTCGCGCCGCGGCGACAGCATTGCCGTCTCGACTCGATCATGGAGTGCTCGAGACGTGGGATGCGAGACTTGCGCGGTGCGGCTGCTGGCCGCGGGGCAAGCTCCGGCTGCGGCCGGCACGTCGCGGCCCGGCCTTGCAATTCTTGCCGATGCCCACGCCGTCGACGCGATGGGCTGGCTCTGGCGAGATCCGCGACAGCGACGTCCACGCGCTGCGCCCACTGGCGCCGCTGGCATTCGATCCCGCGGTGGCCGATGGCGATCTGTCGGCGGCGCTGCGCGAGCATCTTCCGGCCGGCGCGCCACTTGTTGTCATCGAGGATTCGCCGGGCCACGCGACCACTCGTGCCGCCGAGGCGCTCGCTGTCTCCGAATACCTCGCGGCGCACGCGGCGCGGCTTGCGTTGCTACAGATGGACGGGCACGCCGCGCTCGGGTTGCTGGCGGGTAGCGGCCACAGCGCCGCGTTCTTCGTCAATGCGTTGCAGGCGGCCACGCTGGATGCGCTGGCCGATGCGCGAATCGAGGCCATGGCGCCGGATGCGATTGCCCGTGTGACGCGTTTGACTGCGGGCGAGTTGGGCAAGCTCGATCGAGGACGATCCGCTGCTGGGCCAACCTGCGCGGCATCTGGCCGCATTGGGCGGAGTGGCCCGGATGCATGCCGGCATGTCTGCGCGCCGCGTTACTCGCGCGCATGGCGGAGTTACGCTAGCGCGATCGCGGCTGAGATTAGCAAACGTGCAATCTGTTCGGCGCGATCGCCCAGCAGCGCCGCTGCGTTCGCGATGCACTCGTCGAGGGTGGTGGGGCCATTGGGCAGGGCAAAGCAACCGGCGAAGTGCTTGCCGAGTTCCGGCAACGCGTCGGCATCGATCGCGCCTGAAACAGAGCGAGACCGGAACGGCGTGCGCGCGCGCGCCTGGCCACGACGAAAGGTGCCTTGCGCAACAGCGTCTGCGCGTCACTCCTGCCCTCGCCCGTGATCGTCCAGTCTGCGCCTGCGAGTGCCGCATCGAGGTCCGATCAGGCCGGCGACGACCTCGGCTCCCGAATGGAATGCGCCGCCCAGCAGTTGCAGTGCAAAACCCAGCCCGCCGGCGGCGCCCGCGCCGGGAGAATCGGCAACGCGCCGGCCGATCGCCGCTTCGGCGAGTTGGGCAAAACGCGTGATCGCATCATCGAAGCGGCGGCTGCTCCGCCGGAGTCACGCCCTTCTGCGCGCGCCGAAGATCGCGGTGGCGCCACGGGGACCGGCGAGCGGATTGTCGACGTCGGACATGATCGTGAACGAGCATTCGGCAAGGCGCGGATCAGCGTCGATGCGTCGACGCGCGCCAGCGCCACACAGTCCTTCGGGGCCAGCTACGACTTCGCGACCTGTCGCTTCGCGGAGCGAGAGGCCAAGCGCCGCGAGCATGCCGCGCGCCGCCGTCGTTGGTACTGCTGCCACCCAAGCCGATCATGAAGCGACGCACGCCCTGGTCGAGCAAAGCGCGGACAAGTTCGCCCATCCCGCGCGTCGTGCGCATGCCGACCGGCGTGTTCATTCCCACCGCATCGGTAATGCCGACGACCAGCGCTGCCTCGAGCACGGCGGTCGTGGGCCCCTCGGGTGACGCGAGCATTCCGTAGGCCGCATCAAGAGCAGCGCCGCCGGCACCGTGCACGGACACGCGCTGACGGTGCCCGGCACCGCCAACCGCGGTCAGCACCGCGTCGAGCGTCCCTTCGCCGCCATCGGCCATCGGACGCGCCGTGACTTCGACGTCCGGCGATGCGCGCAGCAGACCGCGCGCGAGCGCCGCGCAGACGTCGGGCGCGCCGAGCGAACCTTTGAATGAATCCGGCGCGACGACGACGCGGAACTGGCGATGATCAGCCCATGCGGCCGCACGTCCGGCAGACCTGAAGTAGGCGATCAGGCGGCCGCACGCCACGACGCCGATCCACAGCGCAATCGATAGGCCGGCGGCGACCTTGGGCCGCCGGTGGTGTGGTCGGCGCCGGTGTCCCAGGCGCGCGTGTCGCGCAGCACGCCGATATGCAAGATGGCGGCGTTGATTCCACCGACCAGAATCAGGCCCATCTTCAGGATGAACACTGGCAACGTGATGAATTCCGCTGCATGCGCCGTGAACATCAGAGCCCCGCGGTGGCTGCCAGCACGAAACCGGCGAGCGACCAAGGCACCGCGAAGCCCGCCAGTGCCGACACCGGCAGCCGCCGCCCCAGAGCCGAGCAGGCGCAGGTCGACGACGGCGGTCGATCGGAACAGAAGCCCGATTCCAACGATGTGCAGCGTTTCCGCGGCCGGATAGCCCAAAGCGCCTCGCGCATGAAGCGGCCGAGGCCGGTCGCCTCGATCGTGTGCATCGCGGATGACATCGCTCGGTCCCGCGTTTAGGCGCTAGCGCAATCTCGGTCGTCGTCGCGCCGACGGTGATGCGCTTCTGCGCGCATTTCGTCCGGCTTGCCGCGGTTGGCATAACCTGCGACCGTCACCGTCGGAGCTGACCTTCAGCATCTCCTTCGACAGTCCGCGGTTGTCCATGCGCATGACGGCGGCGCCAGAACTGCGATCCAGGTCTTGCCTGGCGCTCTTGAGCTTGACGAAGCCATGTGGATGTTCGTACCCATTTCCTCGATCGTGCCCGTGAGCGTGAGCATCTGCGTCTGATCGTATTCGCTCCAGCCGTGGTGCGCGTTCGTGGACAAAGGGACGAGCGCGAGGGACGGCCAGAGCGAGGGCGAGGGGTAAGTCGGTACCGCTGTGGGCCTCCGAATCGCGAAGGCCCCGGCTATCCACCGCAGGGCGTACCAGCGGGCCAACATCGCGGCGACGTTACGCGCCGGCGTGCGTGGCCGCGATGCGACGCGGCGGTACGCGTGAGTGGGATGTTCCCCGCGTGCCGCGAGATCACGTTCTCGCGCCCACTGCGGGAACAGTTGCGATAGACCTTTGCTGCTTGCCGCCGACGACCTTGATGATGAAGCTCTCGCGGTCGAGGTCGCCGTTCTGGTCGAACGCACACGTCGAGCAGCACGCCCGGGATTGTCCTTGGCCGAAATCTTCGCGCCATGCAGCGCGGCGGCGAGCGCCTTCGAATCGAACTTGCCGACCTTCTCCGTCGCGGCCTTGATGATGTAGACGGCGCTGTAGCCTTTCATGCCGTTGTGATCGCTGCGCTGCTTGTATTCGGCCAGGTACTTCTGGTCGAACGCCTTCGACCGTGGCCTGCGGCGCGTCCGCGGTCAGTCCGACGTGCCCGAGGACGCCTTCGGCCGCGTCGACCGGCGAGCTCGATGACCTTCTGCCCGATGATCGTCGTTTCGCCGACGATGGGCTTGTTGAAGCCCTGCTTCTTCAGTTCGCGCAGCAGTCGCGCGCCTTCCTCTTCGGTCAGGTAGGCGAACAGCACGTCCGGATTGGCCTGCTTGATCTGCAGCACGACGGCCGGACGAAGTCGACCTGCCCGGGATCGGTCGAGACGTCGGCGACGACCTTGATACCCTGCGCCGCCAGCGCCTTCTGCATCTCGTCGCGCCCGCCCTTGCCGAAATCGTTGTTGGTGAACGCGATCGCGACGGTGCCGGCCTTCATGTCGATCCTTGATGTAGCGCGCGAGCTTGGGCATCGACGACGACTGCGTGAACGACGTGCGGAACACGTACGGATTGCTCTGGCGCGTGATGACCGCCGCCTCGCCGCCGGTGAAGTTCGTGATCTCCGCGCCGTCGGGTCTCACCCATGCTGACGATCATCGAGCCCGAGTGCACGGGACCCAGGACGACGTACGCGCCTTTGGTCGATCGCCTTCTGCGCGACCGCTTTCGCGACGCCGGGTTGCGTCTGCGTATCGGTGGACACGTAGTCGATCTTGCGACCGAGGATGCCGCCCGCGGCGTTGATTTCCTTGACGGCAAGCTTGACGCCGTTGTCGAAATTCGTGCCCGGCGTGGCACCCGTTCCGGACAGTTCCATGATTCCGTAGATCAGGACTGGGACCTTGCTGCGCGTGCGACGTTGCGACCAGCGCGGCAAACAGGCCTCCTACAGACTGCGCGAGCAAATTTCATCGTTGCCTCCATCTTCGATGTGACGCCAGAAAGGCCGCGTTGACCAGCGGCTTTGTGTTGACGTGGGTTACGCGTGTCTTTTCGCGGAGCATTTCGACGAGCGCGGTGAAGCGCCGTTGTGTAGGAGCGCCAGCCAAGGCCCTGGATCGTGGCTTTCACCGCCGGGAGATATGATCGAGCGATGACGCCATTCCTCGCGCGCGGCGAGATTCGATAGATGAACTTCGAGTACCGGAAACGGCATCGCCTTTATCGCGTCGTGCAACGGAACGCCGTATTGCGTGAGTCCGGCCGGATTGATCAACGCGCCCTGCACCCGATCGATGGATTCATGCAGCTTGTCGATCAGCGCCCCTTCGTGATTCGACTGGAACGCTTCGACCTCCACGCCCAGCGTCGCGGCCAGCGCCTGCAACTTCGCCGTTGATCTCGGCCAGCGTTGTCGTGCCGTAGATATGGGGCTCACGGCGGCCCAGCAAATTGAGATTCGGCCCGTGCAGGATCAGGATTTTCATTCTAACGCCTTGAATTCAATAAACTAAGGGGGCGTAGTACGCCGATCACAGAACAGAAGTCGAATATCCAAACTGGAATCTGATTCCACCGCAGAATTGCGGTCAGCCCAACCGCTGCCAGCCGCGTGGACGGGACACACGATGAACGGCATCCTGGAAAGAACGCTCGGCATTCTTGAATACCTCGCCGCGAACGCCGAAGGCGTGCCGATGGCGAGCATTGCGGATCACCTCGGCGATTCCGCGCAGCGCCGCGCATCGGCTTGCTCGCCGACCTATCCCGTTGCGGCTACGTCCGGCAGACCCGGACGGCACGGCGACTACGTACTGACGACCAAGCTGGTGTCGCTGGGTTTGAGCTACCTCAGCAGCTCCGGAATTGTCGACATCGCCCAGCCATTGCTCGACCGCCTCGCGGAAACGAGCGGCGAATTGGTCCGGCTTTCCGTTGTCGATGGCGAGCGGCTGACGTGGGTTGCACGCGCCCAAGGCGCGGTGCGGGGTCTGCGCTACGACCCGGACATGGGATCGGACGCGAAGCTCTCCTGCACCGCCACCGGGCACGCATGGCTGTTGACGATGTCGGACGAAGACGCGCTGCAGATGGTCGCGCGCCAGGGTTTCGGCGCGCCGACGGTTTCGGGCCCAACGCGCCGACTACCGTGCGGGCATTGCTCGAGTTCTTGCACGCTGCGCGTACGCGCAGCTCAGCATGATCGACGAAGTGTTCACGCCGGGCATGACGGCCATGGCCGCCCCGGTGATGCGGGGCAAGAACGCGATCGGCGTCATCAGCATTGCCGGCCCCAGAGTGCGATTGAACGAGGAGAAGATGCTCCTGCTCGGACCGGCGCTCCTCGATGCGGCCGCGGAACTTGCCGCCTCGAGCAACGCCTCGGCCCATTTCAAGGACCAGCGACTGGGTCGCGCGCAAATCGCCGGCTGATGGTGAAAATCAGTTCGCTCCCCGCGCAAGCCGGTCGCGCACCGCCAGCCATGTCGTCGTCGTTCGGGACCGATTCGATCAGGATCGCCGTGACGCCGGGCGCGTCGAGCGCGCGCAAGTTTGCGTACAGATCGTGGGCGTAGCGTGGTGCGACGAGTGGTGCTGCGATCCACGCACCGGCGAAGTCCCGTGGTTGGATGACAGTGCGCGCCAGGACCGCGACACGATCGCCACCAAAGGTGTGTCGCGCGAGGGTCGGCAACAAGTTGTCAGGAGCCACGGGACGTACCGGCGCGTGTGGCGCGTAGTGCGACGCCAAGGTTCCGGTGCGCGCGGCGCACCCGCATCCGGCGCGCGCGGCGTGGTACCCAGTACTCTGACGACGTCCTCGACTGCGATTCCACCGGGACGCAACAATGCCGGTTCGCGACCGGTGAACGCGATGATCGTGCTTTCGATGCCGACGTCGCAGGCGCCGCCGTCGAGGATCAGCTGCGACGGCGTCGCCTAGATCATCCGCAACATGCTGCGCCGCGGTGGGCGAAACGTGTCCGAAGCGATTGGCCGACGGCGCGGCAATGCCGGAACCACCGAGGCCGGCGAACGCGGCGAGCAACTGGCGCGCGACGGGATGCGATGGCATGCGCAAGCCGACGTTGTCCTGGCCGCCGGTCACCGCGTCGCCGACGTGCGGTGACCGCGGCACGATCAGGTCAACGGTCCCGGCCAGAATGCGGCGGCGAGCCGTCGCGCACCCTCCGGAAATTCGCGCGCCCAGCGCTCGACATCCGCTACGTTGGCGAGATGCACGATCACCGGATGATCGGAAGGGCGCCCTTCGCCACAAAAATCCGGTGCACGGCGTCGGCGTTGCCCGCATCGGCACCGAGGCCGTATACCGTTTCGGTCGGGAAAGCGACGAGTTCGCCGGCGCGCAGAGCGTTTGGCTGCAAGCGCGATCGACGTGGCCGAGGCCGCCAGGATCCGGCCGCTCATCCCATGTTCCGGCAAAGGGACGGGCGCGGCGTCCGGCAGACCGAAGCATTTCCGGATACTGCTAGAATTGGGCTTTCTGCTGCGCAGTGTGCGCGGGGATAAGGCGCGGCCCGCTCGATGCGGCCAGCCGTGCCGATGAGCGCAACGAGGAGTGGTGATGAGCGAGTTTCTGTTCACGTCGGAATCGGTGTCGGAAGGCCATCCGGACAAGGTCGCGGACCAGATTTCCGACGCGGTACTCGACGCGATTCTAGAGCAAGACCCCGTGCGGACGCGTCGCCGCCGAGACGCTCGTGTCGACGGGCCTCGTGGTCATGACGGGCGAGATCACGCACCACGCGCGAGCGTCGACTACGCGCGCGTCGCGCGCGAGACGATCCGCGCCATCGGCTACAACGATCCCGAGCTGCGCTTCGATGCCGATGGTTGCGCGGTGATGGTCTGCTACGGCCGCCAGTCGCCCGATATCGCGCAAGGCGTCGACCGCGCGTCCGACGACTACCTCAACCAGGGCGCCGGCGACCAGGGATTGATGTTCGGCTACGCGTGCGACGAAACGCCGTCGCTGATGCCGTTTCCCGATCTACTACGCGCACCGCCTCGGTGCAGCGGCAAAGCGAGGTGCGGCGCGACGGCCGCCTGCCGTTCCTGCGGCCCGACGCCAAGTCGCAGGTCACGGTGCCGCTACGATGGACGGCAAACCGGTCGGCGATCGACACCGTCGTGCTGTCCACGCAGCATCATCCGTCGATGAACGACCAGCAGGACAAGCTCGCCGAAGCGGTCATCGAGGAAATCATCAAGCCCGTGTTTCCGTCGCGAGATGCTGAAGGGCACGCGCTTCCTCGTGAATCCGACCGGCCGCTTCGAGATCGGCGGTCCGCACGGCGACGCCGGGCTGACCGGCCGCAAGATCATCGTCGACAGCTACGGCGGCGCGGCGCCGCACGGCGGCGGCGCGTTCTCCGGCAAGGATCCGTCGAAGGTCGACCGCTCGGCGGCGTATGCCGCGCGCTACGTCGCCAAGAACATCGTCGCCGCGGGCATCGCCGCGCAGTGCCAGGTGCAGGTGTCGTACGCGATCGGCGTCGCCAAGCCGATCAACGTCACCGATCTACACCGAAGGCACCGGCAAGATCTCCGACGAGAAGATCGCCGAGCTCGTCGACGCGCATTTCGACTTGCGGCCCAAGGGCATCATCCGCATGCTCGACCTGCTGCGGCCGATCTATCGCAAGACCGCGGCGTACGGCCACTTCGGCCGCGACGAGCCGGAATTCACGTCGGGAGAACGTCGACAAGGTCGAAGCAGCTTCGCGAGGCGGCCGGGTTGAAAGCAGCGTGGCAGCGTTGGTCGAATAGAAGCCCGATCGTGGTGAGACTCTGCGAATTCATCGGTGGCGCGCGCGGCGTGGGCGGGCGTCCGCACTTCTCGCCGTGACGGCGTGCGGCACGTTGAATCGCGAAGGCGTGGTCGCGCCGCAGGATGGCGGAAGCGTGGTGGTGAGGCAGGGCGCGCCCTTCGTGATCAATCTCTCGGCGGATCCGACGACCGGTTATGGCTGGATGCTGACCAACGACCCCGGTAGCGCGGTCTGGCTGATCGGCGGGCCGGATTACACGCCGGACCCGATCCCGCGCCGGCCTCATGGGGTTTGGCGGGACGACCACCTATCGCTTCCGTGCCCAGGCGCCAGGGCACCACCCAGCTCGAATTCGCCTTTCGCCGCTCCTGGGAAAAGGACGTCTCCCCTGCCAAGGTTGTCCGCTATGACGTGACGGTCAAGTCCGCGGGCTGGGAGAACTGGTTCTAGCGCTTCCCTGCTTGGGGCTGGCGGAAAAATCAAGTTATTGTAAAATATCGCCTTTTCGCCGGTCATGGTGGCGGCGTCACCTGCACACGGATTTTCAGAGGATAAGACATGGCCGAACGTTCCCGAACCCGCCGCAACACGCTCGAGCGGCGTTGCCTCCCCCAAGACCTTCAAGCGCATGTTCGTCGGCGCGCCGAAGGGTATTTTCAAGATGCTGGAAAAGATCAAGAAGAACTGACAACCGCAACACGCTTCTGTCTCATCTTGGGGGCCGCCGGTACAGGGCGGCCCTTCTATTTTCATGGTCCTGTAACACTTGACGCGCGGTTCGCGGCATTATTGCCGCCATGGCTTTCGCCTATTACAGCAAGCTCTCGCCAGCGCGCCAGCGCGTTTATCGCGAGAGTGACGAGATTCCGACGCTCGAACTTCCCGCCGGTGCCCAGGTGACGGGGCCGGTCACGGCGATTCGTGCCGGACTCCTGAGCGAAGACCGCACTGCCGTCCAACGCGCCTGCCAGGCGCTGGTCGACGCGCTCGTCGCCGGATACGACGTTCCGCCGGTTCGCGTTCGCGTGCTTGCCAAGCGGCCCTCGGACGACTACGGCGAGCTCCACGGCCTCTACGAGCCGGACGAAGAGATCACCCCCGCGCGCATCACCGCCTGGATGCGCACCGCGCAGCGCAAGCAGGTGGTGGCGTTCAGGTCGTTCCTGCGCACGCTGGTCCACGAGTTCGCGCACCATCTCGACTACGAGCATTTCAAGCTGCCCGAAACGTTCCACACCGAAGGGTTCTATCGGCGCGAGTCGAGTCTTGCCAACGCCTTGCTGGCCACGCTCGATCGCCGTCCCGGCCCACGAGAACGCGCCCTAGGGCCGGTAGGTGGCGCCGGTCAAATCGGGTAAAATGCCAGCGCTCCCCGAGGAGCGTTGCAACAGCCGCCCCGCGAACGTCCGCATTTGTGTCGTCCGCCGCGCTGCCAGGCTCGGGTTCACCACCCATTGCAACTGCGCTCGTTGAACCGCGACTTTAAGCTTCGCGGGATGACGAGTGCAGCGCCGCCGTCCCCGCAGCGAAAGTCGCTCGACAAGGAGTGACGCATGAACGCTGCCACCGACATCAAGAAGTTCACCGATTTCCAGGTCGCCGACTTAGGCACTGGCCGACTGGGGCCGCAAGGAAATCGCCATCGCCGAGACCGAGATGCCCGGCCTCATGGCGATCCGCGAGGAATTCGCGCCGCAGCAGCCGCTGCGCGGCGCGCGGATCGCCGGCTCGCTGCACATGACGATCCAGACCGCGGTGCTGATCGAGACGCTGCAGGCGCTGGGCGCCGACGTCCGCTGGGCGTCGTGCAACATCTACTCCACGCAGGACCATGCCGCGGCCGCGATCGCCGCGCGCGGCACGCCGGTGTTCGCGCACAAAGGCGAGACGCTCGCCGAGTACTGGGAGTTCACGCACCGCACCTTCGAGTGGCCACTGCCCAACGGCGCTCCGGCGCCACACCGAACATGATTCTCGACGATGGCGGCGACGCGACGCTGCTGGTCCATCTCGGCGCGCAGGCCGAGGCCGATCGCTCGTGATTTCGCATCCGGGCAACGAGGAGGAGTTCGCGCTGTTCGCCGCGATCGCGAAGCGCCTCGCGCCAGGACGCCGGATTCTATTCGCGGATCAAGGCCAACATCCGCGGCGTCACCGAGGAAACGACGACGGGCGTGAAGCGCCTGTACGCAGATGCACAAGGAGGGCCGGCTGGGCTTCCCGGCGATCAACGTCAACGACTCGGTCACCAAATCGAAGTTCGACAACCTGTACGGCTGCCGCGAATCGCTGGTCGACGGCATCAAGCGCGCGACCGACGTCATGATCGCGGGCAAGGTCGCGCGTCGTCGCAGGCTACGGCGACGTCGGCAAGGGCTGCGCGCAGGCGCTGCGCGCGCTGTCGGCGCAGGTGTGGGTCACCGAGAGTCGATCCGATCTGCGCGCTGCAGGCGGCGATGGAGGGCTACCGCGTCGTGACGATGGACTACGCCGCGGACAAGGCCGACATCTTCGTCACCGCCACCGGCAACATCGACGTCATCACGCATCGAGCACATGAAGCGGATGAAGAACAACGCGATCGTGTGCAACATCGGCCACTTCGACAACGAGATCGACGTCGCGGCGCTCAAGCGCTACCAATGGGAGAACATCAAGCCGCAGGTCGACCACGTCATCTTCCCCGACGGCAAGCGGATCATCCTGCTCGCCGAGGGCCGCCTCGTGAACCTGGGCTGCGGCACCGGCCATCCGTCGCTACGTGATGAGCTCGTCGTTCGCCAACCAGGTGATGGCGCAGATCGAGCTGTGGAGCGACGCGCAGTCCGGCGGCAAGCTATCCGGTCGGCGTGTACGTGCTGCCGAAGCATCTCGACGAGAAGGTCGCGCGGCTGCAGCTGACGCAAGCTGAACGCGATGCTGACGCCAGCTATCGGACAAGCAGGCGAGGTATATCGGTGTGCATATTCGCGGCCCCTACAAGCCCGACAGTTATCGCTACTGATCACTGTCGAGCAGCAAAACGGAGCGTCGCTGGGAAACGCGACGCTCATTTTGCGCAGCCCTAAAACACGACGGAGGCGCACGGTGACTGGGGAGAGGTGATGCGCATTGCGGTAATCGGCGCCGGGGGCGTCGGCGGCTACTTCGGCGCGCGGCTTGCGCAAGCGGGCCACGACGTCGCGTTCGTCGCGCGCGGCGCGCACCTGGCCGCCATTCGCGAACGCGGGCTTGCGGTCAGAGCGCGGTCGGCAACGCGACGGTCACGGGTCGCAACGGCAACCGACGATCCCGCCGCGCTGGCGCCTTGCGACGTCGTCATGTTCTGCGTGAAGCTGTGGGACGTCGAGTCGGCGGCGCGGCAAATCGCGCCGCTGGTCGCCAAGGGCGGCGTGGTCATTCCATTCCAGAACGGATTGGCAAGCCCGGAGATCCTGACCCGCACGCTCGGCCCGGCACGCGTGGTCGGCGGCGTGGCCTATATCGGCGCGACGGTCCGGGCCCCTGGCGTCATTGCACATACCGGAACGATGGCGCGCCTGCGCGTCGGTGCCTTTCCGGGGGACCTGCGGATCGCGCCGCGGCGTTCGTCGCCGCATGCGCGCAGGCGGGCATTGAAGTGGAACTTTCGCAGGACATCGGACGCGCGCTATGGGAAAAGTTCTGTTTCCTGAGCGCGTTCTCGGGCTGCACCTGTCTCATCCGGCAGCCGATCGGCGCGGTTCGCAGCGATCCGGATGTGCGCAACACTTCGAGTCCGCAATGCGCGAAGGCTGGACCGTCGGCCGCGGACGGGGCGTGGCGCTCGCCGACGACTACGTTGCGCAGCAACTGGCAGCCGCCGACGCGTTACCGGCGGACATGAGGTCGTCGATGTTGAATGACCTCATCGCGGGCAATCGGCTCGAGGCGCCGTGGCTTTCGGGCGCGGTGGCCCGGATGGCGGCGGAAGCCGGGCTGCCCGCGCCCGTGAGCGCGACGCTCTTCTCAGCGGTGAAACCGTACGTCAACGGCGCGCGCAGCGGCGCGCGATCTACCAACGAGTAGGAGGATTCCATGCGCCTGTTGCTTACCTGGCTTATCAACGCGGTGGCGCTGATCGCGTTGCCCTACGTCTTCACCTCGATCACCGTCGATTCGTTCTTTCCCACGGCGCTGGTCGTCGCGCTGGTACTGGGACTGGTCAATACGCTGATCCGGCCGCTGCTCGTGATCCTCACGCTGCCGGTGACGATCCTCACGCTGGGCCTCTTCATCTTCGTCATCAACGGGCTGCTGTTCTGGGCCGTGGGCTCGTTCGTCACAGGTTTCCACGTGGCGGGATTCTGGTCCGGCGTATTCGGGGCGATCGTCTACAGCATCATCTTCGTGGTTGCTGTCCTCGCTGCTGATGGTCAAGAAGATCTGAGTCCTGAGTATTCGCCGTGCCCGATCAGCCGCAAGCTCTACAGCGTCGAGTTCTACCCGCCGCGCTCGCCGGAGGGCGTGGTCAAGCTGCGCGCGCGCGCGCGCAGCTCGCGCAGTTGCAGCCCGCGTTCTTCTCGGTGACGTTCGGCGCCGGTGGCTCGACGCGCGAGGGCACGCTGGACACGGTGCTGGAGATTCGCAGGGAAGGGCTGGCGGCCGCGCCGCACATCTCCTGCATCGGCGCGTCGCGCGAGACGCTGCGCGATGTCCTTGCACAGTACCGGGGACACGGCATCCGGCATCTCGTCGCGCTGCGCGGCGACCTCCCGTCGGGCGCGCCGGATGCCGGCGAATTTCGCTACGCCAGCGATCTGGTCGCTTTCATCCGCGAGGAGACGGGCGACTGGTTCCACATCGACGTCGCGGCCTACCCGGAATATCACCCGCAGGCGCGCAATCCGGAAGACGACCTCGCCAATTTCGAGCGCAAGGTCAAGGCGGGCGCCGACTCCGCTATCACTCAATACTTCTTCAATGCCGACGCGTACTGGCATTTCGTGGACTTGTGCGCCGCACGCGGCATCACCGTGCCGATCGTGGCGGGCATCATGCCGATCTTGAGCGCAAGCGGACTTGCCCGGTTCTCGGACAATTGCGGCGCGGAAATCCCGCGCTGGATCAGGCGCAAGCTCGAAGGCTTCGGGACGATACGGCGTCGTTGCGCGCGTTCGGGCTCGACGTCGTCACCGATCTGTGCGCCGGCCTCATCGAAGACGGTGTCCGGGGCTGCACTTCTACACGCTCAATACCGCGGCGCTCACCACCACCATCTGGCAGCGGCTCGGCCTTTAGGAGGCTTCGGGCACTGCGGTCAATCGGCGTAGAATCGGCCGCATGGCCAACACGCCCGATTTCATCGCGCACTTGCTCGAGCTGATGCGTCCGGCCGGACGCGCCAGTGCGCGCGCGATGTTCGGCGGGCACGGCCTGTATCTCGACGGGCTGATCGTCGCAATCGTCGTCGAGGACGTCCTCTACCTCAAGACGGATGACGAGACGCGGTCCGCCTACGTGCAGCGCGAACTCGACCCGTTTTGCTACACGACGCGGGACGGCAAGGCCTATTCGATGAGCTATCACCGCGCGCCGGACGAGGCGGTCGAGGGACCTGACGCGATGCGCGAATGGCTGCGCCCGGCGCTGGGCGCGGCGCTGCGCAATGCCAGAAGAAGCCGCGCACCGCGGCGATACGGCGGGCACGGGGGCGCCCCGCATGAAAGGTCGGCCGCCGCCGCGGCGCAACAGGTAGGTCGTCGCCGCGGCGCAACAGTCGTACCGCCGCTTCTTTGGCGATCAGTTCGCGCGCTGGAAGGACAGGAGTTCGAGCACGGTATTCTGGCTCTGGTGCTCGACGGTAAACTGCCCCTGGTTCTTTTCCCGGTACGTCGCGATCTTGTTCTCGCGAACGCTCGCCCCCGCCGCCGGCGACCACCAGATTTCATAGTTGAGGGCGGTCGCGTAGCGCCAGAACGTCTCGTCATCCAGGCGCGAGAAATCGCGCAGGATGATCGCTTCGAATTCGCCGGCCGGAACCTTCACCTTGTCCCAACTGCGAACCGACATGTAGTTGTTGATCTGGCCCTCCTGCTGCGTCGACTCGTCGAAATTGTCGATGAACTGATTCCAGTGCGTCCCCGGCGTCAGCGGGAACCGGTAGCGTGTCAGCGGCGTCTTGAAGCGCCGGGTCTCGCTATCGAACAGCGCACCCTGCGTGACGATGCCCGGCGCCGACAGGCGTTCGATTCGCGTCGTGTCGACCGACGGGCCCTTTGCGTGACCCGGATGGCGATGCCCTGCGCGTCGACGGCGATCACCTCGCGGGTTTCGACCCACGTCACGGGCTGGCGGTAGCCATCCTTGCCGCTGTAGGTCCAGCGATCGCCGACGCGATAGACGGGCGCCGACGCGGGCGGACCGGACTCCCGCCGATCGACGCACAGCCCGAGAACACCGCACCCGAGGCGGCCAGCAAGAACGAGCGTCTGTCCATGGTCATGCTCCCAGTGTTGCACCTCACGTATACCAGCCGGGTGTCCGCAACCATTCCTTCCGCCACGCGCACGAGGTCCGCAGGGGTGATCGGAAACATCGCATGCGGCGTTCCGCCGGCGGCGTAAACGACATCGTACGCCAGCAGGTCGCGATCGATGAACGTGGACAGGCGCTGCGCATGTCAAGCGGCGGGATTCCGCCGATCGCATAACCGGTGACAAGGCGGACAAAACCGGCGTCGGCCTTGCCGATGGGCTCGCCCGCCAGCGCGGCAATCTTCGCTTCGTCCACGCGATTTGCGCCGCTGGCGATCACCAGCACCGGCGTCCCGGAAGTGGCGCGAAAAACCAGCGATTTCGCGATCTGCCCGACCAGGCAACCCAGGACGGACGCTGCCTCGGCTGACGTTCGTGCCGACGTGTCGTATTCGGTGATTACCGTGGGCACGCCGGCGGCCGCCAATGCGTCCTGCACGCGTTGCGCCGATGCGGACAGTGCTTTTTCCGCGTCCATCGTCCTCATTTTCGTACCTTACTTCCGGCGCCTGCGGCTGCGGGCAGTCAGGAACTGCCTCCGTCGGTGATCGCGCCCTTGCTCGCCGTCGACACGAGCCGCATGTACTTTGCAAGGAGGCCGCGGGTATAGCGAGGCTTGGGTGGCTGCCATTGCGCCCTTCGTCGCGCGATTTCGTCCTCGCTCACGTTCAACTGGAGCAACAACCGGTGCGCGTCGATGGTGATCGAATCGCCTTCGTGCACCAGCGCGATCGTGCCGCCGACATACGCTTCCGGTGCGACGTGGCCGACCACCATGCCCCATGTGCCGCCGGAAAAGCGGCCGTCGGTGATGAGACCCACGGATTCGCCCAGGCCCTGCCCGATGAGCGCCGACGTCGGCGCCAGCATCTCCTGCATTCCGGGGCCGCCCTTGGGACCCTCGTAGCGGATGACGATGACGTCGCCGGGCTTGATCTTGCCGGGCCATGATCGCGGCCATCACTTCGGGTTCGGAATCGAACACGCGCGCGGGGCCGGTGATCGACGGGTTCTTGAGGCCGGTGATCTTGGCAACGCAGCCTTCGGGCGCGAGATTGCCGCGCAAGTATCGCGAGGTGGCCCTGCGCATACATCGGCTTGTCGAACGGCCGGATGACGTCCTGGTCGCGCGCGCGGCGCATCCGGGATCGTCGCGAGTTCCTCCGCCATCGTGCGCCCGGTGATCGTCATGCAGTCGCCGTGGAGCAGACCGTGCCTTGAGCAGCATCTTGAGCACCTGCGGCACGCCGCCCGCGCGATGAAAATCGACCGCCACGTAGCTGCCCGGACGGCTTCAGATCGCACAACACCGGAACCCGCTGTCGAATGCGCTCGAAATCGTCGATCGTCCACTCGACCTCGGCTGCCGACGCGATCGCAAGGAAATGCAGCACGGCGTTGGTCGAGCCGCCGGTGGCCATCACCAGCGCGATGGCGTTCTCGATCGGCATCGTGCGTGATGATGTCGCGCGGCTTCAGATCGTTCTTGATCGCTTCGACCAGCACGCGCGCGGACTGCTGCGGCCGAATCGGCCTTCTCCGGATCGGGTGACGCCATCTGCGAGGATCCGAGGAGGCTCATGCCGAGCGCCTCGAACGACGAGGACATCGTGTTGGCCGTGTACATGCCGCCGCACGCGCCCACGCTCGGACAGGCGTTTCGCTCGATGCCGTCGTAGTCTCTCCTGCGCCATCTTGCCGGCGGCGAAGCGCGCCGACCGCCTCGAACGGCGACACGATGGTCAGCGTCTGGCCCTTCCAGTGTCCCGGCTTGATGGTGCCGGCGTACACGTAGATCGCCGGGCACGTTCATGCGCGCCATGGCCATCACGCCGCCCGGCATGTTCTTGTCGCAGCCGCCGACGACGAGCACGCCGTCCATGCACTGGCCGTTGACCGAGGTCTCGATCGCGTCGGCGATCACCTCGCGCGACACGAGCGAGTACTTCATGCCTTCGGTGCCCATGCCGATGCCGTCGGTCACGGTCGGCACGCCGAACACCTGCGGCATCGCGCCTGCCTCCTTCAACGCGGCCATCGCGCGGTCGACCAGCGGCTGGATGCCGGCGTTGCACGGATTCATCGTGCTGTGGCCGTTGGCCACGCCGACGATCGGCTTGTCGAAATCGCCGTCGCCGAACCCGACGGCGCGCAGCATGGCGCGGTTGGGAGAGCGGGCCACGCCCTGCGTGATGAGTCTGGAACGGCGGTTGAAGGACATTCGGGTATGCTCGGACGGGACTGAGGGCCTCAGGAACGGTTTGTATAATCCCCGAATTCTAGCGCAGCTCTCATTGCGCAACTCCCATAATCACAAAACGCGACACGCCGCCCGATGCTGGTCCACCCAAATTTCAATCCCGTTGCGTTCGAGATCGGTCCCGTCGCCGTGCGCTGGTACGGTCTCATGTACCTGCTTGCGTTCGTGCTCTTCGTGTGGCTCGGGAAGATTCGCGCGCGCCGCAATCTGCTGACGGGCTGGCATCCGCGCGACGTCGACGACATGCTGTTCTATGGCGTGTTCGGCGTCATTCTGGGCGGGCGGCTGGGCTACGTGCTCTTCTACAAGCCGCTGTATTACGTGGAGCATCCGCTCGAGATATTTCAGGTCTGGGCCGGCGGAATGAGTTTTCACGGCGGCTTCTTAGGCGTCCTGATCGCGCTGTGGTTCTTCGCCCGCGCACGCGTACAAGCGCTGGCTCGACGTCACCGATTTCGTAGCCCCGCATGGTGCCGCTGGGGCTGGCCGCGGGCCGGCTGGGCAATTTCATCAACGGCGAGCTGGTCGGCCGTGCGACCGACGTGCCCTGGGCAATGGTGTTCCCGCAGGTCGATGCGATCCCGCGCCACCCCTCGCAGCCTCTATCAACTGCGGGCTCGAAGGGTTGTTGCTGTTTGCGTTGCTCGTGGTGGTATGCGCGGCCGGCCGCGGCCCGATGGGCGCCGTGTCCGGGTTGTTCCTGGTCGGGTACGGCGCGTTTCGCTTCCTCGCCGAATACGCGCGCGAACCGGACAACTTCCTGGGGCTGCTCGCCGGCGGCTTGACGATGGGGCAGTGGCTGTCGCTGCCGATGTTCGTCGTCGGGATCCTGATGATGCTGATGGCTTATCGGCGCGCCGGAAAGGCGCAGCCGACGATCATGGACCGGATGAAATGAGCGACGCGATGCAACGGCCCGTCGACGAAATGAACCATGCGGCGCTTCAATCGATGCGGCGGTATTCAGTGCCCGCCCAGCCGCCCGAAGGGCAATGAACGCCTGGGGCAGCGAACACAGTCAGCTGCGGGGGTCGTTCAACTCCCGTCGATTGCGTCGAACTCCGGTGCGCGGCGAGTTCCCGAGCCCGCCGCGAGCGGTTCGTGGGCTCGCCCACATTGAGCGGAGCGCGAGCAGCACCAGCGCAACGATGTCGCTCGGCGATGCCGGGCAACATACCAGCAAGCAGGCTCGCGAGCACGCGGCGTCCGCTGTCGAGCAGTCCGCGCAGCACCGGTTGCTCCCCGTGCAGCGCCGCGACGGTCTTCATCCGGAATTCTTGGCACTCGCTCGTTGAGGAGGAGGCGCGCCGGCGACCAACGACCCGCCCAGCCAGACCCACAGCGGAATGCCGCTCCAGTGCGCGACGCGCCGTGAGGTAAAGGTCTGGCCAACGGGAATGCCAGTACAATCGCCAGGATGATGAATCGCATGGAACCCTCCTTGGCCGCACACCGCCATTCTGGTGCTGACCCACCTCCCCGATCGTGACGCCGCGCTGGGACTCGCACGTGCACTCGTGACCGGAAAGGCCGCGCCGCGTGCGCCGAACGTCAGGTGCGCCGGTGGAATCAATGTATACCACTGGCGGGGGCAAATCGAAACTGCGCCAGGAGGTTCCGGTGACGATCAAGACCCGCGCCGCGTTGTATCCGCGCGTCGAGGCTGCCATCCGCGCGAGCCACCCGTACGAACTTCCGGAAATCGTTGCTGTCCCTTTAGCCATGGACTGCGCCCCTACTTCGACTGGCTCGCGGCCGAAACCGTTGCGCCCGACGCTGGTTTCCCGGCGCCGGCGCGCCGCGATCGCCGCAACGGCTCGTGTGCCGTTCCCGTGGGCCTGGCGGCGAACGTCGAGGCCGAGACGTCGAGCTCCTGCCCCCGAGCAGGCATTCCACTTCTCCGCGCTGCGCGCTGGACGACCGGACGCTCGAGGCGCGGTTTCGTCATCGCCGATGGCTACTACCTTTATCGCGACAAGTTCAGATTCGCAGTCACGCCGGAAGGCGCGGTCCTGGGCGTGCCCGGATCTGCCGGCCGGGAAGATCAAGACCGACGAGATTCTTCGGCAGAGGTGGAGACCTACCGCGGGACGCTGGTCGTCAAACTACCGCTGTCCGGCGCCGACGGCCGGACAATCGGTCGTCTTGGCGGCCGACTCGCAGGGATGCGCAGATGCCGGGAGTCTGCTACCCGCCCACGCCAGAAGCTGACTCTGGCGCTGCCCATCCCGGGAGGTGCCCCGGGAGTGCTGATCGGCGCGACCCCGCCGAAAAAGAGCTGGTTCAAGTAAGGCGCATCGTCCACGCTGCCTTTGGCCCTTGCGGCGAGTGTGAGCACACGCTTTACTGCATTTCGCACATGACAAAATCATTCGCAAAATGGAGGATCATCACGGGCGCAGCCTGGCGGCCCTTGCAGCCGGCTGGTATTTCGGCATGACCGAACCGCAGGATCGCCGGGCGCGCTCATGGAATTGGCCCTGCCCGACGTCGATGGCCGGGACCAACGGCTGGACCAGTGGAAGGGCAAGGTTCTGGTCGTCAATTTCTGGGCGACGTGGTGCGAGCCCTGCCGGGGAAGAGATGCCGGAATTCGTCAAAGCACAAGCCGCATTAGGCAGCAAAAGGGCTGCAATTTGTAGGTATCGCCATCGATCAGCCCGCTAAAATACGGCAATTTCGTCAGAGGAACTGAGGCTCAACTATCCGTCGCTGGTTGGCGGCTACGGAGCGCTGGAACTCTCAAGAGACCTTTGGGCAACAAGATAGCGGCGCTTCGCTTCACGCTGATCATCGGCCGCGACGGCCAAATCGCGTATACGCAAATGGGTCCCTTGAAGCCGGGCAAGCTGGACGCGATCGTCGCCAAGTTGCTCTGAAACAAGCAAAATTCGGCCCGGCAAGACCCGGCAAGACGTTCGTTCGGTCGTCATTTCCTGCTAACGCTGGACAACGTGTAGTCATCTCCGGCAAACTCCGCCCTCGCGGAATTATCTTGCGGGCAATGAAACCCATTCCACGCAAAACAACCGCCGCCGGCAAAACCGGCTCGTGGACCTGATTGGAAGGGTAGGTCGACATGGACCTGCGCAAGCTCAAAACACTGATCGAACTGGTCGAGACGTCCGGAATCGCGCCGAACTCGAGATCCAGGAAGGGGAGGAGCGGGTGCGCATCACGCGCGCCAACGCCACCGCCGCGAGCGGTCAGACCGTCACACGGCAGACGTCGCCGCATGCCCTGGCGGCTCCCGCAGGCCCGCAGTCCGGCGCGGCGGCCAGCCCGCAGCGACAGCGACGCCGCCCGCGGAACCCGAGGGACACCAGGTGAAAAGCCCGATGGTCGGCACGTTCTACCGGTCGGCAACGCCGGGTGCCGTGCCCTTCGTCGAAATCGGCGATACCGTGGCGGAGGGCGCCACGCTGTGCATCATCGAGGCGATGAAGCTCATGAACGAGATCGAGGCTGACAAGGCCGGCGTCATCAAGGTTATCCTCACGGAAAAACGGCCAGCCCGTCGGATTCGGTCAACCGTTGTTCCTCATCGGGTGAGTCGACCGCGCGGCAGCGCAGTTCGCTAGGGCCTTCCGCCAGACGGCGCCCTCGAATCGCGCGCCGGCGTCATCCGTGATTGATTCGAATATCCCACCACCGTGCCGACCAAAGCCTCCGACTAAGCTGTTCGACAAGATCCTCGATCGCGAACCGCGGCAGAGATCGCGCTGCGCATCCAGCGCGCCTGCCGCGAGCTCGGCATCAAGACCGTGGTGGTCCACTCGGAGGCCGATCGCCGATGCCAAGTACGTGCAGGCTCGCCGACGAGTCGGTCTGCATCGGCCCGCCGCCGTCCGCGCACGAGCTACCTGAACATTCCCGCGATCATCAGCCGCGCGCGGAGGTGACCGACGCGCAGGCGATTCATCCCGGGCTACGGCTTTCTCGTCCGAGAACGCCGACTTCGCCGACAAGGTCGAGACGCTCGGGCTTCGTGTTCATCGGTCCGCGCGCCGAGACACGATCCGCCTGATGGGCGACAAGGTCAGCGCCAAGGCAGGCGATGACTGAAGGCCGGCGTTCCGTGCGTGCCCGGCTCGGAGGGCGCGTTGCCCGAGGATCCGAAGGAAATCGTGCGCGATGGCGCGCGGCCATCGGCTACCCGGTCATCATCAAGGCGGCCGGCGGCGGCGGCGGGCGCGGCATGCGCGTCGTGCATACCGAGGCGGCGCTGCTGCCGGCGGTCAGCGCTGACGCGCGGCGAGGCGCAGGCGGCGTTCGGCAACCCGACCGTGTACATGGAGAAATTCCTCGACGAATCCGCGCCACATCGAGATCCAGGTGCTCGCCGACGAGCACAAGAACGCGGTGTACCTGTTCGAGCGCGACTGCTCGATGCAGCGCCGCCACCAGAAGATCATCGAGGAGGCGCCCGCGCCGGACATCTACCCGCGCGCGCTGACGCGCATCGGCGAGCGCTGCGCCGACGCCTGCCGCAAGATCGGCTATCGCGGCGCGGGCACGTTCGAGTTCCTGTACGAGGACGACGAGTTCTTCTTCATCGAGATGAACACCCGCGTCCAGGTCGAGCATCCGGTGACGGAGCTGCATCACCGGCATCGACATCGTGCAGCAGCAGATTCGCGTCGCCGCCGGGCGAGAAGCTCGCTGTTCCGGCAGCGCGACATCGTGCTGCGCGGCCATGCGATCGAGTGCCGGATCAACGCCGAGGACCCGTACACGTTCGTGCCATCGCCGGGCCGCATCACGTCGTATCACGCGCCGGGCGGACCCGGCATCCGCGTCGACTCGCACGTCTACCAGAACTACTTCGTGCCGCCGCTACTACGACTCGATGATCGGCAAGGTGATCGCGTACGGCGACGACGCGCGAGCAGGCGATCGCGCGCATGCGCGATCGCGCTGTCGGAAATGGTCGTCGAAGGAATCAAGACCAACATCCCGCTGCACCAGGAGCTGCTGCTCGACGACAAGTTCCTGCGCGGCGGCACGTCGATCCACTACCTCGAAGAAGCGGATGGCAAAGCGCAAGGTGGCGTCGTGAGCGGGCTGTGCGAGCAGCGAGGAGGGGCCCGCGCAGTGGGATCCGAGCAAATGCGAATCACGGCCAGGGGGCCGACGGCGCAGTCCTAGGCATATGCGTCGACGGTACAAAGAGGCCCCGTGAGGGGACCGATGATCGACACGCCGGCCTCGTGAGTTACATCGCATTGCGCTTCGATGCTTCCTGCCGCGGAGGCCGAGACGTGGTCGGACGCGCTGCTCGCGGCAGGTGCGTTGTCGGTCGACGTCTCCGATCCCGCCGCAGGGACGCCGGACGAAACTCCGCGGTACGGCGAGCCGGGAGAACCCGGCGCAACGCTCTGGCCGGTTTCGCGCTTGTCCGCACTGTTCGCGTCGGACGCCGATGCGCGCGCGGCATTCCGCGCCGCATCGGACGCGATTGCCCATCCCGCGCCCCCTACGAGGCAGCTCATCCGGTCGAGGAGCAGGACTGGGTGCCGCGCAACGCAGGCGCAGTTCCGGGCCGATCCGAGATCGCCGAGGATTTCTGGATCGTTCCCTCCTGGGCGCAGGCTCCCGCACCCGATGCGCTCAACCTGCGACTCGATCCAGGGCTCGCGTTCGGTACGGGGTCGCATCCGACGACACGCCTGTGCCTCGGGAATGGCTGCGCGTGCACATCGCGGGCAGGCGAGTCGCTGCTCGATTACGGATGTGGTTCCGGCATCCTGGCGATTGCCGGCGCGCGCCTGGGCGCAGGCCGCGTCGTCGGCACCGACGTCGATCACCTGGCAATGCGAGCAAGCGAAGACCAATGCGCGTGCGAATGGGGTCGCGGCGAGCGTTCGTGCTGCCCGACGCGCTCGTGCCGGGAACCTTCGACATCGTTGTGCGCCAACATCCTGGCCAATCCGCTCGACGCTGCTCGCGCCGGCGCTTCGCACTGCGCGTCCGGCCGGGTGGCTCGCATCGCGCTGTCGGGCATTCTCGACCAGCAGGCCGATGCGGTCGCCGCAAGCTACGCGCCGTGGTTTACTATCGCGCGGTGGAAAGTCCGTGACGAATGGGTGTTGCTCGGCGGGAGAACGAGTGTAACATGACATGACTGAGGAACTCTGCCACACGCTGCCCGGGCTGCAGGACGATCTTTCGCGTGACGGAATCCCAGCTCGCCTTGCGCGAGGGACAAGTTCGCTGCGGCCATTGCCGGACGGTATTCAACGGCCGCGAGCAGCTCATTTCGCTGGCGCCGCCCGTGGACGGCGATCGGGAATTCGACGAATTGGCGCAAGGTCCGCCGACGGTGACATTGCGCAGCGCGCGTGCGCTCGACCCTCCGCCGCCTGAAGATTTCCGCGCCCGAAGCGGTGGATTACGAAAACCGGTTTGCGTGGGAGAAGAAGAAACCGGCGCAGTCGCGCAACGGACTCTATGCCGCACTGATCCCGTTGCTCATGCTGGCGCTCGTTCTGCAGGCGCTGTTTCATTTCCGCGATGCGATCGCCGCGAACTGGCCGAGCACCCAGCCGCTCGCTGACGACAAATATGCGCGGTGGCCCGATGCGCGATCCGTCCGCTCAACGACGTCGACGGCGCTCACGATCGATGCTTCGGACCTGCAAGCGCGACCAGGCGCACCAAGGGTTGCTGATACTGACCGCGACGTTGCGCAACCGGGCCCGTTATGCGATCGGCTTTCCGTACCTCGAACTGCTCGCTCACCGGTGCGCAGGAAGCCAGCGGCAAGATCCCGACCGTGGCTCCGCCGTGTGCTCGCGCCGCCGGATTACGCGGGCGGCAACGACTGACCTCGGCGCGGGCATGCTGCCCAATCGCGAGTTCCTCGTCAAGGTGTTCATCGACGCGAGTTCGACCACACAGGAAGGCTATCTCCTGTATCCGTTTTATCCCTGAAAGGCCGCTGCGTGGGCATGCTGCGATGTGGTGAACCGACCTGCCCAGCCAAATCTGAACGCACCAATAACGCACAAGCAGGTTGGCATGCCGCCTCGTCTTGGTGCAAAATGGTGCCCGTAGGTGCAGGACCGGGCCGAAAACCGTCCGAAAACCGCAGGTTGCGGTGCGGCGACGTATGGCATGGTTCTCGCTATTTCTTTGGCGCTCGAATTCGCGCATTTCATCCCCCATTGGTCAAACCGCATCAGGAGATTTGCATGGCAACGCCCGCCGACGTACTGAAAACGATCAAAGACAAGGAAGTGAAGTTCGTCGACCTCCGCTTCACGGATACCCGCGGCAAGGAACAGCACGTCACCGGTGCCCGCCAAGCAGTTCACCAACGACAAGTTCGAGATCCGGCCACGCATTCGACGGCTCGTCGATCGCCGGCTGGAAGGGCATCCAGGCGTCCGACATGCTGCTGATGCCCGATCCCGCGACCGGCGAACATCGATCCGTTCATGGACGAGACCACGCTGCTCATCACCTGCGACGTGATCGAGCCGTCCGACGGCAAGGGCTACGAACGCGATCCGCGCTCGCTTGCCAAGCGCGCCGAGGCGTATCTCAAGTCCATCGGGCATGGGCGACACCGCGTACTTCGGTCCCGAGCCGGAGTTCTTCATCTTCGACTCGGTCGAATGGTCGGTCGACATGTCGGGCAGCTACTGCAAGATCTTCTCGAGCGAGGCGCCGTGGTCGACCGGCGAGAAGTTCGAGGGCGGCAACATGGGTCACCGCCCGCCGGTCAAGGGCGGCTATTTCCCGGTGCCGCCGGTCGATTCGCTGCAGGACATACGCTCCGCGATGTGTCTCGCGATGGAGCAGATGGGCGTCGAGGTCGAGGTGCATCACCACGAAGTCGCCGCCGCCGGCCAGAACGAAATCGGCACCAAGTTCGAAACGCTGGTGAAGCGCGCCGACTGGCTGCAGATCCTCAAGTACTGCGTGCACAACACCGCGCACGCCTACGGCAAGACCGCGACGTTCATGCCGAAGCCGATCGTCGGCGACAACGGCTCCGGCATGCATGTGCACCAGTCGGTCTGGAAGGGCGGCAAGAATCTCTTCGCCGGCGACGGCTACGCGGGCCTGTCGGAACTGGCGCTGCTATTACATCGGCGGCGTCATCAAGCATGCGAAGGCGCTCAACGCCATCACCAATCCGGGCACCAACTCGTACAAGCGGCTCGTGCCGGGATTCGAGGCGCCGATCAATCTCGCGTATTCCGCGCGCAACCGCTCGGCCGCGATCCGCATTCCGTACGTGTCCAATCCCAAGGGCCGCCGCATCGAGGTCCGCTTCCCGGATCCGACCGCGAACCCGTATCTCGCGTTCTCCGCGATGCTGATGGCGGGTCTCGACGGCATCCAGAACAAGATCCACCCGGGCGATCCGATGGACAAGAATCTCTACGACCTCGAGCCCGAGGAAGCGGCGAAGGTTCCGCATCCGTGCGCGTCGCTCGACGAGGCGCTCGATCACCTCGACCGCGACCGCGAATTCCTGATCCGCGGCGGCGTGTTCACCAACGACATGCTCGACGGCTACATCGCACTGAAGATGGAGGAGGTGACGCGGTTCCGGATGACCACGCATCCGGTCGAGTTCGACATGTACTACAGCCTGTAAGCCGAGTCGCCACGTCAGCGCCGGATGCGGCGCGAACGTTATGCAGAAGCGCCAGGGGCGGGCCGCAATCCCGCCCCTTTTGCTTCCGTTCGCGATAGGCTACACTCGGCCGCTATGCACAGAAATGATTCCCATGCTGGAAAACGGTGCGCACATGCGCCTGTCTGGTGCCGAAAGGCGATGCTCTCCATGCTGCTGGCGGTGCGGGAGCCATGCATTCGCCGTCACGCTTGTCGAGAAGGCCGGGAGAACGGTGCATCAGCGCGCCTGTTGCGACGACAAGCGGATGTCGCAAATGCCCCACATCCAGCGGCGCAGCATACTTTAACGTCCCCGGCGCCGTGGAATCGCGCGGCTCCGAGGCGCGTCGTTCCAGGGCGGCAACGACGCCCACACCTTCCGGCTTTCAACGCGTCGACCCGGCAACCCAGAGAGGCCGCGACGACGTGCGCCGCAAGGTGCTCGCGGAGGAGCTTGCCACCGAGGAGCAGCTGCTTCGCCGAGGCCCGCGTCACCTACGCCAACGGCGCTCCCGTCCCGCTGCCGGAGGAGCAGTCCAGCGCCGACAAGTACCGGCGAGCGCATCGCGCGCCTGCGCCAGTCGGTGCAACTGCACGAGCGCAATATCGACGCGCCTCAAGAAGGAGCTCGGCAACACAGTAACGCGTTCGTCACGAAACGCGGGCGTCGACTCGTTCAACTCGCGCCGAAGGGCCGCCCCGAGGCGCGAATGGCTCCTTGGCAGCGAATCGCAGCGAGCGGTCGCCCTCGCGTCGAAGGGCCGCCCCGAGGCGCGAATGGCTCCCTTTGGGTGCAGCGAATGTAGTGGTTCCTCCGCGCGGAATTTGCTAATCCATCGGGACTCCGTCGTGGGCGCAATACACGCCCGCGCGCTGCACCATCGTGAAGCTGCGCTTCTTCCCGTCGTCCGCCACCGCCTCGGCGCCGGTATACCACGGACTGGAATTGCTGGCGGCTGCGGTGCTGCTGTTGCGCAACGACGGACGCGTCATCTACGCGAATCCGGCGGCCGAGAACCTGTTCGAACTGTCGCGGCCGAAGATCGTCGGGCACACGCCGCGGGAGCTCTTCGGCGATTGTCCCGCGTTGCTGGCCGGCGATCGGCAGGGCCGTATTGCGCGGCGCCTCCTATACCGAGCAGGAGCTGCGAGCTCGGCGTCAGCGGCAAAGCCGAAACTGCACCTCACCTGCACCGTTTCGCCGGTGGACTCGAGCGATGGCCACGCTGCTGCTCGAATTCCGCCACATCGACCAGCAACTCAAGATCGCGCGCGAGGAGCGCCTGCTCGGAGCAGCAGCAGGCGAATCGCGACCTCATCCGGAGCCTGGCGCACGAAATCAAGAATCCGCTCGGGCGGCATCCGCGGCGCCGCGCAACTGCTCGAGGCGAGCTCGACCGCCCGCACCTCATCGAATACACACAGGTGATCATCGGCGAGGCGGACCGGCTGCAGTCGCTGGTCAACCGGCTCGCTGACGCCGCATCGGCTGCCGGCCTACCGGCGCACCAACATCCACGAAGTCCTGGTGCGCGTGCGCAGCGTCGTGCAGGCGGAGTTTCCGATCGATCAGCATCGTCTCGATTTCGACATCAGCCTTCCGGAGTTCGAGGCCGACCCCGAGCAGTTGACGCAGGTCGTGCTCAACATCGTGCAGGAATGCGGCGCAGGCGCTGATCGGCGGCGACGACGTATCCCGCAGATCCGCCTCCGCACGCGCGTCGCGCGCGGCGTGACGCTGGCGAAGACGCGCGCTATCGCCTCGCGCTCGCGCTGTCGGTCGAGGACAACGGACCGGGCATTCCGGCGGCATCCGCGACCGGATCTTCTATCCGCTGGTGTCCGGGCGCGAGGGCGGCACCGGACTCGGGCTCACGATCGCGCAGACGTTCGTCGCGCAGCACAACGGCACGATCGAATGGGAGAGCGCGCCGGGCCGGACGGTCTTCACGATCCTGCTGCCGCTCGGAATTCGATGCGGCGACGCGGCCTGACACGCGCGAAAGCTAGGGAAAAGCTACACGATGTACGCCTACGATTACGAACCGCCGCGCGGCGACGGCACGAAGGCCGTCTGGATCGTCGACGACGACCGGTCGATCCGCTGGGTCCTGGAAAGGCGCTCGCGCGCGAGGGCATTCCGTTCAAGACGTTCGCCACCGGCCTACGAGGTGCTGCAGGCACTCGCCGTCAGCCAGCCGCAGGTGCTGGTGTCGGACATCCGCATGCCGGGCGAATCGGGCCTCGTGCTGCTCAACAAGGTGAAGGAGCGCTATCCGCAGATCCCGGTCATCATCATGACCGCGTATTCGGACCTCGACAGCGCGGTCTCGCGCGTTCCAGGGCGGCGCGTTCGAGTACCTGCCGAAGCCCTTCGACGTCGACCACGCGCTGCGCGCTGATCCGCGCGCGCGACGAGCGAGACGGCGGTGGCGGTCGCCGGCGCCGGCCGCAGTATCGGAAACGCCGGAGATCCTCGGCCAGGCGCCGGCGATGCAGGAGGTGTTCCGCGCGATCGGACGGCTGTCGCAATCGAACGCGACGGTGCTCATCACCGGCGAGTCCGGCACCGGCAAGGAACTCGTCGCGCGCGCGTTGCACCGGCACAGCCCGCGCGCGGCGAGGCCGTTCGTCGCGATCAACACGGCCGCGATCCCGAAGGACCTGCTCGAGTCGGAGCTCTTCGGCCACGAGCGCGGATCGTTCACCGGCGCGCAGGCGTTGCGCCGCGGGCGCTTCGAGCAGGCCGACGGCGGCACGCTGTTCCTGGACGAGATCGGCGACATGCCGCCCGACCTGCAGGTGCGCTTGCTGCGCGTGCTGGCCGACGGCGAGTACTACCGCGTCGGCGGGCACGCGCCGCTGCAGCTCGAACGTGCGCATCATCGCGGCCACGCACCAGAATCTGGAAGAGCGCGTGCGGCAGGGCCTGTTCCGCGAGGACCTGCTGCATCGCCTCAACGTCGTGCGCCTGCGGCATGCCGCCGCTTGCGCGAGCGGCCGGACGACATCGCGCCGCTGGCGCGCCATTTCCTGCAGAAGAGCGCGCGCGACCTCGCCGTCGAGCCGAAAGCTGCTCTCCGAGGAGGCGCTGAAGGTGCTGTCTGACGTTCTCGTTCCCGGGCAACGTCCGCCAGCTGGAGAACATCTGCCACTGGCTTACGGTGATGGCGCCGGGCCAGCGCGTCGACGTCGCCGACCTGCCGCCGGAAGTCGCGCGAAGCCGGCGAGCGCCGGCGCTGCCGACCGACGAGTCGGCTGGCAGCAGGCGCTCGACCGCGAACTCGCGCAGGCGCTCGCTCGCGGCGAGCGCAACGTCGGCGACCGGCTCGAACAGGAATTCGAGAAGACGCTCATCAGGCGCGCGCTGGCGCACACCGGCGGCCACCGCATGGAAGCCGCCGCGTGGCTGGGCTGGGGCCGCAACACGCTGACGCGCAAGATCCAGGAGCTGGGCCTCGAAGCGGAGTTGCGCAAGGGCGAGCGGGAGCCAGACCGACGCACGTGACGCATCACCGCATTGCGCCTGCGACGAGCCTATTGCTCCGCGGCATCGGCAGCGCGCGGGCTCGTGCAGCGCGCGCTCGACCAGTTCCTCGATGACGATGTCCGGCTTCTCGCGCTCGATCAGCGCGGCGGTCCAGCTGGCGGTGCTGACGCGAAGACCACGCGGCTGAAATTCTCCGACAGCAGCGGAATCAGCGCGAATCGCCATCGAGTCGTGATAGACGACTGCGCGCGGCAGTCGCGGCCGTCATCGCATGCATAGACTTCGAAGCCCGAGAATCGTGCCGCCGTCCATGCGCCTGCGCGCAACGGCGCGCGCGCGTCGCGCCAGCACTTTGCCGAGCGGCGCGACGTCGTCCTCGCGGACCGCGCGGCGGCAATCCGAGCATGATCGCGCAGATCGCCGCTGTAGAAGTCGACGCCCGGCGACGTAGGGCGGCCGTGGCGCGCGGGCCACGCCGGCAAGCTCGCGGCGGCAGCGCGCGCTGCACCTCGCGCATGATCGCCTCGTAGCCGACGACCGCGCCGTTGAAATTCCAGTGCGAGTCGGTCATGTAATAGACGCGATCGCGGTGTCTTGCGCCGCGCGCAGCGGCCGGACGCAGGTCGATCAGAGCGACGCCGGAATGCTTGCAGCGCACGGCGACGACGCGATCGTAGGGCGACGGCTGCGCTGACTCGCGTAACCCACGCGGGCAGGTGTTCCGGATAGATCGTGAACTTTTCCGGGACGACGGCGACGACGTACGCAATGTTGCGGGCGGCGAGCCAGTCGCGCCGGCGAATGAGTTCGGCGACGGCTGCGTCCACGTCGCCTGGGGAAACGGCGCGATGCCGCGGTAGTGACGATCGAGCGCCTGGCCGTCCTCGCCCAGCCAGTAATACACCACCCGTCGCGGCCGGGCATCACGGTAGCGAGCGGCGGACACGCCGAAGAATTCGATCAGCGACGCATGATGCAGCCGGATCAACAGCGTCGCGCCCGCCGAAGCGGTCGGCGAACGCGCGCTCGAAGGCCGGCGGAAACGATGTCGTCAGCGCGAATGCGTGGCCACGGCGCCATCGCCCGCTTCTCGAACAGCGTCATGGTTCGCGACCAGGTGAACGTGCAGTGCCAAGAGCGGCACGGCCAGCGCCAGAGCGCGAACAGCGCCGCCACGACGCGGTCGCGCAGGGAAGGTCGCGGGCGCCGGAGATGGCAACTGGAGGTGGCAACCGAGGTGGCACCGGCGGCGTCGACAAGGGGTCGGGCTCGCGGCCATCAGAAGCGGAAGTAGATGAACGGATTGTAGGTGCCCGACGCTAAGAATGCGCTGGCCATGACGCCGACGCGCCACCAGCCAGGCGACATCGGCGCCGAGGACACAGATGGCGGCGACGCCCGGCGTCTGCGCTACGCGATCGCGCCAGGCGCCGATGCGGCGCAGCGAGCGGCGTGCGCGAACAGCGATCGCCGACGCGCCAGCGTGAACGTCGCGACGAGCGGCGTCGAGATATTGCGCGACGCGGGTGCTGCGCGGAGCTCGTCTGTCCGAAGCCCGCCAGCGCCTGGAAATAGTCGATGGCGTGCGCCAGCGTATCGCAACGGAAGAGCACCCAGCCGCCCATGACAATGCCAAGCGCGTAGACGTGGGAAATGAGACGCGCAACATGTCCGCTGCGGCGCAACGCGGAATCGAGGCCGGCGCGCTCGGCCACGAGAAACGCCCGTGCCACGCGCCCCAGAGCACGAAGGGCCAGCTCGCGCCGTGCCACAGTCCGCACAGCAGGAACACGATGACGAGGTTCGCGTAGGCGCGCGCGGTCGCCGCGCTGGTTGCCGCCCAGCGGGATGTACAGGTAGTCGCGAAACCAGTTCGACAGCGAGATGTGCCAGCGCCGCCAGAACTCGCGGATCGCTGCGCGCGATGTAGGGATAGTTGAAGTTCTCGAGGATGCGGAAGCCGAACATGCGCATGAGGCCGATGCGCCATGTCCGAGTAGCCGGAGAAATCGAAGTAGATCTGCAGCGTGTAGCAGACGAGGCCGAGCCAGGCGAGCGGCGTGGTCAGTTCGCCTGCCGGCAGCGCGAAAATCGGCGTCGGCGACGCGGCCGAGCGTGTTCGCGATCAGCACCTTCTTGCCGAGACCGAGGACGAAGCGGCGCGACGCCGTAGGCGAAATCGGCGAGCGCGCCGTTCGCGGCGCGCAAGCTGCGTCGGCGATGTCGCGCCAGCGGATGATCGGGCCCGGCGATCAGCTGCGGAAACAGCAGGATGTAGAGCGCGAAGCGCGGAGATGCTGCGCTCGGCCTCGGCGTTGCGCTTGTACACGTCGACGACGTACGAGATCGCGTGAAACGTGAAGAACGAGATGCCGAGCGGCAACGGGATCGCGGCAGCGGCGACGGGCGTGATCGCCAGGATGGGCGCGAGCGTATTGATGTTGGCGACGGCGAAGTTCGCGTACTTGAACACTGCGAGCGCGGTCAGGTTGCCGGCGACCGCCAGCGGCCAGCCGGCGCTTGCGCGCGCGCGCCGTCGCTCGGCCGCGCCGATGGCGCGGCCCATCGCACCAGTTGAACGCCACCGAGCCCAGCGATCAGCGGCAGGTACGCGCGCCTCGCCCCACGCGTAGAACGCGAGGCTCGCGACGAGCAGCACGCCGTTGCGCCAGCGCGCGCGGCGACGACGAAGTACGCCGCCAGCGTCAGCGGCAGGAACAGGAACAGAAATATCGGCGATGCGAAGACCATTGGGCGAAACTTCTCATGGACCCGGGGTCGAAAGGCCGCTGCTTGAAACGCAACGTCCTTCGCCGTCCGACTTTGAATCAGTCGCATCAAGTCCGACCAGCACCGGCGCGTGGTCCGACGGCTTTTCGCCCTTGCGCGCGTTGCGGTCGATGCGGCTCGCCGTGCAGCGCGCGACGAGCGGCGCCGACAGCAGGATGTGGTCGATGCGCAGTCCGTGATTCTTCGGGAAACGCGAGCTGCCGGTAGTCCCACCAGCTGAACGTCGCCGGCGGTTGCTCGAACAGCCGGAAAGCTGTCGGTCAATCCCGTCGTCGAGCAGCGCGCAGAACGCGGCGCGCTCCGGCCCGGAACACAGCACCTGTCCCGGCCCACAGCGCCGGGTCGTGCACGTCGCGGTCATCCGGGGCGACGTTGAAGTCGCCCAGCACGGCGACGTTCGCGATGGCGCGACGAGTTCATCGCGCAACATAGTCCGCGGCGCGCGCATACCAGTCGAGCTTGTAGCGATATTTGTCGGAATCGACCGGCTTGCCCGTTCGGCGCGTAGATGTCGATGACGCGCACGCCGGCGATGGTCGCCGCGATGACCCGCTTCTGCTCGTCGTCGAAGCCGGAATGCCCATCGACGACGTCGGTCGCTGCCGAGGTCCGTCGCGGACGAGGATCGCCACGCCGTTGTAGGTCTTTCTGGCCGGCGAAATGCGCGGTGTAACCGGCGGCCGCAATGTCGACGACCGGAAATTTGTGGTCCTCGAGCTTCGTCTCCTGCAGGCAGGCGACGTCGGGCTTGGTCGCGGCGAGCCAGGCAGTAAGGCGCGGCAACCGGACGTTGAGCGAATTGACGTTCCAGGCGGCAAGGATCATCGGGCGAGTCCCACGGGTAGATCGGTTAGCATTATCGCCTCCTTAATCCGGACAGCCTCATGCGAAGGGGAACGCCGATGGTGGCCACATCCGGAGCATGCGCATCGCGCTCGCTGGCGCAGTCATTCTCGCATCCGGATGGGGCCCCGCCGCGGCACAATCGCCGTCCGCTTCGGCGGCATTCGAGTCGCGACATTGCACGCACCCGCGGACAGCACGATCCCCGCAGGTCCGTTGGGCGACGCGGTTCGTTTGGGACGCAACATCTTCAACAAGCCGCAGGCTTGATGCGAAGGCGTACGTCGGCAACGGCTCACCTGCAGCAATTGCCACATCAATGGCGGCACGCAGGCGTGGGGCGGTCCGCTGATCGGCGTGTGGGGGTGTTCTCGCCTACAGCGGGCGCAGCGCATCCGTCGAAACGCTGGAGGATCGTCTCAACGACTGCTTTCTGCGTTCGATGAACGGCAAGGCCCTGCCGCTCGACAGCCCGGAAATGAAAGCACTGCTGGCCTATGCGTGGTGGCTGTCGTCAGGGTGCCTACCGGCCAGAGCGTCGTCGGCCGCGGGTTCGAGCGGGCAGCGCCACCGGCAACGGCACCTGATCCCGTCCGTGGGAAGACGCTGTATGCCGCGAAGTGCGCCGCGTGCCACGGGCTGATGGAGCGGGGACACCCGGTGCCGGCGGAACGTACGTCTTTCCACCCTCTGGGGACCGGCGTCGTTCAACGTCGGCGCCGGAATGGCGCGACTCGTCACGGCGGCGTCGTTTGTGCAGAGCAAGATGCCCTTGGGCGCGGGCGGCTCGCTGTCGACGCGCGATGCCTATGACATTGCGGCGTATTTCACCCGCGAACCGCGTCCCGATTTCCAGGCAAGGCCGGCGATTGGCCGAGGGGCGGAAAGCCCGCGGACGCGCGAAACTGATTGCGGCAGGGAAAAGCGGCTACTTCGGGTAGTCGCCGCCGCGCGGGGCGAGAGCCGACCGCCTTCGTCCCTTCCGGCGACGGCTGCGGGAGTCGGGTACGTCCGCAACCCGAACCCTGGCGCGGCACGACGCGGGGCCGGCGTCTGGATAGCCCGCCTCGTCGAGCATCGCCTGCCAGCGCTGCTTCGCTGTAGCCCTTGGCGACCAGCTTGTCGCCAACGGTCAGCACGGGTGCGGTGGATTCGTTGGTGAGGGCCATCAGCCGGCGTCTGTCCCTCCCGCTCGGACACGTTGACGATCGTGAACGGGACGCCCGCGCTTGTTGAGGAGCGGCTTCGGCGTTCTGGCAAACCTCGCCGCAGGCGAACGTATAGAGCGTGACCGGGAAGCGATCCGCGGCCAGCGCCGCGGCGTAGCCCGGTTCGCTGGTGGAGATGAAATTCGAGCCCATCCGCTTGGTCTGCAGGTTCTTCACGTCGCCGCTGGGCGGGCGGTCCGAGTACACGACATGCGGCCGTCGGTATCGGTATAGCGGTAGACCTGGGCCTGCGCGAAGCGCTCCGCCTGCGACGGTCACCGCCGCGATTCCCAACGCGATCCGGTACATGAGCCTGGCCATGGCGGCCTCCTTCACAATGACACTGTCATCCCATTATGCCGCAGAAGTGCGTCCAGTTGGGGCGGGCGGCCCCGGAAGGCGACGAACGACTCCAGGGCCGGCCGGCTGCCGCCACGGGCCAGGACCTCGTCGCGGAACCGGGCGCCGGCGGCCGGAGACAGGACGCCCTGCTCCTCGAACAGGCTGTAGGCGTCGGCGGAAAGCACCTCGGCCCACTTGTAGCTGTAATAGCCGGCCGCGTAGCCACCGGCAAAAATGTGGCTGAACGCCTGCATGAACCGGTCGTAGGGCGCGCGCGGGACGACGGCCACCTCGCGCCGCACCGCGTCGAGCAGCGCCTGCGGCGACGGCCAGGGTGTGCGCGCCACGGGGTCGAATTCGGCGTGCAGCAGCATGTCGAACAGGCCGGATCTCGAGCTGGCGGACCGTCGCCATTCCGCTCTGGAAATTCTTCGCCGCCAGCATCTTGTCGAAAAGGCCGCGCGGCAGCGGTTCGCCGGTGTCCGACGTGCCGCGTCATGTGCGCGCAGCACGTCCCATTCCCAGCAGAAATTCTCCATGAACTGTGACGGCAGTTCGACGGCGTCCCATTCCACGCCCTGGATGCCGGAGATGCCGGCCGACGTCGACGCGCGTGAGCAGCTGGTGCAGCCCATGCCCGAACTCGTGGAAGATCGTGATGACTTCGTCGTGCGTGAACGTCGCCGGTTTGCCGCCGACCGGCGCCGACAGGTTGCAGGTGAGGTAGGCGACCGGATGCTGCAGCGATGCGCGCCGACGCGGCGGCGGTTGATCGCGTCGTCCATCCACGCGCCGCCCTGCTTGCCTTCGCGTGCGTAGAGGTCGAAATAGAACTGGCCGACGAGCGTGCCGCTGCGATCGGTGATGTCGAAAAAGCGCACCGCCGGATGCCATATCGGCGCGCTTGCTTCGCGCGAATGTGAACGCCGTAGATCGTTTCGACGACGCGGAAGAGGCCCGGCGAGCACCTCGTCTTCGGGGAAATACTGGCGCACTTCCTGTTCGGAGAACGCGTAGCGCTCGGCCTTCAGCCGCTCGGTAGCGAACGCGAGGTCCCACGGCGCCAGGTCGGCGACGCCCAAGTTCTTCGCGGGCGAATGCCGCCAGATCGGCGTAATCGCGTTCCGCGCAAACGGCTTGGCGCGGCCGCGCGAGATCGCGCAGGAACGCGGCGACTTCGGCGGGAGTCCTGCGCCATCTTCGGCACCAGCGAGACCTCGGCGTAGTTGCGGTAGCCCAGCAGCATCGCCACTTCGTGGCGCAGCGCGAGAATGCGCTCGATCGACCGGGCCGTTGTCCCATTGCGGGTTCGCGCCGAGGTCGGATCGCGCGCGTGGCATAAGCCTCGTGCAGACGGCGGCGCAGCGCGCGGTTGTCCGCATATTGCATGACCGGCAGGTAGCAGGGCATCCGCAGCGTGAGCTTCCAGCCCGGCTTGCCGTCGGCCTGCGCTGCCGCGCGCGCTTCGGCCACGACATCGGCCGGGACGCCGGCCAGCTCCGCTTCGCTGTCGATGTAATGCGCCCAGGCGTTGGTCGCATCGAGCAGATGCTCCTCGAACTGCGTGCGAAAGCTCGGCCAGTTCTTCGTGCACCGCCCTGAGGCGTGCCTTCTTGTCGTCGGCCAGTTCCGCGCCGCCCAACCTGAAATCGCGCAGCTCGTTGTCGATCAGCTTGCGTTGCGCAGGCTCCAGCGACGCGAAGGCGGGCGCATCGCGCAACGCGCGATATTTCGCGAACAGCCGCAGGTCCTGCGCCAGTGTCGGTGTAAAACGCGACGACCTTCGGCTGGTTGGCGTTGTAGGCGTCGCGCAATTCCGGCGCATTGACGACGGCGTTGAGATGCCGGACCGCGCCCCACGCGCGGTCGAGGCGGTCGAGCGCATTCGGCGAGCGGCTCCACGACACGATCCCACGTCGCGGGTTGCGCGTCGCGTGGCGACGCGCTTCCGACCGCGTCGCGCGCCTCGCGCGAGCAGCGCGTCGACCGCTGGCGTGACGTGCGCGGGGCGGATGGCGTCGAAGCGCGGCAGGCCGCGAAAGTCGAGGAGCGGATTGGTCGGCATTTCTTGTCATTCAGCAAATCCTTCGAGGTCGGGATCACGTGCGTCAGCGCCTTGGTGGGCGTATCAGCCTGCTGGTCAAGCGCGTCGAGTTCGGCTGGGCGTGCCGACATTGGCCCAGGGGCCGTCGAAGCGCTCGCCCGAAACCCATCCGCGGGTAATCCAGTCGCAGAAGAGGGAAGAAGTTTGAGCTTGACGCCGCGCGGAAGTTCGCGGAACAGCGCGGTATCGTAGAGGCCGATGTTGCCGAACGTCAGCTTGTGCGGTTCGCCGCGAGCGATCCGGCCGTCGTCGAGCGACGAAATCGCCCTCCGGATGGAACGGCGGGTTGGGCACCATCGACCGAGATGGACGCGCGGCGGTGCAGGCGTCGCGCGCCATCAGCGTCGGCACGCGGCGCGCGAGCGTCGCATAGTCGAAGCGCGTCCAGAGTGTCGCCGGAGACGATCAGCGATCGGGCCCGGCGGCGAGCAACGGCAGCGCGGTCGCGATGCCGCCGGCGGCCTCCAGCGGCTCGGGCTTCGAGCGACCAGCGGATGCGCACGCCGAATGCGTCGCCATCGCCCAACGCGGCGACGAGCTGCGACGCGAGCTAGGCGGCGTTGATGACGATGTCGCGAAACCCGGCACGCGCGAGCGCTTCGATCTGCCAGACGATGAGCGGCTTGCCCGCCACGACCAGCAGCGTCTTCGGCGTGGCATCGGACAGCGGCCGCATCCGCTCGCCGCGTCCCGCGGCCAGGATCATTGCGGTCGGCCATCAGAGTACTGCGCTGCCGTCGGCGTGCCGCCGCGAGCGCGATCGAGCAGCGCGCAGCGAGGGGCGCCAATTCGCGATAGCGTCCGGCCACGGGGCGGACGTAGTCGATGAAGCGCGGCGTGTCCTCGACATAGCCTGCCTTGCCGTCGCGATGGCGAATGCGCGCAAAGATGCCGAGGACTTTCAAATGGCGCTGCAGGCCCATCCATTCGCAGTCGCGCCAGAACGCGCCGAAATCGGCGGTGACCGGCAGACCCGCGCGCGTCGCCTTTCTCCCAGTAGCGAATGGTCCAGTCGAGGATGCGCTCCTCGGGCCAGCTCACGAACGCGTCGCGGAACAGCGATGACGATGTCGTAGGTGATCGGCCCGTACACGGCGTCCTGGAAGTCGAGCACGCCGGGATTCGGCGCGGATCACCATCAGGTTGCGCGGCATGTAGTCGCGATGAACGTAGACACGAACGGCTGCGCCAGATTGTTCGCGAGCGACGACGAGCCGAAGACCTGCGCCAGATCGCGCGCTCCTCCACCGTCAGCGACGTGCTCGCAGGTGGCGCGCGACATACCACTCCGGGAACAACTCCAGTTCGCGGCGCAAGCAGCGCCGCGTCGTAGGGCGGGAGAACGTCCGGACGCGTGGCGAGCTGCCATCGCAGCAAGCGCGTCGAGCGGCGTCGCGAAACAGGTCATTGCGCGTCGTCGCGCGTCGAGGGCGCGCGAGGTACGTGCGTCGCGCCGAGGTCGGTCAGCAGCAGGAAGCCGCGCTCCAGGTCCTGCGCGAGCACCCGCGGCGCGTGCACGTCCGGCTGCGCGCAGCAACGTGCGCGACGTGCACGAACGGACGGCAGTCTTCCATGCGGCGGCGGCGCGTCCATCGCGATCAGCGTCGCGTCGTCGCGGTGCCAGCGCATGCGGCGCCGGCAGCGTCGACGCGGAAATAGCGGCGAAAGCTCGCGTCCTCCGAGCGCGGGTGCCAGCGCGAACTCGATGCGAATGCAAGGCGCTTCGCAAGCCACTCGACAAGGAGTGTCAGCCGTGGGTCTGCGGGCGGGAGGCTCATCGGGCTACGCATATTCGCGATATGCTTTCGGGCTCGCGCCTTGACCTGCGCCCAAATCGCCTTGCCATCGCATGCGCCGAAACCAAGTCCGACGGGCTCCAGAATGCGGCATTTTAGCAAATCGGTCGTGCCCGCTTCCATGAAACTCCGTGCTGTTGCGCTGTCCCTGCTCGTCGCGCGTCGACGGCGCGCGGCCGTGGCGACGGCGCGCGGGCGCTGCGGATGGCGATCTGCCGGACCCGCAATTGAAGCTCGCGCCCGACATCGAAAGCCCGGTGAAGCGAACGCCGGCGGGACCGCCGGGAGCAACGGCCGCGCCGGCAGCTACGCCGGGTCCGCCGTTGCTGACGCCGCTGCCGGGCGTCAAGCGCGCGCGACTCCGCGCGCGCCACCGGTGCACCGCGCGCGGCCGGCCGACGACGAGGATCGCGGCGCAATCTTCCTTCGCGCCGACCGCATCGAAGGCGAAGCGAACAACGCGCGTCGAGGCGTCGGGCAGGTCGAGCTGCAGCTCGCGGCGCGAGACGGTGCTGGCCGACTGGCTGCAATACGACTTCATCGGAAGACGAGATCTGGGGCAAGGGCGACGTGACGTTGCGCCGCGGCATCGACTACGATGGCGGGCCCCGAGATGAAATTCCAGCGCGACACGCGAGATCGGGCTACTTCAAGTCGCCGCGCTATTCCGTGGGGAAATCGGCGCCCACGGCGAGGCGACCGGAGATTCGCTTCCTGGGGCCGAACAACTTCGAGGCAAGTTCCGCCAGTTACACGACGTGCGTCGCGCCGAATCAACGACTGGTACCTGATCGGCGACGAGATCGAGGTCGACAAGCTGCGCTCGGTCGGCACGGCGCACCACGCGAAGGTCTATTTCCTCGACGTGCCGTTGATCGCGACGCCGTGGCTCGAGTTTCCGTTGACGAACGAGCGCAAGTCCGGATTCCTGACGACCCATTGCCGGGTCGTCGCAGATCCGCGGCTTCGAATTCGCCACGCCTTACTACTTCAACCTTGCGCCCAACTACGACGCAACGGTCACTCCGCGGCTGATGACCAAGCGGGGTCTGATGATCGAAGGCGAAGGCCGGTACCTGTTTGAGCCCGCGGTGGGCGAAATCATCGCGCAAATCCTGCCGTACGACCGCGTCGCCGACACGTCGCGCTGGGCGTTTTCATGGAAGCACAACCAGCAACTGCAGCCGTGGCTCACCGGCTATTTCAACTACAACCGCGTCTCGGACTCGAACTACTTCGCCGACTTCTCCGACCGCATCGCGGTCACGCTCGCAGAAGACGCTGCCGCAGGAGGCCGGGCTCAATCGCCAACGTACGGGCCGCTTCCTGGCAACGGTGCTGGCGGAGTCGTTCCAGACGCTGCAGGACCCCGCTGCACCGGTGACCCCGCCGTACAACATGCTGCCGCAGGTGAAGGTGACGATGAGCCGAGACGGATTGGGCCGGCTTGACGTGGAGCGGCAACGCGCAGTACACGCACTTTACGCAGTCTTCGCTCGTGCCCACCGGCGATCGCGCTGTCGCTGTATCCGTCCGTGCGCTGGATTCGCCAGGGAAGCTCGTGGTTCATCAACGCGCATGCGCGCCGCGCAACTCTGGCAATACGATCTCAACCAGTCGACGGCGAGCGCGCCGTCGACGCATCCGAGCGTGGTCGTTCCCATCGCCAGTGTCGATGCCGGGCTGATATTCGAGCGCGACTGGACCGTGTTCGGCACGCAGCTTCATCCAGACGCTCGAGCCGCGCGCGTTTTACACGTACATTCCGTTCCGGCAGCAGAACCAGCTGCCGGTGTTCGATACAGTGCAGGACGATTTCAACTTCGCGCAGCTCTTCATCGAGAACCGTTTCGTCGGCTACGACCGCGTGGGCGACGCGAATCAGCTTGCGCTGGCGATCACTTCGCGATTGCTCGACCCGACACCGGCGCCGAGCGGCTGCGGGTGGGCATCGGGCAGCTGCTTCTATTTCAGCGACCAGCAGGTCACCTTGGCGGCCGCGCCGCAGAAGGCGGGATCGTCCGATTTTCTGCTGGGCGTCGAGGGACGGCTGTCCGATACCTGGGCGCTGACCGGACTCATGCAATACAACTTCGGCACCAGCGATTTCGACCGCTTCAACGCCGGCGTCCGCTACACGCCGGGCCCGGCGGCGGGCGCTGTCCGTCGTCTACCGCTATTCGAAGGAACTCGTCGACCAGATCGGCGGTCAGTCGGAGCTGAATCAGACCTACATGTCCGGCACAGTGGCCGCTCGCCGACAACTGGACTTCGTCGGCGCGTGGAACTACTCGATTCCGGACCACAAGACGCTGGAGGCCGTCGTCGGCCTGGAGTACAATGGCGGGTGCTGGGTCGTGCGGGTGGTGGGCCAGCAGTTGACCACGACATCCGAAGCAGACGACCCGTTCGATTTTCGTCCAGCTCGAGTTGAACGGCCTGGCGCGAGTCGGCACCAGCCCCCTCGATCTGCTGCGCCGTACGGTGCCTGGTTACCTGCGCACCAACGATCCCGCAAGTCAGATGCGCGACCCTGCGTTCTACCCGCTGCCCGATTATTGAGGACGATTTCCGATGGCTCCTGCAACTCCGTGGCGGACCTGCTTTCCGCATTGCCTTGGCGGCGCTGTCGTTCGCGTCGCTGACGAACGTCGCGACAGCGCAGATCACGTCACCCGGCATCGGCCCTCCGTCGCGCGTCGCGCCCGCGCACCGGTGCCCCGCCCCGCGCACGAGCGTCCGGCCAACATCCAGCTCGATCGCGTCGTCGTCGTGGTCAACGACGAAGCGGTGACGCAGTACGACGTCAACGAGCAGAAGCGCATCGTCCTTGCCCAGATGCGCGACGCGAAGGTGCAGCCTCCGGCGGCCGATGCGCTCGAGAAGCAGGTGCTGGATCGACTCGTCACCGAGCGCGCGCTGCTGCAGTTCGCAAAGGAATCCGGCATTCGCGTGGACGACCAGATGGTCGAGCGCACGATCCTGCGCATCGCGCAGGAAAACAAGATGACGCCCGAAGAATTCGGCAAGGTCCTCGAGCGCGAAAAGATTCCGTACGCGAAGTACCGCGAGGACATCCGGCGCGAAGTGACCATCCAGCGCATTCGCGAGCGGGAAGTCGACAGCCGCGTGTCCGTGTCCGACGCCGAGCTGGACGCCTATCTGGCGACGGTCGCAGCGCAGGCAGGCGGCGAAACGGAATACCAGATCTCGCGCACATCCTGGTGACAGTGCCCGAGCAGGCGTCGCCCGGATCAGATCGAATGCGCGCGAAGCAAGCGTGCGGAGGATGCGCTCGCGCAGAGTCAAGTCCGGCAAGGAATTCAAGGAGGTCGCGGCCGCGTTCTCGGACGCGCCCGACGCGAATCCAGGGCGGCGACCTGGGCTGGCGGCACGCCGGCGCGCCTGCCCGTCGGTGTTCGTGGAGCGCGGCGAAGGACATGAAGAAAGGGGACGTTTCGCCGGTGCTGCGCAGTCCGGGCGGCTTCCACGTCATCAAGCTCATCGACTCGCGCAGCCGCAACGCGCCGACCGTCGTCGAGCAGACCCACGCGCGGCACATCCTGATCCGCGTCAACGAAGTCACGTCGGATACCGAGGCGCGCAGCCAAGATCGACCGGATCCAGCGACCGCATCGAGACGCGGCGCCAAATTCGCGGATCAGGCCAAGCTCAACTCCGGAGGATGCGCAATACGCACCTGAACGAAGCATTTGATTCGTTACGTATTGCTCGGAATTGGCAGACGCGCCTGACCAAAATCAGGTTTCCTCACGGAAGTGTTGGGTTCGAGTCCGACCGGGGAGCAACACACGTCGTCTAGAGGTTCAGACGCAGGATGAAAAATGAGTGACTAACTCGGAGCGTCCGATGTTCGCATAGGAGCCCGCATTCGGGCCAGAGCGCGAACGGCGCGGTTGGTCGTTGACCGATTTGTCCGGAGCGAGCAGGCGTTTCACGCGCAATGATCAACAAGGTAGAGCGCGGACAAAGCAGCCCCACCGCGACGCTAATGGCCGCCTTTCTGGCATTTGACTTACATTGTCGATGCTGCTCGCCCGGGCGAAGGCGCTCGGAACGGACGACTTGTACGCGCCACCGATCAGCCGACATGGCGCGATCCGGCGACCGGCTATGTTCGGCGTCAAATCGCGCCGCCTGTCGGTTCCGATCTGCCGCTCGATATGGTCCACGTCGATCTTCCGCCAAGCGTGTCCGTGTCCTTTCCGGCGACGGCATTTACCTTATCCGTCAGATCGACTGGCACGAAAGGCCATCTGACCTTCGTCGAAGGCGGGACTGACCATGAACTGCGCCGCCATCACCTGGAGCCAGCCGCCCGGAAGCGACTGCACATTCGAGAACCGCGGCAAGCGGTCGTGCGCCTATGTCGTGGCTTCGTGATAAACCGCTGGCAGCGCCAGGCGGCGCCGGTCGTAAATCCCGCCGGCGCCGTGTTCGACCTGGCGTTACCACGCCTTCTATTCAGCAGCTAATGAAGGTGTCGGCCGAGATCACCGGCAAAGCAGTTGTTGATCCGCCCATGGCGGCAGCTTCCTGCTCGCGGTTTTTAAGTAACCGCAGGTATCGCCGACATGATCGGCAGGTAGCCGTTGTCGCGCGCGAGGCAGCATTGCCCGATGCACCAGCTTCGCGGATGCCGGTGAGAATGATTACCTTGATGCCTTTGCGTGCGGCAGAGCTGAGAGGGAATCGGTGTGCCGACGAAGGCAGTTTGCAGCGCCATCTCACGAACTCCTGTTGTCGCGCCGCGCTGGACCAGGGCGCGCAATTGCCGACCAGCTCGTCGTCCCACTCTTTTTCCGGTGCAGTTGAGTCCGCCCGGTCCACGTCTCGTACGGGACTTTGTCGAACATCGACTGGGGGTAGTTCTCGCGGAATATGGTGTAACCGACCCAGTTGAAGACGCGTGAAATTCTTCGCCTCGCAGGGCGGCGTTCAGCCACTTTGACGGTCGCCGGCAGATCGCCCCGCTCACGGTGCTTCTCCGCCGACTGTGCCCGCCGGCATCGTGTTTACTTGACTGGCTGACGATGTTAGTCGCCGGCAGGTTGTGATCTTGGCCAGATCGAGTTTCTTCCATTGCGCCAACTCTGGCGTGATGCCGCCAACCCCGGAGCTGCGGACGCGCTTTTGTTTGTGGCGATGGCGCCGACGGCTGCCGTGGCGGCCGCAATTCCGCCATGCCGGCGATTGCTTGACGTCGTGGACGTAACCGACTGATTCATTTCTGCTCTCCTATTGGTCTGTGAGAAGCCGGCTCCCGATGCTCCAGCGATGCAGCGGGCCTCCCCGGGGCCGGAGGCGGCCCAGCAAACGCTATGCCAATAAAGTATATGTTTGTCTCGTATAAGAGACAGACCTGATCCTGGGCGCCAAATCGCCGTGGCTCGGTGCTCTGGCAAGTTTCGACTGCTCCATGACTCTTCTTTCGGTCCCACGCTAGACACATCACCGCTTGTCTATTATATGAGACGAAATGGCTATTAATCAGACGATGATGTTTGACCCCGGCAGCGCACTCTCCGGCATCCCGCGCTGCCCAGGCATTGGGTTGGATCGATCCGACGACCAGGCCGTTAAGTCTAAGCATCCACCTCGCCACGACGTACCTGCGAGACGAAGCGCGACAACGCCTACAGCTCCGGCCAGAGTTATGGCCGTGCTACCAACCCAGTTCGAACAGGTGCTGAGGCCACGCTCGTGCCCTGGAAATGGGCACCAAGTCACTGATCTTCCTCCGGCATGAGCGCCGCCACCGCGTGTTTCTCGCGCGTTGCGACCCGGAGATCACGTGGTAGCCCCCAAGATCATGTACTGGTCAATTACGCAACTGGCTCGACACGTTTGCCAGCAGTGGGGTCTGAGGTCGACTTTGTCGGAAGTGACAGACCGAATCAATCGCCGCTGCGATGAGGCCTGGAGCTACCAAAACCCTTGGACTGGAGACACCGGCCAACCCAACCCGGCATCTCCGACATCAGCGCTGCAGCAGATAGCCCATCGGGCGGGCGCCCTGCTTTGCGTCACTCTCGACAGTGGCGACGCCTTGGTCCTGTCCAGACCGTCGAATTGGGCGCCGGATATCGTCATGCATTCGGCAACCAAGTACCTCAATGGCCACTCGGACGTGATGGCTGGGGCGCTCGTTGAGGTGCGATAAATTACGGGCGCGCTTGCAGATGCCTGGGAGCCAACTTGGAACAGTTCCCCGGTCCGGACCGAGGCATGGCTGCTTATGCGGGAATGCGGACATTGTTTCCGCGTACAATGGGCGTGTTTCGCTCAGCCGAAACGCTGTCTCATCGGTTTGTCTCTCATCCGACGGTCATCGAGGTGTCTTTACCCTGGTCTTCCGTCGTTCAACGGGCACCCTGATTGCGCGGCAACAGATGAACGGCGGTTTTGGCGGTATGCTGTCAATTAGAGTGAAGGGCGGCGAACGCTCGGCGATCGCCACTGCGGCACGTGTGGAACTGTGGAAACGATGACGTCACTGGCGGTGTAGAAAGCTTGGATCGAGCATCGTGCCAGCATCGAAGGTCCCGCGGCACTTTGCCCGGATGACCTTCAAGGCTCTCGGTCGGTGCTGGTAAGACGTGAATGACCTATATGACGATATCGATCTGGCACTTCGCCGCGTTCATAACGCATGAGATAAGCGTATCGACTTGACGCTCGGAAGCCGTCGATGATGCAATGACAGAGACAGCCTCGGAACGAGACAGAATCACCTTCTTGCGCCTCCAGTGTCCGGCGCGCGTGGCGAAGCTGCCGTCGGCGCTGGTCCCGGCGCGATCGGCGATGGTGGGGCGTTACTGCCGGCTCGAGCCGCTATCAGCCGATCTCTTCACGCTCGCGAATTGTTCGAGGCGTCGCACGCCAGCGACGAGGCGCTTCGCATCTGGGACTATCTGCCGATTGGGCCTTGGTCTTCGGAGGCGGAGTACGCGCCGTCGTGCGTCAGTAGACATCGGAATTCGACCGGATTCATTTCATGCCATTCGCCCCGCCGAGGGAGTGGCCCGTTCGCGGTCAGGCGAGCTATCTCGATATCCATCCGCTAGCCTGGCGTCATCGAGATCGGTGCGATCTGGTTCGGTGCAGGACTGAGGCGGACGCGCGCTGCCACCAGCGCTTTATTTGATGATCCGATACGCGATGGACGACCTCGGCTATCGCCGCATGCAATGGCGCTGCAATGCGCTCAACAAAGCTTCGAGAAATGCGGCCCGGCGCCCGGCTTTCGGTTCGAGGGCACGTTCTTCAATCATGATCTGGCTAAGGGCAAGAACCGTGACACGGCCTTGGTATTCGATACTGACGACGAATGGCCTGAGGTTCGCGACATACTGAGCGGTGGCTAGAGCCGTACTTCTCGATGAGCAGCAGCTCGGCCAGGGCCTCCCTCTCTGCAATTGATGCAGCGACGTGGCCCAAGTCACCGACCCGCCGGCTAACGTATCGACATCAGGTAAGTGGGCAGCGGCTGAGAATAGCCGATCGGAAAGTATGGCCGGAGCGCGCGTTCACTCCGTGGCCACACGGAGAAGACTGACGCTCCGTCACCATTCCCTGGTCGGTAGTCCGTGAGCTGCGTGAGCGCATCGAAGCCGCAAAGCGACGCCGTGAACGTCGATCCGTTTCGAGCGCATAGCTCAACCCAAGCGATCGTGCTTTCGCCTGGTGGCATTTCGCTGGACGCTGCCCTGGTACCGCTGCTCGGCCAGCCGGCTGGATCCTTGGCTCACTTCACCATGAATATTGTCGGATGTGGTTTCTTGGTAGGGACAGGTGTGAAAGGAGCAGTGGTTGTACTGCCTTTTACCACTCGTCCCTCTGACATCCCCCAATAGCTGCAATAGCCTTTCGATCGTTCGCGTTTGTCGACGACGAGGCACGAGCGCCCATCAGTCTCCTGAACCTGGCGATAGAGCTTGAGGCAGCATGTACCGGGAGCAAGCATGCTGAAACGGAAACTTACGCAGCAATCTATCGACAGGGTTTGTTTGGCAAGAATATCTCGCGTCGTCCGCAATTGAGTGCTGACCGTAAAGATCGGGCTACGAGATCAAGGGAGACCAGTTTACGGGCAAGAAGCATTGTGGCGACAGTCCACACCAAAAGGCAGGATCTCCACGGGGTGTAGGCGCTCCCGTGATCTGATTGGCAATATACCCGTCGATGTCAGAGAGTTTCGCTAACCATGCCTGCGCGCCCACGACCCACAAGCCGCGGTTTCACACAGGAGTTTGCGCGTCCGGAGCAAAAGGAACCGACTTTGGCCACTTCCTGGAGCGCTAATTGGGCCTGGCGGCAAATACCTGACAACCGCCAGCAGTAGCATCAAAGGCTCTGGCGCTGCACGCAACGCGACAACCAGCAGCCGCCCACGCTCTAAAGGTACACGCAAAAGCCGCAGATCCGTTACGTCCCCGCGCCCGACTGCCCGCTGCAGCCAGTCACTACAACGACCAGCACACGTGGCTCATGTCAGTCCTGACGCCGGCCTCGTAACACTAAAGAAATTTCGGCCGGACGCAGAGCGGTCACTTGTCATCGGCATGTACGACTTTACGTCGGGACCGCTCCCGGTAGCCTTTGAGGAGGTACTTCAGGGCGCCAAGACGCTTGAGATGGTAATTTCGGATAATCCAGCGCCCAATCCAACGCGCGACCAAACCGACACCAGACTGTTATGGAATTAGACGACAAATGGGCTCGCGTGCCCGCATCTCACGGGCCCTTGTGCGCTCTGGACACCTTCGTCTCGAGTGGATGTTTCCCTACGCCTATCACATCAAAGTCAGTAGTGCGGGATGAACGGCCTCTTGGCTGTCGATGCGCAACCTGAACAATAGCAATCAGCCGACCTCGACGATCCGCCAAGAACTGCAAGATCGGACTGGCACGTCATCATCGAAAATGAGCAGCTTAAAAAGCCTTCGGCGCCTACATCGTAACAACGACTTTATCTGGGCTGAATAGACAGCAACGCCGTCGGAGCAGGTACGGACAGCTCTCACCGACGCACGCAACAAGCTTGCGACTGAAGCCAATCCACCGCCGGCTCGTTCAACCATTCCCAATGCAAATACCAATTTACACGCCGCCAAGACCTTTACGAATATTCCCGTCACCATCAGCCGCCACTCTTGACGCCAGACACCGTGCCATATGGGGATGCCATCAAATACCGGCCAATATTACACCAATATCATCGGAGTCTGATTTCAAAAAGGCACAAACACAGCCTCTACATCCAACTGCAGTACATAGAGTCGTCGAGTGGCAAGAATACGTGATTATGATAAGCTGTTGCGGTGCAGTTGCTGCTCGCGTTGCAGCTGGCGTCGATGTTCGCCTCCATCCAAAGCGCCGATTACGGGGTGAAGTGGGCCGATGAAAACGGTTGGCGTCGACTCGACGGAAACATCCGTATGCGTTCAACACCATGTAACAAAGGCTTCGTCGTCGACGGCAGACAGTCGTGGTCAGCAGCCAAAGCAATACGTAACTGAACGAAGTACAT
>ERZ1370068.6159-contig-5160_pt1 | contig 63630 bp, 73 predicted proteins | sample MGYA00561227_ERZ1370068 | MGnify/ENA primary metagenome ERZ1370068 (study PRJEB38410, sample SAMEA6850437) | metagenome | study: Metagenomic assessment of the ecological functions of the soil: analysis of the soil microbiota associated with the...
TGAACAGACCGGGATCCAGTAATGTTTGCCACGATATCGCCCCCAGCTCCATCCCCATTTGTCGGAGTGGGCATCAAGAAATTCGATCCCCGTCGGGTAAATAAACCCGCTGAGACCACCGATCCACACCGCTTTTATTATGCGGTAACCCGGCCCATTGCCAAAGACGCGTGGAGATGCGACCTGTGGTATGCGCTGTCCATGCATGCCCCAATTTATCCACCTGTAGCCATTCATTGCTGTCATCGAATGTATGGAAAGAGGTTTTTGAGTCATCGTCGTACCATGCGCGGTGTAATGCAAACAGAGAACCTCCATAAGCGGCAACGCTAATTCCAGCAACCAACCACTGTCTTTGGTTTTGGTTTTGACGAAAGGTTGTTACCGGGTGTTGAATCGATTATCGCGATTTCTTTAGGGAGCAACGGTAATACTATTGGATAAGGCAGCAGCATCCGAAAATTGTCCATAAGAAAATGAACACGTGAGGAGAAAAACAACAACAAAGAGGGTTTTGCTGAAGGTGAAAGCGCCCCCCAGGGTAGGAGCAGATGGTGAGTCTTGCACAGGTGCCTGCGTCATAAAACAAAAAATACGTTTCATTCCGCAAAGTAGATTTCACCACGAAATTCAATAACTTCATTATAATATTAAATAGTACAAAAAGTTATACTTATGGATACCATTATAGAATCAAAACTGCTACCTGGCTTAAGGAAATTTTGACCAGGCCACCAAAGATGCGGTCAGCAAGCTGCAAAGGAAAATGCCAACGAATTGGCGGATGCTTTTTACAGGAACCTGGAGTTCGGTACGGGTGGACTCTCGCGGTATTATGGGTGTCGGCACCAACCGGATGAATAAATATACTGTGGGGATGCTACCCAGGGCTATGCCACTACCCGAAGAAAGCTTCCGGCGAAGAAGTAAGAGTGGCAATCCGCGCACGACAGTCGCAATACCAGCTCGGTTCTTTGCAGAAACAACGGCCAACGTGGCTGCGGCCAATGGGATCAACAGCCGTTGGTTTATTTTGCGCTTGCTATGAACCTTACACCTCGGAACTGTCGTTTCGCCGCTTCTGGGCTACTTCAAATGCCGCCAGTGGAGGAGTGGTTTGTACTGCGTCACATCAACCCGGTAGAATACAACGGTTACAAAGCTTGCATTGACAGATGGGGGACAACTGGTGCCGCCCCACGATAAGAATGTGATCGTAAAGAAGTGGAGAAAATTGCGTCGGTCGATGACGTAAAATGGAGTGGCGGAGAAAAAACAATCACGTTAATTGGAAAGGAAGTCGACGAGAAATATATTGAAATGGTGAAGCGCCTCGAGTGTATACCCGGAAGTGTGATCGCAAAGCAGCATGACCTGAAAATTGTATATACGCCCATCTGGACGTGAAACCGGTGGATTACGCTGAAAACTCGGCAAGCGCCGAAACAATTTTGGACGCAACAATGTGCATATTGTGATGGAACAAAAAGTGCCGGATTTGGAAACTTCTTCCAACGTTTGTAGGTTATCCAAATCCTGGAAGAAAAAGAAACCAGGCAAGTGATTGGCCTTCAAGCCAAAAGCAAAAGCTTTAGATGCCGATATTATTTTACCGGTCAACTAGATCCCGATGTGCCGACAGGGTAGGGATTGTGGGCATAAAAAGATAACCACGGAGAGTGGGCATTGATGATGACGGCAATCAAACCAGCAGTGCTGGCCTTTAACTATAGCGGATAGAGGCCCGGAAGCAAAAAGGCATTGCGAAAAACCCAACGACATGGTGATCACAACAATCGTGACAACGGGGGATGATCAATAAGATCGCCGAAAAAATAGGGTGAAATGTTACAATGTAGCTGACCGGGTTTGAAAGTGGATAGCTGAAATGATGAGGTGGAGAAAGAAGGAAAAGAAAATTATGTGATCGGCGGGGAAGAAAGTTTGGACTGATGATAGGTGATAAAATAAGGGATAAAGATGCTGTAAGCGCAGTGTAGCGATGCTTTGCGAGACGGCGGGCGTATGAAAAAATAAAGGAAGAAGCCTCTTTGAAAAATTGCTTGATCTGTATGTGGGTAGGCGGGATTTGCGGCGTGAAAGATCCTGATTTCCATTAAGCAAAAAAGGAATGGATGGCCAGCAACAAATAGCTGCTATGATGGAAAGTTACCGAACAATCCTCCAAAGACAATCAACGGTTCTTGCCGTAGTACAACTACTGACTACGAATTGCGTAAAGGGAAGAACCTGCTCGCACCGGTGAAGAGTGGAAAATCGAATTGCCCAAACTGCAAATGTGCTGCAGTTCATATTGGGCCGACGATACGCTTGTTTTCTCAGCAAGACCGAGGCACCCGAACCGGGGATAAGATTGTACTTACTTCAGCATTAATGATAAGCTTGAAGAGCGCGGCCGAATTTGATGGTAAACAAGAAACTGGATGAAAAGATAAAGGCTATAATTGCAGATATGAAATTGAAATAAGTGTTTTTATTTTGTATGCATGTTGCCAACTTTCAAAGTTGGCAACCTTTTACAACAACCTTAAATTATTATTCACACATTTTTTTGTCTTTCACTTTTACTTTCATGGAAAAGAAAAATCACGGTGAAACATTTTTACTATTGCTTATTCCGGCAGTGGCTGCTGGTTGTGCTACTCAAATCCACTTAGGAAGGAAAATCACAAAATAATAACACGTATGAAGTAGATTATCTTTTTGAACATGATGGTTGTAAAGTGTATCGTTTTTATGACAAGGGTAATTACGTGTATTTCACCAATCAGCCGGGGTGGTGCTGATAGTAAAGACAGATAGTATGGAGATCAGAATACGATGGTAATGCAAACTGGGCATCAGAAATAAGGTGAGATATCAGTGTCGGTCATATTTCGTCATCTAAATATTTCTTTAAAGACATGAATATCCAATTTTTCATAGGATAAAATGAAGCAACTTGCAAAACCCCGATGACGTAAGATCGGCCAATAGCAATCAACTCTTTTCCTCTTTCTCTTTATCCTCTTAGCTTATCTTGCGGCCTCTTATGAGAAGGCCAACCGAAAGATTCATACCGTCACAAAGGGTTAAGGAATAAATTAGTAGATACAGTAAAAAACAAAGCGCATTACTGATGAAAGAGTATTAAATGCTCTTAGTAAGGTTCCCCCGTCATTTTTTGGATTCCGCATTTGATGAACTGGCCTATGAAAGACCGGGCATTTCCAATAGGCGGAGGGACAAACTATTTCACAACCACATATACTGTAGCTTATCAAACTCAATTGCTCGACATAAGACCGTTTCTGAAGGTGTTGGAAATTGGAACTGGGAGCGGATACCAGGCCGTGATATTGGCTGAAATGGGGGCGCAGGTTTATACCATCGAACGACAAAAAGAAATTGTTTGATCAAAAACAAGACTTTCGCTTTCCTGAAAAGTTATTTGTCCATCAAGTGTTTTTATGGCGATGGGTATGAGGGGGCTGCCTACTTATGCGCCTTTCGACAGGGTGCTTATTACCGCAGCTGCCCCGGACTTTCCTCCGAGGTTGCTCGAACAATTAAAACCCGGCGGTATGATGGTGTTGCCTTTAGGTATGGGCGAGGTACAGCGAATGATGCGTATTACCAAAATGGAGAACGGCGCTCTTAGGGAGGAGGTCTTCGATAATTTTTCTCTTTGTTCCTATGCTTGGCGGGCAAGAACAATTAAAGGCGATGATAATCTGAATTTATCAGCAACAAAAGAAACAGCCCCGACTAATCAGGGCTGCTCCTTTGTCCAACCGTCCATGTTGAATATTGTTGATATGATATCTTCAAGTGCTAGGTACTTTCACTTACCGCTTTGCTCTTCTGCATCGTATCTGTCACAAATCTAATGTCATATGTACTATAATGCAATAGTAAAATTACCTCTTTTGAGATATATTGTTGAATGCCACGGGGCAGGGGGGAATTAAGAATGAAATGATTTTGATTTCCAGGGGTTAGACTATGAAAGTTCGATTTAGTTTTTTTGTTGCTATATAAAGAATAGGGAGCCTGAACTGGTAACCCGTATAGGAAATCGATCCAGGCCTTCACTTTATTATGATCGTAGTTTTTATCATTGGGTCAGCAAAAATGATTGGCGGGTAAGATTTATTCGATTTTGATAATTCGGAATACCCTCCTTTCATTTAGTCCCCACCTTATTTCCACAATATATACGCCGCTGGCTCCCGGAATTTTTAATCTTTTTCATCAGGTTTGAGAAACCTTGAATTGATGATTCTGCCATTAAGATCCGATATGTTAACTAATATGCCTTTATCTGCATTGATCAGACTTCGTTCAATATTCAGGTATCCATCCCGATAGATCGGATTGGGATAAACGTTAAGATAGCGTTTGTTGATTTGGTAATCTGCCGTCCGGAAGCAACCGCTACCTCGCACTCGGCTGTGAAATTGCCGGGCACAAATTGGAATCAGTGACGACCACCGTGTAGCTACCGCTGATTGTTGCTGAGTAACTGGCGTGACTCTAGCCCCATTGATAATAACTCCATCCTTTTCCATTGATAGGTATAGCCCGTTCCTTGTGTGGCACTAAGGACAACATTTTCACCCTGAGGGAAAGTTAAAGGACCGGATAGGGTTATTGTCGCTAACAGTGCAGCGTTTACAGTTGCATTGATGCCGGCAGAAGTTGTAGGACAGCCTTGCGCATTGGTAACATTGACAGTATAGAGTCCTGTTGAATTTGCTGTATAGGTCGATTGATGTTTGAGCTGGAATGTTGCCCCGTCTTTTTCTCCATTGATAGCAATATCCGGTTCCCACAATTGCCTTTAACAGAACACTTTTACCTTCACAAAGGTGGTATCCGGGCCGCCGCAAGTGCAGCGGGCGGTGCGGAGTGACCGATATGCTAATTCCTAGCGAATTAGTTGAACATCCGCTTGCATTACTTTACCTCGACGGAATAAACACCCGTCGCGTCTGCAAGATGAGCGGACGAAGTTTGACCGGTAAGAACGACTCCCGATCTCTTCCACTGGTAAGCTATAACCTGTGCCGGTGATTGCTTTCAGCAATACATTTTTGCCGGCGCAGAATGTTGTCGGCCCGGCTGCGGCTATTGTTGCCAGCGGTGCATTGTTCACGGTAACCGCTACTCCTGCCGAAGTCACGGAACAACCATTGGCGTTTTTGTGACAACAACAGAATAGACACCGGAAGCGGATGCAGTATAATTGATTGAGTACCATTATCAACAATATTAACTCCGGCCTTTTTCCATTGATAAGTATATGCGGTTCCTGTATTGGCTCTCAACAAAACATTTTCACCCGCACAGAAGGTAAGTGGTCCTGCAGATGTAATGGTGGCGATTGGTAACGGGTTAACGACAACAGTTGTTGCAAGCGAATCTGAACCGAACATCCCCGATGGATTAGTGACCACTACATTGTAAGTGCCGGTTGTAGTGGAAGTATAAGTAAACGCCGTTGCGCCGGTAATATTTGTGCCTCCTCTCTTCCATAGATAAGTGTACCTCGGTGCCTGAATTCGCTCTGAGAATTACATTTCTACCTGAACAAAAGGTTAATGGCCCGTTTGGTGTAATAGTAGCAATGGGCAAGTGGGTTAACCGCAACATTAAATGAAGAAGAACTTAGGGAACAGCCAGACGCATTAGTTACCTCAACCGAATATACACCTCGTTTCAGCAGCCGTAAAATTTGATGAAGTTTGGCCTCTACTTTAACGATGCCTTTTCTCCATTGATATGTATAGCCGGCACCGATCGTTGCTTTCAACAAAGACATTGTTTCCACCACAGAATGCTAATGGTCCCGCTGTCGCGACGGCTGTCACGGGGACAGGATTTACTGTTACGTTAATTGCCGCAGAAGTGGTTGAACAACCGCCAGCATTAGAGACTTCAACACTGTAAGCACCGGTTACATCAGCCACGAAATTGGATGAAGTCGCCCCTGATTATGGTAATTCCAGATTTCCGCCATTGGTGGTGTAACCGGTCCCCAATGTAGCTTTAAGCAGTACGTTTTTTCCCGAACAAAATGTTGCTTGGACCGGCTGCCGCTACCATTGCCATGGGAGGGGATCCTGGGGGCACAGCTGAAATGATAACCAAATCGGTGAATTAGCGCCGCAGTTATTCGAATTTGTGACTGATACCGCATAAGGGTACCGGGTGATTCGAAGCCGCATAGCTGGCAGCCATTGCCCTGCAAATTGATATTATCCTTCGTCCATTGATAAATATTTCCCGTGCCTGCGTAGCTGTTGCTAAGCGTTATGCGTTGACCTGTACATAACGATGTTGAAGTTGCGGAGATCACCGGCGACGGCCCAGAGTTTATCGTCACACATTAATGGCATTCGAAGCACCCGATTCACAAGTATTCACTTTTGTTTTTACAGTATAGATGCCGCTTTCCCTTGCAACAAATGTCGCGGCAACTGAGTCTGGTAACGAGAATATCAGTCGTCTTTGTACCACTTGCTGCCATTGACCGCATCGGATTTTAATGTTACACTCTTCCCCTCACAAAAACGACAGGACCCATAGCCGCCACAATTGGTATCTTAACCAAGCTGCTGATGGTCCAGCTGACCGTGTCCGAATGATCGGTAAAATGTGATTTTGATCTCACCATTAATGTCGTATCTACTACTATTGCGGAAAGAATATTATTGCTTATTATTTAATTGACCTCCATTGACGGATTATAGAATCAATATTAGTTGCTATTACATTTCCGTTTAAAAGCCAGGTTATTTTTAAAGTGTTCGGAAGCGGTTTGTTTAAGTTCAACTTGAATGGAAGAAGCGCAGCGCAATAGTCGATGGTGGTTTGTGCGGATGGTTCAGAAGCCGTTAACCGATGGGACAAAATCGTAGATTTTTTCTATGAGCGTTTCCCTGCACAGCTGCGCAAAATGGTGAACCAAGCGACTGCATTTTACAACCTTGGTGCGGTTTGTAACCACTGGGCTGAGTTACCGCCACAGCAGTGTTGATAAACGCCTACGCCCGTCGACGCCGATCCAATCTTTTCCATTTAACGAGGTTCGGATTTGATTGCTGTGTCATATTTGGATACTCACCGGCGTAACCGTCACCTGCGTAATATTCATCCGCCAGGCCCCCGAACGAATGCCCGATTTCATGTACCAATACTTCAAAGGAAGCAGTATTTAAAGAAGAAGTCGCAAGATTCGGGCTACCAGAACCACCATAATATTCTGAATTAACCAACATGAATATCTCATCGTAATACGGAGCATTGTTAGTGAGTACATCGTAGATTGCCGAATGAAGTTCTGCGGTACCAGCAGACGATGGATGGCGGCATAATCGAATGTGGAGTTAAAGGACGTATTTACTGAAACAACAGGCTGACTGCCGGATGATGACTCATCAGATGCGGTGCCCGGGTGACTTGCCCCGCTTTCCGGCGACGGTACGCTGATGGCAAAAACATTAAAAAAATCGCGTATTCGGTAAAGGGCGAGATCGAAAAAGATAGTTGTTGAGTTTTCTGACATTTTCCAGGTAAGTAGTCAGTTGTGCAGTTTGAAAGCCATCACCCATAAAAGACCAGGTTGATGAATTTCGCCGTGATCTCCCTATAAACAATCGTGTCTAATTTGTAGAGTCTGAGCTTTTGCACTGAAGTTGCCTTCGTTACGAAGCGTAAAGAGAAACACAAGACTATAAAAATTTTGGTGCAATACCCATAGCAAAAATTAATAGCTGAAAAATCAGCTCCTGGGTTTGGCAACCTAGGTCGCCAAAGTTTTTTTCTGTTTTTTACCGGTAACTTTTAAGATATGCAGGTATTGCATTCGGGGATTATAAGGACAACGTAATTATGACTTCTTTCTCATCCAGCGATACTCCTGGAGCCAATAGTGCCGTCTTCATTGGGGTACTCATACCTTGTCACCAGCGGATCTTTAATTTTCAGGGAATCCAAGAATTGATTTGCTTTTGTCCAATATGGAAGCAAAAGCAAACCGCTGTTATTTGCATTGTCCTCGATTCGGGTATAATTTTTCTTGTCATTGTTTGTTACTGTTATATCTTTTAATGAGAATGCTATAGTCGCTCTCCCTGTTTACTGATTCGTAATTTTATGAGTGCCATTTTCGGCAACATATTGTCGCCGTTTTCTATTTTGTGCATTGGCCATATTTGCCAGCAGAGCAGCATAGCGCTATCAAAAGAATTTTATTCATAGACAGACATAAAAAGTTCAAATATTAGAATACCGCGCAGATATTCCTGTTTAATAATCCTGGATACTGTTATTTATTGAATCCCGTACAAATTCACTTGCTATAATTGCCGGATGTTCTTAATATTAAAGAATAGAGATGGTTTTTCTATTCCGATGCAATGTGAAAATCACAGGGGTAAAGCGGGCAGGCTGGTCAATTCAAGCGTATTATTTTTGCCTGAAAAACGATCTGGTGGACCGGCAGTCATTTTCTCAGCTAGATTTGATGTAAAAGATAGCGTATTCCTGAACATCCACATGGGAATTTGGTCTTTAATTTCAAATTATTCCAACTTTAGGAGGAATAACATGCGCCCGATTGCTGTTGACGGCCACCGGATACGATCAAAACGACTATTATGAATTATCGGCAATTCCTGACCAGGTGAGGCAGTACACGATTCACTTTTAAAATCAAAAGATACTCAGAAACTATTGTATCACAACCTGGAGCACTACCCAGATGGTCGTGATCAAATGCCGAACAAATAGCCAGCACTATCAATTGGGAGGCAAGGATTTTTATTGTTAGTGACAAAGCGGCCTGGTTTCACGATTCCGGTTATCTTACAGGCGATCCTGCTGATCATGAGGCAAAGAAGTGCAGACCTCGCTGTAAGATTCTTAGACGATATCGCGGTCGAGGACGATACAGTCCAGGCTGTACGCGAATGTATAATGGGCTTCACCCGAATGCCCCAGTCTCCGACATCCCGTCTCTTGAAAATAGTATGCGACGCTGACCTTTTTCATTTTGGCACGGACGATTTTTGGGAAAGAAATAACCTGATGCGAAAGGAGACTGAGTGGAGAACTGGCAAAAAATCGGCAAGGGTCAATGGCGCAAAGGCACCATTCGTTTCTCGAAGCACACTGAGTTTCAAACTGATTACTGCCGCGATATCCTTCAAGATAAAAACAACAAAAACCTGAAAGAATTGAAACGAAAAGACGGTGACCAAAACGAAGACATAATCAGAGAGTCTGCCGAAGATATTATTCCTGCTTTGCAGGAAGATATCTCAGGCATTAACGGCTATGTGCTAAAAAGCAAAAGCAGGAACGGCCGCAGCGGGGATTGAAACCATGTTTCGATCACGCCTCAACTAATTCCCAGCGATTGAGCGATATGGCGGACAATAAGTGCACATATCATGATCACCACCACATCCATCATCATATCTGTATTGCTGAGTTTATTGCTGCGGAAGCTGGAAGACAATCCCCAGCTTGTCATACCTACCATGATCCTGCTGACAGTTTGCGTTGTTACGATGGTGTTTTCACATTTTAGCCAACAAGACCTTCATTGCCTGATGGCACTTTCACACCCCAGGATATTAAGAAAAAGAAGGTCAACCTGCCGTTCTTCGCAATTTCTACCGCATGAACTTTGAGGAATATGACGTGGAATGAAACAAATGATGAATGACAGCGATTTTTATACGGCACTCTTATAAGAGATTTGTATTCCCAGGGTGTTAGTATTAGGGACGGAAATATGGGCTTTTAAGGAAAGGATACAGCGTATTTATGTATGGCATCGTCGCCTCAGTGATAGCGTTTTTATTGCTTCGGTTTTCTTCGTTAGTATTTTTATTTCAGTTGATGTTTTTAGAATGTGGGTTTTTAAAAGGTAGGCCACAGCAATCCTGTAATAATAGCATTATGATTTTTCCAGTGCGCATAAGAATCTTTGGGTGGTGGTACTGCTTGTGATTGCAATTGGCTGGCTGCAAGGTTTTCCGCGAGAAGGAACCGAACCTTAAAAATTACCGGATGAGTGACCCGGAAAGACCAATATGCCCGAGAGTCTTCGCTTGAAGTGTCGGGTATTACATTTTACAAAGGGAAAAAAGATACGGTGTATGCCATGGCAGGACGAGCAGGGAGGTTATTCCGTATTGCATGGGGAGTTAAAAACAGGTAAATGCGAAATTTGGTAAACAGGGCGATTACGAAGATCCTCGCTATTGTGAGGAAACGGTGCTTATTCTTGAAAAGCAACGGGAGCCTTTTACTTTTTCCTTTGCCGACGCAATCTATGCCGAAGTGGATAGCGTAAAAGAATGGAAGCGCATTCTTCCCCGAAGGGGAGTATGAGGGAATGTATGGCGATGATGCTTCGGGAAATATTTATGTAATATGTAAAAATTGTGCGGGCGATAATTCAAAGAACATGGTGTCCGGATATATTTACCATGGTAGGCGACTCAATCTACCGGACCGGCGATTTCAGATCGATGTAAACGAAATCAAAGCGTTTACCGGTAAAGTAAAAGAGGTTTCCGGCCTTCAGGAATTGCAAAAACCCGGTGACATCCTGGAATGGTGTATTATTTCCGCTGTTAATAAATTATTGGTGGTGACGGATGAAAATTGGAAAATAAAAGAAACCCGTTTTCTTAACAGCAAATATATTTAACCAGCCCGAAGGCATCGCGTTTGATATATGCAGGCAACATGTACATCTCCAACGAAGGCGACGATTTTTCGGAGAATATCCTTCGGTTTAACCGCCACGAGTAACATTTGGAGTCACAAGCGGACGGGGATTCAATTGAAGCTTCGCTGGTGAGGTGCTCCCGGCGACTGCAAGATCTCTGCGCTATTATCCGGGTCTCCTTTGCATAAACCACCAGATAGCTTTTGCGTGTTGTTGAGTTAACGCAGTAGAATAAAAATTCAGGCTTCATGAAATCTTGGCTAAGTTTTATTTTTTGTATCGATTGTTTCAATAGCTGGCCACAGCCAGGACAGCATTTTACAACCGAATTATCTTCATATGGCGACGTAAACCAGCAAGGGCGCTGAACCAACAAGAACATACTACAGCATGCATTGGCGTAAGCGGTTGGCGGAAAGACGCCGGTTATATTATTCTGACGAAAATTCCTATTTGCATGGCAAAGTCCTCCCCGGAAGTAAACGGGCCAGATCCATTGAGCAAATTTGGCAGTCGCAGTATCAGCCAATGAGGGACAAAGGGAGCCAATGTTTACTTTTTTCCGTGAAACCATGAATGGAATAAAACAGCGGCGAAGGAAATGGAAAATTCAAGTGGATGGAACAGTACTTTGCGCTGCAACCCGACACCCTGGTGAAATTAATCTACGGAAGAAGCTGTCCGGAACCGGTGACAGCAGAACCTCGGCGACAAGGCCATTATTATTCTTTTAATAGTGAATGGTGGCTGCTTCCCCAAAATAACACCCAACACGGAAAAAGGAATGTGAATGTAAAACCAAACTGGACGTGCTGGCAAGGCTCTGATGAGATCCGTTGTAAACAGTAGCTAAATTGATCCTGATTGCATCTCACTCATCCCTTTCAGAGCTTCGGCATGCATGATGGAAAATATACCGCTGAAGACCATTTGTTCCCGCTTGCTTACTTCTATCAATAAAATCTGTATGTGCCTGTCTGCCGGGAATCGGTTCAATTATATTGTTTTTTCCGGTCAGCTTTTTCAAGCGCCAACGATGTAAAACATCCCCTTTCACAACGGATATGGTGAAAATGTCGATGGTATTGTCAGTGATTCTTCCTAATCTCATACATATTGCTGGTCATGAACCCGGGCTTCAGCTAATTAAATCTGAGGAAATGCAGGTTGTAAGCGGTTTAGGCGCAAAGCATTTAAAACAAAAAAGGGAAAACAATCTTTGTATGCCAATAACAATCCCGGTATGCCGTAGTGGATATCCTGCAGGAACAATAACGTTCAGCTGCACTTTTTACACCGGGAAAGGCCAATGCACTACGCCAATCTATTCACCTACCAGCAACCTTATACTCGCGGTAGCTGAAGAACTGTGTCGTCAGTAGATACACTGGCATTGCTTGACAGCGTAGTAGTAAAAGTTCATCCTTCCTATGGAAGAGAAGGGAAAATTTCATCGCTTTTTATTTGGAAATAATTATCGAAAAGAGTGGGCTGCGCCTACCGCAGGCTACCTGTAATCAGGATATCAGATTTCCAGGGTGGATTGAGTCCGCTAACAAGAGGTGGGGAATGCAATCGCAATCATTAAGACTGGCAGACAAAGAAAAAGAGAATGGGTAATACGCAGCGTTGAAAAAGCCCCGACGCTTTATTGCCTGACGAGTTCAGACCCACTGCTTTGCCAGGGATTGGCTTGATGATGCCACCAGTGCACAGCATCCATTTTCTGCGCTGATTGTTCCTCCAATAGCCTACATGCGGTGAATGTTCCTCATTCGGTGCCGGTGATAGAGTGGTAGCACCGGACAAAAATCTCGGAATTTATGAAAGCAACATTTGCCAATATAGTAGCATTGGTGGAAGAAAGAGAACCACTGGAGCGTCGGATAACACAGCGAAAATGAAAAAAACCTGCAGGAGGATAATGATAACGATATAAAAGCAAAAGAATTCTTAAAATGCAAGGATGCTCGATATGTTACTGGGAGATTGGGATCGTCTGCTGAAGACCAGTGGCGCTGGAAAGATATCAGCAAGAATAAGAGTCAGCACTATGTAGGGTGCCCCGTGACCGGGACCGTGGTATTTCATGTTACGGTCAGGGACTTATCCCCAAGATGGCTTCCCGTGACTATGTATTGCCCCACCTTGAGAAATTTTGATCCAAAAATCTGACGATGTAAAATGGTTGCTTTTCAAGACAAGATTCGTCAATGCATATCCCGAGTTTCAATTTAGCCGTGAAATATGGAAAGAGCAGGCTGAAAAATTTAAAGCAGCCGTTACTGATCTCGGGTATTAGAGTGCAGCCTTGAAACGCTTGCCTCAATCATCGTACGAGCTGCGGCATGAATCTACGTGTACAAAAATCTAAAATCAAGACGGGACAGGGTGCCTGAGGCTATGGATTGGTATTACCGGTTTATCCAAAAATTGCAGATATACAGACAGTGACAAAAATGAAATTTGTTCAATTACCGACGCCGCTGATGGCGGTATGAATATCCGTATGCCAAAAATAAATAAGGAAGGGATTGTGAGTGATGAACTGATGAATAAAACTTATGATCCGGGATTGACAAAAAGAAATACGTTTATATGTTCGCAATGGGGACGACAGCATCAAGTGCTAAACAACAGAACGTCCGGTATAAAGCTTCGCATTATCGGCGGTGATGGCAAAAAGAGCTATAACGTTGTTGCGCGCGCAAAGAAAGACACACCTGTATGACAAACAAAAACAACCCGGCATTTTATGGAGATGCAGAGAAAATTGAAAAAGCATATTCCAATGACAGCCTGAATACTGCTTTTGTTCCCGCTAATTTACGTACAATGTTTGATGCCTATAGTTTTGTTTGGATTCAACTATGATGATGGCTTTCTCGGCCAGCGCCGGGTTCAGGCATATCCGCCAGGAAGGGTTTCGTAAGAGTCCTTATGCCAGTTTGCAAACAACTGCAGGTGGCTATTTTTCAACAGGAGCCTATCGCGTACGCTTATATCGGGGAATGGATGCGATGCTATCGGAAAGGCTGATCTCACAATGCATGCTTTAGCAAAAGCACCTAATAACACCCGCGAACTTTTGGACTTGGTAATGAAACGGAGTATGATAAAAACAGGAGATTATAAAAACATACTATCGTGCCCGCTACAGCACCTACCAAATTGACCCTGCCCTTACGCTTCAGGAAAAGTGCAAGGTCTTCTTTTAGCATTGGACCTTCTTTACCTATACTTCTTTATGATAGTGATGAAAATAAAGGACGATTTATAAATAATGTTGATGAAATCGGGTCCTACGACAGCGCGACTACTGAAAAGGAAAAATGGCATGTGGGTATAACGGCAAACTATACAAGGGATAAACGCAGCAACCCTGATTTTTCCGCAATGGGGGAACCTTTATCAATGTACGGTTGCAGGCGTTTAACGGGCTTGGCGAATATGCCAAATCATTTGCGCAGCTTAGCCCGGAATTAGCGTTGTACAAAGGACTGAATGCCAGGTCAACAATCGTACATTGCTTTAGAGCGCATTGGTGAGTAATAGGCGTAGCGACGCCACTTTTACCAATCGGCTTTTATCGGTGGTCATGACAACCCGCTGGGTTACCGGCAATACCGGTTTGCCGGGCAGCATAGTTTTTACAATAACTTTGAGTTGAGGATTAAGCTGGCAGATATTGCCAAGCTGATATTATTCCCGGCCAGTTTGGCATTAATGGCCTTTGGGATATCGGAAGGGTGTGGGTGAAACATGACACCATCCAAATGGCACAATGGCGTAGGAGGTGGTATTTATTTCAGCTTCCGGCATCGGTTATCGCGTTAAGTTTATGGTTGCCTATTCAGGTGAAGGGCTATATCCGTACTTTACAACGGGACCTCAGGTTTTAATATGCAAACAACTACTTCTAAATATGGAAACAACAGGGGCCGATGGAGCATGGCTCCTCGAAACGGTGCTTCACCTTCCGGCCGTTTATTGATTACCTGAAAAAGGCAAAGATGAAACCAATTGCCATAAAGCTCGGTTTTTTTCCTTTGTTGTTGAGCAGTTTGAAAAGTATCCCGAATTATTACAGCCTGTCGATATTAATAAGATAAAGGACTATGCTGAATTAATGCAACTAATTTGGCAGCATGCTGTCTCCAATTGTGGAAAACGAAGAGGTGCACAGGTGGGCATTTATGCCTGCCACTCAAACCTGTCGTTTTTTATGGCACCAATGCTTATTCCAAACTCTGTTACAGATAATCAATACGGGCAACCTGCGCAAGAGTATCGGTCAAAATGCGGGAAGAATTAAGGAGAAACCGGCTGGAACTTATTTATTCGCTTATCCTGGAAAGAGTTACGGGATATCTTCATTGTTCAGTCGCGATATTGCGCACTCGCTGGAAGACGAGAAAACCGGATTGGTTAAATATTACAAATTAAATCTCGATTCAAGGTTTATCGAGATAAAAACAACCAGTCCACTGCCCGAATTGAGAATTGATGAGTTTCACTACGGCACTTATGATCATAAATGGAGTCAACGAGCTTTTGGAACAAAAATTACCGCTTCGAGATATGCCTGGATCGAAGGGTTTGGCATTTTAGAAATTTCAGGACGTAACATCAGAGTATTCGATTGAAAGCCATCAAGGACCTGATGCTCAGCCGATCTTCATTTGGGGAAGAGGAATACTGGCACTAATGTTATTCATCTCATTGAAAATACTTTGGTAGGCACTACGGATGCAGAATTTGATTGCTGCCGCTCCCTTCGGGTGAACAACAAGCTGGTTTTTTTGATGATGGTGTGCGTATCACAACAGCAAATTAATGCTGCGTAGCAGCAGAACGGGGCGTTGCAGAGATTGCATACATGACTGGCTACGCGCGATTATTTTAAGGCGGACCCAAAAAGCCGCTTTTCTCAGTGGAAATAACTGCCCAGGAGGTATGCAGCCGGTGAAGGCGGGATACCTGCGCATGCTGAAAGATAAAGGCATCCGTTCCTGTGCATTATCGCCGGTTTTTCGTCAATAATACACCGGCAGGCGTGGTAAGAGATATGTATACCGAAGTTGAAGAAAAATATCTTAAATGAATCGCTGTGTGGCAAAGCAACTGGACCGCTGCCATTGATTGCACAGATGCTTAAGAACAGCATTGATGAATTTTAACGAGAGCATCGACCACGTGGTACAGGGAAAAATTTTACTTCGTTCAGCCTTCGGTGCAATGGAAGTTTAATGATGCAGCCTGGCAGTATAAAAAAACTGAGTATAAACAAAATGGGCAACCGGAAATAGGCAGGGATAATCTTTGACAAAGTATTTCCGTTATATGGCGCAGTTGATATCCGAACTCAACTGTTGAGCGCAATGCAGCTTTACAAAAAGACCTGATCGTTCAATTTAATGTTTTACTGGAAGTGCTCAGCAGCTCCGGCATGAATCAGGATTTGGGTTGATTGATGAGAAAATATTTGTATCGAGGAAATGGCTGGAAAAATAAGGGACCAGTCAGGATTCAGCGAAGTAGTTAAACTCACTGATTTTCTTGAAAACGACCTGTAGTGCCGTTCCTGCAACAGTTTAGGAGCGGTAACGCTGCATATGCTTCCGTCATCAATAGATATTTGACGCCATTGACCCTACTGCCGGTATCGCTAATGAGAGCCGCAGGCAACTGGAATCTTCGATGAATACCGTTATTTCGTCTGTCAATAATTATATGGAGAAGATGAAGGATGAAGTACAACGAGGCGTATCCCTGTTTTTGAGAAAAATTCAGAACGGATGGCGTTGAGTACGACATTTACATCGGGCAGTCCATCGCCCCGGATAAACCATTTAGTGATATTATTTCAAAAAATCTGCGATTGCTGCAGCTGACGTCACATGGCGGCGGTTGCCAGATATTCCAATGCTTTGCTACCACAATTGTCAAGGCCGGTTGAAACCACCCAGCTTATTTTTATTCACCACAACCCATCGACATTAAGTTTCGAAAGATGAAGAGCGGTTTGACGTGGAAGGTGCTTATAATATCTCGTTATCATATTGTCAAGAAAAGGATAGATAAGGTTACAGTTCGTGGTACCCAGGAAAGAGTAACCCAGCCCGGTAAGATTGCGTTAATTTATTTTAGTCAGAAAGAAGCCGAATGAATACAGACGGGCATATTCAACACCTGCAGGGAGCAAAATATTTTTAGATCGTGACCTCTGAGGAGTTGGATATCAGCTGTAGCTACAGGGTGTATCAGGGTTAAAAGCGCGCTGAGTAGGGAGTACGCGATCAGACTGAACGATCTCTAATTTTTTATTCCTGAGGGTCTTCCTTTGTCTCCGTTTAACAACGACTCTCCAAAACAAGGTAAAATATTTGACCTGGTTTCAGTAGCCTCTTTCAATTTGCAACGGTAACTATTTTTGGATCTCCCTTATCGTCCACCGGGGTTTAGAATTTTTATGATGATATTAGGCTGCAATTGAGGCCTCTGTTTTCTTATCCATGTTTTTTGTTCCTTCTTCTTTTTTCAAGTACAGACCTTCAGATCCTCGTATGGGCATTTTTACTGTTCCATGCAGAGTGCTTCCGTAATCGCTTCTCTTCCAGCTCGAGATTGAAGATTATTTGGGGCCTGCCTTCTTCAAAAGCTTAGCCGGTCCCATTGGCCCGAGCGGACAACATTGGCATCAGCAAACAGAGATTGGCCCGAGATTGCCATCTTTACATCAAATCTCCCTTTTGGATGCACAAGGTAAAATTGCCGAGACAACGATTAAAGCTGAGTGCCTCTATTCAAAAAATCTTGTAGTTATTTGGCAGCGGTCAGGGGTATTGTTTTCACGTATTAAGCTTCTTTATCGTTTTGTAACGTGTGGTGAGGGTGGCGCATGTGTATTGTAAAATCGCACTTTGCCGGCCTGGTCGGACCTTTGATTCTTTCTTTGTATTCGACAAACGTATTTGGTAAGATGATTTTTTTTGATTTTTTATGGGCACAGGAATTTTCCCGAGCGCCTGGGTGTGGATATAAACCTAACCGTGTGTTTCTTATCCCGGGGACGAGAAATATCGCGATAGATTTTCAAAGACGACTGATTTTATGTGAACACCAGCCCGCTATTATATTTGTCTCGTTGAACAAATCAGGGCATATTCAAATCGTATATGGCGATACTGTTAAACGAAAAATCAAAACGATCATCCTGCGTGGGAGAGAGCTTTTTTACAAATGCGTTTCGCTGAGCGTTGAGTTTAATCAGAATAGAAAATTTTTTGCATAAGCAGAGCTTTTCGGCGGTGTTTATTTGGATCGCTATCAGAAACGTAGTTGTAAGAGGCCGTTTTCCGCCTTCCACGATATTCTCTCTGCAGATAAAAAAAGATTTGTTTTTGCAAAAGCCAGCCTGCTTTTTGTCTTTACTTGCCGCGCTGTCAACCGCCACATCTATTAGCCGGATAAATGTGTTTTTCAACTTCACGTTTTCCTTACCGGTCTTTAATGTCCGGGTTACAATTTCGGCTCCGCTAATTTCTACCGTATCAACTTTTATCATGGTCAGATCACCCAGTATTTGCTCATACACTTCTTTATCGGGCACGACCCTGAAGAATCCTTATCCTCGTTGGCATAATATCTGAATAGATGGATTCCTGATATGAATCTTTTTCCCCACAATTTCCTTATCAATCAGGGCGCGGGGAGTTTTACCCCGGAAACTTCTATTGATTCTATATCGAGCTTTAACAGAATGGCCGGTGCATCATTTGTGTTTTGCAAGGCAAGATATTTCACGCTGTCATAAGCAAGCCGGATATTGGTTATCAACAAATCTCCGGCTACTTCATCGAGCTTCAGGGTGTCATATCGAAGTAAGTAAAGCCCGCTTGTTTTCTCACGAACCGTATCTTCCAGCTTACTCCGGATTATTTGTTTTTATAAGTGTTCAATAATGGATGCCTCCCCCAATAAATGACGAGATTAAAATGAATATAACCAGTAAGGTGATTTTTTGCCTTTTCCTGTTGAAGTGGCTTTTTTAAGTTTTGTTTTTATGTCGTGCATAGCTTGAACAGGCAATTATTGTTCCATGAGATTTCGGCTGCTCAAATTCAACTAAATAATCAGTTATCTCTTTGTTGCATAAAGAATTTGCACTTTTTTTGAAAAAGTAATGCATTATCTTAGAGTCATTATGCCAAGTTTCAATAACAGGATCAAACAAATCCTTCTGTTATCGCTTATTATTTTGCTTGTTTACCTCGCGGTAAATGAGCTATCACTTTTTGCCCGGGTTATTAGGTGCTCTAACCCTTTATATTCTTAGTAGGGCCAGTTACTTTCAACTTGTTTTCAATCGTAAATGGAGCAAAGGGTGGGCGGCGGGCCTGTTTATGATTTATTATTTATTCCTGATTGGGCTCCCGGTATTTTTGGCTATCACGCTCATCAGCCCTAAAATAAACACATTCCTGGGCGATCCCAACGCGATGATCAATGCCGTAAGGGACTCGATCAATACCATTCAGCAGAAGATCGGGTTTAAAATTATTTCTGAGAATACAGTGACTAATTCGTTGAGCAAACTAACTGCGTTTATCCCAAGCATTTTGAACAGCACTGCCAATTCATCAGCAACCTGGCTATTATGCTTTTATCCTGTATTATATGCTTTATAATGGCCGGGAACTAGAAAAAGATGCTGACTCCTGTCTTATTCCCCTCAGGCAGGAGAATATTAATATGCTGGCATCAGAAACAAAGAAGGTAGTAAAGGCCAACCGCTGGGCATACCCCTTATTTCGATTATCCAGGGGATTACGGCCACATTGGGTTATTTTATTTTTGGTGTGGATGAATGGGCACTGTGGGGATTTCTAACGAGGTATTTTCGCTTTTTTCCCGGTAGTAGGCACCATGATCGTTTGGGTACCGCTGGTAATTTATACGTATGCCGTAGGCGATACCCGGCAGGCGACAGCGTTGTTGCTGTATAGCGTTGTCGTTACTGGTAACGTGGACTACATGGCAAGAATTACTCTGTTGAAGAGGATGGGGAATGTGCACCCGGTAATCACGATTCTTGGTGTACTGGTGGGGTTGGGATTGTTTGGCTTTATAGGACTGATATTCGGGCCCGTGCTTGTAAGTTATATTATTGTCCTCTTTAAGATCTATATGAATGAATTCATCGAGAATGAAGAGCAAATGACGGGAACTCCCACCATAGAAGAAAGCAGGGAGACAAAATAAATAAGCGATAAAACGAAAGAGCCGGAGCTAGCCCGGCTCTTTCGTTAAAAAATACAATATTACCTGTCTTTCAATTTTGAAAGCAAGCGAAGAATTTCCAGATATAACCAAACCAGCGTTACCAGCAAGCCAAAAGCTCCATACCACTCCATATATTTTGGCGCCCCTGTTTCCACACCTTTTCAATCATATCAAAATCAAGCAGCAGGTTCAAAGCCGCCAGGCAAACTACCACGATGGAAAAACCAATCCCTAAAGGGTGCTGGCATTGGTGAATGCGCCGATGCTAGCTCAAAAACCAGCGAAGAAATCAATTTTTACAAGATAAAACACCGCCAGGCTGATCGTAGCTATCGTGATAACGGACCTGAACTTATTGTAACCCTGATGATCCTGGTTTGATAAAGCACAAACATGACCAGGCCACAATCAATGTAAGACCCACCGCTTGCATCACGATGCCGGGATAGCTCGTGCGGAACGCATAATCGTAATACGCCGAAACTGATCCAACTGAACAATCCTTCCAACAAGGCAAAAGCAGGCGCGAGCCAGGGCGACCATGGTTTTTTGAACGTCATGATAAGAGCTAAAGCTAATCCTCCAAAAACCCCAATTAACATCAACGGCATCGGATTGCCTCCCTTGTAAAAATTGCTCCATGCAAAGAAACAAGTACCCATCATCATAAGGAATAGAAACCAAACTTGTTCATGGTACCCCGGATAGTCATTTCTTCGCCGGTTAGTAGTGATACCTTGTAATATTGTTCCCTGGAAGGCAGTTTCCTTAATGTGGATTGCTGCAGATTTGAATAACGCCATGGTGATTTATTTTCTTAAATATATAAAGAACAGCCGTAAATCTAAACAACAGATAGGTGTAATTAGTTAAATAGGGTAAAAAATGGGAAAGATGCGATAATCGTGCGGTATTCTTTAAATTCCGGATGAGGAATATCTATAATGGCAACCTGATCGTTGAAGTGGGTGCCATGGTTATTTTCAATCTTATAAGTGCCGCCAATGCTTCTATTCTTTTAGCGATATTTTTCAGGCCGTTTCCAAATTGCCTTATCTTTTTGAAAATCGATACCGGCACCATTGTCTGCTATAGTAATAGTTAAAGCCTTGCCGATTTTGAAATCAATACATATTTCACTTGCCCTGGGAATGTTTTAAAGAATTGTTCAGCGTTTCTTTACACTTAGAAAGATATTCCTTCTCTTTATCACCGGCTAATTCTGCAGGTTCAATATATTCAGGGGTAGTTATTTTACATGCAATAGGCGTGTTGTCAAAATACTCCAGCGCATAAGACCTGATATAGGACACGAGATTGTCAATGGTATCGTTGCTGCTGTTCATACTCCAGATGATAGCATTCATTTTATTCAGCACTTCATCCGCCGACTGTGATATCCCTTTCAATCTCAACCGGGGTTTGTTCCTTCATTTTATTCCGCGCAATTTCACTCATGAGTCGAATGGCAGTCATGCCGGAACCTAATTCATCGTGCATGTCTGCCGAAATGCGTTCCCGTTCACCCTGCTGTGCTTTGTATACAGCGATTTCCTTTTCGTATTCATTCATCCTGTCCTTTGCTTTCAATCTTTCCCTTTCCCTTGCTTCTTCTATGAGTAGCCTTTTATTTTTATGGAATAGGCCTAAAAGGAAAAATATCAGTTCAAGCATGAGGCCGATTTCATAATAGAATAGCGATGATCTGAATATGGCCGGAAGGTTTGGTGGAATAATATTACCCATGAGCATCAGCAATGAAAACATAGAAAAAACAAACAGGCATGGAATTTCCCCAAAACAAATACCGGAGCAATCTATTATCCCAAAACCCGATACTGTAAACCAGGAAAATGGCCACCATTATGAGCAGCACCATCTTGGTGACGTTTTCGATGCTGTTTTCAAGTACAAAATTGTCCGTGAGATAATGTGCATAAGGTAAATGCGGCAGTGGAAACAATGATCAATACTATTCCTGAACGGTATAATTTTATGAAGAAAGGGATGATCTTTGCCGCGTGGATAAAAAATTTTGCATGAACATCATATACATCAGGATCCCGATATTCTGCATAACCAGGTCAAGATATGTTTCCTGGAAAAGGCAAACCACGTGGTATGATAACTATGAATTGCCTTAATGAAAAGCATCGTACCAAGAAAGAAAGCGTAACCAGAATAATAAAGGAATTCATGTTTACCACCCTGGAAAAAGCTGACCAGCGAAAACAATATCATCATGAGTAACAGGCCACAAAAAGATAGGTGACCACTTTTGAAACCATATTGGTACTGTCGAGATTTTTACAAAGGCAGCCAGATAACCCGGATGAACAAGCGCTGGTTTGATAGAATTGAGGTGTGTTCTTACAAAATGCAGTTCGGCAACGATAACGGCAGAATCCCGCGCCGGAACTGTAATGAGGCGATAGCTGATCTCCTCCGGCTCGTCAGGCAAAATGGAGGGCAGTTTTTAAACCAGTTTTGGTTTCCTCATACAATTGTGTATCCCAATAATACAAACCGGGGAAAAACCATACTGATTTGGCTGAGTCTGAAGAATTGCAAATCCTGAAACGAAGAATAGCTTTTGGTTACGTAGCTGTCGGGAATGTGTTGCTTATGTATCGGTCCATTATTAAAATGAAGTGATTGATATTTGTCGCCAAGTGAAGCCTTAAAGTCGAAGTAACTGAACTCAAATTTATTTTCAAGCTTTTCGGAAAAAAGGATTTTACTGATGTCGGTAACGGAAGATTGCAAACTGTCATTATCACCGGGCAGAAGCAGTTGGGCAGACAAACGATCCCTGTTAAATAGGAGGAAAAATAAAAGTAAAAAGGAAAAAATCTGGCCATGTTCAGCTCATTGGTAAAGGATGTTCAAATGTACAGCCCGGCCTTTTGTTTTTAAGTTTCAACGATACCACTTTCCGGTAATTTTTCGGGATGAGCAGTTGGTGGGAATGAAGGGGAATTAACGGGGCACGAACAAAAATCAAAGGATTTGCAGCCAATTTCTCCAGCCCTCAATGCGTTTTTCAAATCCGCTGGTTTTACGATTTTACTTTCTAAGTCTCACGCCGTCTTGTCCAACTCCTGTTTAAGTGCGTAAGAGAATGAGTTCGATTTTTCAAGTGTTCATCTAAAAACTAATCGCTCAGGTTTGTTATCGTATTAAATGTTTGGGTGTTTTTACAATTGCCGGAAGCCCTCACAATTAATGGCAAGCTACAAAAATCCTCGTGTTCCGTGGAGTCAACTTTCAGTATGTGCTTTTCATTGGCAAGTTTGTCTGAAAAATTGTAGACATTTTCAGTTGCGGCAGACGGAGCAAACGGGGAGCTTTTCCAGTCGCAAATAAGGAATTGCCAGGGACATTTTTGCGGAAATCATCACTGTTTCGGATGCCATCAAAATCGGCATCTTCTTCTTTATTTTGCCCATAATGATGAAATTCGGAGCCATCAAATGAAATTAAACAAGCCGTATTTGAAATCTTACTCGCTAAAATGGTTCCTGACAGGCCACCCCAGCTATAACCAATAATGCCAATTTTCGAAAGTCAATGCCGGGGCTTTTTTCTAAAAATTTAAGCGAAGAAACAGCGTCGAAAACCTGTTCCATCATGTCTTCATTTTCATCGTCATGTCGCCAGGATAACGGCCGATCGAGTTAATTGAAAGAACAACATATCCTTTTGTTGCCAACTTTTCAAACAATGCAACGTTTTCATAACACATGCCATTGAAACTTGCAAGGTAAATTACCAGGGAAACTGAGGACCCGCGGATTTTGCATTTTTATAAGAACTCATTTTATAATTCAAAACTTTATCCGGATCAGAACACTTGGAGTCCTTCGCAAAATGATTGCGCAATTTGTTTTGCTGTCAGTCCAGTCGCCGAGTTTGAAGCCGTATAATAATTGGCTCTTTCCTCCGGTAGCCCCAAAAAATCCTTGAAAAGTAAGGCGGAGTCGGTCCCTGTGATATGTGCCGGGTACCAAATATCAAGGTCCATTGGCCTGAAGTGTAAATGATAGTCTGATGTATATGTACCAGGTTTATAAATCCTGGATGTATCAACTGTTCGGATGGTTTTGAAACCAGCCCGGTAATTGTCGTTAATTTCCTTTTTTTATCTGCGCAGCTTAATAAAAACAATAATGATGGGTACAGTAATAAATGCCTCATGCAGGGAAATGATTTTGTGAAAGAGGCAAGATATGAGTTCTGATTTTCGGGAATGTTAGCGTCGTCATAAAATTCGTCACCGCAACCTGTTGGGGTTATTTATCGTGATCCTGAATAAGCTTCATCTTGATTGTTAGCCATTTTAATTTACCGGGTATGGAGACATTGACCATCCGAAAATTGCAAACTATGTTATCTTTGTCACCATGTCCAATAAGCTGAAAAAGACTGCCGGTAAAAAAGGCGAAAGCCGATCCTAAGAAAGCTGATCCGAAAGTATTTAAACAGGAGAAAGAAGAAAATATTAATTGGAAAAAGCTTGCCCGTGATGAACGAACCTGGAAGATCACGGGGACCTTGTTTTTGCTTATCGCCGCTTTTTTGTTGATTGCATTTATTTCTTATTTTTTTACCTGGAAAGAGGATCAGGATAAAGTTTTCGGGGCGGATACGCAGCTTCTGATGGATAACGATATTAAAGTTTCCAATCTGCTCGGACGCCTGGGTGCACTTGTTTCTCATTTTTTTATCTATAAAGGATTTGGAATAGCCTCACTGTTGATTTGCACTTTCTTTTTGTGGTAGGCACTAATCTCGCTTTATAACAGGAAAGTTTTTTCCATTTGGCGCAACCTGGTATGTTACTATCGGGCTGCTTGTCTTGTCGGTTTCACTGGCATTTGTTTTGACCGGGAGAGCGACTTTCCATTTTGGTGGGGAGCAGGAGCCATGATCAGTAACTGGCTGATCGGAATATTTGGGAACATCGGAACTGCTGCCTTATTGCTTGTGGTGGCATTCGCTTATTTTATCTGGCAATTCAATCCAGCCTTTAAGACGCCTGTGCGGAATAAGGTTATTGTTGCCGGAGAAGCCGACGCTAATGATCAAACAGACAAAATTGCGGGAACAATCGCAGGCAAAACGATCAATGAAAAGTATGCGGAAGGCGGGATAGGCAATTCTTTAAAGGCGACGCCGCGATGATCGACCTCAACAATTAATGACGCGCAAAAGCTGCATGACCTTAAGATAGTGGAAAAAGATGATCCGGCAGCGGAACCATTTGGCAGTAACGAATCAAGTATTGAAAAAGAAATGGTGTCGAGGTATGCTGCATAATATATGAAGAACTTAGGCCGGGCACAATCGACCAACCAAGAAGATTCAGAAATGCGTGGCGGAAAAAAGGCCGTGCGATACTCCCGTTGACGATCTTGAGTTGGAAATAAATACCGACCCGGTTGACGTAGAAAATGCAACTGAGCCAGACCAACGCATTGAAAACCTTCCTACCTTATGAGCCGACTCTGGACCTGAAAAACTACAAATTCCCTGGTCTTGATCTTTTGGAGACACATGGCAGTGAAAAAATAATACAGGATCCAGCAGAGCTGGACAATAACAAAAACCAGATCATCGCCACATTGCGTAATTACTCTATCGAAATTCAGAAGATAAGTGCGACTGTGGGAGCTACTGTTACACCTTTATGAAATAGTGCCTGCTGCACGGTGTTACGTATTTCACGACATCAAGAACCTGGAAGACGATATTGCGCTAAGTCTTTCCGCGCTTGGGATCCGTATTATAGCCCCTATCCCGGGCAAAGGAACTATTGGTATAGAAGTGCCCAATGCTAAGAAAGACCATCATGAGCATGCGCACTCTGCTGGACTCTGATAAGTTTAAACAAAACAATTTTCACTCCCAATTGCTATCGGGAAAAAAATAGATAACGAGAATTTTATAGTCGACCTTACCAGTATGCCGCACCTGCTTATGGCTGGCGCCACGGGGCAGGAAAATCAGTGGGCGTCAATGCAATCCTCGTTTCCCTGTTATACAGTAAGCATCCGTCGCAATTAAAGCTGGTATTGGTAGATCCAAGAAAAGTTGAGCTGAGCGTGTACAGCACCATCTCCAATCACTTTTTAGCCAAATTACCCAATGAAGATGATGCCATCATCACCGATACCAAAAAGTGATCAGCACCCTAAATGCGTTGTGCATCGAAATGGATAACCGGTATGACTTGCTGAAAGAAGCGGGATGCCGCAACATCAGGGAGTACAATACCAAATTTATTGCCCGGAGGCTCAACCCGAATAAGGGACATCAATTCCTTCCTTTTATTGTATTGGTAATAGATGAATTTGCAGACCTGATCATGACTGCCGGGAAAGAAATTGAAATGCCTCTTGCAAGGCTGGCGCAACTTGGCCCGGGCGGTTGGCATACATCTTATCATTGCTACTCAAAGACCCTCGGTTAATATTATCACAGGTACCATCAAAGCTAACTTTCCTGCCCGGATTGCATTTAAAGTGAGCAGTAAAATAGACAGCCGTACTATTCTTGATGCAGGTGGCGCTGAGCAATTGATAGGCAAAGGGTGATATGCTTATCAGCAACAACGGTGAGATAGTTCGTCTTCAGTGTGCATTTGTTGACACACCTGAAGTGAACAGAATTGCCGATTTTATCGGGTACCAGGAAGGTTATCCACAGGCATTTTTGTTGCCTGAGTATATTGATGAAAAGAATTAGAAGGCAAAGAATTTGATCTTTCTGACAGGGATTCTTTGTTTGAAGATGCAGCCCGGCTTATTGTACAAAACCAGGTTGGTTCCACTTCATTATTGCAACGCAGGATGAAGCTGGGTTACAACAGGGCAGGGCGATTGATGGATCAGCTCGAAGCGGCCGGCATTGTAGGAGCGAACCAGGGAAGCAAGGCCGGGGACGTACTGATAAAAACGGAACTTGATCTGCAACAACATCTTGACTTGTTGGGTTATTAACCCTGTTAAGATACAATACCCCTTTGCAACCCGGTATAGTGATTGCCTGTCTCTGTTGTTGTAAATCCTTATTTTTGCTGCCTTTTAAATGGAGCACTCTTTAAACAAAAATTAACAATAATGCGGAAATTAGGTTTAACCAATGGCTTCTGTGCATCAGCGGACTTGTTGCTGTTAGCCCAGAAAAATGACCCGCGGCCAAGGAGATATTAGATGCTGTAAGCGCAAAATTTAAAACATTCAGCTCAGTACAGGCCGGATTTTCCTATAAAGTAGAAGACGCTAAAGGGAAGACGATGTCAACAACACCAGGCACGGTTTGGATGAAGGGGAAAAAATACAGGGTTGAGTTTTGGCGAAATGGAAATATTCAGTGACGGAAAAACAGTGTGGAGTTATGACAAAGGCAGCAAGGAAGTAACTATTAGCGACGTCGATGCTTCCGGCAGCAGTATCACCCCTGAGAAACTATTCACTAATTTTATGACGAAGATTTTCTGCTATATTCTGAATGGAGAAAAAAAGCGGGTAACAAAACTTTACAGGAAATTGAAATGACACCTACCGATAAAAGCAAACCTTTTCATAAGGTATACCTGCAGGTAGACAAAGCAGCAAAAACCATTTACAGCACGAAAATTCTGAACACTACACGGGTAACCGTTATACCTGTACAGTGGGCACCATGAAAACAAATGTGCCCGTGGCTGACAACCCTGTTTTGTTTGATAAAGAGAAATACGCAGGAGTAGAAGAAGTGGATCTGAGGTAAAATGGTTAATGATTAATATCCGTAACCGAATGGGTTTATTTGCTGAGCTGCTTCATTGATCAGACCTAATGGTCTCACTTTCGTGGAGCAAAATTTTTACAGCAACTTTGGTAAGCAGTATTCCCGGCTTATTATTATGTGCTAAATTTGAACGATTAGCAGAAATTACTTTTGCTTTCGGAGGTGTTATTTATGAAAGAAAAGATTGGAAAGATGCAGCAGGCAATTTTTGATAATTTGGGTAGTGGTGCTTATTATAAAAGAATATTATGAGTATAAGAAAAAATAAAAGTTGGTGGAATTAATTGCGAGAGCTGATGAGCTTTTCCTGATTTCTGGTCCTTGTGTGATTGAGGAGGAGATGGTAATGATGAAAACTGCCGAGAAATTAAAAGAGGTCAGCGAAAGATGAAGATAAAGGTGATCTACAAATCATCATTTTACAAAAGACAACCGGAGCAGTCTAAAATATTACCAGGGACCGCGATGACTTGACCGAAGGCGTTAAGATGCTTGCAAAAGTGAAGAGCAATTCGGGTTTCCTCTATTGACCGATATTCATTATCCCACGCAGGCCGGGCCGGCAGCCGAAGTATGTGATGTTTTACAAATACCTGCTTATTTATGTATGCAATCCGGGTTGCTGGTCTCCAGCCGCTCAAACCGGGGCTGTCATCAATATTAAGCACGGTCAGTTACCTGGCACCTGAAAACATGAAACATCCTGTTGGCAAATGTGTGGACTCGGGTAACGACAAGATCATTTTGACCGAAAGAGGATATACGATGGGATATAATGATCTCGTGGTTGATCCCGGAGCTTTTATCATATGGCACAATTGGGGTATCCCGTTGTCTTTGACATTACCCATTCAATCCGCAAATACGGCATTCCCAGTGCCGATGCCAAGGAGGAAGCCAGGGAGTTTCTGCCAGTCGTTAAAGCAGGGCTGGCGTATCGGCCGGAGTAGATGGTATTTTTGTAGAGACGCATCCGGAACCTGATAAGGCTTTGTGCGATGCGGCAAGCCAGTTATGTGTTTACGATTTGGAAGAGTTTCTAAAGCCCCTGCTCGAGTTACATGCTATTGAAATTAAATACCGGAAATAAAGGAGAATTTTTGTGATTGGGTATCAACCGAAATAAAATTTTACTTTTACGCCTCATCAGAATTTTTATGGAACTATACCTCGATTCAGCCAATCTTAAAGAAATTGAAGAAGGATTTAAACTCGGTTTCTTAGATGGTCTAACCACGACGCCAACTTTTATGCAGCGTGAAGGTATCACCGACATTGACAGCACAATTATTAAGCTGTCTAAAATGGTACCTGTCTTGCAGATTGAAGCACTGGGTGATAGCGCCGACGATGTGGTCCGCGAAGCGGAACGGCTATTGGGCCTTGGACTCTGATCCCGGAAAAACTGTTTTCCAAGATACCGGTCGCTTTGGAAGGTGTTCGCGCCTGTTATCTATTAAGAAAAAAGGGATTGCTTGTCAATGTACACCTTGTGTATACATTGCAGCAGGCATATATGCCATGCATGCAGGGGCTACATATGTGTGTCCTTTAGTGGGCAGGCTACAGGACCAGGGGGCATGATGCACTTGGACTTATTGAACAGTGCAGTTAACGCAGTTAATCATTACAGATATAAGACCAAAATAATGTTCCAGCTCAGTTCAGAAATTCAAGAACACGTCAGGAATGCTTTGACTACTGGCGCTCATACAATCACCGTTCCTTTAAAAATATTAAAATCATTAACGGAAAATCATTTTACAACCGTCGGTACCGAACAGTTCCTGCAGGATACCCGGTTGATGACTGTAAAGGTGAAGGACGCCATCTAATGGAAATAAACCCTATTGTAGACGCCAATACCAAACTTAAAGATGCCATAATAAAAATGACAGGATATGGATTTGGGTGCGTTACTGTTACCAAAAATGGAGGATCACTTCGTGGGCGTATTTACTGATGGCGATCTGAGGCGATTATTGCAGTCAGAAGGAGAACACATCCTTGATAAAAAATGAGTGATATTTCTTATAAATCACCGGTGAGCATTGACGCCAATGCACTACTTAACGAGGCCGTGTCATTGTTCAAGCAAACCAGGGTGGATACTATCCTTTGTAACCGACGAGGAGCAAACCGGTTGGAATGATGGACATCCAGGACCTGGAAAAAATTAAGCTGCTGAGCTTATGAGTTTAGAGGCCAATCAAATAAGTGAATTATTTAAGGGGAACTTTTTTAACGGATTTTTCGTTGATCCGGCAAAAATTTTTCAATGCCAAAGCTTTTTGTTTTTGACTGGGACGGTGTGTTCAATGACGGGTATAAAAACGAAAGCGGCTCCAGTTTTTAGCGAAGTCGATTCCATGGGCACAAACCTGCTACGGTTTAATTATTATCTCAGAATGAAACAAGTGCCTGTCGTTGCGATTGTGTCGGGCGAAAAAAACACTGCTGCCTTTAAATTTGCTGCAAGAGAGCATTTTGATGCAGTTTATTATAAAATGGCCGATAAGATCCAGGCATTTGAACATCTTTGTAATAGATATTCATTGGACGCTGCCGAAATTGTATGGGTATTCGATGATGTGCCTGACCTCAGTTTTGCCCGCAAAGCAGGATTAAGAATAATGGTTTCAAGAACGGCTGATCCTTTATTGCCGATATTTGTCAAACGATTCATCATCTTGCTGACTATATTACCTTCTTCCCCGGGGGGCGACATGCAGTAAGGGAGCTTGCCGACCTGTTGATTGGATTGAGCGGGAGTTCAGACGAAACAATAACAAACAGATTTGAATTTAGCAATGTATACAGGAAATACCTGGGCTTGCGAAATGAGCCCGGGACAACTTTTTATACAAATGTTGAATCAGTTATTACTGAGCAAAGCCCGGTTTGATGTCCGGGAACAGTTAAGAAATTTGTCCTGCTATTAATTAGATCCATTCTTCATTTTCCGCACAATACAGAGACCCGCTATTAAAGTGAATATTTTCTTCATCAAGACTTTGAGATGTAAAATATCAGTTAGCATTTTATTCATGCCTTAAAGTTAAATGGGATTTGTGTATTTGGAATTTGTAGTTTGTCAATCCATCTTTGCTCCCAAATTTTCTTTATATGCAAAAGAAAAATTCTTGTGATAGGCGCCAGCGAACAAATAGGAGTGGAACTTACACTGGCGCTTAGAAAAATTTATGGCAACAGCAATGTGGTGGCTTCTGATTTGAGAGAGCAAAATCCTTTGTTAGAAGGTACAGGTCCATATGTTAGTCTCGATGTTATGAACAAGGAAATGCTGCATGTGCAGGTAATTCGCCGAGAATACTAACCCAGATTTATTTGCTGGCAGCAATCTCTGTCAGCAACAGGTGAGAAAAATCCGGGTTTGGTCCGGCATCTCAATATGCGGGGATTGCTAAACGTGCTGGATACTTCGAGAGAAGAAAAATTGCGCGGGCTCTACTGGCCATCTTCCATTGCTGTTTTTGGACCTACCTCTACCCAGACAAAATTGTCCGCAGCAAACTATTATCGAGCCGATCTACGGTTTATGGCATCAGTAAATATGCCGGCGAGTTCTGGTGCAAATTATTATAACCGCCGCTTTGGCGTTGATATAAGAAGCCTGCGTTATCAGGCCTTATTTCATATAAGTCTGCACCCGGAGGTGGTACCACCGATTACGCAGTTGAAATTTTTTATGAAGCATTGGAAGAAAAAAATATGAGTCTTTCTCAAAGGAAGACACCTATTTGCCAATGATATAGTGCTCGATGCCATCGGGCAACTATTGAAGGCTAATGGAAGCTCCCGCTGAAAAGATCGCCATCAGGACCTCTTAATAATATTTCTTCGATGAGTTTTCCCAAAAGAAATTGCGGCAGAAATTAAAAAACATATTCCTGATTTTACGATTCAATATAAGCCGAGATTACCGTCAAGGCCATTGCAGACAGCTGGCCCAGTAGTATTGATGATAGTGTTGCGCAACGATTGGGGGTGGAAAGAAGAATTTGATCTTTGCAGCGATGACAGAGGACATGATTGGAAAATTTAGGAGCCGAGTCAGAATGAAATCCTGCAATAGCATTGAAAACCTAATTCAGTTTTGTTGTGTCTGACAATATTAAAATCAGGGGAATGTGGTAAGCGGAATTTTTCAACTCTTACATTTTTAACAATGGCCGAATCGGGTCCTTTCCGGCACCATTCAATTAGTTCGTTCAATTTCGGTGCTGCGCCTGGTAGCGGTAATATGAACCGTGCCGTCAGGCTTGTTCTTCACTTCACCTGTAATGCCCAGATCTGTGGCCTTTGCTTTTGTGGACTGGCGGGAAATACACGCCCTGTACCAGCCTCTCCACTATAATCGAAATGCTTTCAACATTAAAATTGGATCAAATGAATAATTTGTTGCAGGTAGTGTTGATCAGTAGAATCAAAATGACCGGGTTGCTCACTATCTAGCGTCAAGCACCGCAATAACTTCCTTATCCTTTATTACGGGCACGACAATTTCAGACTTTGAAAGGCTACTGCATGCAATATGCCCCGGAAATTTTCCGACATCGGGAACAATCAATGTTTTTGCTTCGGCCCAACTGGTACCGCAAACACCTTTTGCCTTTTTGATCCGGGTGCGAGGCAATAGGGCCTGGAAGGGACCCAGAACAAGTTCATTGTTCTTGACAATATAGAATCCTGTCCAAAGCCATCCGAATTGCTCCTTCAGTGCGGCAACGGAATTGGCGAGGTTGGCAATCAAATCAGTTTCCCCTTCCAGCAAACCTTTTTTATCTGTGGTATCAACGATTCGTATTGCTCATTTTTTGTTCCTGTAATTATTGATAGATCTTCCGCCATCCTGCAAAGATATAATCAACCGAAATCAATCAGGTGAAACGGTCAATGTCTTTAATGGTGCATGATTTCCTATTGTGAAATGCCGGCTAACTAACCGTTGTTTAACGGCGTTCTATTTACCAGCCTGCTTCTTTGAAGAAACAGTTAAGGCGGTTACACATATAGCTGCCATCCAGGCGTCGTCCGCTGAATGTAACTAGGGAGCAGAGGGTCCCTGTAATTTGCAGGGTCCTTTATTATTACTTCTAAATCAATTTCCGGAAGGAATTTTAGCGGGTAACACAAACTGATCTACGACAGATGTGCCCGCTTTGATTCAGGGATGAATAATTTAGGTTTAAACTTTGATTTTTCCGACCAAACCGAGTTGTTGACGCTGTCTTTTAATTCAAAAAAACATCCCAATTTTCATATGTTGGTGCTGCGCCGATATTTTTCCATTCAAACTGATAAAAAAAGGTTTCCCCGGAGCTCACAACAGGGCTTATGTCGCCGCCTTCCAGGATCAGGCGATAGCCAGCTGCTTTGGAAGCGGCCCTGATATTACTTTGCATACAAGGTTTGCTGTCGTCAGAAAAATTACCATTGCCAAAAGAGCTGGCGTGATAACGTACGACCTGTGCTTCAGGTCACCATAATCACATCCATCGGAAAATGAACCACCAGGTATTGGCTCACCATTTACCGGCGCATATTTATAGCGATTCATGATGGCTGTATCTAGTTTCATTCCATTAATAGTAATTCTGTTTTTGTCAGTATACTGTCTTATATAGTCATCAAGTGCGCCCCAGTTGTCCTTCGCCATCCAATCAGTCCCCAATTATTTTTGATGGTCAACGCATGATAAGCCACGTCATCCGGTGTTTTGGGTGTTATTGAGGCGGTTGCAGTCAAAAGCATTAAACATGATCACCAGCGGATAGTTCAAATATTTCTTCACATGGGCATCTATGATACGAATCAGGGAGTTGCGCTGGTAGCCTTTGTTCCCGGAGGATAGTCTGAAACATCTACCACAATTTCATGGCTATGCCACTCACCCCAGCTTCCATAGCTCCTTATATCAATATAGTTGATCACATTTGCATACCTGAGTATCATTATAAGAACCCGTATCTAAATGATTATTTATAGCCTCATTTAATCTTTCCAGCGCTTCCAGGTAATATTTACTGTTCCAGTTTGGCACCCACATTTTTGACAACGGAGTGATCCAGTCTTTCACGGCCTCTGATTGCATTTGCTCATGCAGGTAAAGCGGGTAAAATAATGTCGCGCCATTCGCAGAAAGATCGGATGCGCCGCCCGGGTAGGCCGGCATGATACCAAAACTGAATTTCTGCCTGTTCGCAATCGCATCATTTATTTCCTGGTCAAATAACTTCCAGTCATATTTACCATTTACTCGTTTCAGATCTTTCCAGCTAAACCGGTAATATTTATCCAGTCTTTTCAGTCGTTGATGTATCGGCAGGCAGTTTAACCCGGTTTTGATCATGCCATTGTTCTGCTCTCTGCCGGGGGGCAATTATGTCTTCCTCCTCGTAGGGAATCGGCTGAAATGTAAACGAAAAATTGGCAACAGGTGAACTTGAGCTTTTGCAGCCTGTTGTAATATATGGCATCGAAAAATAGATAAGCATGCTGTCGATAATCATAAAGGCAAGCGGTGCGATAAATCTGCCTTTCAGCAACAGTTGCGTGATTTTCATGAAAGCATTATTTGGAGGTTAAAATACCATTTCGGTACTCATTAAAAGCATACAAATTCAAAATTATAAAAGCATTGGATTGAATTGAAAACGGATATACCTTACGTTGAAGAAAAATTCCGGTCTGTAAAAAATGTGCATGCTATTTAAATTTTCATTATGACGAACGGGCAAGTAACTGCCGGGCTTCATTGTTTGATGGCGGATAAAAATTAAGTTCCTTCGCCATACATCGAAATTACAAAGAACAACCTTCACGAAAGCCCTGTTTTATAAGTAATTATCACCTTTGAATGATCATCTTTTTCACAGCAGTAAAATTCCCGGCCTGAATTTATAAAATAAATGCCATTGCTCAGTCGACCCGGAGTTAAATCGTACGGTATGTGTGTGCCTTGTTCCATTGATCCGTTTACCAATACTTTAATTAATCTGCCATTCATGTCAAAAAGCGATAAGCTTACATATGAACGAACAGGGACCTGATATTGAATAATAGTTTCCTTGTTGAAAGGGTTGCGGATAGTTTTGGCCAAGCTGATATACTCGTTCTTGCCCGATTAACGGACTCTTTGTGTCGGAGAATGACGAGAGAGGTGCGGTTCCGTGTTTATGCTGACGCTCTTCGCGGTAGTTGTTGCCATGCCGGGCCGATGGGCTGCACTGGCGGGCTGCGAGCGTCACGTTAAGTGTTTGTAGTGTTCCGTGTGTTCCCTCGTATTGCCGGCGTTGTCAGTAACGCTGTAAGTTTGAAAGTATAGTTTGTCGACGTATCGACTGTAAAGATCACATCTACCCACATAATTCGTTGCATTAAAGGAATTGGAGAGGAACTTACGGGTTGCACTATAAGAATACAAACCATTTCCCGATGAAGCATTGCTTGCCCAACGCCGTCAATGAGCCCCTTAGTTACCAGCGTTTGATAAACCGCCTGCGCGCAGCTGCGTAATTCCCCTTATTCGAATGATACGAGGCAATATAAGTCGTGTCCGCTTTTATCGCTATAGGCTTACGAAACAGAACTTCCTGCCAACCGTTCGCAGTTACACTACTGAAAACGGCGCTGTCAAGCAGTGCCCTGCCCGCCGTCCACAAATGACCGGCATAAACACCGGACGGAGTTTTGGAGCTGAAAAAGCGTATCCCTTTATATAACCCGAAGTTGCCGATTTGAATTTAACGCCAAGCTCGAGTGGTGAATCTTCAGTATGTTTTAGGTGAAGGAACGGTATCCCATATCTTTTGTGACTTGGAGTTCGAGTTATGATTGTTTTGACCAATTGAAATGTTATTATATGTGGTTCCATTAATCACCAGGTCATAGGGACTGGGACCAGAAGCGGTTTGTAAAAATAGGCTGAATGCCTCACCAATGACAGGCTGTCGAGTTACCAATGACGGCAGTAGGAAGAGTTGGCACCGTGTCGCATTTTCCAGTAAGGGTAACGCGTAATTGTTTGCAAATCGCCTGTGCTTATTACAGCCGGTGACATCTGTCACGCGTTGTCAGCTTATAAGAGTAAATACCGGCGTAAAGACAACATCAACCCAATAGTTGGCAGCACCGGAGGAGTTTGTAGGGAATTTGCCGGAGGAATCGTAACTGTATAAGCCATTACCTCGCCGATTGATTGCTGGCTAAAGCTGTCAGAGGCCCACTTGTTACAGCACTTGCCAATCCGCCGGTTGAAGCCGCGTAATTCCCGTTTTAGTGTGATAGGATGCAACATAAATGGTATCGGCCTTTATGGGAATGGGAGCACTAAATAAAACCTCCTGCCAGCCATTTGCGCTTACATTAGTAAAGACTGCCGTGCTCAGCAGTGTTCCTGATGATGTCCATAAGTGACCGGTGTACGTGCCGGATAGGGGACTTTGAACTAAAGAACCGAATTCCTTTAGATAAACCCGGGCACCATGATGACTTGAATTTAACACCCAGTTCCACCGGTGAATCCTCATAACTTATTGGAGAGAGGATTGCTGTTCCAAATTTTTTGCAATGGCGGTGTGATTGTGTCAATAGCCTGACCAATTGCAATATCGTTATAGGTCTTGCCATTAATAACCAGGGTCAAACGGCCCTTTACCTGTAGCAGAATCCAACACCAGCTTAAATGGTAGCAGGTTGCACACTGATGAGTTGCTAAAATTCTCGCAATTGGCGGAATACAACTAACGGGAGATGCGTTGACATTTCTCAATGTATGCTGCCATCTGCATTTCTGCCCGTAATAGCCAGAGGCAGAGTCTTGGTCAACCTGAAGGATCTTTTATTATTACGTTCAGTTATATAATTTCCAATCTTCGTGTTGGTGGGCAACACATACGTGTCTGTTATGATTGATGCTGTTGCTGCAGGTACAAACCGTTTTGGTTTAAACTTTGCGATACACCAGTCCATATTGTGACATTGTTGTTGTCCTTTATTTCGAATACGACGTCCCAGTTTTCATAGGTAGGCGCAACACCGATGTTTCTCCAATTTAATGTAAGCATGGAAAATGGCTTTCCTACAATCAGGTTGCTGGTCATATTGCCACCTTCAAGAATAATTCTGTAGCCAGATCTTTTAAATGAGGCGCGAACATTACTTGCCCCACATTCACTCAATGGCTTCGCTCCGAAATTTCCGTTACCAAGTGCGAAGTTGCTCCATAATCCGTCAATTGCCTTTCAAGGTCCCAATATTGACAGGATCCCCGGGACTAATGTAGTTTGGAGGTTCACCGGTTATGCGAGAAGTCAGATAGCGGGTTGTGATCCAATCTTTGAAAGCCGGGCTGTCTCCAAATTTCTTTTGGTTATTTTTAGAATTTTATCCAGGTAACTATCAGTGGCACCCCATTGATCACGTCGCCATCCCAGCGGTCCCCATGCGTTTTTTGTTGTCAGGGCATAATACGTCAATCCCGCGGGATTCATCATCGATCTCATACTGGTCTGCGTCAAAGCACCGCTATCATCAATACTAATGGCCATTGGCTAAAAACCTGGGTATGGTGAGTCTATAATTGTCTTCAGGGTTGCAACAGCCGGTTTTCTCCAATCGGGTAATCAGCAGTACGGTCCACAATTCCGCTATTATGCCACTCTCCGTAATTACCATAGCCCTGATATCGATACAATAGATAGCATTTTTAAAAGCCACTCCTTTGTAAGAAGTGCTCATGATATGCGCATTCAAAGCTTCATGCAATGCTCTAAGCCTGGTGAGATAGTAAGTACTGTTCCAGTTGGGTATCCACCCATGACTGATCCAATCCTGAGTATTCCATGATCCGGATTGCATCAGTTTGTGAAGGTAAAATGGGTAGGCCGACTTGGCGCTATCATCATTGCACAGTACCATTACCATCGTAAACGGGCATAATACCAAAGAAGCTTTTGCCCGTTGTCAATGCGTCTGCTTCATGAACGGGTTATCAAAAAAGGTCCAGTTGTAGCTGTTTATTGAATCGCCTTCAAGAACCGTCCAGGGCAAATCGATAATAAACATCTAACGGACGAATATTGGCGATCGGCAGTAGGATTATTTAATTTCTGCTGCCAAAATCCATTGTTCAGCACCGCGACCCGGAGAAATAATATCAGGATCACTATAAGGAATCTGTGTAAAATTTAATGGTGTTGTTTGAGAAAAGCAAAGTCAGCAGGGGTCGTCGGCATTGACACGGGATGTATATGAATTTCCGTTTCACAATGAAACCAAAGAAAGTCTTCATCGGATCCGTACGGAAAAGTCTAAAGTTCATTTCGGCATAGTTTTAATTGCCAATGATTGAAATCATTGAGAATTCTTTACAGGATCGGGATTGCCGACATACGCCAGCTGTATTGATTAACGATTCGTATAACTTATGCGGCCGCAACTTAATTTTATTTGTCAGCCTTGTCACACAGATGTTTATCAATCGTGTTCATTAGTGTAAGTACTCGTCACGAGTCTTACCAATTCAGATTTGTACCATGGATTGCGGATCAGCGGGAAGTAATTCATGCAGATGAAGGACAAGGGTAGTAGAGGTTGATTCAGTAGTAGACAGAAAAAGGAGGACTTAAAGATAAACAAACCTTTTAAGAAAGTGGAAAAATGCCTCTAAAAAGTGGATAACTTCCGTAGGAAATTCGGACGGTAATTCCCTTTGTTTTTAATTGATTATATCTGAATCGTAGCTGGTGTAAACCCTGCGGGATGCTTTGATAACAAAAATTTATCAAATGTCCCAGGCAATTAATCCTCAACGGTCAGTTTTGCAAGCGAAATATTAGGAGATTGCTCCTGCATGATTATAATTATTATGCTAATATCGAAAGATCGAAAATATTCACAACCCCATCATTATTAAAACTCAGCACGGGAATCAGTAGCCCGCTTGTGAATACAAGTGCCACAAAATCAACTCAAAAGAGAAGCAAAATGGCATCGGAACTTTACTTATGCCAACATCTTACTTGCATTCTGACGGATTCAACTTTAAAGGATATAATCTATTCGAAAAAATAAAATGCTCCATATTGCAGGAGCATTTTATTTCATTTGATTTATTGTATGGTCATTTTTTTCACAGCTGAGAAATCTCCGACTCTGGAGCTTATAATAGTATAAACCCCTTCCTAGTGTTCCTGTATTCAGGTTTACGGCAGTGTATGCCGCGGTCTCTTGATTCATTGATTATAACTTTTACTAATCTTCCACTCATGTCATACAAGACAGGTTTACTTTAGCGCTCCGGGAAGTGTAAACTTAATAGTTGTTTCCTGCCGCGTCGGATTAGGATAGTTCTGCTCTGGCATTACATAACCTTCCAGCGCATCCAGCTTTACAGAAACTACAGGCGAATACGTGAAGCCGCTTATCATTATCAATTTGCTTCGGGCGATAATAATAACGATGTCCTGAAGACAATCTTCATCCAGATACATGTATTGCCCGATCGAAGTGCCTGCTTCCGGCACCATTTACGTAAGAGTTCGAGAACCGATCCGGTGGCGGCGTCTGAGCTGGCGTTGCGCTTCAAAACCGAGGTTATCGACTTTCTGCGGAAGTGGTCCAGCGCAATGTGATATTATTGTCTTCGGGGTGTAGCCCCAAAAATCAGCGGTGCGGGTTGCCGGTAACGGCGCCATCACAGCTGCCGGCGCTTACATTCAATGTTTGAAGCAACGCGAGGTTGGAACATCCGTTTTGCATCAGTAATATATGATCAACGAAAGAATAAGCTTTAGGGTGAACATCACATCGACCCAATGAATTCGGCACCCACCGAGTTGCTGGGAAGAGTGGCATGCGCCGTAGGCATATAGCCCGTTACCGCCCAGAAGAAATATTATCAGGCGCTGGTAGGTGATCCATTGGTAACGGCGGATGAAGACCGGAAGAGGTTTCCAACATACGCTTTCTGCTTGCGTAGCGGTGACGACGCTATGTAAATGGTGTTTGCATTGACTGGTATCGGCGAAGAAAATGTCAGCTCACTGCAGTTCGCCGTTGGAAACATTGTAAAATACCGCTGGCTATTAACGTTCCATCAGCGGTCCACAACTGGCCCGTATATGAAGCGGGGCTTTCATCAACATCGTCAGAACTGAAGAAACGAACGCGCTTTTACAAAACCGGCAACTGACGTTTGAATTTTGACGCCGAGTGTAACAGAAGCGTCATCATTGGTTGGCGGAATGGTAGCAGGCATGTGCAGGAGCCCTGTATTTTTTCACTGGGAGCAAAATTGGCAATAATACCCTATGGCGAAATATCAGAATAAGTTGCGGTTCCTGATGGACTGGTAATAGTCAGATCAAAAGGCGCGACGCCAGTAGTTGTATTTGATAAAAGCAAGGTTGAAGGGTTGTCCGTTGCAAATATCAACCTCCACCCTGCGTGGTGCCATGGTTACCTGGCGTGCTGCAACCGGCAGCGTTGATATGGCAGGGTGCTATTCTACTCCCGCCAATACGGAACCTCCATTGCTTTTTCCTTTTTGTCATCCTGCAGGAGCATCGTTGCGTAATGTTGAGACGTGGAAACTGCCATCCACCACGTTCACACAGAAAGAGTTATTGCCAAAATATTAAAATCATTGGTAGGAATGCTACCGGTTTGTAGAGGCAGCATAATTTATTTGCCCACCCGCGTTAACTGGTATAAGGAGCTGCTTCCACGGGAATGGGCTTGGATGTGAAAGCATTTGCATGGCGGTTGTTCAACTTCATTGACGTAACCGAAAGCTTTGTATTGTCGAGATGCAAGATGTAATTCTATTTCATCAGACCTAAAAGGAAAGCGGGCCGGAAAATCAGCATGTACGAAGACGGTAAAGCTTTGACCAACTGCTGCGTCGTGGTTGCAGGTGGATTGATAAGAAATTTAACGGGCAGCACTCCGCAATCACGGATATTACATTCAATGTTTGAAGAGCATAAGTGCTGGTACATTCATTCAGCATCTTTAATACCAGTAAGATTAAAAGAATATGCATTCGGTGAGAACATAACGTCTACGCAGTAATCTGCCGTACAGAATTGTTGGGAAAGGAAGTGGCGGCTCCATAGGCATAAACACCATTACCTCCCTGCAGAAATATTATCCGGGCGGTTAGTGAACCGATGGTGATTGCCGATGCAAAACCTCCGGGTGTTCCGACATACCTGTTGCCGGTAGCAGTATGATACGAGGCAATATATCGTAGTATTGGCGGTGATCAGGACCGGGTGGCGAACACGTCACGTTCCTGCCAGCTGTCGCTGGTAACATTAACAAATGTGCCACTGGCTAACAGAGTTCCATCGGTTGCCCAAAGTTGACCGGTATAAGAACCAGGCGCCAACACGGCTTCGTCATTGCTAAAAGCGAACTCCCTTTACAAATCCTGAAACAGAGCTCTGAATTTTACGCCCAGCGTGACGGCAGCATCCTCGTTGGTTGGCGAATCACTGCCGGAGCATCAGGCCATAATTTTTCTATGGGCGGCGTAAAGCTGGTGATCACGGCACCGGGAGAAACATCGTTGTAGGTAGCTGTTCCCGCCGGACTATTTATAGTTAGATCAAACGGAGCAATACCGGTAACGGTGCTGGATAAAATAAGATTAAAAGATTGTCCGTTGCAGGGATTAGATCCTGGCTGAACGGCGATAGTTGCTGTAGGAGTTATGCATTGTGTCCATGCATTTGCCGACAGCAAAAGCAACAAGGAAAAGAAAATCGAAATTTTCTTTACAGGTATCCGCGGGCAGTCGCTTTTGACGTTACCTAGGCGGAAGAGTACGAAAGTGAACATAAATTTAGTTTTAGGGTTCGCGAATTATTATAAAGGCCTTCATAGATATTTTGCCTTTATCAACAGATTAATTAGCTGGCTCCAAAACAGGATTGCAAATCGTATAAAAGAAATTTGTAATGAACTTATCAAACGGGACAGAAACGGGATGAAAGACTCATGCCGTTTCTGAATTTTATAAATCATCTTTTTTCATTATTGTATCGTCATTTTTTTGACAGCAGTTAATTCACCTGTCTGCAGTCTATAGATAATATAAGCCTCCCGTTAACGTCCCTGAATTAAAAGTTACCGCATGTGACGCACTGATTCTTTTGACTCATTTACGAGACACTCTCACCAGTCTCCCGTTCATGTCAAACAATGAAAGGTTTACTTTGGCTCTCTGCGGGGGCGTGAACCTGATTACAGTTTCAGTTCTGAACGGGTTGGGATAATTCTGGTCAAGTACAAATTCCGTGTTGCCATCGAGCACTGCAGAAACGATGGGCGAGTATTCCATAGCGCCGGTCGATATCAATTTGTTTTTAAACGATAGTAATATCTGCGGGCGATAAGGTTTTCATCAACATAAGAATATTTCTGAATACTGTTGCTGGTGCCTGCGCCATTTACAAAACTCAGTGTTGTCCAGCCACCGGAACCATCAATGCTGCGCTGTACCTCGAAGCCAAGATTGTTGATCTCTGAAGAGGTAGACCAGCGAAGGGTTACACTGCTTGTACCTGGCGTAGCAGAAAAATTGATAAGGATGACACAGGTAAAGTGCTGCAATCAACAGAAGTCACATTTAATGTTTGCAAATTCGGTGTACCGATGCTGGCAGTACATTCCAAAGCGTCTTCACTGCCCGTAAGATTAAACGTATAGTTGTGGGCGCAAATAACGTCGGCCCAGTAATTATCTAAATTTGAGATTGAAGGATAAGTTGGAGTTGCTCCGTAAGCAAATACTCCGCCGCCCACCTGGGCAGTCAAAGGCCCATTAGTAACGGGGGCTGCTAATCCTCCTATCTTACGGACATATTTAATAGCATCAGTATGGTATGAGGCAACATAAGTTGTAGCAGCGGTAATAAGTATGGGCTCTGAAAATAAAAGCTCATTCCAGCTATCTGCAGTAACATTGGTAAAAGTTCCACTTGCTAATAAAAGTCCGTTTGTCGTCCATAGCTGACCCGTAAAAGTCCCTGGTGTAGCGGGAACAGCATCCGGACTGAAAAAGCGAACTCCCTTTACGAAACCGCAGTTACTGAACTTTTAAACTGCACGCCCAGTGTTATGGAAGCATCTTCGAACGTGGGGAGTTGCGGGCGTGGCAGGCCAAATCCTTATAGAAGGTGGAGTAAAATTAGTAATGATTCCTCCCACAGGTATGTTGTTATAAGTCGTCCCGTTTATAGTCAGATCAAAAGGAGCGGTTCCTGTGGGAGCCGGTGAAGCCGCTAATACTAAATTAAAGGTTTGGCATCACAGCCAGACGTTGCGCTTATTGATGCGGTGGGCGGATGTACAGCCTGCACCGCTAATATTAATTACACCATTTGTTGTTGTGTTAAGAACGGAAGCTCGCTGCGAATGCAACTTCTGTTGGAGGCCTGTTGAAAGCGAGATTTGTCGATCCACTTCCCGGTACACCTATTACAGTAAAAGTAAGTTGAAAGAATAGGGTATTGGTCGTGAGATAAGGTGTGGCTAAATCAACTCCTACGAAATTTATCGAGACCGGTGGTATTATTGAATGCCGGTCCGACAAATGAAGTTAGTTCACCTGATATATTAGTTACCGCTCGTCACTTGTAAAATGGCAGGATCATAAGTCAAATTTGCCTGAATTGCATCTATCGGGTTGCCTGCCGAAAACTGAGCATTAACCTGCACGGTGATTGATTGACCTATCGTTGTATTTGTTACAGCGAGGTGCCACGTCAAGATTTACATATGTCTGCGCACTAATCCTGGTAACAGACAAAAGAGTAAGTATCATTAGAGCCAACAAACTTTTCTTTAACAGGATTGATCGGCCGTTAAAAAATTGCCGTGATTCAGTAAAGTTCGTTTTCATGTCATTCTTATTTTTAGAATTACTTTTGAATTGTTTACGGATTTTCCCTGTTTGTTAAATAGTTATCAGCCAATAACGAGAGAGGTCGAAAATATTTACGGTGCCATCGTGATTAAAGTCAGCGCGGGCATCGAACCCGGATCGCCGCTACTCTTACCAAAAGTGCTTGCCAGGAGAGAAAGATCACAAACGTCGACTGTTATATTATTGACTGCTCCGTCACCCTCCAGCAGTGTTCGCGAAATTGACGCTATTGCCTCCTGGAGTTATTGCTTGTAAATTTTCACCCTTTTTAAGGTGTGTGAATTCTTCACTGCGATAGTGTAAAGACCTTCGGGGACATTGTTGATCGTATAATACTCCGCTTTGATTTGTAGTGACATTATATGAGAATACATGGAGTGGTCATGTCGGGAGCGACATAAAAATCAACGGTAACCGGGATCTGCCAGCTGGCATGCGGAGCTGCCGGCACGTCCCTGCAATGCTACTGTGCCTGTTAAGCTAGGCAGGTACTACAAGCGTATTGACAAAAACAACGTCAACAAAATAGTTTGCTTTGTTAAATGTGTTTGTCAGGAATGCTGAGGATCCACTATTAATATAAACACCATTTCCAAAACTGGGCAACTGATCTTTGATTCCTGTAGCGGCCATTCCGATGTTGGTCCGGCGGGATAATCGTTTGTAAAGAAATTTGCCGTGCTTGAAAATGGTCGCTGTCGGACTGATAATAAGAGGCAACATAGAAGTTGTTCCGGCTGTTACCGCCACCGGAGTTGACAACGTTGCTTCCTGCCAGCACCATTAGAAGTTTCATTGGTAAAAGTAACCTGTGCCAAAGATACCTCCGGCTGAACGTCCATAAATTACCGATATGCGTACCCTCATTGTCCGGCCCTTTATAAAAACGAATTTTTGTGATAGATCCGATCGACTATTCGCTCTGAATTTTACACCAGCTCCATCGGCGAATCCTCAAAATTCTCTGCCGGGAACCAGCGGTCGGCTCGAAGATTGTGCAGGGACATTCAGGAGATATTATGTTTAATAGTAATTCCGCTGCCGGCGACCTCGATATTGCCGCTGTCATCAAACCCGTGCGGGTTTTGTATTGACAATGTACTTTGCGTGGAAGGTGTCCAGGTCAAAACTCCAGTCAACAGTTCCATCCAGGTCGCTACATTGTTGTAACGGGCCTCAGTTGGCGCCTCTGTCTACTGAAATTTTCCACACCGGCTACGATGGCTGCATCGAGTAGCAGAACCAGAAATAGTAATGGGAGATCTTGCAGGAAAGAAGCTCCATTTGATGGTGCCGTGATTGTTGAAGCGGGCGCTATATTATCCTGTTGATTGCGTTGCTGCCACAAGGTTGTCTGGAGAGTGGCTGGTTGCACACCCATATCTGCGAAAGATTCACAGTTGCTCATGCTGCATGTTTTTATTAATCTCAGTAGTGCCACCTTTATGTTTGCCGTCGAGTCCCTATGACTATTGTATAGTGCCGGGCTCAAAAACCAATGCTCCATTCGAATGCCTGAACAACTGAAAGCATGAAGGCGTCTTTCCATTTACAGTAGTGCTCGACATGTTGATCCCAGCTGGGGATACTGGCTTTATATTCGCTCTGTTCAAACTTCCATTCGTAACCCAATGTTTGGGATCCAAGTAAAGTAACTTGTCCTGAGTCATGGAAGGAACAGTAGGTGTTGCGCCAAAACCGCAATTTCTTGAAATGGGAGGGTACTTCTATTGAATGATTAGGCGATCATTCCGTTACTATCCATTCGAAATTTCATTTTCTGGTCATCAGACTGTATCACACCTGGTTTTCCTATAGTAATCAGTCCATTCTTGAATGATAAAAGGCATCGTATTGAGATCCGGTTATATGCGTTCACCAAGAGTACTATCAATCAACTCACTTTATAACAAACATGGTGGTAGTTTTTACCGCTGCTATTATCCTCCCCATCTGATCTTTCCAAGACACCTCATTAATGGCAGGTGACCCAGTTAGTGACAGCTGCAGCCTCAGTTTTACATTGTTTTTGTTTTTGAATCGTATTCATCAAAGCCAAAATACATTAAATTTTATAGCTGGTAACTGGGCACCATGACAGGCATGGTTTGTTACAATGCATAGGTTTACATCAATCATTTTCAAGCTAATAATTTACTGAATATTCTGAAATCTGCATATCAATCAGCAACTTTTGCCATCTGTATTAACAAAAAGGATGGTAGGGGAAAAATGGTTTGGTTATGAATTTATCACTGCATATCTGGCGGAAAACTGGTATTAACACCATAAATGAGAGTTCCCACCATATCCGCCATATGCCTGCCAGTGACGGTATTGAAAACACAGACTGAGTTGTTTGACGTCGTTCCTCACAACAATAATAAGATTATTGCTGCCGCCTGATCTCTTTAATTTTGTAATATAAGTCTGGAAAACTACAGAGCGGCAGGCATTCTGGTGGAAGCGATTCACCCAGCTAAAACATAATCAACAACCATCACTGGTCGCTTATTCCGCTGGCTTAAATAGGCATCATGATGAACAAGATTAGCTTATCACGTAAAGCACCACACCTTTATAATAGCTAATACGATAAATTTTTAATGTAAAATTTGCAATTCTGTTTGTAATGATCGATCTTTAAACCGTACTGTTTCGTACTGGTTATTAAATCCATGTTTCGTACTGAAGCTGTCATACGGTTGTTGAAACCTTGAAATCAGGTACAACTGATTCAGAAATAGGCCTGTAATGATTTCTGTTACACTAGTTTTTGTGCTGAGGCAGCAAGAAAGGAGGCAAAGAGGCAACATAATTTATATATATTTAGCAGCATGTTTTTTATAATGCTTTTCAAGCTATGTTAATAATGGAAATAAAAATCTTCTGCGTGAAATCTCCAGATGAGTTAATATGATCTCATGAGGACATGATCAAGGCCAATTTTATATCTTGGGAAGAGATGAAGATGAAACTTCAACTGGTTTTTGTTTGAGATATGGGACAAGATACTTCAACAAACTCTGAAAATCCAAATCGACGAACAACTTTTTAGCGAATAACAAAACACTTTTATAAGACTTTATCTTGCTATCGTTATTGCTTACTTGATTAGGAAAAGATTTACATAATATAAATAATGATATCGTTATGTGGAATAAATGCTAGCTTTACCATAGCTCGGTGTTTGCTGTCGCTTGATAATCATCCTTCATGGTCATCGAAAATATTTTATCAGCGTAATACTCGCCGCCTGCGCAAATGGCCTGACCGTTATTCGCAGCGATGATGCTGCCAATGCCGGAGTGTACATTGCACCAATATTGAAGCCTGATTTGTCATAACTAAACGGTGTAAGATATTTGCACCAACATAACTGTACCTGGGTAAGCCAAAATCGGTTGCGCTTGTTCAACCGTAGTCCGGTCGTTTCGATTAACGCGCGCCTGAACTGGTACACTGGCGAATCATTCTAACGCAAAACGATTAAATGAGTTGTTAACCGTATTGTAATAAAGCAGCGAGTCTGAACTGAAGGGGATTGGTTATACAAGGTCAACAATGCATCCGGAGGATTAGCGCGCTGATTGAATTCGACTTTATATCTTTCGAACAAAAACAGCAGGAGGAATAGATTTTTAATCAAACCAAATTTTCGCAAGTTAAACTGGAATGAAACTCCACACGATATTCTGGTTGTTTTTGACCAGCTGATTGCACTGATGAAGGACCCAGGCTCTAGGCACGTCTTCTTATTAGCTCGTATGAAGCTTATAGAACATGAGATAAGAAGCTGGATGTGCTGCCGCATTGTACAGATTTGCCACAGTGCCGTTTTTTGGATTATAACTGAAATCAAATTGGTAATTTTGCATAGGAACTGAGCCATCCATTACTTAATATGGATGACCTATTTAAAGATAGTAAAAAGAGAATTGAATTTCAGAACTAAAATTCCTGCAAAAAGGCTTTTCTCATTCTATCATTTAAACAAAATTGACTAATGAGGACTGTAAAGACTTTCTACGCCGGCCCCTTTACAATCTTTCCAGCATAATCGTGATCCCAGTTCTTGCATGATAGGAATAGTGCAAAAGAAGCATGATTGAATGGCATCCAATACAGTAAAGAGGCTTGTTTCTAATGTAAATTGTCTTTTCCAGGTCGCCGGTCTGCAAAGATTCCACCGTAATAAACACAGCTGCCTCGTCTGCAAAAGCTGTAATAGCTTTTTTCCGCGAATATGTATGTTTCAAATTATCATCCCGTTGTCTCCATTCTTTTTCGCCATCTTCAGTTAGCAAACCACCGTCAGCACATTCTGTAGACGGCAATGCTGATTACAATGCTGTTTGTGTATTTCATTGGGCTGAATGAAATGCTCTCTCCACTGAGTGTAAACGTTTTTTCACAGCAGTTTGTAATCTTGGAATTATTAGCGGCACTTGCTTAAAAATAATTTATCTATAGCGGAATTTTTGTGCTGGTGGCGATCCAACTCCTCAGCAAATCTTTAACTTGATATTCTTGTAAGAGACTGCACACTGTACTGCACAGGATCTACCATCCCCCTTTGCAACGCCACGCCCTGTTAATGGGCAAAGTAACATTTCAAATCTTCCGCCGAGAAACCTTATTACCTCCGTTCTGCCTATTTGCCGCTGCGGTCATGGTGACTATATCCCCATTTTTCGCAATGCATTCCTTGTAAACCGGAAGAAATTTCTTTCTGGCATAGACAGTATCGGGCAAGCCATTGATTGATGAAATTTTAGCTTATAAATCGGCATCCTCGGTAGAATCACGTTCGAATACTAATAACGTCATTGACCAGTGTTTGAAAAATGGAGTTGGTACTGCGTAAGCCGCTGGTAAAAAGCACTCTCTGAGAATGGTTTATTGTCTCTTTTAATAGGATCGTGGGCTTTTTTCATGAGCTCAACATTCTTTTGTCCACGCATCATTAGTGGTCAGCTCTGGATCAACGGCACCATAGATATTAGTGGCAACACCTGGGCCTACGCCGAAACCATCCATTCATCATTTAGAAAAATCCCGCATTTCTCTTACCACCGTTCGAAGCTACCATGGTATTGAATTACGCCCAGTCGCAGGGGTGAACGGCAGCAGAACAGCGTTACCTTCTTTATTCTGATTTGACGCTTGAGTGAGCTGGTCAACTCTTCTGCCGCCCCTTGGTAACAAACCCGGCTTTGACCCGGAGTCTGCTTGGAGTCAAGCTTTTGAAGAATTCGGCAATCTCGCCATTATTCTCTTCTGCAAATAAATTTCATTGGCGCAAGCATGCTCTCACTGGCATCTTTTTATAAAATCTGCATCCCTCGATGGATTCTGGCACTTGGTCTTGCAAACGCCTTTCGTTCCAACACCTCATCAACACTAATTGGGCACCGGGCTGAATGAAAACCCATTGCGGCTTGATATTGTGATTTTTATCGCTGATCATCGTCATACATTTGCGCAATCAGGCCGCCAAGCATTGGTGCAGAATGGCATTCATGGCTACTTTGTGTAGCTCGCCAAAGTAAGCAAACGTCACATGGCGGTTCCCGAAATTTTGCTTTGTAATTCTTTCTCAGATCTTCAACTTGAAATGATACCGCGCGTTTCCTCTCTTTCATTTCTTCATGCGATCAGCTCTGCAGTTCGCCTTCATGCAAAACCCGGTTTTTGGCTTTTTTTCTGGTTTTAATGTGTTAGCAAGATCCTTCTCGCGACCAGCGTGTCTCCTTCTTCCATCCTTGTTTCCTTATGCTATTAGATCGGCTTTCATCGTGTTGAATGCGTCTCAGTTTCGGGTCCCGCAGTGCGTTTAATGAACTAGCCTCAAGCGATCGCTGATCGCGACCTGTTTTCTCGCCAACATTATTGCCGGCGGGATCAACTGATTAAACGAAAGTTTTTCCAAATTTTGAAGAAGCAAAAGCCCCGCGACCGTCCCCGGCAACACCACGAGACAGATGTCCCGTCCTGGCTCTTATCTGATTCTTGGCTCACCTGATGAATCAAGATGCATGATTCACGGCTACCTGCGCCCAGGTCGGCATTTCCCGGTAACTTACTTCTGCCAGCTCCTTCCTGTCAGCTGAGCGTGCGATCATAGAAAACCAGCCTCCGCTCAAAACTTCGCCGGTTGTCTGCGAAGTGAACTTCCGGATAAACGAACTGCAAGGGCCAGTTGGTGTCGCATTGCAAGCGTCCACGGCGTTGCCACCGGTTGTTTTGCGATATCAATGCCCACTTTGCTGGCGCGGATGTGCCAAATGATCGACTGCGCCGTTTTCAGCTAGTCAGCCTTTTCTGGATGTGCTAGGCATGGCCTGGGTCAAGTGGGCGGTACAGAGCTTTTGTTATGGGCTTGCAGGCGGTCGATATAAAAACAGGAAGAAGTGGAAGACCGGCGGAAATTCTCTTCTATATTTCTGGGCGGAAAGATTTGCAGAAAAGGTACTTAAAAAAGCTTTTTCTCTTAAATTAGACGAATGGCTGTTCAGATTTGCAGACAAACACACTTTATATTTCGCCGATAAATGGTGCTTGAAGGAAAAATGACCGGACAATTTTGTTGCTGATTTGTTTCCTCGCCCGTCGTCTCTTTGTTCATTGGTTTTGAGCCCATCTCTGGATGCGGATTATTCTGCAGTCTCCACAGAACTGGACATCTCGTCCGATATTGACTCTGCCCCCGCGTGGAAAGCTGAACGCACGCTGCTTGGCCCTGTTTTATATCTGGCCAGCCCACCCCTGACGATGAAAACACGGCTGACTCGCTGCGTATTTCTGGAAGGATGCATGGGTCTATACCGTACCGGGTATTTGTTTGGTTGCCCGGGTGATGGCGGCGTCAAAACCGGATCGGCGATGCAGTAGCAGGGAATCGGACTCTGTCGATGAGATACACAGGAGTTGCCGGCTGCGTATTGGGCGATGGTGGAGGCGAACAATTTCTTGCGGCGGGCATTTGGACGCGGCATTCGGGGCAACCTCCCGAAGAGTACTTTTTTCAAGACGGGACAAAGAAAATTATTATGGACGTGGCGTGGGTGACACGTGAAATTTCAGCCGGATGTTACTCACGTACCGGTTTCCCACTACAGGAGAAGGAGGGCACGGTCATCATACTGGCTCCGCACATGTTAGCCGAATGAAGCATTTATTACTAGCGTACAAAGGCTGATCCACTGTTGTTTCCTTGGACGAAGCTGGAAACATGTTCAACTCCTATAGGTGCAAAACGCATTCTGTGGAACATTGCCCCAACCTGGGGGCACTGTTTACACCACTGCAGACCAGTTGAGGCAGATGCGGTGGCTAGTGCACCGCTGCTGTGGATAAAGTTATGGTGAGATAGCTTGGGCAGCCGCAGTAGCCAGCGACAAGAGCCAGGGTTTTTGAGCGTCCCTGCCATCCGTGGGAGAACTGGGTGATAGTTTTAAAACTACCCCGGTGGCTCTACATGCCGTCAAATGATCTGGATGGATGATGTAACCCTGGGACAGTGATGTAAGAGTGGCAGGCGAGTGAAAAGATTAGAAAAAGACTCACTACTGATCTTATTTCTTCTCACGATCTTTTACAATCCCGAAGCACTGCTGAAGGCCTGGTGAATTCTGTACAGTTATCAGCGACACTCTTCTGACGTCACTGGGAAAGTGCAGAGACTTAATGAAGTGAACGCGACATTGATTACAAACGGTGGATAGGCTACGATAGAATGCAACTCGCCGGAGCAACTGAGCTGTGCAAACGGATTCGCGATTCGCACCCGACGGCAGCAGTTAACAGCAGGTTTGGTAACGTGAGTGCTGTTTGCAAAAATGGATAAACGATAGATGATTTCGATACGTCCTACATTTTCAAAGCCACTCTTGATAAAAGCAAAGAATGTTAATTTTTCAAAGAGCTTTTGATGTCAGCTCCTGGCTGGCTTCAGTGACCTAAACCTTATTGGCTCAAAGTTGGAAAAAATGGAGGAGGGTTATTTTCGCTGTCTCTCGATATTCAGGAAGATCGGGCTGTCGGATGTAGATGCCGCTTACCAGGCATGAATAAGCACGGCAAACGGTGAATTAAGAATATTAACTATGCAAACTCGGTAAAGGGCGTAACTTTAATGACCGGGTGAAGGGGGAGGTTTGAGAACCCGGTTCAGAAGTGATCCCTGGCTTGCTACTTTTAATGATTTTGACAGCAAGTGTACATTAAAGGCGACAAAAAAGTAAATCACTTGATATTTCATTTGTTGCACAACAAGGGAGTCGTGATTCCATCCCCGGCCTCTGTGTCCCACACTTCTTCGTCGGATTTGAGACGCCGCTAACGAGATTGACTGGGCGGGCTTTGTACGCTGCAAAAAACAATAATGCACGGAAACATGGTCGGATGCTGAGTTAGATATCAGTGCCATACCGGATAAGTCGTGATCGCCTGATTACACAAACGCCGGGCTTAGTGGTGTGAAACTCAATACGGTACGCATCACACACCTGCCATGAACCTGGTTTCAAGGAAGCATATCCTGAGAGTGGAAGAAGGTGACACCAAAATTTACGAACAAGCCGATCGGTTACATCATTGGCGCCGGGGATAAAGTGCCCGAGGCACCGGAGCAAATGGAGCTACCATGGTGGCAACGCTAGTTGACTTGCAGAAAGAGCTGTGCGGGCGGAATAATGTTAAGCAGTTCGACGCCGATCGCTCGGCGCGGTGGCAGAGCTACAATCACGAACGAAATGGCTCAATAAGCACTGTGGCAAGCTGACGATGTATGTGTATGATGGCGGTGGCGATGAGTAATACTGTTCAGCCAGAACACCGCCACTTTGTAAGCAGCATAAAACAACTAAAGTCAAGGGCCTTACGATTTTGATATTTCGCAATAGAGGTAATACAGACTGAGAATTCACCTGTTACTTTGTTAAAACTCCGATCATCCCGTTTTAAACTTTTCCTTTAACAAAAATTACGCAGGATGTACTTTGAATAGGACGGAGTGCAGGAGCTGAAGTACCTATCATGCCGGGACCATGAGACAGGCAACGGAATTCGAAACCGCGGCTTCCATTGAGTGATCCTATGGTGCCGACCTCGAGGACGGTAGCTTCTTGATCACATTGGCAGAAAGCATGGAAAGGTTATTTTAAATCGACTATTCCGTCTTGTCTTTTTCAGGCAGTTACCCGCCGGCGGTCGGGGCTGCCAGTCAGCCCGGGATGGCAAAACCTGACCGCATTGAATATAGAATAAGACAAAAGCAACCTCTTAGCGATGCCCCTGCACAGATGCCCTCTCCGCCTGTTGGCGGCAGACTTTGACGAGAGGCCCTATAAAATTTGAAAAATAAGGATATACGTGGCTTGACAACAGAAACCAGTTGATCAGGAGAGGCGAGATGGCTTTTATATCTTGCCATTACCTCAGCTGGTTTTGGGGAATTTTAATGAAGAGGGTGAGAAATTGGAACTCCCATATTGGGTCCTATCCTGATCAGCTGCTATTGTCTTATTGTGGATGGCGTATATAGGGTAATAGTAAGTTAGGCAGCTGCAGGAAGAAACAGATAAAAATAACCGTGTTTTCAAGTCCTGAATGGATGGGTACGGTCCTTTATCATTTACCTCTTGTATTGCTGATCATCCTAGTTCTCCCTGTTTACGGAAAAGATTCTTCGCGAATCAACTCTGACTGGGATAGTGCTTGCTGTTGCCATTGCTTGCCACCATTGTCATGTTTGTACAAAAGCTGCACGGTCCCGCGAACCCTGATGCTGGAGTTATTTTCTTTTCGAACCAGCGCACGCCCTCGGGGATTGGTGCGGCGCTAGGCACTTATGGCAAATTCGGCGCGCTGGCTACTTTTCTCTGTCGGCACTGCGCCAGGCGCTTTCTAGCACGAGATGGAAACGCGGGCCTTGTGCAGCGATCATTTTGGCTCCCGCCGGCGACGGTTGGGGATCTGTATATTCTTCGTCCTCCACTGACTTCATAAGCTCAAAGCGAGACATACGGCGATATGAACGACCTGGAAAACCGGCCTGGATAACAAAACGAGGTAGCCTCGACTTCTCGCTTTTCTTGGCTGAACCGGGGATTCATCAACCGGGTATCAGCGTGACTCGGCAACTTCATCCAACTACTGCTTTCATCCTTTTATTTGGGTGGAATATTTTTATTGTACCAATATTCTCGGCGGTGTGGCCTCCGACTGATCAGCTGTAACAGCGACAGGCGGCGCCAAAGCGGCAGCCTACACCGAACAACTGCAAAATTTGATCATCGTCTTCACCAGTATGTTTCGCCGCTCGTGGTGTATGTGATAGTGAATGCGTTGCCGCTGGCTGTCAGCTTCACTCTGACGCATTGACGATAAGTGGAAAGGATGGGCAAGCTGAACGGTTATTACAATCGGGGTCTGAAATCGTTGGAAGTTTAACTGGAGTGACCAGTACAACCTGCTAAGCGGCATCATTGGCGGCTTTCTTTGGTCATTATCTGGTTCTATGGCGCCGACTCAGCTCGGTGGCTGGTCGAGCACCTCTCTCTGCCCGGTCGCTGACTCGAAAGCCGTGTTGGCTTATTGCAATGAAAATGGGCCCCTGGTCAAAGCACCAGCATGCAGTTCTTGATACTGTTAATTGGCGCATTAGCAAGTTAGACTTTATGAGCCTAATAACAAGGCTCCCATTTTTTCTTAACGATGTGCAGATTAAAAACTGGAGGAAGTCTGGTTCAGCTAGGATTCCTTTCATTTGGCGCTGCAATGCAGGAGGATGCCATTGCACTCGCAAAAACAAAATGGTGGTTATTGACTGGTACGCATCGCGCCAGCTGATACACAGAGATGAATCTCTGGCAGGTACAGAAGCTACAGGAACCCAAAACACTGCTAATCGTGGTCTCCGACAGCCTGCATGTAAAAGCGGTAAAGCAATGAGTTAAAGACTAAAGAAGCGAGTGGTGATGGTCAGAATGATCACCGAACTATATCTTCCTTCGTTCGGTGGTCGATTATTTGCCTGTGGGGTTATTAGGTGGGCTTGTCGATCGCCATGAATCTTCTCCGGTATCGGGGCAGTTACTGCTGCGGCTACTGATCCACTGCCTCCTTGGCACCATGGTAGACTTTCATAAGCGGTTTTCAAAACCATTCAAGCCGGCTGAAGTGAAGACGAATACCGCGTTTTTCAAAATGGCAATACCGCTGGGCTTGGGGCATTTTCGTCTGTCGTCGCCATGTTCACTTTTTACAACATCTGGCAGCAATAGTCCTGATTGAAGCGGTGAATGCATGGGTCCCTTGTTTTGGCTGGAGGTGATCATGGAGGAGCATGCTTCTCGTGGCTGCTTTTTGTAGTTGAATGATCAGAAGCGGTCATGATAGGTTTTGCGGCGGCGTTGTTGGACAGAGCCCGTTGGTGCTCAACTGCTTTCTATAGCTGACGGGGTTATCTGGAGTGAATCTTTAAAAATGGGCTTAGCTTTCAAACTCAATCCCATTTGGTGCATTTGGGAGTAGCTTGCTGTTTAGTTTTTCATTACAAATTTCCATTGAATAAAAAGAAACCCTTGTTTAGTGGAAGCAGGTTGTTAATGGTCTAAAGCACAAAGGATCTTTAATTTTTTTGCCAGTTCTTTAAAAGTTTTCGTTATCGTTCTGACTCTAACATATGGTCGCCAGGTCATCCTTGGGCCAGCGGAATCGCCAATTCCTTAGGATTTTTGAGCAGCGGCTTTTGCTTCATTTTTGTCCTGAGCTTGAGCGCGAAAGAATCGCCCAATACTGATGTTGCACCCAACAAGGCCGTCAGGCTCTGCTTCTCACTTTTGGCTTGTATTAAACCAGCGCAAGCGCCGGGGCAAGATCCTTCCCATTATTCAGCGGAAGGCATTGCCGCGTCGGAAATACGGGAGGTTTATCACCTCTCATCGCTTTATCAATATCTCGCCATTATTTTACTGTCAATCTCAGTCGTGCAACCGGGCAACACGATTACGCGTGATTTATCCCACTACGATCGGCAATTCGCAGGTGGTCGGTTTTACATTGGCAAATTGACCGTAGAATGATTCGACGGCTGCTCTTGTGGTATTACGATGCCGGGCGGGTGACTCTACACGGCACTCCACTATTTTGCTTATAAAGCCTGGGGAGTTCCTGATACATCATCAGTCTGTCCGCTGAGCACAATATTGAGTCCAGGCCTTTTATCAGGGATTGTAACGAGACCATATTTTCCCGGCAGGCAGCTTCGACGCCACCGATAGAGCATTACCCTATCACTCAAATGTGACCGTTGTTGGCTCGTTGGCCCCGGCACGCCAAAACCCTGTCCAGGTGGGGGACAAACTGCCTCCCGGGCCATTTCTCACCTTTACACCGGAGGTCCCTGGAATAGGGAGAGCCTCAATAGCGGCGAGTCCGAAATCCTGTTGTTTTACGTTTTGGGTAGGGCCGTGGAGCGGGAGTTTCGCGTGAGAATTGCGTACTCAGCGGGGAGCTTACAAAAACAAGCAGGCAGCAACCGTCACTGCAAAAGAAGTTTCTTCATATCAAACAAATTTTCTGCGGGAGGCCAAAGGTGGTGGAAGAAGACCATATACGATGCTCGATGTTTGATGTACGAAGGCATTTCGTAATGCGGTAACTCTGCGCTGGTCACGAGGGTCGTACAGCGTACATCCCGCAGATCGGGAATAATTTTGCACACTTCGCCCCCTGGTATCAAAAACTAACCGTAACCGTCAGCTTCTTCCTTTTTTCACTTCTTCGCTTCACTCAGCCTACCTTACGCCAGCCGGACAGTTCTTATCGTACGCCTGATCGTATTAATGATTCTTTTCACTTTTGCAGATATTGTTAGAACTCCTACTTACCCGACGCTGTGCGTTGAATTCGGATCAGCATGCCACCACTTTGCTTTTGATTTGAAAGATCCGGGTATTTTCAAGTTGTTGGCGAGACACATATCTGGTACTTCCAATCCATCCCGCCAGCCGCTCCGGCTCACTGAGTGCCTATAGTCGTATTGACTGCGAACGATTCGTATTCCGCCTCACTGGCGTCCAGCAGCTCTCGCACTAGATACTTGACGAATCCTCATCTCAGCTGGATTTTATTCTCCTGGTCTTCCAGTTGGTATGGTTAAGCTGGAGTTGCTATGGTTCTCAACTCCTAAGGGAACGGGTATTTGAACGATTTTAAATCAACTGTGAAGTGATGTAAGAGCGAAACATCCTCTGGCATCGCTGTATGTGCCTGACCGTATCCTCCAGGTTGGTGATATTTTGGTAAACAGAGCAGTGCATTGTTGTTAGTATGCCTCCGTTACCTTCCCGGAAAACGTTGGTTCGATCGAGGAAAACCCGGTTGGCCTGTGGTGTTTGCTGCCAGCCGCCCGGATTACTTTCGGCCTTTGTAGAAGCACCCGGTGCCACACCGGGAGCTAATCTCTTTGCTCTCTCAGGGCTTTTCACTTTTGACTCTTCCTGCAGGTGGCAGCAGGATTCGCTGCGTTTGCATCTCTTATTTTTGCAGCATCCCTCGCGATTTTCTGGATGCGGACTGATTTTTCTTCGTTCCGCTTAGCAACATCAATCTGGCCTATCGGCAATTGCTGCTTCCTTTTCAACGGCGGATTCTGCCTTTGGCGTCCCTTTGCAGGAACGACTTTTATTCCCTGAACTACCTTTTCATCACTGTCGTTTGCTTTTTGTCCCTGTCGTACCAGCCCTGGCACTGGTGTTACTGGTGATGCTACGACGGACGAGACTGACCGAATCAGCGTGGAATCTTTAACTGCAGTACTCACCGGGCTCTGTTCTCGGCTTCGTAGCTGTAGTTCGGCTGTAGATTTGTCGTCAATGAGCAAGGAGAACAGACCAGTCAATCCGGGCGCCGACGACTAACAAGATCACCGCTGGCTGCAAGTCTTCCGCTACAAGGTAAACCATGATTTGCTCGCGGCAGTATAACAGGGGTAGTTTCCGTTTTGCCTGAATTCTGTTGTCCAGGCGTTTTCAATCTGCAACCAGGTCTTCATCTATATCTGAGCGTCAGATAGTGACTCATACCCTTCCAAAGCATCCGCGTAGGGAAGGGACCATCCAATGCCAAGCTTTTTCAAGAACATGCCTTCTTTAGCGGTGATCACCGCTAAGCCCTCATAGATATCGCTTCAATATCGGCTGCCGTAATGAGTCTTTATGTTTTGTTCCTTTTGACATTTGGGTCAAATAAAATTTGATTCCCTCAAATTTTGGAAGCCTCTGATCCTGAATTTTTCATATCCTTTCCATAGCAGGATTTTTCAAATTCCTCCGCCAAGTCTGAATGAAACTTCCGTTACCTGGTTCCAGTACCCTTCCGGTTATTTCACGACTTCATTGCATTTTTTTCTTCCAGTGGTAGAAGCAATCTGGCGAATGGCCTCGCCGTTGTTCGCCGGCTCAATGTGTCTCTTTGCGCTATTGCTCCAGTCGTTTAAAGTTTTCTTCTTTCCGGTCGCTATACGCCGTTAAGATGCACGTTTTCCTTCGCTTCAGTACAAGATCTGATTTGAACTCACCTGTTTTCACGGTGTTCCCTAGGTGTTCTGAGTTGCACCAGGCAGTTGATTCTGTTTTGCGCCGTCTGGTGCAACCATCCCCGAAATTCTCGGTACTTCATGTTTTTTCAATTTTGGACAACGCAATTCTTCAAACATCAGCATTAGCGCTGTTCCTTAGCGAGCCCTGGGCTCGTTCTTAAAGTATTTCTTGCGCACACTCACATACGAGTTCCATATAACGTGCCGACGTAATACAATCTTCTCCCAGCACCGTGTCGTGTCTTTCGACTGTCTGCCAGAAGAGCAACCAGCTCTAATGGCTGAAGTTAAAGATCCGATGATATGTTTTTAAAAATGACAACTAAGTGCAAAATTACTTAAAGATGTTGAAGAAGAAAGGCTTTGCGACGCCGCAGGCGCATATTGATTTCAAGCAAAAAACAATAAACCCAAAATCTTCAAACTTTTTTATGTAATCCCGCAAAACACTGCATCTGATCCAAGCATCAACTATGAGAAGAATGCTTTTATTCATTCACCGATGCTGTGCAAGACACAGGCGATTTTTCCGGAAAGGCTTACAAAATGAGTGAACAATAATAGGTAACAAGACAATCGACATCTTAGTTGGGCATTAAAAACTCCATTAAACTCCGCCTGGTGTCCCCGAAGCTTCGGGATGCAGGCCAAAACCTGAAAATCATGAAACGTTTATTTGTCAAACGAAATGTCCTGTTGTCTCTTTCATCGGTATTAATTGCCGGCTCGATCATTTTTAGTGGCGAACGACACGAAAGGAAAACAAACAATTGCCCGTTGCTGTAACAATCCCGGCAGCGAACACGACGTCCGTGTAATGAAGACAATTTTAGGAATTGATACGAGCCAGGAGGGAAAGTGGATCAGCACATTTAAAACGCCGGAAAAAGTTGAAGCATCGGTTAAAAAAGGATTGGATTGGATCAATAAAGCACAGTGCAAATGATGGCGGATGGGGTGCAGGCACACACGCAAGACAGGATATTGTGGATCCAGTAGTAGTACCGAGCGATCCGGCCACCACTTCACTGGCTGCGCATGTCGCTGCTTCTGAACTGATAACACATTGGAAAAGGGAGCCCATTCAAACAACCTGGAGAGAGAGGGACCGAATTTTTGTTGGAAGCTGATTAGAATTATGCTCCTGACCAGGTTTATATTACCACGCTGACCAATACACAACCACAAATCAAGCTGTGGAAAATATTGATGTAATACTGAACTGCCCAGTATTTTACTACAGATACTGCGCTATGGTACTATCACGCGATTCGAATTGAAGAAAAAGAATCGACAAGGCATTGATAAATGTGTCGCCCGCATTCAGCGAGCCAGGATGCGATGGAAGCTTGGAATGGGGATGGGACGCCCGTATTGCAATCAGCCCTGGCCAACAATGCCCTCGAAGTGCCGGCGACGTAGGAAGGCAAATTGATTCAGCCGTACTGATAGATGGTATAGAATATCAAATGGCAACTTCGACATGAATGACAAATTCTGTAGTAGACCGGAAAGCAGCGGCGTCATGTTGTGCTGGATTGTCGGAGCACCACGAGCGGGCCAGCGCCAAGGAGTCAAAAAAGCAAAGGAGAGTAGTAGTGTAAAGGCAAAGAAAGAAGGAAAAATTGACGACGACGAAGTAACAGAAGAAAATTTAGGGAAGCCGGTGTATCCACAATAGATGCAAAAGAATTAGTCACTGCCTATTCTATTAATAAGGCCTCAAAAGACCAGGCGGTAAGAGAAGATGTGATGATTGGCTTTTGGCAACAACGGGGAGAGGAGTTTATGAGTTTCCTGATGACAGGTGAAAGCATGCTGATGCAGAGCGCGGCGATGATTGAAGAAATGGTATGATATGATGTCTGCCAGGCTGGTCAATATTCAAAATGAGGACGGCAGCTGAATGGCCATCATTGCATAACCAGCCCTCAGAATTTTGTACTGCTACCTGCCTGCTCACATTTCATTCACTAACGACATGGTACTTTTCGAGATGCAGCAGCATCAAAAAGTAAAATAATTAATCAGTTGACAGTCGGTTAACTTGATACAAGGCTGGTTTCTACCGGCCCTCTTTTATTTGCGATGAAATTATAGAATTTTTAGGATTAATGCAGGAGGATAGTCTTGATAACTACTAATGTTAAGGTAGCATAAAAGTATCTGGTTTATGAGAGAAAGCACATTCGATTAAATATCCCTACTCCTTGTCACCGAAAATTGGGATGAAATGATACCTGCCGAGCAGAGGGAAGTTTTGCAATTCAGAGTGATGGGAGGAAATCATAGTGGCGGTTATCCTTTAAACGCCGGGTGAAACTTCCTCCAATCGTCTTCTTAAACCTCACGATCTAAATGAGTATAGATTTCTGGTGGTGGTACTGCTTTCGTGTCCTAGCATTTCCTGCACAGCCTGCAAGTCGGCTCCACCTTCCACAAGGTGAGGGCAAAGGAGTGACGAAATGTATGAGGTGAAACTGTTTTCTTAATTCCGGCCTTCCTCACCGAGGTCTTTTATAATTGTAAAGATCATCACCGTACGTGAGAGCTTGGTTCCGCGGCTATTCTAAAAAAGGATGTCATCATTGCCGGCCTTAGGCTGCCATATGAACTCTTATTTCAGTTTTATATATGTTGATATATTGAATGGCGCTGCTGTCCATGGGAACCAGCCTTTCCTTATCTCCTTTACCAATTACCCGGATGAAGCCAACATCCAAATACAATTGTGATATTCTTCAGGTTCACCGTTTCGGTTACCCGCAGGCCACAACTATACATAGCTTCCAGGATAGCTCTTATTTTCCTACCTTCAGGTTTACTCAGATCGATCTGTGAAATGATGGCGTCGATTTCGCCGAAGCTGGAGTACATACGGGCAGTGAACGCTTCGCTTGGGCTTCGAGAAGGTAGTGGATCAGCGTCTGAAATGTTCTCAAGCAGGCAGTATTTGTAAAATGCTTACTCCTGAAATGATCCGGCTCATGAGAAGCGAAGGGTCATACCCAATTCAGCCACCCACTTTAATAAATTCCTGTAATTCTTTTAACCTTACTTCGTCGGGTTTTTCGGGAAACCTGCAGCAGGTATTGCGTCAATTTAGTCAATGTCCCGGAGGTAAGCTTCCACCGAGTTATCAGCTAATGATTTCGAGTTGCAAGTAAGATTTGAATCCCTTTTATAAACTTCCCACACTAAGAATTTGAGGTTTATTCTTTCGCAAACAAAATCGGAAAAGCTCCGGCTATTTCAGCTCAATATTTTTTCAAATGTTTTCATCTCTTACTCCAGCAATACTTTTGCCCAAACTCTGGCTGCTGCCATATTTACCGAATCGACGGGTTTCATGTATGGCGTCATAGTCAATATCCACTTTGCTCCAAATGTCATCATCGCGGTTTTTCCGGTGCTTACATCTTCTACAAATATATTTCGCGGTCTGAGTAGGCGATCAATCCATCCGCAACATCAAATTTTGGGTCAAATGCGATTTAGTGCACTGGCTTTCCTCGCCAATCGTTTCTTTTATTAAACGGAATTTTCGTAATAAAACCCGCGACCATTGCTGCAATCGTTGAAGGACAGGCATGCATAGCTGGTGTCCTTTATAAAACAATTTATATTGTCCTTATTTAGTTTCACTTGATGTTCCTACCATGTCAGCGAATCCCATTTTGCGATTGATACCTATGCAATATAGCTCCGACGTGATTGTATCAGCATCGCACTTGCTGGCGCTGATATAAACATAAGGTTTGTACGGATGATCTCTTGATGAATTTAATGGAATCCTTAAGGCAGCAGTGGTGTCACGAAAAAGACTTGAGAGACAGACGATTTGCAGGCTCCGAATGTCCACGGTCAAACATGATAACAGCTGCAACAGGGATAATCAACATTTTCATATTTATCGGTTTTAAACAAAAATAGCCAATGGTATTAACTATTTAATTTTTGAAAGCATTAAAGGGTATGAGAGGAAGATTGAAACTAAGCCTTCCAGGTTTCTATAGCCAAGATGTGGTTTAACGGTGATTGAAATGAAATAGGACGCCAATCGTAACCATTGGCTCAACGCGAGTTGGTGACGGCTTTTGTAGCAGCAACCAAACCCTAAAAAGCCGAGGTAGCGGTTTTTGCGGTGTTTCGCTGTAGTCGTGGACTTCAAGGTTGTTGACCCAAACACACCTAACGCCACATAAAGAACCTGAAGGAAACTCATACCGCCATGATATTCCAGATCATGGCTTGTAATCATCTTCGTCTTCCTTATTCCTCGAAGTTTTATTTCTCCGGTGCTTTCAATCCGGGCCCGCTGATGTTACTTCATCATGGTATTTTCCACGATTCTGCGCTTGAAAGCCCGGGTCCAATACCAACGAAAAAGCCTACCATTGGCATGGCATAATGATAATATTTAACAATAACTCGATATAATTAATGTGCGTTTCTTCAATGTAACTGTTAGAATGAAATCTGTAGTTACGCCCTTTTGTGTAAGATTAAGAGACGAAACAAAGTCTTTCAGCTAATGGGACTTCGGCTACGAAGACACCGGCAGTTAGTCCTGCTTACGCATCATTGGTTTGGTTTCGTCTTCCTTGTATTGGCTTTTTCAATGAAATGTCTGCATTCGGCATTTATCCAAGACGAAAGCCGAGAAGAGTTACTGGCAATAAAACCAATGTACTTAAATGACAAATCTTTTCAAGGTATTTATCAGGTTAATAATCTGGTACTCAACCATACATCAAACTTTCTTTTGCAATCACGGTCAAAAACAAGGCATCCTGCTCATATGTTATTTACAGCATCAAGTTTGGGTTTAATACCAAACAATGATCGTCAGAGCCGAATTACCTTCGATGCATGAGTGATCAAAGAAAAGTGCATCTCCTTCCTTTAAGAAAAAGTGCAGGTGACGAAACGAAAGTTCAGAAGGTTTCTAAGCAGCGTTCAAAAACAACCCCCGGCAGGAATAAAGGTCTTAACTGCCAAATTAGAAGCAGAGTGTATGGAAAGAAGTGGATTGTCTTAGTTGTGCCAACTGCTGCAAAAAGATGTCACCGACTTTCAACAGTGCAGACGTGAAAAGAATATCAGCTCATTTCCGGACAGACCGCCGGGGAATTTAGGGTCCAAATGGTTGATCAAAGAAAGAGGTACTAAAGGGGATTGGTTGAATAAAAGCCAGCCCTGCCAATTCAGCAATACGTAACTGAACGAAGCATAT
>ERZ1370068.8705-contig-7539_pt1 | contig 63625 bp, 91 predicted proteins | sample MGYA00561227_ERZ1370068 | MGnify/ENA primary metagenome ERZ1370068 (study PRJEB38410, sample SAMEA6850437) | metagenome | study: Metagenomic assessment of the ecological functions of the soil: analysis of the soil microbiota associated with the...
GTACTTCGTTCAGTTACGTATTGCTCGATCTATGCCGGACAACCAGAAATCAGCGACTCGCCTTCCGCCGCGAGCTGACGCAGGTCGTCGACCGGCGGCAGATCCGCCACGCCCGCATGGTTTCGATCTCCCGGCAGATCATGTGCGAGGCGATGCGCGCCCGACTTCAACGAGGTGGACGCGGTCTCGACCGCGCGTGCGCGACCGCGCCGAGAAGGCGGACACGATCGTCGCGCGCTTCGCGCGCCGGCTCCTTCCTCGAGGCGACCGTTCGATCCCGCGATCAAGTGGCTGAGACGTCCGGCATCATCTCCGACCGCGAAGTGGGAAACCTGCCGGGCGGCGAGGTGCTGACCGCGCCGGCCCGCGTGGACGGCGTCCATGTCGCGGACGGCGTCGTCGGCGAGTACCTCTGCGCCCGCTACGGCAACCTGAAGGAGCACGCCGCTGTCCGTCACGATCGAGAACAGCCGGATCACGGAGATCGCGCTGCGACGAACCAGGACCTCGTCAACGATTTCCGCGCCTACACGTCGACGGACGAGAAATTCCAACCGCGTCGGGGAGTTCGCGATCGGAACCGAACATCGCTCTCCACGACGTCATCGGCAACATCCTCCAGGACGAAAGACTCCCACGCTTCACATCGCCTTCGGCCACCCCTACTCCGAGCAACACCGGCGCGAAATGGAGGAGCACCACGCACATCGACATCGTCGGTCGCCGCTTCGACATCTGGTTCGACGACGACCAGGTGATGGCCGAGGGCAAGTTCCTCGATTTGAGTCGAAGGTGCTGGTTCATCGGTTCACCGGCGGGAGCCGGATCAGTCTGGAGCGCGATGAATACTTGAACCGATCGATGATTCGCGATTCGAGCTGCGAAGCGCCTACAACGCCGCCTACACCGACGAGAAGTACCATGCGCGTACCACCGCGCCTCGGGGAGGAGGCCGAGCTGGCTGATCCGCGTTCCGGCTGGCCGAGTCGCCGGTCTTTCTCCCGCCGGAACTTGCGGGACGCGATGGTCAGGCGTCGCTTGAGATCTGGCGGCAGCTCTCCGACACCGGAAGCGCTGAAGCGCTCCGCGGCGGCGTGTGCCGGCGCGCTTCGACGTTCCGGGAGCGGCGCGCACCCGGTCTTCGCCGTCACGGACTTCGCGGTCGTCCGCGCGACCGGCGGGCGCCTGGCTCGAAGCTGATCGAGCTCCAGGCATTCCCTTCGCTCTACGCCTTCCAGCTCTACCAGTCGCTCGCCCTGCGCGACCTCTGCCCGAGACCGCGAGGCTCGACTTCCTGCTCTCCGGACCTCGACCCGGAGGGCTACCGCCCGCGAGGTCGGCGACGCGATCCTGGCCGGCCTGCCGCCGGAGAACGTCGTCCTGCCTGGACCTGGACCCGCCGTACACAGAAGACCTCCGTGGACTTCGCCTTCACCGAGAAGCTCTGGAACGTGCGCGCGCGTCTGCGTGACCAGGCTCGAAAGCGCGGGCGCGAGCTCTGGTACGACCGCGACGGCAAGGCGACGCGCATCCTGCGCATCTACAACCGCTTGATCTTCGACGAGATCGCCTACAAAGGGATCGCGCTGCCGATCGATTTCCGCGAGGAGCTCGACGTCTCCTGGGCGGGACATTCCAACTGGTATTACCGGTGGAGCAAGCACGCCCTGCCGGTCGCTCAGGCACCCGACTGTCCCGGAGTCCCGCTTCCTGTCGGACTTCGAGCAGCCCCCGCGGATCTCGAGAACTGGGTGTTGAAGCCCCTCTTCTCCTTCGCCGGCGCGGGCGTCAAGGTGGACGTGACGCGGGCGGACCTCGACGCGATACCTCCCGAGGAGCGCTCCGCACACGCTCCTGATGCGCAAGAGTGGACTACGCGCCGGTCATCGAAACGACCGACGGCAACGCGTCGCAGCGTCGAAGTCCGCGTCATGTTCATCTGGAAAGACGGCCGACCCCTTCCCCGTCACGACCCTCGCCCGCCTCTCCCAGGGAAAGATGATGGGCGTCGCCTTCAACAAGGACCGCACCTGGGTGTCGTCGGGCTGCCTCTGGCCGAGGAGGAAAGAGTCTAAGGTCTAGGTCTAAAGTCTAAGTCGAGGTTCTAAACCGCATTCACCCCGGTCAGCCTGTGCGCAGCAGCGCCCCTCCTGTCATTCTGAGGAGCGAAGCGACAGAAGAATCTCTGTGACGACCAAGGATGCAAACAGGTTCTCGCTACGCTCCGGCAGCCTCGGCAGCAAACCTGAGATCCTTCGCTACGTGACTCCTACGAGCTGACGGGCTCGGAGGATGTACATAGGCGGACGAGTTGCGGCAGTGGTGGATCTGCTCCTTCCACCATTGCCAGTCGTGGCCGTAGGGGGCGTTCCAGATGTGGCCGCGGTGCGGGATCCCCTTTCCGTGGAGGATGCGGATCATGTCCTGCGAGCCCTGGAGGATGTTGTCGGTCTCGCCGGTGACGATCGCGATGTCCATCGCGCGAGGCGGTCCACCCATTCGCGGTCCATGTTCGGGACGTAGGCGGTCGGGCAGTGGAAGTAGGCAGAGGTCGCCCCAGTAGCCGTCGAGGAAGGAGTGGATGTCGTACTTGCCGGAGAAGCCGACGACCTTGTTCACCGCGTCCGGATGCCGGAACCCGAAGTTGACCGCGTGGTAAGCGCCGAAGGAAGTCCCGAGCATGTCCCGACCTTCGCGGAGCCGCCCTTCTCGAGAGCCAGGGAACGACCTCCGCGTGCACGTAGCTGTCGTACTGGTCGTGCCGCGCCATCCGCTCGCTCGGCGGGCGGTCCTTCGCGTAGAAGCTCTCGGCGTCCACGCTGTCCACGCACGCGACCTGAAGCCGGCCCGAGTCCACGAGATCCGAGACCGTGCCGATCAGTCCGAAGTCTTCGTACTGGTAGAAGCGCCCCTGCGACGTCGGGAACCAGATCATCGTCGGGCCGGCGTGCCCGAACCAGCAGCAGCCCCATCTTCCGCCCGAGGGCGGGCGAATCCCACTCACGTACTCGCGGTTCATGCGTCTCTCCCTCATGGCTAGGGATCTTATCCGCGTCGAGCAGGTTCTGTGCGGATGAAGCGGCCGGTCTCAGCTCTGCGCAGCGTCTGCTCGATCTCGGATCGGGTGTTCATGACGAACGGGCCGTAGCGCGCGATCGGCTCGTTCAACGGCCGCGCGGCGGCGAGCAGGAAGCGGCCTCCCGCCGCTGCCGGCCCGGGCTTCCACGAGGCCGCCGTCTTCGAAGAGAACCAGGGCCGGGCGCGCGGACGGCCCTTCTTCTCGGGTCCGAAGCAGCACCTCGCCGTGATCGACGTAGGCGAACGCGGTATGACCTGCCGGGACCTCGTCACGGAACGACCCGCCCTCCGGCAGCGAGACGTCCACGAACTTGGGAGAGACGGTTAGCCCCTCGACCGGACCGGTCAGCCGCCCGCCCATCGCGTCGCCGGCGATGACGCGGGATCTTCGCGCCTTCGTCGGTCTCCGTCTCCGGGAGAAGGTCCGAGCGCAGGTCGCGGTACTTCGGGCGCGTCATCTTGTCCTTGGCCGGCAGGTTCAGCCAGATCTGCAACCCGCCGATCCCCTCCGGGCGCACCTGCGGCATCTCCTCGTGGAGGATCCCGCTGCCGGAAGTCATCCACTGGATGTCGCCCGGGCCGATCGTCCCCGCGTGGCCGAGCGAATCGCCGTGGCGGACCTCGCCCTTGCGGATGATCGTGATCGTCTCAGATCCCACGGTGCGGGTGGTACGGGAATCCCGCCTCGTAATCATGGGGATTCGCCGGATTCGAAATGGTCGAGCAGCAGGAACGGGTCCACGTGATCGAGCTCGGGCGTCCCGATGCTGCGCACGAGGCTCACGCCCGCGCCTTCGACGACCGGGCGGGGCCTGACGACCCGCGTCACCCCGCGAGAAACTTCCTGGTCATGTCATTTCCTCCGACGCGATATATGCCGCCGGCGCAGCGACGGTTCAAACCGTCCAGCGCCGTGCCCGCGTGGGATAATTCGACCCCTTCGGGGCGTAGCGCAGCGGTAGCGTACCTGCTTTGGGAGCAGGTGGTCGCCGGTTCGATCCCGGCCGCCCCGACCAACACGTCGCGAGAGCTTCGGAAGGGATCTGCGCCTGCGGCACCGGGGCGCGGCTCGCCCGGTTGCGGGCCTCGACCGCGCCCCTGATCCCTTCCTGCGCCTCGCTCCCGCGGCGCGCGCCTCCTCCCTCGGTTACTTCGGGAGACTTCGCGCGCCGCGAGCGTAAGTTCTGACGCCTCGGAGAACTCCTGGTGCCGTTATTGATCCGGGAGGCCCATTGACAGTGGTTGATGGGGATTCTTATTATTCGTATCGAATGTCGATAGGAGGACGCCGTTGAGTCCGGAACGGACGACGCTTTTGCAGGGGACTCTGGACTTGCTGATCTTGAGATCGCCTGGTCGCGGGGAGAGGCATGGGTTGGGGATCTCGCGGAGGATCGAGCAGATTACGAAGGGCACTTTTGTCGTCAAGCCGAGGTCGCTCTTTCCCGCGCTCCACCGGATGGAGGACGAGGGTTGGATCTCTTCGTTCTGGGGAGAATCGAGAACACACGGCGCGCGAAGTACTACCGCTTGACCAAAGCCGGACGCAAGCAACTCGAAGCGGAAACGAAGCGGTGGGGCCGGATTTCCTGGGCGATCGCTCAGGCCCTGGAAACCTAGCCGCCAGGAGAGAGGAGTTCCGCATGCCGCTCCTCGTGAAAGCCCGAAGCTTCCTGCGAAACCTCTTTCCTTCCCGTTCGGTGGAGGGAGAACTGGACGAGGAGATTCAATCCCATCTCGAGATGCTGACGGAGGAAAACATCCGAGCGGGCAGGACGCCCGAGGAAGCGCGACGGGAAGCTCGGATCGCGCTCGGCGGAATCGAGCAGGTGAAAGAACAGGTTCGCGAGGAGCGGCTCGGCGGCTGGCTCCCGTCCGTGCTCGCTGACGGCCGCTACGCCCTCCGGCAGCTTCGCAAGAACCCCGGCTTCACGGTCGTCGCCGTCCTCACGCTGGCCCTGGGCATCGGCGCGACCACGGCCATCTTCAGCGTCGTCGATGGCGTGCTGTTGCGGCCGCTGCCGTACCGCGAGCCGAACCGGATCGTGGCCGTTTTCGAGGTCACGTCGAAGGGCACGCCGTCGCGCCTGGCGGACCCGAACTTCGACGATTTTCGCGACCAGAGCCGCAGCTTCCAGGCGATCGCCAAGTACATCAACACCGTCGCGTCCGTTTCGGGAGCTTCGCAGCTCACGCGCACGACCGTCGCGCGGGTCTCGGCCGGCTTCTCAGGGTTTTCGAAGTTGCGCCGATCCTCGGGCGGGACTTCAACGCCGGCGACGCGGCAAAAGGCGCGGGCCCCACCGTTCTCGTCAGCCAGGGATACTGGAAGCAGTATCTCGGAGCGCCGCGGGATCTCTCGCGGGCGAGCCTGAAGGTCGACAACACCGTCTTTTCCGTCATCGGCGTGCTCCCGGGCGGATTTCGTTTCCCGGCGGACGTCGATCTCTGGCTGCCGGCCGACCTGGAGGGCGAAAGCCCGAGCCGGACGTCGCATAACTACAGCGCGGTCGGGCGCCTCCGCGACGGCGTCACCGTCGAGCAGGCGCAGGAGAGACATCAGCGCGATCGCCCGGCGCATTCACGACACGGCGAGCGAGCGAAACGATTACCTCCTCAAGGATGGAACGGTCGTCCCGCTCCGGGAACGCGATCACCGGCAAGGCGCGCCCGCGCTGCTCGTCCTGCTCGGCGGCGGTGGGGTTTCTGCTGCTGGTGGCGTGCGCGAACGTGGCGAACCTGCTGCTGGCGCAAGCTGTCGGTGAGAGAGCGCGAGCTCGCCACGCGCAGCGCGCTCGGCGCCGCGCGCGGGCGGCTGATCCGTCAATTCCTGACCGAAGCCTTCCTGCTTTCGCTCCTGGGCGGCGGACTCGGCGTCCTCGGCGCGTACGCGGGCGTGGCGGGACTGGTGGCGCTCGCCCCGGCCAATCTGCCGCGCCTGGACAGCGTCGCGATCAGCATTCCCGTGCTCGTCTTCGCGTTCCTCCTTTCGACGGCGGTCGCCGCCGGCCTCGGGCGTTCACCGCCGCGCGCGCGACGTCCGGAGACATGCGCGAGAGCCTCGCGGAGGGCGGGCGCGGACAAGCGGGCTCGCAGGGCAGCCAGCGCCTGGGCCGGGTCATCGTGGCGGCGCAGATCGCGATCACGCTGGTCCTCGTCGTCGGCGCGGGATTGTTCGGGCGGAGCCTGATGAAAGTGCTCGACGTGAATCCCGGCTTCCGCGTGGACAACGTCGTGACGATGGACGTCTCGCTTCCGTGGGCGGACTGGAACGATCCCGGACGAAGGCCGGCCAGGCGATTTTCTACTCGAACCTGATCAGCCGGCTCCAACAGGTCCCGGGCGTGCGCAAGGTCGGCGCGACGAGCGGCCTGCCGCTGGACGGCGGCCATCCCGACGGAATGTTTCTCCTGGCAACCCAGAGTGAGCTCCGAAGGCCATCGACGGTCTGCTGGCGCTGTTCAAGCAAAAAGAGCGCACCGGCATTGCGGACTTCTGCGCCGTCACGGACGGGTACTTCCAGGTTCTCGGAATACCGCTCGTTCGCGGGCGAATCTTCGACGGACGCGACGGCGCGGATTCTCCGCACGTTGCCCTGATCACCGAATCGCTGGCGCGCGCCGGTGGCCGGACCAGGACCCGATCGGCCGCACGATCGAGTTTGGAAACATGGATGGCGACATGCGTTTGTTGACCATCGTCGGGATCGTGGGCGACACCCACGAGTACGGCCTCGACGTCCCGCCGCGGCCGACCGTGTACGTGAACCTGTTCCAGCGTCCGCGTTCGGCGATCAGCGTGACGATGCTCTCCGATGCCGAGACGGGGCTAGGTCGCTCCGGCGGCGCGAAGGATCCTGCGGGACTTGAACCCCGAGATTCCGGCGAGATTCCGGACGTTGTCGCAGGTGTATTCCGCTTCGTTGGGCTCGCGGAGATTCAACGTCATTCTCATCGGATTCTTCGCGATCACGGCGCTGCTGCTCGCCACGACGGGGTGTTCGGCGTGATGGCCTATTCGGTCAGCCGCCGCACGCAGGAAATCGGCGTCCGTGTCGCTCTCGGGGCGGCGACCGCCGATGTTCTCAGATTGATTCTCGGCCAGGGCTCGCGCGCGATCTTCCTCGGGGTGGCGCTCGGGATAGCCGGCGCGCTCGCCCTGACGCGCACCGTGGAATCGCTGCTCTTTGGCGTGACGGCCACCGATCCGCTGACCTTCGGCGGCGTGACCCTGCTCCTCGTGGCCTCGGCGTTGCTGGCTTGCTACATCCCGGCGCGGCGGGCGACGAAAGTCGACCCCATGGTTGCCCTGCGATACGAGTGAACGACGAATCCGGATAACCCGGACAAAATTCCGATACATTTCGCGGCTCATGGTCGAACGGCCGGCTGCCAGTCTTTCGCGGACCGCCTGGACCCTCGTCGCGCTCGTCGCCGGGATCGCGTCGGGCATCCTCCTGCACGGCTCGACGAGCGCCTGGGCCGGGAGGCTCGCCGCGGTCATCGGCCCGGTCGGCCAGCTCTGGGGCGCGGCGCTCCGGCTGATGGTCGTGCCGCTCGTCATCACCCTGACGCTCGTGGCGGTCTCGGGCACGCGAGACGACTGGTCGATCGGCGCACTCGGCGGAAAAACGCTGCTCCTGTTTCTCGTGATGCTCGTCGCGTCCGGGCTCTTCGCGATGGCCCTCACGCCGCCGCTCGTGTCGCTCTATCCGGTGGACGCCGGGACGGCGGCCGCCCTTCGCAGCGGCACGCCGCTTCCCGCCGCGGCTCTCCAGAAACCCGGCGCCAGGCCGGCGACGCTGGCGGAGTGGCTGGCCGGCCTCATCCCCGGCAACATCGTGGCCGCCGCCTCGGGCGGGAGAAATCCTTCCCATCCTGCTCTTCACCGTTTTCTTCGGTCTCGCCGTCTCCCACCTCCCGCGCCGGAGAAGGACGTCCTGGTTCCCATTTTCCGGGCGCTCGCGGACGCGGCGATGGTGCTCATCGGGTGGGTCCTGACGCTCGCGCCGCTCGGCGTGTTCGCGCTCTCCTTCGATCTCGCCTTTCGGGCCGGCGCCCCGGTGGCCGGGTTCCTGATCGCCTTCGTCGTGCTGGTCTCGGGAATCATGATTCTGTTCACGGGCCTGCTCTATCCCGTGACGGCGCTCTTCGGCCGGATCTCCCTCCGGCGGTTCGCGGAAGGCGTCGCGCCGGCGCAGCTGGTCGCGGTGAGCACGCGGTCCTCCTGGCGGCGCTCCCGCCCTGGTGGCGGGCGCGCGGGACAAACTGGGGCTGCCGGCGGCGGCGACCGGTTTCGTTCTCCCGCTTTCGGTGACCGCGTCTCAAGGTGAACCAGCCGATCTCGGGCCTGGTGAAACTGCTCTTCCTGGCGCACGTCTTCCAGGTGCGCGTGGGCCTGCCCCAGGTCATCACGTTTCTGGCGACCGTCTTCGTGATGAGCGTCAGCGCGCTCGGCATCCCGGGCGGCGGTTCGACGTTCCGGCTCCTGCCCGCCTACCTCGCCGCCGGCATTCCCATCGAGGGCATCGTGGTCCTCGAGGCCGTGGACACGATTCCCGACATTTTCAAGACGCTGATGAACGTCACGGGGGACATGAGCGCGGCCACGATCCTCTCGCGCTCGATCGAGCGGGAACCCGTGGCGTGATCCACTTCCTCATGCCGCGGGACGAGGACTACACGGTCCGGGACTACCTGGAGCTCTGGGGCCGCGGCGTCGCGGGAGGAATGTCGATCCTTCACTACGAAGACCTTCCGGCGCGAAGCAGCCTGCCGGGAGGCGCTCTATATCCTGACCGCTCTCGACCACCTCACGCCGGAAGGCCGCGGAGTGGCCGCCGACCTGTGCGATCAGCTGGCGCGGGCCGGACCGGACGCGCGCACGTTGAACTCCCCGCCGCCATGCTGCGCCGTTTCGAGCTGCTCGAGGAGCTTCACCGCCGCGGCTTGAACCGCCACCGCGCCGCCCGCGCGGACGGGGACCTCGGCGGCTTGCGGTTTCCCGTCTTTCTCCGCGAGAGAGCACTGGCACACCGGCGCCCTGACACCGCTGCTTCGGACGCCCGCGGAGTTGCAGGCCGCGCTCGCGCGCGCGATCGTGCGGGCCCACCGGTTGAGCGAGCTGCTCGTCGTCGAGTTCACCGACACGGCCGACGCGGAGGGCCTCTTCCGCAAGTACGCGGCTTTCATCGTCGGGTCGGAAATCATTCCCCGCGGCCTGGCCCGCGGCCGGCAGTGGATGCTCAAGATCGCCGGGACGGAATTCACCGCCTCGATGGTCCGCGAAGAACGGGAATACGTGTTCGAGAACCCCCACGAACGCGAGCTTCGCCGCATCTTCGAGATCGCGCGGGTCGAGTACGGACGGATCGATTACTCGGTCAAGGACGGCGTCCTCCAGACATGGGAGATCAACTCGAACCCGACGATCGGCCGCGGACAGCGGCCCCGTCCGGGTTCGATCCCGGAGGCGCTCGTGCCGCTCCGGCAGGCGACCAAGGAGCACTTCTACCGGAAGTTCCAGGCGGCCTTCGAAGGGATCGATACCGGCGGGCAGAGCCCCGGCCGATCGCGATCCGCTACAGACCGGAGAGCCTCCGGGGATTGCGGGCGATGACGCAGGTCGAGAGGAAAGGCGGCCGAGCGCCGGCTCTCAGAAAGGCGCTCCGGCCTCTTCGGCCCCTGCTCGACCGGATCGCCGGCGCCGTTTCGCCCATTCTCGTGAAGGCCGCTCGCCGCGTCGGTTAGAGGCACGTGCTCCAGGCGTGGGACGGGAACACGCTGCGAGCCGAAAACGCCCAATTTCCGCCCCGGGCCGGATTAGACTTCGTCGCGCGGATTGCGGGAGGGACGTCGGGCGCGTGCCCGTAACCTCCGCCGGGAATCTTCCGTAATCCAGACAAGGCCGAAGGGCCGGGAGGGAGATTTGTCTCGATGAGCAAGACCGACGCCCCGATCCCTCGCAACGAGGCGCTGGTCCCGCTGGAGGAGGCCCCGAGGGCTCGACCCGAGGAAGGCGACGCATCGCCGGTGGCCCTGGGTCGTCGGCATTGGCGTCGCGGCCCTTCTCGCCGTCCTGCTCTTTCTCCGGTCGAGCGACAAGCAAAAGAGCGCGGCGGCGGCGGCCAAATCCAAGTCAGCGAATCGAACCGTGCCCGTCTCCGCCGCCGTGGCGAAGACGGGAAACCTCGACATCTATCTGACCGGGCTCGGCACGGTGACCGCCCTGAACACGGTGACGGTCCGCAGCCGCGTGGACGGTCAATTGATCCGCGTGGCCTTCAAGGAAGGGCAGCTCGTCCATGCAGGGCGACCTGCTCGCGGAGATCGATCCGCGCCCCTTCCAGGTGCAGCTCATGCAGGCGGAGGGCCAGAGGGCGAAGGACGAAGCGACGCTGAAAAACGCCCGCGTGGATCTCGCGCGCTACACGGTCCTGGTCCAGGAGGACTCCATTTCGCGGCAGCAGCTCGACACCCAGGCCGCGACGGTCAACCAGCTGGAGGCTTCGGTCAAGAGCGATCAGGCCCAGATCGAGAGCGCGAAGCTGAACCTGACCTACAGCCGCATCACGGCCCCCATCACCGGCACGATCGGGCTGCGCCTCGTGGATACCGGGAACATGGTGCACGCGACCGATCCCAACGGGCTCCTCGTCATCACCCAGATCCAGCCGATCACGGTCGTCTTCACGATCACGGCGGACCAGCTGCCCCAGGTGCTGCCGCAGACGAAGGCCGGGCGGCAGCTCCCCGTGGACGCCTACGACCGCGACCTGAAGAACAAGCTCGCGACCGGGTCGGTCCTCGCCATCGACAACCAGATCGACCAGACGACCGGAACGGTCAAGATCAAGGCGATCTTTCCCAACGAGAACCTGGCGCTCTTCTCGAACCAGTTCGTCAACGCGCGCCTGCTCGTGAATACCCTGAGCGGGGTCGTCCTCGTCCCGACGGCCGCGATCCAGCGAAGCCCGCAGTCGACCTTCGCTTACGTGGTCAAGCCCGACGCGAGCGTCGAAATGAGGAACGTCGAGGTCCAGGTCACCCAGGGGATGACACCGTGGTCCGCCGCGGGATCGCGGCGGGAGAGACCGTCGTCACCGACGGCGTGGACAAGCTGCAGCCGGGCGTGAAGGTGACGCTCGGGGCCCCGGCGGCGAGTCCGGCAATGCCGCGGGCGGACGCGCGCCGCGGGACGCGTCGGGCGGCGGGTCGGGGAAAAGAAGAAGTGAGCCCAGTCCCGCCCCTTCATCCTGCGGCCGATCGCAACGTCGCTCCTGATGGTCGGCCTGCTCATCGCGGGCGCGATCGGATACAAGCAGCTCCCCGTCTCGGCCCTTCCGCAGGTGGACTATCCGACGATCCAGATCGTCACGTTCTACCGGGCGCCTGCCCGGACGTCATGGCCTCCGCCGTGACGGCCCCGCTCGAGCGGCAGTTCGGGCAGCTCCCGGGCCTGAAACAGATGACGTCGAACAGCTCGTCGGGCAGCTCGGTCGTCACGCTGCAGTTCGTGCTGGACCTGAACATCGACGTGGCCGAGCAGGAAGTCCAGGCGGCCATCAACGCTTCCGGGACCTACCTGCCGCGCGACCTTCCCAACCCGCCGATCTACAGCAAGATCAACCCCGCGGATTCGCCGATCATCACGCTCGCCCTGACCTCGAAAACGCTTCCCTCCCGAAGGTCGAGGACTTCGCCGACACGCGCTTCGCGCAGAAGATCTCGCAGCTGCCGGGCGTCGGGCTGGTCTCGATTTCCGGCGGGCAGAAGCCGGCCGTCCGGATCCAGGTCAACCCGACGGCGCTCTCCTCCTACGGCCTGACGATGGAGGACGTCCGGACAGTCCTGGTGCAGTCCAACGTCAACCAGGCCAAGGGGACCTTCGACGGCACCCAGCAGTCCTACTCGATCGGGGCCAACGACCAGCTCCTGTCCTCCGAGCAGTACCGGCCGCTCGTCGTCGCGTACAAGAACGGCTCGCCCATCCACCTCTCCGACATCGCCAACGTCATCGACGACACCGAGAACCTGAAGCAGGCGGCCTGGATGAACGACGTCCCGGCGGTGATCCTGAACATCCAGCGCCAGCCGGGCGCGAACATCATCGCGGTCGTGGACCGCGTCAAGCAGCTCCTCCCGCAGCTGCGGGCGTCGCTGCCCTCCGCCATCGACGTGGCGATCCTGACCGACCGCACGACGACGATCCGCGCCTCGGTCCACGACGTGGAGTTCGAGCTGATGCTGGTCATCGCGCTCGTCGTCATGGTGATCTTCCTCTTCCTGCGCACGGTCGCCGCGACCATCATCCCGAGCGTCGCCGTGCCGCTGTCGCTCGTCGGCACGTTCGGCGTCATGTACCTGCTCGGCTACAGCCTGAACAACCTGACGCTCATGGCCCTGACGATCTCGACCGGCTTCGTCGTGGACGACGCGATCGTGATGATCGAGAACATCACGCGGTACATCGAAGAGGGCATGAAGCCGCTCGAGGCCGCGCTCAAGGGCTCCGAGCAGATCGGCTTCACGATCATGTCGCTGACCGTCTCGCTCATCGCGGTGCTGATCCCGCTGCTCTTCATGGGGGACGTGGTCGGCCGCCTCTTCCGCGAAGTTCGCCGTGACGCTCTCGGTGACGATCCTGATCTCCGCCTTCGTCTCGCTGACGCTGACGCCGATGATGTGCGCCAAGCTCCTGCGCCACAAGCCGCCCGCCGAGCAGAGCCGCTTCTACCGCGCCTCCGAGCGGGCCTTCCAGAAAGTCATCGACTTCTACGGCCGCACGCTGACGGTGGTCCTGCGCCACCAGACGGCGACACTCGTGGTCGCCGTCGCCACGCTCTTGACGACGGTGTTCCTCTTTCTCGTCATCCCCAAGGGGTTCTTCCCGGTGCAGGACACCGGCGTGATCCTCGGGATCTCCGGAAGCGTCGCAAACCGTCTCCTTCAGCGCCATGAAGGAGCGCCAGCTGGCGCTCGCCGGCACGATCCTGAAGGACCCGGTGTGGAGAGCCTGTCGTCCTTCATCGGGATCGACGGCACCAACACGACGATCAACAGCGGCCGGATCCAGATCAACCTGAAGCCCCTCTCCGAGCGCAAGGCGAGCGCGACGGACATCATCCGCCGCCTGCAGCCGGAGCTCGCGAAAGTCGAGGGGATCACGCTCTACCTCCAGCCGGTGCAGGACCTGACCGTGGAAGACCGGGTCAGCCGGACGCAGTTCCAGTACAGCCTCGAGGATCCCGATCCGAAGGAGCTCGCGGTGTGGGTCCCCCGTTTCCTCGACCGGCTGCGCGCCCTGCCGGAGCTTCGCGACGTCGCGAGCGACCAGCAGAACGGCGGCCTCGAGGCCCACCTGACTCTCGACCGGACGACGGCCTCGCGCCTGGGCATCACGCCGCTCGATCTCGACAACTCCCTCTACGACGCCTTCGGCCAGCGGCAGGTCTCGACGATGTTCACGCAGCTGAACCAGTACCGCGTCGTCCTGGAAACGCAGCCGAGCTTTCAGGACCACCCGGACGACTTGAAGAGCGTCTACCTGCGGTCAACCGGGGCGGGTCGGTGCCCCTCGCCTCGTTCACGCAGGTCCAGACGTACAACGCTCCCTGGTCGTCAACCACCAGGGACAATTCCCGGTCGTCACCGTCTCCTTCAACCTCGCGCCCGGCGCGTCGCTCGGACAGGCCGTGAAGGCGATCGAAAAAGCGAAAACGGATCTCGGCATGCCCGACAGCGTCAGGGAGCTTCCAGGGACCGCCCAGGCGTTCCGGGCCTCCTGGCCAATGAAGTCTTCCTGATCCTGGCCGCGATCATCACCGTCTACATCCTTCTCGGCGTGCTGTACGAAAGCTACATTCACCCGATCACGATCCTGTCGACGCTCCCTCCGCCGCCGTGGGCGCGCTTCTCTCCCTGATGCTCTGCGGCACGGATTTCTCCGTCATCGCGCTCATCGGCATCATCCTGCTGATCGGGATCGTCGAGAAGAACGCGATCATGATGATCGACTTCGCGCTCGACGCCGAGCGCAAGGAGAAGAAGCAGCCGGAGGAGGCGATCTTCCAGGCCTGCCTCCTGCGCTTCCGCCCCATCCTGATGACGACGATGGCGGCGCTGCTCGCCGGCATCCCCTCGCGCTCGGCTCGGGCATCGGCGCCGAGCTGCGGCGGCCGCTCGGCATCGCGATCGTCGGAGGGCTCATCTTCTCGCAGCTCCTGACGCTCTACACGACGCCGGTGATCTACCTCGCGTTCGACCGCCTCGCCCACCGCGTCGCGAAAGGGCCGCAAGCCGGCGCCCGTCGCCAGAGCTCGAACCGGTATGAGCTCGAATTACGCATGAGCATTTCCGCCCCGTTCATTCAGCGGCCGGTCGCGACCACGCTGCTCGTCGTCGCGATCGCGCTCGCGGGGGCATCGGCTACAAGTTCCTGCCGGTGTCGCCCCTGCCGCAGGTCGAGTTCCCGACGATCAGCGTCCAGTCCGGCTTGCCGGGAGCGAGCCCCGAACACGATGGCCTCCGCCGTCGCGACGCCGCTCGAGCGTCAGTTCGGCCGCATCGCCGGCATCACGGAGATGACCTCGACGTCCGGGCTCGGCTCGACCAACATCACGATCCAGTTCGACCTGAACCGCAACATCGACGCGGCCGCGCGCGACGTCCAGGCGGCGATCAACGCCGCGCGGGGCCAGCTCCCGGCGAACCTTCCGAACAACCCGTCCTACCGGAAAGTCAACCCGGCGGATGCGCCCATCATGATCCTCGTCGCTGACCTCGACCCTCGTCGAGCGCGCCCGGATGTACGACATCGGCTCCTCCGTCCTTCAGCAGAAGCTCGCCCAGGTCGAGGGCGTCGGCCAGGTGTTCGTCGGCGGCGGGGCGCTGCCCGCCGTGCGCGTGGACGTCAATCCCACGGCGCTCTACAACAACGGCCTCGGGTTGGAAGACGTCCGCGCGGCGCTTGCCGCCGCCAACGCGAACCGCCCGAAGGGCGAAATCGCCGACACCCAGCGGTCCATGACGATTTCGCGACGACGGATCAGCTCCTCACGGCCGCGGAGTATCGGCCGCTGATCATCCATTACAGCAACGGGGCCGGGGTGCGTCTCTCCGACGTCGCGACCGTGACCGACTCGGTCGAGGATATCCGCACGGGAGGCCTCTCCAACGGGAAGCCGGCGGTCCTGATCATCGTGTTCCGCCAGCCGGGGGCCAACATCATCCAGACCGTGGACCGCGTCCGGGCCCTGCTGCCGCAGCTCCAGGCGTCCATTCCTCCGTCGATCGCGCTGTCGGTCGCGATCGACGCGACCCGCACGATCCGCGCCTCGGTCCGGGACGTCCAGATTACCCTCTGTATCTCGATCCTGCTCGTCATCCTCGTTGTCTTCGTCTTCCTCCGCAATCGTCCGCTCGACCTTCATCCCGAGCGTGGCCGTGCCGGTCTCGCTCATCGGCACCTTCGGCGTCATGCTATCTGCTGGACTACTCGATCGACAACCTCTCGCTCATGGCCCTGACGATCGCGACCGGGCTTCGTCGTGGACGACGCGATCGTCGTCATCGAGAACATCACAAGGCACATCGAGGATGGGATGCAGCCGCTCGAGGCCGCGTTGAGCGGGGCGCCAGGAGATCGGCTTCACGGTCATCTCGATCTCCGTGTTCGCTGATCTCGGTCTTCATACCCATCCTGCTCATGGGAGGAATCGTCGGGCGTCTCTTCCGGGAATTTGCCGTCACCCTTTCCGTCGCCATCATCGTCTCGCTCGTGATCTCCTGACCGCGACGCCGATGATGTGCGCCCGGCTCCTCCTCCCGAAGAGCAAGACCTCCCACGGCCGTCTCTACCAGGCGAGCGAGAACGCCTTCAACACGATCCTGCACGGGTACGAGCGGTCGCTCGGATGGGTCTTGAAACACCAGCCGTTCACCCTGATGGTCACCCTGGCGACCATGGCGGCCACGATCTTCCTGTACGCGAAGGTCCCGAAGGGCTTCTTCCCGCAACAAGACGCGGGGCGTTTGACGGGCAGCATCCAGGCCGATCAAGACACGTCTTTTCAGGCCATGCAGAAGAAGCTCGCAGCGTTCGTGGACACGGTCATGCGAGACCCCGACGTCGAGAGCGCGAACGGGTTTCTGGGAGGCGGCACCGTCAACGCCGGCCGGATGTTTATTTCGTTGAAGCCCCGTTCGGAGCGCAAGGCGAGCGCCGACCAGATCATCGCGCGGCTCCGGGGCAAGCTCGCGCACGTGGCGGGCGCCACACTGGTGCTGCAGCCGGTCCAGGACGTGCGCATCGGAGGAAGGCCCTCGGCCGCCCAGTACCAGTACACGCTCCAGGGCGACAACTCCGACGAGCTGCTGGAGTGGGCGCCCAAAGTCCTCCAGAGGCTGCGCAAGCTGCCCGAGCTGACCGACGTCAACAGCGACCAGCAGAACAAGGGACTGCAGGCGTCGCTGGTGATCGACCGCGCGACCGCCTCGCGCCTGGGCATCACGCCCCAGATGATCGACGACACCTCTACGACGCCTTCGGCCAGCGGCAGGTCTCGACGATGTACACCCAGCTGAACCAGTACCATGTCGTCATGGAAGTCGAATCGAAGTTCTGGCAAAACCCGGAAGGTCTCAAGTACGTTTACGTCCGCGGGAGGACCGGCGACCTCGTTCCGCTCGACGCCTTCGCGCACTACGAGCGTCTCGACGGCTCCCCTCGCGGTCAACCACCAGGGGCAGTTTCCTTCGGTGACGATCTCCTTCAACCTGCCCGCGGGCGTCGCGCTCGGGACCGCGGTCGACGCGGTCAAGGCTGCGGAGTCGGAGATCCGGCTGCCGGCGACGATCCGCGGCAGCTTCCAGGGCACCGCGCAGGCCTTCCAGGCCTCCCTCGCCAACGAGCCGATCCTGATCGCCGCGGCGCTGTTCACCGTCTACATCGTGCTCGGCATCCTGTACGAGAGCGTCATCCATCCCCTGACGATTCTTTCGACGATCCCGTCGGCGGGCGTGGGGGCGCTCCTGGCGTTGCTCCTGACCCACAACGACCTCTCGGTTATCGCGTTGATCGGGATCATCCTCCTGATCGGCATCGTGAAGAAGAACGCGATCCTCATGATCGACTTCGCGCTCGAAGCGGAACGTAACCAGGGCAAGAGCCCCGAGGACGCGATCTTCCAGGCCTGCCTCCTGCGCTTCCGTCCCATCACGATGACGACGATGGCGGCTCTGCTCGGCGGGCTTCCCCTCGCCATCGGGGTCGGGACGGGCGCGGAGCTGCGGCGGCCGCTCGGGATCTCGATCGTCGGCGGACTCCTCTTCAGCCAGATGCTCACGCTCTACACGACGCCCGTCGTCTATCTCTATCTCGACCGGTTCCAGCTGCGCTGGTCGGAGTTCCGCCGGACGCACTGGCCCCGCTCCCGTGCCGGCCGGGAGAAAGCATGAGGCGCGCGCGCGCTCTCCCGGTGCTGCTCGCGCTCGTGACCGCGGCCTGCGCGGTTGGGCCCGACTACAAGCGGCCGTCGGCGCCCGTGCCGGCGGCATTCAAGGAGCAGGCGCTGCCGGGAAACACCGCCGCCGCCGAGAGCAACTGGAAGCCGGCGGAGCCCCGGGACGACACGCACCGCGGCAAGTGGTGGGAGGTCTCGCGGACCCACAGTTGAACGCGCTCGAGGACCAGGTCAACATCTCCAACCAGAACATCGCGCAGGCCGAAGCGCAGTTCCACGGGGCGCGGGCGGCGGTGCGCGGCGCGCGGTCCGACTTTATCCGACCGTGACGGCCAACGCTTCCGCGACGCGGTCGCAGGAGCCCGCCGGGAGCAGGGGCGCCCTCGCCGGGCCGTCGAACGTCTATTCGCTCGCCGGCGCTCTCTCCTGGGAGCTGGACGTTTTCGGGCGCGTCCGCCGCAACGTCGAGGGAGCGTCGCCAACGCCCAGGCTTCGGCGGCAGATCTGGAAAGCGTGCGGCTCACGATGCAGGCCGAGCTCGCCCTCGACTACTTCGAGCTACGCGGGATCGACACGCAGAAGGCGCTGCTCGACACCGACGTCGCCTCGCCTCGACAAGGCGCTCGGGATGACGGTCAACCGGTTCAACCAGGGAGTCGTCTCGGGAGTGGACGTCGCGCAGGCGCAGACCCAGCTTGAAACGACGCGCCCAGGCGACCGACCTGCGCATCCGGCGGGCGCAGCTCGAGCACGCCATCGCCGCGTTCACCGGTCAGCCTCCGGCCGCGCTCACGATCGCGCCCTCGGCGGGCGTCGCCCCCGCCCGCGATCCCGGCCACGGTGCCGTCGGATCTGCTCGAGCGCCGTCCCGACATCGCGGCATCCGAGCGGCGCGTCGCCGCCGCCAATGCGCAGGTCGGTGTCGCGACGGCCGCCTTTTTCCCGCAGCTGTTCCTCGCCGCGACGGGCGGCTACGAGAGCTCGAGGCTCGCGGACTGGTTCTCGCTGCCGAGCCGGTTCTGGTCGATCGGCCCGTCCGTCATCGCGACAATCTTCGACGGCGGCAAGCGCCGCGCCACGACGGAGCAGGCGCGCGCGGCCCACGAAGCCGCGGTGGCCGTCTATCGCCTGGACGTGCTGACCTCGTTCCAGGAGGTCGAGGACAACCTGCCGCCCTGAGCATCCTCGCGGAAGAGGTCGGAGCAGTTTGCCGCGGCGGTTACCGCCGCCGAGCGATCGTTGACGATCGCCCGCAACCGCTACCTTGCCGGCACGACGACGTACCTCGAGGTCGTGACGGCGCAGACGATCGCCATCCTCAACGAGCTGGCGGCCGTGGACGTCCAGACCCGCCGGATGACCGCCGCCGTGAACCTGATCAAGGCGCTCGGCGGCGGTTGAGCACCGACGAGCTCCCCTACGGCGGAACACCCACGGCCGCGCAGGCCGCCCCGCCGCAGCAGCCGTAACCCGCCCGCCCTACTTCGGCGTGCGAGTCGGGGAGAAGGCGTAGGCCGGCCGAAGGCCGGCACCTACGGCGCGGAACTCAACCGCAGCATCGTCCATAATTGCGAGACTGCCCGTAGCTCAGAGCGGCACCGAGGGCTCGCACAGCGAGCTCGACAAGCGGCGGGTCCGCCGCCGCTAACTCAGGCCTCTAAGCCGTAGGCCGGTTGAAGGCCGGCACCTACGGCGCGGAACTCAGCCGCAGCATCGTCCATAATTGCGAGACTGCCCATAGCTCAGTTGATAGAGCGCACCGAGGGCTCGCGCGCAGCGAGCCCGGACAAGCGGCGGGTCCGCCGCCGCTAACTCAGGCCTTCTAAGACGTAGGCCGGTGCCGAAGGCCGGCACCTACGGCGCCGAACTCGACCGCGGCATCGTCCATAATTGCCGGACTGCCCGTAGCTCAGTTGGATAGAGCAACGGCCTTCTAAGCCGTAGGTCGGCGGTTCGAATCCGCCCGGGCAGGCCATTCTCATAAGCATCACATGCTGCACGCCATCACGGTTCTCGGCCTCTACGGGCTTCTGAGTCTGTGTCTCTGGGCTGTTGCTCGCGCGTCCGGGCGTCCCCTGCCGTGGTGGGTCATCGTCACCGCGGTCGTCCTTCCGATTCTTCTGGTATGGCCATGCGTGTTTTCAGGACGGACGCCGTTGCCCGTGGACCATGCACTCACTCTTCCTCCCTGAGTCACACCGCGGGCGTTACCCGGTACAACGAGAATTTCAACGACGCAGTCACCCAGATCAGCGCCTTGGCAGCTGGCTGTGCGGAAGGCGTGGGCGGAGCGAGGTCTGCCTTTCTGAATCGGTGGAACGGTTGCGGATGCCGCTCGCCGCGACGTGGGCAACCGGAGGCCTTCTCGCCGTTGACATTCCTGATGTTCCCGCTCCCCTGGCCCACGGGTTTACGCGCCCTGGTCCTCGCCAAGCCGCTGCTCGCCTTCTGCGGGATGTGGCTGTGGCTCGCGGAGATGGGCGTCCTCGAAGATGGCGGCGGCCGTCAGCGACCCCTGTTCGTGTTCTCGCTCGGCCTGACGGCTTGGCTGCTGTATCCCCTCGCATCCGTGCTCTGCCCTGGCCGTGGGCGCTCTTGCGTTCGAGGTCATTCGAGATCCCTCGGAGGCGGACCCGCGGGGCGATTCCCGCTTCTTGCCGGCGTGCTCGTCTGGTGGGGCCTCGGCCATCCCGAGATGACGGCCCTGGGAGCCCCTATTGCTGACGCTCTGGGCCCTCCTGCGAGAGGCGGGAATTCCGCGCGCGCCGACGGGATGTCCTGATCGCCGCGGGACTAGCAGGAGCGAGCGCGGTGGGTCTGACCGCCTTCCTGCTGATACCTGAGGTGCTTCGCGATCGCCGCGTCCGACCGTGCCCGTGGCGCGGCGGCGCTCTGAGGCAGCTTCTTTCAGCGCCGCGCCCCACGGGCCGCTGTGGAAGGGTATTTGACGCTTCTGTTCCCGGCTTCACTCGGCGATGGCATTTCAACGAAAGCACTCTTCACAATTGAGCCTCGGCATCGTTTCTCGAGACCGGACTCGGTCATTTTGGTTTGATCGGCTGGGCGGCGGTCCTTCTCTTTCTTCGCCCCGGCGGCGCACGACGGCCGCCCGAAGGAACCTCCTCCTCGGTCTCATGGTGGCGGGCGCGGGCGTGGCGCTCGGCTGCTGGCCATTTTTCGAGATCTTTCTCCATCTGCCGGTCCTGCAGTTGACGCCTCTCCTGCGGTACCTGTCGTGGGTCTCAGTCGCCGTGCGCCGCTTTGCCGCTTTCGAGCTCGACCGGCTCACCGGCGACCTTGGCAAGAACCGGCGCCACATCGTTTCTCTCGTACTGGTATTCGTCGTGCTCGGCATCGCGGGATGGGGTGCGTTTCATTCCCTGGCGCCGTTGTACCGCGCGGCGGGCGTACATCGAAGCGCACCGGCGGACGCTCGTGCGGACAGAAATCACGCTCGCGCTCGCCATGCTTCTGGCCTTTGGCGTCGGCCTCGCCGGACGCGTCCGCCTTCTGACACCGCTCCTCGGCATCGTCGCATATCTGGAACTGGTCCGCCTGGGCCAGAGCCTCTACCGTTTCGGGTCCCCGGCCGATCTCTTTCCTCCGACGCCACTGCTCGAAGCTCTCGCTCGCCAACCCTCCGTTCCGTGTGCTCGGCGAGGGCGCCTCTCTGTTCCCGAACTCCAACGTCTCCCCGCGCTGCAGGAGATCCGCACGCACGATCCTGTCGAGCGGCGCGATTACGTCGATTACCTCGATCAGATCGCGGGCTACGACAGGCGCAACTACTTCAAGCTGACTCAGAACGTCGATGCGCCGGGGCTCGACCGATTGAACTTGAAGTACCTGGTCTCGCCGCCCGACCGCAGGGCACCCTCGGAGAAGTGGCGGCTCGTCTATTCGGGGACTGATGGCCGCGTATTCGAGAACACCCATGCGTGGGCCAAGGGTGTTCACCCTGGCGCCGGGCAACGGAAGCCTGGCCATCGGAAGCCTTTCGGTGACAGACTACCGCGAGATCGCCAACCTGATTTCTCGTTCACCGCGCAGGTGCCGGGCGTCACCCCGGTACTCGCCGAGACCAGCATCGTCTCCGACCGTGGGGCTGGCACGCGCGCCCGACCCCGGGACTTCCGTACCCGTCGGAAAGACAGGAGGCCCATTCTTGTCGATCCTTCTTCCGGCAGGGACGCACCGTGTAAATCTTGATTACCGGCCGCCGGATTTGCAGCAGGCCTGACGCTGCATCAGCCACAGCCGCCATCCTGCTGTCCGCAGCAGCTTACGCACGCTGGAGGAAACAGCAACGGCGGAAGAGCGGCATTCGCCTGCGCCGGTCTCGGAGGAGCCGGCGGTCGCGACGTCCCCTTCGGTAAGATCCCGTTAAGATGAGACTCGCTCCCGGCATGCGGCTTGGCCCCTACGAGGTCGTCGCGCCCTCGGGGCGGGCGGGATGGGCGAGGTCTGGCGCGCGAAGGACGACCGGCTCGGCCGTGAAGTCGCGATCAAGGTTCTCGCCGGCCGACGCGGCGGGCGACGCCGACCGGATGCGGCGGTTCGAGCTCGAGGCGCGGTCCGCCTCCGCCCTGAACCACCCCGCGATTCCTGACCGATCCACGATTTCGGGGTCGAGGCCGGCATCCACTACCTCGTGACGGAGCTGCTTTCGGGCCGCACGCTGCGGGAAGTCCTCCTCGCGGAAGGCCCGGTGCCGCAGCGCCGCGCGCTCGACTGGATGACCCAGGTCGCCCGCGGCCTCGCGGCGGCCCACGAAAAGGGAATCCTGCACCGCGATCTGAAGCCGGAGAACCTCTTCGTGACCGCCGACGGGCACGTGAAGATCCTCGATTTCGGCCTCGCGAAGCTCGACGCCAGCCCGTGAGCGCCGGCGGGTCGGCCGTGAACACCGCGATTCCCCGGGCGACCGCAGGCCGGGACGCTCCTCGGAACGGCCGGCTACATGGCGCCCGAGCAGGTTCGCGCGGAAGCCGTGGACGAGCGCGCCGACCTCTTCGCCCTCGGGTGCGTTCTCTTCGAGCTCGTCAGCGGAAGCAAGGCGTTCCAGCCGCGAATCGACCGCCGAGACCCTGGTGGCCACGCTCATGGATACGCCGACGCTGCCCGCGGGCCACGACCCGCGCCTCGCAGCATCTGCTGGCCCGGTGCCTGGCCCGGAACCGCGAGGACCGCATCGCCTCGGCGCGCCGGCTCGTGGAGGAGCTCGAAGCGCTCCGGGAAACCGGCTCTGGACGCTTCGCGGCGCCGCGCGAAAGACGGAGACCGCCCGACTCCGTGGCCGTCCTCCCTTCGTCAACGAGTCCGCCGACCCGGAGATCGAGTACCTCGAGCGACGGCGTCGCCGAGAGCCTGCTCGGACGCGCTCACGCGGCTCCCGAAACTGCGCGTCCTGGCGCGAAGCACCGTGATGCGCTTCAAGCCGCGACTCGACGAGCCGATCGCGATCGGGCGGGAGCTCGGCGTGGCGGCGGTGGTGACCGGAAGGCTGCGGCTGCGGCGCGACGACGTGAGGGTCAGCTGCGAGCTCGTGCGCGTGGCGGACGGGGCGCGTCTCTGGGGGCAGCAGTGACGAGAGGGCGCTCTCCGATCTTCCGCTCATCCGCGACGAGATCGGCGAGCGGCTGACCGAGCATCTCGCGCGGAAAGGCCGCCCCCGCGCACGGCGAAAAGGCGCGTCTGCGGCGGCCCAGGAAGCCCCGCGTATCAGATGTACCTGAGAGGGCGCTACGCGTTCAACCGATTGAGTCCCGATTCGATGCGGGCGGCGATCAAGCACTACGACGAAGCCATCGCGCTCGAACCGGTCAACGCGCTCGCCTGGTCCGGGCTCGCGGACGCGTGGGCGATGTTCGCCAGATGAAGGCCATCGCGCCCGCCGAGGCGTTCCCGCGCGCCAGGGCCGCCGCGGCTCCGCGCGCTCGAGCTCGACGCTCAGCAGCCGGAGGCGCACGTCTCGCTCGGATTGGTCCGCGCGTTCTGGGAGTGGGACTGGGCGGGCTCGGAGAGCGCGTTCCGCCGCGCGATCGCAGATCGCCCCGGGCTACGCGATGGCGCACTGCTGGTACGGCTATCTCCTCTCGGGCCTCGGGCGCCACGAGGAGGCGCTCTCCCGAGCTGCGCCTCGCGCTCGAGCTCGACCTGCTCTCGCTCGTCACCCTCGCCGCCATCGGATCGGCCTCTTTCTACGCGAGGCGCTACGAGGAAGCGATCGCCCACTACCGCCACGCTCTCGACATCGAGCCGGACTCCTGCGCCGGTGCGCGCCGACCTCGCGCGCGCGCTGGAGTACTCCGGGCGCACGGCCGAGGCCGTGCAGGAGTTCGAGCGCGCGCTCGGTTGGCCGGAACGCCGATGACGAGCCACTCGGCCGGCCTGGCGAACGCCCTCGCCCTGTCCGGCCGGGTCGGCGAGGCCCGCGAGATGCTCGCGGCGCTCACGCGGCGGCGCGCGGAGAGCTACATCTCGCTCTGGGCGCTCGCCTCGATCCACGCGCGCCTCGGCGAGACGGAAGAGGCACTCGACTGGCTCGAGCGAGCCTACGAGGAGCACGACTCGACGCTCGTCTGGCTGAAGGTGCACCCGCGCTTCGACGCCCTCCGCCGGGAGCCGCGCTTCGAGGCGCTGCTGGCGCGCCTCCGTCTCTAGTTAGAGAACCGGCCTGGCGACTGGCCTCTCGCTCTCCCGCCTTCCGTGAATATCCCGTTTGCTCCGCCGCCGGTCCTTCACGCAACGCCGTTCAAACAGGGCCCCACGAGGCGTTCCACTTGCGCTTGAAGCTGGCCGGAGCTCCCGAACAAAAAGACTCCCGGATAGGAAACCTCCAGGACCCCCTTTTCCCATCGTTATCCTCTCCCCCACAACCGACAACCTTTGTGACTCCACACATGATCATCCTGAACTGGATCCCGTGGCCTGGATGCGTTTGCATCAATCTCGCCCCTGCCGGGGACTGGTGTCACCTGGGTGAGGCGGCGCTTCGAGCCTCGCGGAGCAAGTTCGCCGGGCGGTCGACGGCACGCTCTCATTCACCCGCCCCTCCCCGCCGGGAGAGGGAGAAAGACGTTACGGAGCGCTCGAGGGCGGAACTCTGCTTTTTGGTCGCTTGTTCGAAGGCGTAAGCGAGGGCGAGGGAGGCGTGGCTCGCTGCAGGCCATGCCGGTGAAGCTGACGCCGAAGGGGGCGGGTTTCGCGTTGAAGCCTTCGGGAAGGGGGCGGCGGGCGCGGTCGGGGCGTTCGGCACCATGGCGAACGGAACGATGACGGTCGGGTAGCCGGGCCTCGCCGCGATGCGCGGCGCCGCCGGGCCCGGGAAAAGAGCGCGTCGAGGGTGTTCGCTTTCATGACTTCGTCGATGCCGTGCTGCGGCGCTCAGGCGCACGTCCTTCGCCCGGTCGGCTTCATAGCGCGCCTTGTCCGCCTGCACATCCATCTCGTCGGAGACGTCGAGGTTGGATTGCCCGTACTTGAGCGCGCCGGCCTTCGTGTGGGTCAGGTTCCACTGCGCGCAGTTCCGTCAACGTCTTGACCGGCGCCGACGGGCCGAGCGACGCCAGCCACTTGTTGAAATCGCGCTTCATGCCGTACTTGAAGGAGACCGAGCAGTCCGCGTCCTTGCCCTTCCTGTCGCTCCAGCCCGAACAAATGTTCCACGTCAGGAAGTTGCTCTTCGCGTCCTTGTCCACGATGCTCGGGATGTCGGCGGGATCGACGAGGACGGCGCCCTGCGTCTTCAGCGACCGCGATCGCGTCGGCCATCACCTTCGCCTGGTCGGCGTTGACGCCGCCGCGCGGCTCCTTGCCGCCGGGCGGCGTGAGCTTGTCGTAGAAAAACGCGCGCGGAATGCCGATGCGCGCGCCCTTCAGGGCGCCGGTCTCCAGGAACTTCGTGTAGTCGCGGCCGGGCGGCGGCGCGCACGTCTTCGTCGCCGGGTCGTTGGCGTCCGGCGCCGCGCCCTCGAGAGCGCCCAGCAGGATCGCCGCGTCGGTCACGGTCCGCGCCATCGGGCCCGGCGTGTCCTGGTCAGCGGTGATCGGGATAACGCCGTAGCGGCTGATGCGGCCGACCGTCGGCTTGACGCGCGACGAGCATGTTCTGGTTCGCCGGGGAGAGGATCGAGCCCGACGTCTCGGTGCCGACGTTCCCGGCCCAGAAGCTGGCCGCGGTGCCGATCCCCGAGCTCGAGCCTCCGGTCTGGCAGCGCGGGCCGCCCGTCGCCGGTCGCCTCCGCGCGGATCGCGCCGCGGATCGTAGGGATTGAACCCGTAACCGGCGACGGCGTTGTAGTTCGTCGGCATCGGAGAGGGCGACCGGCCACCCAGTTCGCGAGCTCGGTCATGCCGGTTTTGGCGATGATGATCGCGCCGGCGTCGCGCAGGTTCTTGATGAGGGTCGCCTCGTAGGGCGGCACGAACCCTCGAAAACGAGGGCGCCGCCCGTCGTCGGCATGTCCGTCGTGTGGATGTTGTCTTTGACCGCGACCGGGATGCCGTGCAGCGGCCCGCGCACTTCCTCAACCGCGCGCTCCCGGTCGCGCTCGTCGGCTTCTTTCAGCGCATCGCGGTTGACCGTGATGGCCGCGTGCAGCTTGTCCTCGTAGATGGCGATGCGCGCGAGGCTCTGGAGGACGAGCTCCCGCGAGGTGACGCGCCCCTGCTCCATCGCCGCCCGCATCTCCGGGATCGTCGCCTCGACGACCGTGAACGAAGAAGCCGCCGGCCTCTTCGCATCGGCCGCGCACGAGCGCCGTCGGCCAGCGAAACAAGAAGGAGAACGATTGCAAGGCGCTTGATGGCCGCGAATTCTAGCATCCCGATGAAAGCCAGCGGGTCGCCCGGCTATGGAGGCATCCATCCTGGGGAGCGAATCGAGCCTTGTCATTCTGAGGAGCGCAAGCGACGAAGAATCTCTGGAGGGCGACGATTCAGCCGACGAACACAGGATCCTTCGCTTCGCTCAGGATGACAGGGGGAGCGGACAGCCTGTCACCAGGTCCGGCGGAGGGGGTGGGCTTCGGTATTGAGGACGGCGCGGTTGAGGTCGAGGGTCCTGTCGGGGGCGAAGAGGAGATAGAGGTACTTCAGGGTCTCGGCGAGGAAGTAGCTCGGCATGAGGTCGCCTTTTTCGCCGGTCACGACGCTCTTCAAGACCGTGTAGCCGTCTTCGGTCCGGCAGCGGGCGACGAGGTCGTCGGAAGAACCGGCGGCCCATCGCGAGATAGCGCGGGTCTTTCGTCGCGCGGGAGAGGTACCAGGCCGACTCCATGATCTCCGGGCGGAGCTGGTAGCCGGGGCTGATCACCTTCATCGTCCTGTAGTCGATGACCTCGGGCTCGATCCCGTGGGTCGTCCACATCCGGAAGCAGGAGTCCTGGAGGCGCCGCGCCCGCTGCAAGTCGCCCCCGAGCGCGAGGACGGCCGGGAGGAAGGCGTGAAGCGCGCCGAACTCCGTGGCCGTGCGCCGGCCCGTGTCCATGTCCACCTGGCCGTACCAGAGGCCGTCCGGCGTGTCGTCGGCCAGGTGCCGGTTCAAAGCGCGGAGGCTCTCGCGCCACATCCGCCCGCAGTCCTTGTCGCCGAAGAGGAGCGAACACTTCAAGAGGTACTCGTAGTAAGAGTCGATGCCGCCGCCGACGTGACTGGCGCGCGAGACCCACTGGCCCGTCTCGACGTCGATCTCCTCCCCCACGAGACCGAGCTTCGAGCGCCGGTTGAAGAGCTGCACGAGGGCGTTCTTCGCCTTGTCGAAGAAGACCGGCTTCTTCGTGAGCTTGCCGAGCGTGCCGAACTCGAACAGGAGCGTTCCGATCTCGGCGGGATTGGACCGGGCGCCCTTCGCCTTGCCCGTCTTCAGGTTCACGAACATGTACGGCAGGCCGGTCGGCGAGTCGAAAGCGGGCAGGAGCCGCGTCCCGAGGTCCTCGGCGAGCCGCAGCAGCCGCGCGTCTCCCGTCATCTGGTAGCCCGAGAGGAGTCCCCCGAGAAGCCGGATCGTCACTTCGAAGTTCTTGACCGAAATGTCCTTGTCGAAGGAGAGCTTCTCGACGATCAGCGCCTTCGCCTTTTCCGCTTCGTCCTTCAATCCCATCAGGAGGAGCGTGTCCAGGGCATCCACGGGCGTCATGAGAAGCGAGTCGCCGTACCAGTCCTTGGCGGTCTTCGTCAAAGGCTTCAACTCGTCGTGACCCCACGCGTGCTTCTCGTAGGCCCGCCACGCGAAGAGCATCTCGTCGCGGACCCGCGCCGCGAGCTTCGCGCGATCGACGGGAGCAGAGGCGCCGGCGGCGGGCCCGACGCCGCGAGGCCCGCCGTGACGACGAGAGCCAGGGCCGGGATCGCTCGCAGAATCTTCATCGGAGGACGATGATCCTACCGGCTCTGGGGATGGCGGAGCGCCCCCTCACCTTCCCTCTCCCGGCGAGACGGGAAGACGCGGGAGAGGGGAAGACTGCCGGGAGAGGGGGAAGACGCTGGAGAAGCGAGAGGTTAGTTGGCGGCAGGGGCGGCGGAGGCCTGACGGGTCCAGGCGGGGTCGGCGATGTTCCAGCCGCCGCCGAGCGCCCTGTAGAGCTGGACGAAGGAGTCGAGGCGCTGGAAGCGCGTCTGGGCGAGCGCGAGCTCCGCGGGGAAGAGCTGCTGCTCGGCGTCGAGCACCTCGACATAGTTCGCCAGGCCCGCCACGTACCGGATGTTCGCCAGGCGGACGGCCTCCTGGAAGGCGGCGACGGAGCCCGCCAGCTCCTTCTCGGTCAGCGCCAGCTTCTGGTAGGCGACGAGCGCGGTCGAGACTTCGCCGAAGGCGTTCGTGACGGCCGACTCGTAACGGACCCGGGCCTCTTCGAAGAGCGCCACGTTGACGTCGTACTGGTTCTTCAGGCGCATCCCCTGGAAGAGAGGCCCCGTGAGCCCCGCCGCGATCGACCAGGTCTTGCCGGCGGGGAAGAGGTTCGAAACGTCCGTGCTGACGGCCCCGAAGGCGCCCGTCAGGCTGATCGTCGGGAAGAAGCTCGCCATCGCGGCGCCGACGTCTGCGTTGGCGGCGACGAGCTGCTGCTCGGCCTGGCGGATGTCGGGGCGCCGCTCGAGAAGGGCGGACGGCAGGCCCGCCGGGATCTCCGGCACGAGGGCCTGTCCCGTCAGGCTGGCGCCGCGCGTGACCGGCCCGGGGTTTCGTCCCAGCAGAAAGCCGATCAGGTTTTCCTGGGCCACGATCTGGCGCTCGAGATCTGAGACCGCGCCGGCGGCGATGCGCATCGATCCCTCGGCCCGGGAGACCTCGAGCTGCGAGGCTATCCCGCCGGCGAGCTGGCGGCTGAAGAGATCGAGGGTCTCCCCGTACGCGTCGGTCGTCCGGCGCGCGATCTCCAGCCGCGCGTCGAGCTCCCGGAGCGCGAAGTAGGCCCGGGCCACGTCCGCGACCGTCGAGAGAAGGACGCCGCGGCGCGCCTCCTCCGTTGCGAGGTACTGGGCCAGCGCCGATTCGGAGAGGCGCCGGATGCGGCCCCAGAGGTCGATCTCCCAGGAGAGCCCCAGGTTGACGTCGTAGAGAGTGACCGCCGTCGAGCCGGGCAGGACGAAACCGGACTCCTTGCTGCGGGACACCTGGCCCTGGTACTGGACTTGCGGATAGAAATCGGCGCGGGCGACGCCGGCCCGCGCCGGAACTCCTGGACGCGCCACGTCGCCTCGCGAAGGTCGTAGTTGTTCTTGAGCGCCTCGTCGATCAGGGACTTCAGGGCGTCGTCTCCGAAGACCTCCCACCACGGCCGGTCCGCGAGCGAGGCGGCCTCCGCGGCGGACGCGCCGCGAACCTGTTCAGGCGCTGTCACCACGGGGCGCTCGTAGTTGGGACCGACCGCGCAGCCGGCCAGGACCGCCGTCAGCGCGACGAGCGCAACGGATGTTCCGACTCTCTCGTCATCTCAACCCTCAACCGGGGAGGCGCTCGGCTCGCCTGAGGGGAGCTGGCTGTGGCCGGAGTGAAAGAACGATGTGCGGTTCAAGACCTTCTCCTGGAACTCCTCGAGGTAGAGGTAGATCGCGGGCGTGATGAAGAGCGTGATGAATTGCGAGACGACGAGGCCGCCGACGATGACGAGACCGAGCGGCCGCCGCGACGCGCCCGTCGGCCCCGAAGCCGAGCGCGATCGGGAGAGCGCCGAAGACCGCGGCGAGCGTCGTCATCAGGATCGGGCGGAAGCGGTCCATGCTCGCGTCGTGGATCGCCTTGTCGCGCCGCCTCGCCGGCGTCCACGCGCTGGCGGGCGAAGTCCACGATCATGATGCCGTTCTTCTTGACGATGCCCATCAGCATGAACATGCCGACGAAGGCGTAGAGCGACGCCTGCTGCCCGAAGACGAAGAGCGTCAGGAGCCCGCCGACGAGCGCCGTCGGCAGCGTCGAGAGGACCGTCAGCGGGTGGACGTAGCTCTCGTAGAGGATCGCCAGGATGACGTACATGACGAACACGGCGAGGATCATCAGGATCGTCAGGTTGCGGACGGTGTCCTGGAACGTCAGGGCCTCGCCCTGCAGGCTCGCGCGCAGCGTCGGCGGCACGATCTGCGCCGCGGTCTTCGCGATGTAATCGGTCGCGTCCCCGATCGCGACGCCCGGCTTCAGGTTGAACGAAGATCGTGACGGCCGTGAACTGGTTCAGGTGGTTGACCGACTGCGGCCCGAGCGACTGCTTCCAGCTGACGAGCTCGGAGAGCGGGACCATGTTCTTCCCGTCGTCGGTCTTGATGTAGAGCAGCGCGAGGTTCTCCGGCTTCGACCGCGCCGCGTCCTCGGCCTCGAGGATCACCTGGTACTGGTCGGCCGGCTTCTTGATCAGGTACAGGTAGTTCTGCGAATAGGCCGTGCGCAGGAGAGACAGGATCCGCGCCTCGGACACGCCGTACATCTTGGTCTGGTCGCGGCGGATGCCGATGTCGAGGTTCGGCGTGTTGTTGAAGTAGTCGGAGGTCACCGACAGGAACCCGGGGTACTCGCCGCAGTTTGTTCACGAGCTTCGTGGACACGTCGTAGACCTGGTCGCCGTTGACGCCGGAAACGGAGAAGGCGTACTGCCCGAGGTTCTGGTTGGTCGCGCCCGTGCTGATCTCCAGGACCGGGAAGGGCCGCAGGAAGGCCATCACGCCGGGCATCGAGCCCATCTTGCCCATCAACTGCCCCGCGACCTGCTGGATCGGCGGGCGCTGGCCGGGACGGCTTCAGGAACGTGAACATGATCCCCTGGTTGGACGCGATGAACCCGGACAACCCCGGTGACGTTGACGGACGCCATCGATGTTCGGGTCGGCGAGCAGCACGCTGTTCACCTGTTCCTGGATCGCCTTCATCTGCTCCGGGGAGGAGCCCTCGCGGCCGATGTAGACCCCGGTCACGACGCTGCTGTCTCCGATCGGCAGGAAGGCCTTCGGCACGACGAGGAAGAGCCCGATCGTGCCGGCGAGGCAGACGCACCCAGATGAGCGCCGAGACCGAGCGGTGCTCGAGGAACCACCAGAGCGACTTGCCGTAGCCGTCGAGCACCCGCTTCTCGACGGCGCCCATCTTTCGCTCCATCCAGGTGCGCTTGGAGTCGTGGCCGCGGTCCTTCAGCAGCGCGCGCACATGAGCGGCGTCAGCGTCAGCGAGACGAGGCCCGAGGCGAAGATCGCGACCACGATCGTGACCGCGAACTCGCGGAAGATGCGCCCGACGAGGCCGGACATGAAGACGAGCGGGATGAAGACCGCCGCGAGCGAGATCGTCATCGAGAGGATCGTGAAGCTGATCGTCTTGGCGCTTCCGAGCGTCGCCTGAGAGCGCCTTCGCCCCGCTCCATCCGCCGCACGGTGTTCTCCAGGAACACGATCGCGTCGTCCACGAGGAAGCCGATCGCGAGCGTGAGCGCCATCAGCGACAGGTTGTCCAGGCTGTAGCCCAGGGCCCGCATCGCCATGAACGTGAGCAGCAGCGACAGCGGCAGGGCCACGGCGGGGATGAGCGTGTCGGTGACGCGCCCGAGGAACACGAAGATCACGAGCACGACGAGCACGAAGGCGATCACGAGCGTCGATCTGCACGTCGCTGACCGAGTTGACGATGTTGCGGGCGCGGTCGTAGATCGGCGTGATGCGGATCGAGCCCGGCAGCTCCGCGCCGATGAGCGGCAGCAGGTCACGGATGCTCTGGACGACCTCGACGGCGTTGGCGCCGGCCTGCCGGTAGACCGCCATGACGACGGTCGCCCCCGGCAACGGGATAGCCCCGCGCCCAGAAGCGCATGCTGATCCGTTCGTCCTGGACCGACTCGATCGACCTTCGCCACGTCGCGCAGGTACACGGGCGCGCCGTTGCTGCTGCCGACGATCAGGTCGCTGTAGGCCTCGCGCTGTCGAGCTGGCCCTGCGGCCGCAGGAGCACCGTGCCGCCCGCGCTGTCGAGCTGGCCGGCCCCGTGTAGCTCGTGCCGTTCTGGATCGCGGCCGAGAGGTCGTCGACGGAGATCCGGCGCGCCCACATCGCGGCGGGGTCCGCCTTGATGCGGATCGCCGACTTCGTGCCGAAGACCGCCACGCGGAGACGCCGGAGCAGGATGCTGATGCGCTGGCCGACCTGCGTGCTGCCGTAGTCGTAGAGCTGGCCCGGCGTGACCGAGTCGCTCGTCAGCGCGATGTACATGATCGGCTGATCGTTCGGGTTCGTCTTGGAGAACGTCGGCGGCGAGGGCAGGTCCACGGGCAGGCTCCCGGTCGCCTGGGAGATGGCCGTCTGCACGTCGGTGGCGGCGGCGTCGATCGATCTTGTCCAGCGCGAACTGCAGCGTGAGGGTCGTGTTGCCCTGCGTGCTGTTGGACGTCACGACCTCGAGGCCGTTGATCTGCATGAACTGCCGCTCGAGCGGCGTCGCGATGTTGTTCGCCACCGTCTCCGGAGAGGCGCCCGGGTAGTCCGCGCTGCACCTGGATGACCGGATAGTCCACCGCCGGCAGGTCGTTGACCGGGCAGCGCGCGGTAGCGGCGATCGCCGAACACGACCACCGCGACGGTCAGGACCGCGGTCATGACCGGCCGGCGGATGAAGGGCTCGGAGAGGTTCATGACTTGCCTCCGGCCGCTCTTGCCCGGCCGCGGGAGCTGCCGGCGCGGCCGGCGCGGCGCTGGCCTCGCGCGACCTTGCCCGCCGGGCGTGACGCCGAGCTGGCCGTTGATGACGACCTTCTCGCCGGGCTTGACGCCCTCTTCGATGACGATCGAGGTCTCCCTGCGGCTGGCCCGTCTTGACGAGCCTCAGCTCCGCCGTGGAGTCGTCCTTCACGACGTAGACGAACTGGACCCTTGGCCGACATCTGCGCCGCCGCCGACGGCACGAGCACGGCGCGTTGTGGATCGTCGAAGCACGAGCCGCACCTTGACCAGCCGGCCCGGGCCACAGGCGCCGGTCGTGGTTGTCCACGGTGGCGCGCAGCTGGACCGTGCCCGTCGCGTCGGCCACGGCGTTGTCCAGGAACGTGAGCTGGCCCGCCATCGGAGCGGCCTGCCGTCTCGTCCGGCAGGCGCACCTCGACCTTGAGCGTGCCGCGCCGCATGTTGTCCTGCACCGCCGTCAGCTCATTCTGGTTGACGGTGAAATCCGCGTAGATCGGGTCGATCCTTCTGAATCGTCATGAGCTGCGTCTTGTTGGCCTCGACGACGTTTCCGATGTCCACGAGCCGGCGGCCCGCGCGGCCGTCGATGGGCGAGCGGATCGTGCAGTACTGCAGGTTCAGGCGCTCGGTCTCGACCGCCGCCTCCGCCTGCTTGACATGGGCTTCGTCCACGGCGACGGCGTTCCTGCGCGATGTCGTACTCCGCCTGGGAGACGGCCTTGCGTGACGACGAGGTCCGCGTACCTCTTGTACTGCGTCCGGGCGAGCTCGAGCTCCGCCTTCTGCTGGGCGAGCGTCGCGAGGGCGGCGTTGAGCTGTGGCCTCAAACGGCCGCGGGTCGATCGTGAAGAGCAGATCTCCTTTCCTCTCGTCGGCGCCGTCGGTGAAATGGATCTCCGCGAGGCGGCCGGTGATCTGCGGCGAGACCGTGACCACTTCGCGCGCCACGGTCTTGCCGATCTCGTCCATGTAGACCGGCACGTCGCTGCGCGGTCGCCGCGGCCAGCGATCACGGCGCGCCGGCGGCCGCTCGTACGCCGGCGGAGCCTTCTTGCCGCGGCGGAACCCGACGACGAGACCGGCCAGAACGAGCACGGCGATTCCGCCGACGACGAATCCCCGCTTTGATTTCTCGGACACTTTGACCTCATTCCTGGGCGAGTCGACAGTCGACAGTCGACAGGTCGACAGTTTTTAAGGCTCGAGTTTCGCGTCCATCGTGATCTGCGCCTTGAGGAGCCTCGAGATCGGGCATCCGGTTTCCGCCGCTTCGGCGGCTTTGCGGAAGGCCTCGGCCGAGGCGCCGGGAACCTTCCCGACCACCTCCAGGTGAGACTCCGTGACGGTCCAGCCGGAATCGAGCTTGTCCAGCGTGATCGTCGCGGTCGTGCGCAGGCTCTCCGGCACGAGGCTCGCCTTGCCGAGCTCGGCCGAGAGCGCCATCGTGAAGCAACCCGCGTGCGCGGCGGCGATGAGCTCCTCCGGGTTGGTTCCCTTGCCGTTTTCAAACCGCGTCGTGAACGAATAGGCCGCGTTCTCGAGAACGCCGCTCTCCGTCGAGACCGCGCCTTCCCGGTCTTGAGATCTCCCTGCCACTGCGCAGATGCCTTGCGTTTCATGAGTTTTCCCTTTCAAGACCGGCCGTCCTCTGGCGGGGACAGCGCTCCTTTGAACTATGCCGCCGCCAGCCCCCGGATTCCGCCCCTCGCCTCCTAGTACGTAGCGCGCTCGCCGAGGATTAGCCGCGTGCCGACCTTTACTACAGGTGCTCCCGCGGATCTTCCCTCGTCCGAGGCCGCGGCGCGTCGTCAGCCGAATTGCGCCGAGCGCCGCGTGAAGGAGCCGTGGGCGAAGCCGGAAATGGGGAACTTGACCGGGCCTGGCCGCGCGGACGACGCGCCCGCCGCGACGATGACCGGAACGAAATGCTCGGGAGTGGGAAGCGCAATCCGCGCGCCCGGCGCGCGGTTGCGATGCAGTCGACGCAGCGCATCCACCTTTTCTCCCGCCAGGACCTCGCCGGCCCAGGCATCGAACTCCGCCGCCCAGGAGGGTGTCACGGGATCGGGCCGGGAATCGAACGCGCGCATGTTGTGGGTCAGGAACCCGCTTCCCGCGATCAGGACTCCCTTCCTCGCGCAGCGGGGCGAGCGCGCGGCCCATCGCGAAGAGGGTCGCCGGGTCCATCGAAGGAAGCGAGACCTGGAGCACCGGGACATCGGCCTCCGGATACATCGCCACGAGCGGAACATAGGCGCCGTGATCGAGCCCGGGTCCGGGTCGTCGGAGACAGGCCGGGCCCCTCCGAGAGATCGCGGACGCGCCCGGCCAGCTCGGGGCGCCCGGCGCCGGGTACTTCACCGCGTAGTACTTCGCCGGGAACCCGCGTAGAAATCGTAGACCAGCGGGACTGTGCGCGTCGCCCCGAGAGAGACCGGGCGCTCTTCCCAATGGGCCGAGACCATCAGGACCGCTTTCGGTCTCGGCATTTCCCGCGCCCACCGGGCGAGCTCCGCCACCCACGGCGCATCGTCGAGCAGGAACGGCGTGAGCCGTGCGCGATGAAGACCGCGGGCATGCGCCCGGGCGCCGGCTCGTCGACTTTCGGGGTATCCACCGGCGTATTTATGCCCGCCAGGCGTGCTGGCGGTTTCCGCGCGCGAAGTCCTCAGCTCCGGGGCGCGTGCCCGAGGAGTTTTGTCAGGCGGTCGATAGTCGGCGCCCGTCGCCTTCAGGCCGGACTTCTGGAAGAAGGCGTACGACGAGCCGAGAATCGAACACCATCCAGGCGGCGGTATCGAGAGACTAGGCTTCCCACGCGTCGAGATCGTCGCCGGCGTAGCGGCGATGGACTTCGCGCCGAGCGCGCGCCCCACAGTCTCCGCCGTGCCCCTGTGCCGGTGCCAGACGTGCGGCGACGGATTGTAGGTCGTCTCGCCCTCGTGCCCTCCCGCCGTCCGCGGACGATCGCGGCGGCTCTCGGCAATGTCGCGCACGTCGACCCGCGAGATCCCGACGCCGCCGATGGGCTGCGGGTAACACGCCGAACTTCTACGCGCGTCCTGGAACAAGTAATCGTTCTGGTAATAGTTGTTCGGCCGGAGGATCGTGACGGGATGCCCGAGGCCTTCAGGGCGATCTCGACGGCGATTTTCGAGCCGAAATGCGGGAGGTGTGGCGCGGCGTCCACGTTGTAGGACCGAGGGGTACGCGAGGCGCTGATTCTCCGCCATGTGGCGCCGTTGACGGGCCATCAGGCCTTCGTGAGTCTCGGTCGCGCTTACGGGGTTCAACGAGGAAGACCCGTCGCTAGCCCCGCGAAGACCGAACGCACCGTCTTCGGGTCGAGCAGATCGCCCCGTGACGCCCCGCATGTCCCGGGGGGAGCTTCCCGGCCTTCCCGCGCTGCGCGTGAGCACGGAGACCCTCCGCGCTGCGCGCCAGAAGCTCGCGCGCGACCTGCGAGCCGACCGAGGCCCTGTCCCGCCGGTGACGAGAACTTTCATTCAAGCTCCTTTCAGCCGGCTGCTCCCGAATGGCGGCCGCGGACCCTCGGCCCGCGCAGAAGAACGATCATCAGATCAGTCCGGCGACACGAGCGGCGCCCACCGTCAAGCCTGCGACGAGCGCGACGCGATCCGGTAGGGACGCCCCAACGGCACGGCGCTGCGGCGCTCCCGCGGTCAGGGGTCGGCCAGACGGCGGCCCAGAACGATCTCGAACGCCAGCGGAGTGGACGAGAGGGAACCAACAGACCCCTGGATCGCCACGCGGGCCCAGGGCCGGAGACGCAGGAGGCGCGAAGGCCGCGACGCCCACGAAGATCCACCACAGCGCGCTGCAGCATCACGGCGGTCAGGTGCGCAAAAGAGACGGCTGCACGAGCCGGAACTGCGGCGGCGTTTGCGCGAGGGCGTCCGGATGATGGCTCGGCGCGTCGGGCTTGAGCACCGTCCAGACCGACAGGTTGACGAGCGCCTTGCCCAGCCAGGAGGACCGCCACGACGAGCCAGAGCCGGCCGATGACCGTCACCGCCCTCGGGCGCTCGTCCTCTTCCTCTTCCGGCGTCATGGTTCCGTTTCCCTTCTCGAGAGGAAGTAGCGCGAGGACGAAAGCGCTGGCGACTGGCAGAATTCCGCGGATGGCCAGAGACGACGCAGCTCAACGCCGGCTTCGACAATATGTGGCCGCGAGCGCACGCGCGGGAGGAAGCAGAACTCGGCACCAGCCGGAGACGAGCCGCGCGGCCGCCGTTCGGTCATCGGGAATTCGACAAGTCCGCGTAGGGTGGAGACTTCCAAGGAGGCTTCCATGACACTCGGATCTCGCCGCGGATTCGGTCTCGCCGGGCTCTTCCTCATCGCGGCCTCGGCTCTGGCCGCAGGCGACAGCGCCGTCATCCCCGACACGCCGCTCGGCCGCCGTGTCGCCGCGTTACGTCTCGGCCTTCAACTCCGGAGATGAAAAGGCCATGACCGATTTCTGGAGAGCCAACTTCACGGACGAGTCCCTTCGCGAACGGCCGGTGGAAGCCCGGCTCACGTTCTACCGGCGCATGCGGTCGGACATGAAGACGATTGTCCCGGCGAAGGTCGAAGAATCCTCCGCCACCGCGATCGCGATTCTGATGAAGACGCGGGAAGGCAGAATGGATCCGCGCCGCCTTCGCGGCAGAGGCAAACCTCTCCTACCGGCTCTCTTCGATGCGGATCGAAACGGTCGACGCGCCCTGGAGAAGCCCGCCGCGAAGCCGGATGCGCCGGCTAGAGCCGCCGAAGGCTACGGATGCGGAGGCGGCCGCGGCCGCCGACGAATTCCTGCGCGGCCTCGCCTCGCAGGACGAGTTCTCCGGGGCGGTCCTCCTCGCCAGGGACGACACGCCCTTCCTCGAGAAGGCCTACGGGCTTGCGGAGCGCGAATTCAAAGTCCCCGTGAACCTCGAGACGCGGTTCAACCTCGGCTCGATCAACAAGATCTTCACGAGAACGGCCATCGCGCAGCTCGCCGCCGCCGGCAAGCTCTCCTGTCGGACACGATCCGAAAACACCTGCCGCGCTACGGCGGCGCTGTATGCCGATCGCGTGACGATCCTTCAGCTCTTGAACTTCAGTTCCGGGATGGGCGACATCTTCGGCGCGAAGTGGGACGCGACGCCCAGGGAGAGGCTGCGAACTCTGGCGGACTACCTTCCCTTTTCGAAAACGATCCCCTGAAGTTCGAGCCCGGGACCAATCACGCGTACTCCAACGCCGGCTACGTCGTCCTCGGGCTGATCATCGAGGCCGTGTCGGGGCAGGATTACTACACCTACGTCCGGGAGAACATTTTCCGGCCCGCGGGCATGGCGGACTCGGACTCCTACGCTTCGGACGACATCGTGGAAACCGCGCCGTCGGTTACACGAAGGAAGGCGGCGGCGGGCGGCGTTCCAACGCCTTCCAGCGTCCCGCCCGCGGAAGCTCGGCCGGCGGCGGCTACTCGACGGTCCGGGATCTGCTCAGATTCGGAGCCGCCCTGAAGGCGGCCAAGCTCGCTTCCTCCGCCTACAGCGCCTGGATCCTCTCTCGCGGCGAAGGCCTGCCGGAAACCGCAGCCCCGCCGGGCCGCGTGTCCGGCTCGCTCGGCATCGCGGGAGGCAGCCCGGGCGTCAACGCCGCGCTCCTGATCGACGCCGACCGCGGCTACACCGTCGTCGTCAGTCGTGCAGCGAGAGGGACCCGCCGGCGGCGGGACGGCGTTGAAGAAAATCCGCGGCTTACTGCCGCGATAGCCGGCGCCGGCCATTTTCACTTCAGAAAGCGTCGGTGATCACGCTCGCAGGCGTGAGTAGTCTCCCGAGCGGAGCGAGGAGGAGGCTCACGCCGCGGGAGCGAGGCGGACTGCGAGCGACGTGGAGGCCAGCATCCGGCCGAGCTGCGAGCCGGTGCGCCAGTGCGCAGTCCCGCTTGCGCGAAGTGCGAAGCGACGGGCTTAGAATTTCCGGTGAGCAGCAGGATGATCACAATGATCAGGATGATTCCGAGCAGGCTCGGTCGGCCGATAGCCCCAGCTCCGGCTGTAGCCCCACCGGGGAAGGGCGCCGAGGAGCAGGAGCACCAGGATGATGACGAGGATGAGTCCCATGATGCTTTCTCCTTTTCTCTACTGACGTCACAAGCCAGAGAGCACCCCTGTGCCAACGCGGATTCGCCGTGCCCGAGATGTTCGCGCAGCCGCCCGCGCGATGATGTGGAAAGGGCTCGCTTCCTTCGAAAAAGCCGCAAGCCCTCCGGTCGTATCCGGCGGGCTTGCGGCGTTCAACCTGGTCTTATCCAGGGTTAGCTGTGGGGTAGTAATGGTTGCGATCCCGCTCCTGCTCGAGCTCCTGCTCGTGGTGCCGCTCATGCTCGCGCCAATACTTGTTCCTGCGGACCTCGTCGCTGACGACGACCTGCTGACCGGACCAGTGACCGGGCTCGTAGATGGTGCCGTGGGACGCGTGAACATAGCGGCTCGGGATCCAATAGGCTTCGGCGACCGCGGGCCGATCCCAGCGGCCCGGGATCCATACCCACCGCCCGCCATCCCAGTTCCAGAACCCCTTCACATAGAAGTAGCCCGCGCCGGGACTCGCGATCCGCTTCTCATACCGAACCGGGGGCGGGTGGCTCGTGGTGATCCGGACATCGAGGCCCGGAAGCGGCGGAATCGGGATTTGCGCCAGAGCACCCAGGGCCGTACCCCCGGCCAGGACGGCTCCTAGAATCGTTCGCTGCAGTACCTTGGAATTCATGAGTCCTCCCCTTTAAGGCGTTACCGTGCAACCAAATAACACAGTAGCAAGCGATGTGCCACGTCTCCAACACGCTCGGCCTGCTGGCGTGGGTGTATATCTATCGTTTCGACTGAGGCAGTCGGCGTGGCTGCGGGTGAGCGTGGGGGCGGGAGTGAGACATCCCTGCAGGTGAAAGACTCGCGTGTCCATGTTGGGCGTGGGCTCGGGCGCGGTTTTGCGGAGTGACGATCCGGAACTCGTAGCCAGGACCCGCAGCGAAAGCCGGCTCCGAAGAGGACATAGCCGTTTCCGGTCAGCGTTGAGAAGCCTTTGGGCTGATTGCAGGAGATCGCTCCGTTGCACCCCTGGATCGAGCGTCTGCTGCGCGAGGAGCAACCCCGCAAAAACCATCGCTCCGGCGACTCCGAGACCAAGGCGCTTGGCGCGCATCATCAAGTCTCGAACGGTTTCGCCGGCGGTCTTACTCCCAGGGAATTCAATTCCCAGGGTCCAAATCGTGCATGAGTGATTCGAGATGGGAGCGAAAGTGTCTCTGAGCGGTCCGAGGAGGTCCCGGGTCCCGAAAACCATGCGCCGCGGCGATCGATCGCTTTGGCGCGCCCCGGGCGCTGTCGATCCACGAGTTGCCCGTGCCCTCCGTCGGCCCGCGCGAGGTGCTGATCGCGCTCGATACGGCGGGTGTCGGGGGTTGGGATGCCGACATGCGGGGGGATGGTGGCCGGAGGGTCGCCCGCGCTTTCCGCGTCCTCGGCACCGACGGCGCGGGAGAGCGTGTCGCCGCCGTCGGAGCGCGCGTCCGGCGCTTCAAGGTCGGCGATCGGGTTTGGGCCTGCAGCTTCCGAACCCGAAGGGCGGTTTCTATGCCGAGTACGCCGCCGTGCGCGCCGACAAGTGGCGCCCGTCCCCGGCCCCGCGATCTCCTGCACGCCGGAGCGGCGGCCGCGACCGGGATGACGGCGCTCCAGGGTGTGGACGATGCGCTGCATGTTCGCAAACGCGAGGCCGTGATCATCCACGGCGCCGCCGGCGTGCGTGGGAAGTCTCGCGATCCAGTTCGCGAAGCGGCGGGGAGCCGGGTGCTGGCGACCGCGTCGGGCCGGGACGGTCTCGCGCTCGTGCGCCGGCTGGGCGCCGACGCGGCCGTCGACGGGCGGCGGGGACATCGTCGCGGCCGCCCGGCGGTTCGCGCCCGAGGGCGTCGATGCGGTGCTCGCCTTCGCGGGCGGCAAGCCCCTCACCCGATGTCTCGACGCGCTCCGCCGCGGCGGGGCCGCGTCGCGTATCCCAACGGAGTCGAGCCCCGCCGAGAGCGTCGGGGCCTCCGGGTCATGATCCTACGACGGGATCCCTGGAATGCGCGAGTTTCGGCGCCTGAACCGCGCCGTCGAAGCCGCCCGGCTCCAGGTCCCGATTGACAGCGCCTATCGGCTCGCGGACGCCGCCAGGGCCCACGAGCGGCTGGCGAAGAGGTCATGTCCTCGGCAAGGTTGTCCTTCGGATCCGTTAGATCGAGAACTACAGCGCCTTTACCGTGACCGACTACCGTAACTACTGTCAAGCGATAGCCGCCGCTGACGCGAGATTGTGGATCGCAGGTTCTGTCCACTGCGTTCGATCGCGACACCAGGATTTTCCAAGGCGTCGGTGCTTGCGCTCTTGGCGCGCGTAGTCTCCCGAAGTAACCGAGGGAGGAGGCGCGCGCCGCTAGGCGCGCAGGGACGGGATCAGGCGACCGGTCGAAGCCGGATCCGGCCGAGGTCGGATCGCCGAAGGGCCAGGTGATCCCCGCACCGAACGCGAAGTTACGGGTCCGCCCGCAGCGCGCAGCGACGGTTAGGCGCTTCGGAGAGCGATCATCGGGTCGACGGTCGTCGCGCGGCGCGCCGGAAAGAACGACGCGAGAGCGCCACGGTGACGAGCGACGACGGACATCGCGAGGAACGTCGGCGGATCGGTGGCGTTGACCTCGAAGAGGAGGCTCGACATCAGGCGCGCCAGCAGGTGCGCGCCGACGAGACCGAGCGCCAGGCCCGCCGCCACGAGCGCCATCGCCTGCCGGAGAACGAGATTCAGGACGGCGCCGGGCAGCGCGCCGAGAGCCATCCGGATGCCGAACTCGTGCGTGCGCTCGCCGACCGTGAAGGCCATGACGCCGGCGAGGCCGGCGCGACGTGACGGCGAGGGCGAGCGCGGCGAAGAGCGAAGGAGCGTCGCGGTCAGCCTCGGCGAGGCGAGCGCGTTGGAGCGCGCCTGGTCGAGCGTCTGGAACCGGTCGATCGGCTGATCCGGGTCGATCCCGTGGACCGCCTCGCGCACGATCCGGGAGAGCGCCAGCGGGCTTCCCGTCGTCCGGACGAGCAGGCTCCCGACAGCGTCGGATACTGCGGCAGCGCGACGTAGATCTCGTCGGGAGGCGCGGCGGCGAGACCGTACTGCCGGACGTCGCCCGCGACCCCGACGATCGTGATCCAGGTCTTCCCGCGGTCCGTCGAGATCCGCGCGCCGATCGGGTCCTTCGTCTCCCAGAAACGGCGGCGCGAGCGACCGGCTGATGACCGCGACGCTGCGGCGTCTCGGGCGTATCCGCGCCGGAGAAGACGCGGCCCCTGGAGCAGCGGCACGCCGATCGTCGAGAAGTAGTCGGACGAGACGCGCTGGAATTCCGCCTGCGGGCGCAGGTCGTCGGAAGCCGCCGGGACGCCCCTCGACCTCGAAGCGCCCGTTGTTCGGGCCGCCGTCTCGTTCAACGGGAAGCTCCGGCAGATCGCCGCCGTGACGACGCCCGGCTCGCCGGCCATGCGCTCGAGCAGTTGCTTTCTCGAAGGCCCAGCGCTTGGCCGCGTCCGTGTACTTGGTGAAGTTCAGATCGAGCCGCGTCGTCAGCACCCGCCCGATCCGGAAACCCGGGTCGACGCCCTGGAGCTTCCAGAGACTCCGGATCATGAGCCCCGCGCCGATCAGGAGCGTGAAGGAGATCGCGACCTGCAGGACGATCAAGCACGCTGCGCATCCGGTGGCGGCCGATGCCCGACGGTCGAGCGGCTCCGCCCTCCTGCAGCGCCGCGGTCAGGCTGCCGCCGCGAGGAGACGGCCGGGATCAGGCCGAAGGCGATCCCGGTCACGAGCGAGACGGCGAGAGCGAAGAGCAGGACCGGGCCGTCGATCGCGATCTCGCGGGCCCGCGGCGTGAACCGGGCGGCGAAGCTGACGAGCAGGCCGCAGGCCGCCGGCCGCGAAGAGAGGCCGAGGGCGCCTCCGGCGAGCGCGACGAGCGTGCTCTCCGTGACGAGCTGGCGGGTCAGCCGCAGGCGGCCGGCGCCGAAGCGGCCGAGCGCAGCGCGAGCTCCTGCCGCCGGCGCAGGAGCCGGGCGAGCGTCAGGTTGGCGACGTTCGCGCAGGCGAGCAGCAGCACCGAGCCCGACGATTCCGAAGAGGACGAGGAACGTCGGCCGCGCCGCCTGCGTCAGCTCGTCGTCAGACGAAACGGCGGTCACGGCGAAGCCGCTCGCCTTGGCCGGGATAGTTGCCGGGGTACTGGGCGGCGAGGCTCTGCCCGATGCCCGGCGAGGTCCGCGCGCGCCGCCGCGAGCGAGACGCCCGGCTTCAACCGCGCGAAGACCTGCACCATGCCGGATGGTTGCGGTCGTGGCCGACATCTCCGGCCGTCCGCGGAACGGGCAGGCGGAGACCGGCATGTAGACGTCGTTGTCGTCGGGGTAGGCCGGCATCGGCGGGAGCACGCCGATGACGGTGTGCATCCGGTCGTTCATCTTCAGCGTCCGCCCGACGATCTCGCGATCGCCTCCCCAGGAGCGCATCCAGTAGTCGTAGGAGAGGAGGAGGAGCGGCTCCGAGCCCGGCTTGTCCTCGCCGGGCCGGAACGTCCGGCCGAGGATCGGCGTCACGCCGAGCACGTCGAAATAGTTCGCCGCGACGACGCCGGTCTGGACGCGCTCGGGCTCGGCCTTTCCGAGCAGGATGAACCACATCGAGTGGTACTCCGCGAGGCCCGAGAGCGTGTGGTTGCTCGCAGGCGTAGTCGGCGATCTCGACGGGCGAGAAGCCGGAGTCGGTCACGTTGATCCCCGGCGCGTCCTGGCCGCAGGCGGACCAGGCGTTCGCCGCCGCCGTACGGAAGCGCCTGGAGAAAGACCCCATGGACGACGCTGAAGATCGCGGCGTTGGCGCCGATGCCCAGGGCCAGCGTCACGACCGCGGCGGCCGCGAAGACCGGGTTGCGCCTCAAGCCCCGGACGCCGTAACGGACGTCCTGGAGCAGCGTCTCGATCACGGGCGCTCCCGTCGCGTCGCGGGACGCCTCCTTGTGCTGCTCGACCCCGCCGAAGGAGCGAGCGCCTCCCGGCGGGCCTCCTCCGGGAGACAGGCCGCGCGCGACGAGCTTGCGCGTCTCCATATCGAGGTGGAAGCGCATCTCTTCGTCCAGCTGGCTCTCGACCGCGCTCCGCCGCCGGAGAGTCCGCAACGCTGTCAGCACCCGGGATGGTCATGGCTGTCCTCCTCACCACCGGCCGGCCTCAACCGGCCGCGAGAACGCGGGACACCGCCTGCGCGAAACGCTCCCAGCTCTCCTGCTCCGACCGCGAGCTGCCTGCGGCCGCGCGCGTCAGCTCGTAGAAGCGGGCGCGGCGGTTGTTCTCCGAGGCGCCCCACTCCGAGCGGATCCACCCCTTCGCCTCCAGGCGGTAGAGCGCGGGATAGAGCGAGCCCTGGTTGACCTGGAGGACGTCCTCGCGAAAGCTGCTGGATCCGCTGGGAGATCCCCCAGCCGTGCATCGGCGCCGCGACCAGCGTCTTCAGGACCAGGACATCGAGGGTTCCCTGAAGGAAGGTCTGTTCTGGGGCGTCATCGGCGTCTCCTTTGGTTTCCGTCTGCAGGGGAGTCTCCGCTCTTCCTGTCGAATGTCAAGAGGACTCTACAGCCCGCTCGAGGAAGGTTTTCGCGCTCATTGATCGCCCTCGCCAGATACCGGGCCGATGGGTCCTGTCGCCGACGCACTGCGCGCGCTGCGCGCACAGCGTCGCTGTCCGGCGCCACCGATGGCCCTTCACTTCGGCGTAACTAGCTGCCCCGAAGCCTACGACGCGGGCGATGCGGCCCGTCGGGGAAAAGTCGAAGACGTTGGTGCCGGCGCCGGCGGTGTCGCCGTTCTCCTTCTTTGCCGTCCAGGGGCGATCGCCGTGCCGTGCGCCTGGCGCACGTCGCCGGAACGGACGAGGCGTCATGCCCGGCATGAAGACCTGGATCGCGTCCAGGTTCGCCAACATGTCGTCCAGGCCGTCGGTCGGCGCTGTAGGCATCGCGGAAGACGATCCCCGGCGTCGCGCAGGACTCCAGCAGCGCGCGGCGGGTCTTCGCGCGTCAGGCTCGCCCCAGGCGCGCAGGGAATCGCATCCACGCGCTCGGAGGCCCGGGCCTGCTCCTCCTCCGCGACGGCCTTGGAAAAGAGGGCGAGCTGGTAGCGCCACCCCTGCACGAAGTGGTCGCGCACCTTCGCGCTCGAGAAGGCGTGGTGAAGGTGGAGAAGCGTCCCCGGCTCGGTCTCCTCGAGCGTGATGGTCACGAGCGACGAGACGTCGCCTCCGAAGATGTAGGTGAAGGCGACCCGGCGCGGCGGCTCGATCAGGACGACCCTCGCCCCTCGCCGTGACGCCGTTGGGATAGTGGATGAAGACCGCGCCTCCCGGCCGCGGATCGATGTGGAGCCCTCGCCCCCACCATTTCGCGAACCGCTCCGAGTCGGTGAAGTAGGCAAAGACCGTCTCGCGCCGCGCGCAGATGGTGATCCGGCGGTCCAGGGTCTCCGGTCAGCTCCGTCATGACGGCACTCCCTTTCTGTGCGTGCGATGGCGCCGGCGGCGCTCCCCTCTCCTCGGACTCCGCATGGCGTTTCAAGTCCGCCAGCGCCTCGTCCCACATCGACTCCAGCCACTTGCCCAGATGCCCGAGCTCCCGGCGTCGGGCCGCGTAATACCGAAACCGCCCCTCCTCGCGCCGCGCGACCAGGCCGGCCGCCTCGAGCACCCCGAGGTGCTGCGAGACCGCCCCGAAAGTCACATCGGGCACCGCCCTGATGAATGTCGCCGGCCGAGCGCTCCCATCCCAAACCAAGCCGCAGGATTTCCGGCGGCCGCGGCGCAGCGAGAAGCTTCGAAGCACAGCGGCCATCGGCTGTCATCTTTAGTATTCACTCAAACTGATACGCAAGCGCGTGTTCTGAAGTTTCGCACCGAGGGAGCGGCGCTCCCCATGTCATCCTGAGAAGCGAAGGCGACGAAGGATCGTCGGTTGTTTGTGACGAGGGCAGATCCTTCGCTGCGCTCAGATGACGAATGCGGATGCACGGCAGCGCGCCGCTCCTAATTCCAACGCTTGGAAGTCGGGAGTCCAGTACTCCGCGATCGTGTGGCGCAGGCCGCGGCACAAGTAGATCGCGCGGTTCTCTTCCGGCCATGCCCCACGGGTGAAAGTGCTCCCGGCCTGCTCGACCGAGCGGCAGTGGTCCTTCGACGCCTCGGCCGGCGCCACTGCAGCCAGATGAGGTTCTCCGGCTCCGGCTTCGGCGGGCCCCAGAAGTAGTGGTTCTGGTGCGCGCAGATCGGCGGGCGGCAGACCGTAGCGCCGGGCCGAAGAGGTTCAGGGCGCCCGGCCTCGCCGTAGTTGCTCGCGAAGATGCCGGTCCGCGCCCGCTCCTCCGGCGGCAGCGACTGGTAGATCCGCGCCACGTCCGGCGACGAGCTCCTCCCAGCCGAACTGGTCCCCGAGGCGCTGCTCGAGCGGACCCTCATGCCGGACCTCGGTCTTCGGCGGCGCGACGCCGATACGCCTCTGGTAGGCGAGCAGCTTCTCCGGCGGACAGGATCGGCAGGATCGCCGGAACCGCGATCGCGCCGGCAGCGACGACGCAGACCGCGAAGGCCGACCTTCGGCCAGAGCCGCCCGCGACTCCACGGCGCGGCGCTCGAGCCAGCCCTCGATCGCCACCGCCCCGGACGCGAAGAGCATCGGGTAGATGGGCGCCAGGTAGTAGTTCTTCGCCTTCGCAGCGCGATCATGACGCGCCAGAAGCACCAGGTAGGTCCAGCCGAGCACGCGCATCCGCGAGCCTCCGCCCGACGAGGAAGCGAAACGAGCCCGGTCGAGCCAGATCGGAAGGAGAAGCGGGTGGAGGAGCTGGATCTGCTGGACGATGAACTCGATCGGGTTCGAGCACGACGTTCTTCCCATCCGCTTGACGTTCCGGAGGTCCTCGATCGTCGGGTAGCCGTGGCGGACCTGCCAGAGGATGTTGGGGAGGAAGAGCAGGAGCGCGATGGCGCCGCCGATCCAGATCCCGGGCTTGACGAACTCGCGGCGCTCCCGTGTCAGGAGCAGCGCGGCCACGAGCTGCGCGCCGCCGAAAAGAGCGTCGAGTGCTTGTTCTCGATCCCGAGCCCGGCCAGAACCCCGAACCACACCCAGAGCCGCGAGTCGCCCGTGCGCACGATCCGGATGAGGAAAAAGACGCATCCCATCCAGAAGAGCGACTCGAAGCCGTTCATCGTGAAGATGCTGTCCACGCCGAGAAAGATGGGCGACCGCGAGCGCGCAGAGTCCCGCGAGCGCCTGCGGCGAAGCGCCCGCCGCCCAACTCCCGCGCGCAGAGCCATCGTCAGACGACACGGCGCCGCCCCGGCCAGCGCCGCGATCGTCCGCAGGACGGAAGAGAGCCGCCAGGAGCAAGCGCGATCTTCGCGTAGACCGCGATGAGCGGCGCGCAGTCCACATAGCCCCAGTCGAGGTGCCGGCCGCAGTCGAGAAAATAGAGCTCGTCGCGGAAGTAGCCGTACCGGCCGGCGCTGGCGAGGTGAACGGCGAGCTTCGCTGCCACGAGCGAGCGCGACGAGCTTCCTGTCGAGCGGGCCGACCGGCCACCTTCTCGCCCCACCCCGGGGGCCGCCACCGCCTGCGCCATCGCATCCTTCCTCATGTTCCGGCGGACGATACGACAGTCTCGTTCGCCGGATTCCCGCCAGCCGGCGCTCACGGCAGAACTTCGAGCCAGTCCTGTCGCATGCCTAGGGGAAGGAGGCCACTGATGAGACGTCGGGAGTTTCTGGTCGGGACGGCGGCCCTCGGGGTGACGCTCGCGGCATCGGGACGGGCGATGACGGGTCAGGCGAAGCCCGCAGTCGGAGGGGCGGGAAGCTCGCTGCGCCCGCCAGATGGTCAATTCCGGTCGCGGTGGCTGATCTCGGAAGGCGCGGTCGTGATCGACTTCGCGGGGCCCCTGGGAGGTCTTCCAGGACGTGCACGTGCCGGAGCGAGGCTCCAGCATGGAGGAGATGATGCCGTTTCGTCTCTTCACCGTGTCCGAGACGACGAAGCCTCTCCGCGGCTCGGCCGGATTGCAGCTCGTGCCCGACTACACGTTCGAGAACGCGCCGCAGCCGAAGGTGATCGTCGTCGGAGCCGCAGCAGGGCTCGACGCCTCTCCATGCGTGGCTCCGCAAGGCTAGCGAGAAGGCGGACTCACGATGTCGGTCTGCACGGGCGCCTTCCAGCTTCGCGCGGGCCGGCCTCCTCTCCGGCAAGCCCGCCACGACCCACCACGACTGCGCTCGGACCGGCTGGCCAAACAGTTTCCCGACATCGAGGTCCGCCGCGGCCTGCGCTTCGTAGAATCGAGCCCGAAGCTCGCCACGGCCGGCGGCCTCTCCTCCGGCATCGACCTCGCGCTACGCGTCGTCGAACGCTACTTCGGCCGCCCGACCGCCGAGCGGACGGCGACTTACATGGAGTACCAGGGCCGCGGCTGGGTCGTCTGAGCCGGGGACCTACATCGTCGCGTAGATTGACGCTCCTCCCGCTATCCTGAGGAGCGTAGCGACGAAGGATCTGCCCGGCTGATCACGGCTGATCCTGCGCTTCGCTCAGGATGACACGCGGAAAGACCCGGCGGCGGACTCCTCGTCAATCTTCATTCATCAGAGTCTTCAGTTTTCGATTTCTCTGCCTTGGTAGAGTGCCGGCAGTGGATCCGCCGTGGAAGCCAGAGCGCATCGGCCGACGTGGAAGACGCTGCTGGCGTTCGCGACGATCTATCTCGTCTGGGGATCCACGTTCCTGGCGATTCGCATCGGCGTACGCGAAGTGCCGCCGTTTCTCCTGGCGGCGATGCGGTTTACGATCGCCGGGCTCGTCCTTTATGGCTGGATGCTTGCGCGGGGCGAGCCGTCGCCGAGCGGCCGGCAATAGGTGTCGGCGACCATTCTCGCCGTGCTGATCTTCGTCATCGACTACGGCCTCGTGTTCTGGGCCGAGCAGAGCGTGCCTTCGGGCCTCGCCGCGGTCATGCTGGCCACGATCCCGGCGTTCACCGCGTTGTCGGAGGTCATCCTCCTGCGCACGCAGCGGATCACGCTGCGCCTGGCGTCGGCGCTCCTGATCGGGATCGGGGCGTGGCGGTATTGATCAGCCGCTCCTGAACCTCGGCGGCGCGCCGATCGACAGAGCCGGCGCCGTGGCGCTCATCATCGCGGCGTTGAGCTGGTCCGTGGGTTCGGCGCTGATGCGCAAGCTGCCGCTTCCGCCGTCCAAGGTCATGAGCTCGGGCGTCCCAGATGCTCGTCGGAGGCGTGCTGCTCGCCCTGACGTCGGCCGCGCTGGGAGAATTCCGCGCCTTTCACCCGCGGGCCGTCTCCCGCGGCGCCTGGCTCGCGCTCGCTCTACCTGATCGTCGCGGGATCCATCATCGCGTTCACCGCCCTACGTCTGGCTGATTCACCACGAATCCCCGACGAAGGTCGGGACCTACGCTTACGTGAATCCGGTCGTGGCTGTGCTGCTCGGGTATCTTCTCGCCGGCGAAGCGATCGACATCCGAGTGGCCCTGGGAACTCTCTGCGTTCTCGTCAGCGTCGTCGGTGATCACGACGACACGAGCGAAGAAGCCAATGCCCATGGTCGCGGTCGAGGAAACGCGGTAGCGACCCTTAGTACATAGGACAGACCTGGCCCTCAAGACGGTTGGGATATCGTCTGGGATGGATGGCGACTCACCGACAAGACGATTCCTTCGGGCTGCTACGGTGCTGCTGTTCGGCGCTTCTCGGCGCGGCCGCCGCTGAGGCCCGATTACTCCGATCGAAGCCATCCGCTACGGGACGATCGCGGGATTTCCCGTATCCGCGCTGGTGATGGGCGCGCCGAAGGACGAGAAGACCGACATCGCCATGGTCGTCTGGCTGATCCGCGGCGGAGGCCGCAACATCCTGTTCGACAGCGGGTTTCACCGCGAGGCCTGGCTCAAACAGTTCCCCACTGCCGACTACCTGCGCCCCGACGAAGCCGTGAAGCTCGCCGGCGTCAAGCCCGAAGACGTGACCGACATCGTCGATCAGCCATGCCCACTGGGATCACATGGGCGGCATCGACCTCTTTCCGAAGGCGACGGTCTGGATCCAGAAGCAGGAGTTCGCCTATTACACCGGAGACGCCTGGCAGCCGGGCGGACGGCATGGCGGCATCGATCCCGAGGACGTGAAGGCCCTCGTCCAACGCAACACCGAAGGCCGCCTGCGCCTCGTCGACGGCGACAACGTGGAGATCCTTCCCGGCATTCGCGCCTTACACCGGCGCGCGCCACACGTTCGCATCGCAGTACATCCGCGTGGAAGGCGATCCGTCCTTCGTCCTCGCCTCGGACAACTGCTATCTCTACCGCAATCTCGCCGAGCACAAGGCGAGCGCCACGTTCAGCGAGGCCGATCAGCCCGCGAACATCAAGAACCAGGAGCGCATGATCGCGCTCGCCGGCTCCGCGGACCGCGTCGTCCCCGGCCACGACCCCGCCAATTCGAGAAATTCCCGACGCAGGGCCGGATCGCGAAGATCCGCTAATCACCTTCCCGAGCTATTCGTATCGCAGCGCCACGGTCGGCGCGATCCGGGAGGCCCGTCGCGCGGGCACGTAGGCCGCCAGCATCGGTCGCGAGGACCATCGCCGGCACGACGACGAGATAAACCGTCAGGTCGACTCCGCCGGCGTTGAACAACATGGAATTCATGAGCTGCTCGACGGCGAAGCCCATCGCCAGCCCGATCGCCGTTCCCATCGCCACCAGGACGAGACCCTTGCCCATCACCAGGCGGAGCACGTCGCCGGGGTCCCGCGCCGATGGCCATGCGAATGCCGATCTCGCGGGTCCTGCGGCTCACGTTGTAGGCCACCAGTCCGTACAGGCCGGCGATCGCCAGCAGGAGGCCCACCGCGCCCAGCGTGCCGACGAGCTTGATCGCGACGCCCGGCCCGTCCACGGCGGCGTACCGGTAGAGGTCCTCGTAAGTCCTCGTCTCCAGCATCGGCATGTTCGGGATCGAGCGTCCGGACGACGGCCTTCAACGGCTTGACCATCTGCAGCGGATCGCCGCTCGTCCGCAACAGCAGGACCATTCTCGCGACAGGGTGCTGGGCGAGCGGCAGATAGACGAAATCCATCGGCCTTTCAGACGCGTCGCGATACTTGATGGTCTGCGCGACGCCGACGATCTCGACCGGCGTGCCGGCGCAGTTATCGAGCCGGATGCGTTTGCCGACGGCATCCGCGCCCGGCCAGTAGTGTTTCGCGAAGCTGCTCATTGACGACGGCGACGCGCGGCGCCTCCGCGGCGTCGGACGCCGGGAAGCCCCGGCCGCGCAGGATCGGTATCCCCAGCGTCTCGAAGAAGCCTTCGTCAACGGTGTCCATCGTCGAAGTGAAGTTTTCGCGATCGCGCGGCATCTGGAAACCGTCCGGCACGAAGGCGATCCGGCCGAAGTTCTCCAGGCTGAGCGGGGGGTTCTGCGTCGAGAGCCGCGCGCTCGACTCCGAGCGCTTCCCGCGCGCGTTCGGCCAGAAGCTTGTAGAACTGCTGCGTCTGCGCCGCGTTGTACTGCATCAGGCGCGGATCGAACCTCGCCATCAGCACGCGGTCCTTCGCGAAACCGATTCCCTCGCGCAGGCTGTGCTGGAAGCCCCGGTACATCAGGAAGGACGCCGCGAGCAGCATCAGGGACATGGCGACCTGCGCCACCACCAGCGCGTTGCGGCCCCAGAGCCGCTTGCGCCCGGGCTCGTCGACGTCGGCCGCCTTGAGTCCCTTCACCAGGTCCGCGCGCGTGCTCTGCAGCGCCGGCGCCAGGCCGCAGAAGAGCGCGCTCAGGACGGACAACGCGAGGCTGACCAGCAGCACGCGCGTGTCCATCCGGAACGGAATCCTGGAGCGGCAGCTCGGTTGGGATTGTGAACCGTGCCAGAACGCGACGATGCCGCCGTAGCCGACGGCGATCCCGCCCAATCCGCCCAGCGACGCGAGCACCAGGCTCTCGGTCAGCAGCAGCCGGATCAGCCGGAAGCGCCCGGCGCCGAGCGCCAGCCGCACGGCGATCTCGCGCGTTCGCGTGCGGGCGCGGCTCAGAAGAAGTCCCGCGGCGTTGGTGCACGCCACCAGCAGCACCGACCAGCGCGAGGATCGTGAAGATCACGCCGAACTTCCAGTTCGAGTCGTCGTCGCGCGTCCGCATCTCGAACTGCGTGTGCACCGCCGCGCCGCGGTCGCGATTGAGCTTCGGGTACTCGCGCTCGGAAGTCCGTCGCGAGCACGGCGAGCTCGTTGCGCGCCTGCCGCAGCGTCGTGCCCGGTTTCAGGCGCGCCTCACGGTCAACTCGCGATCGTCCCGGTCCATCGAAGAAGTTCTTCTGCGGGTCGGTCGAGAACACCGCGCGCCATCGCGAGCGGCATGTAGAAGTCGGGACGCGGAAGATCGGCATCCCCGGGAACGACTCCGGCGCGACGCCGATCACGGTGAAGGCCGTGCCGTTCAGGCGAATCGTCCTGCCGACGACCGCGGGGTCGCTCGCGAACTCGCGCTTCCAGAAGTCCGGCGCGAGCACCGACGACGGCATCGCGGCCGGGCACCCGGTCCTCGTCGTCCCGAAACCGCGCGCCCGAGCTGCGGCTCCACGCCGAGCACGCGGAAGTAGTTGCCGGAAACCAGCATTCCGCCTCGACCGAGCGGCGTGGCTCGCGGATTCGGCGCTGAAGCCGACGGCTCCTCAGAGCCGTGTTCGCGATCACGCCGTCAGTAGCTCTTCGTGTGGTCGCGGATGTCCAGGTATTCGCGATAGGAGAAAGCGTCGAAGCTGCTGTCGCGGGACGTGCTCACCAGCGTGACGACGTTGCCGGGGTGCGGCACGGGGTACGGCCGGAAGACAAGCGCGTCGAGCATGCTGAACGGCGTCGCGGTCATCCCGATCCCCAGCGCGATCGTGACGACCACGAACGCGGTCAGTGCCGGGCGTGCGGCGCAGGCTCCGGATCGCGTAGCGCACGTCGTCGACGAAATCCGTCAACCAGTGAACGCGCCGCATGTCCCGCATCTCCTCTTTCTGCTGTTCCAGTCCGCCCATCGCGCGCAGGGCCGCGGTAGCGCGCCTCACTCCGGGGAAAGCCCGGCGGCGATGCCCTCCTCGATCTTGTGCTCCAGGTGGAACCGGAGCTCCTCATCGAGCTCGTGCTCCGCCTGGCGGCGGCGGAAGAATCGACTTCAGCCGCAAAGGCGCCGTGAACCACCAGTGCTTCAGCGCTGCATGAGTTTCTAAGCCTCGGAAAGCTGGACGACGTAGCGAGATGGCCGACGACAGCCGCTGCCAGTTCGCCGCCTCCGATTCGAGCTGCTTCCGGCCCAGACGCGTGAGCGAGTAGAACTTCGCCCGCCGGTTGTTCTCCGTCTGCTTCCACTCGGCCTTGATCCAGCCCTCCTGCTCCAGCTTGTGCAGCGCCGGGTAGAGCGATCCTTCGCTGACCTGCAGCACGTCTCCGGAGATGGATCGCAGGCGCAGGCTGATGGCCCACCCATTCTGGGGCTCCAGCGCCAGGGATCTCTTCAGAAGGAGGAGATCGGAGCGCATGCCCCTGGACGAGAGTCGGTTCGGTTTACTCATCTCATCTCCGACATGCGCTTCAAGGCATCCGACGCCCGCTTCATGGAGGGATTGAGCTTCAGCGCCGCCTGGTAGCTCTGCTTTTTGCCTCCGGCTTCTTTCCCTGGTTTCTCGTAGATGCCGCCCAGGTAGAAGTGCGCGTTGGCGAGGCCGGGCTCGTTCTCCTTCGGCGTATAGCGACGTACTTCTTCATCGCCTCCTCGCCGCGCGCCAGGTTCGTGTTGGCCGTGCGCGGCGGTGCGTCCGGAGGTGGTAGAAGCCGGCCATGTAGTTCGGGTCGAGCTTCAGGGCCGTCTCGAACTCCGCCGAACGCGGCGGCGTAATCTCTTCTCGGTGTTGACGAGATACTGCCCGAGGTAGCTGTGCGCCTTCGGCGAGTCGGGCTGCTCGCGGATCGCGTCGGCGTACTCCTTCTTCGCAAGATCCGGCTTCTTCTGCTGCGAATAGATGAAGGCGTAGGCGCGGTGGCCGACGATCGGATCGAGCGCCTTGATCTCCTTCGCCTGTTCGAATGCCTTGTCGAACGAGCCGCCCATGATGCCAGGCGCGGCGGCGTAGAGCTGGACGAGGCCGTAGCGCGCATCGACGCTACTTCGGGTTGAGCGCCACCGCCTGCTACGGAACTCGTCTCTTCACCTTCGACGCGTACGAGGCGGCGCTGAACATGCCGCCCTCCTGCGCCTTGGCGGCGTACGCGCTGCCCAGAAAGAATGCGCCTCGGCGCTCTTGGCGATTGCGCAATAGCCTTCTGAGGAGGCCGATCGCGGCGTCGCTGTCGCTCGCGGCTGAGCGCGGCGCGCCCTCGTCGATGGGCGGGGTTTGCGCGAAGAGCGAGGCGGCGAGGCGAGCGCCGCGAGGAGACAGAGCGGAAGGCGCATGGGTACGTGTTTTGTCTGCTCATATCGGCTTCGCTGGGGAGTTTTACATGCACTTCTCCGGAAGGTTTCAGGCGGACGGCTTCGGATCCGGCGGCGCCCCCGCCCCAAGCTGCCCGTAAAGCCCCTGGCGGATCGCTTTTTCGCGTTCCTCCGGCGTCATGTGCTCGCAACGCTCGGCCATTCGCCGCCGCATGCGGGAGCGGGAGCGTCCGCCCACGCCAAAGCCCCCAGACGCCGGGATCCGGCAGGGGGCCAGAGCCCCAGGGCTCCGCCAGAAGGTGACCTGCGGCAATCGGGCCAGCGCCGGCGCGATCCAGTTCCACAGGAGGCGCACCCACCTCGCCGCCGATCGCCATGAACACCACGCAAATCCCCAGGATCGCCAGCGGAACGATGAAAAACAGTCTCTTTCTCATGTCGAGCCTCCTCACTTGTTTGCAAACTCGTCGTGAAGATGTTCTGCAACCGCGTCACGCAGATGAAGCACCGGCGTAGCGCTTGCGCGAGAGCAGCGTGTTGATCGTTTACCCCCGCTTTCCGCCGCCGGCCCTTGCAAGCTGCGGGCCATCCAGCAGCTTCCAGTGGGCGACGAAGACGGCGCGCTGCTTCCGGCGGGAGCTCCGCGAGCGCCGCTTCGAGCTCCCGAGAGAGCACCCGCGGGCGTAAGGCGCGTCCGGCCCAGCCTCCGGGCGATGGCAACAGGTCCTCGATCCGTAGCGTCGTCGTCGTTCACCCCTCCACCTCCCTGTCGCTGAAGTCTCCGGTTTCGTCCCGCGTGAAAAAGGTGGTCGGAGATCGCGGTTGCGCGCGACCCGGAAGAAGCCAGCCCGTCACGTTGCTCGATCGGCATCCAGCAGCCGATTCAGCTTCCACCGGCTCGGAAAAAACCTCCTGCGACGTCGACGTCGCGCGTCGGCGGGCCGGGCGCCCGCCTGCGGATGAAATTGCGCAGGCGGGATCGTTCCTCGGCGACGATTTCTGTGATTTCACGGTCTTGCTCGGTCATCGACGCGATGCCCGACGGCTCGTCCATCTACTCCCTGTAGACGAACGGCGACCGCAAATATTGTTGAGGTTGCCGACCTTTGCGAAGATATCCCTGGCCTGCCCGGCAACTTCCTCGATCGTGAGAACGCAGCGGAACTGCGCCTTACGCCAGCTCGGCATACGCGCATAGGCCTCGGCCGCTGCTCCGAGCTGGGAAGGTCTCGATCATCGGGCGGACTCCGGTCAGAGGCGGCGGGGCGTCAGCGTGTCCTCGGAATCCTGGCCGGTGTTCCCGACGCCAGAACGCCCTGGATCGTAGCGGGTCTCCTTCCGGGATGAGCTGGCCGTGGCGTGACCTGAATGGGATCCGAAGTCCGCACCGACCTCGTGATACTCGCCACCGTTCGGCCCCCAGGCCGTCGATCACTTCCGACATCGCCTTCGCGCTCGGGGCGGTCGACAGAACGGCTGGGCGCCTCCTGCGCGCTTGCAGAGCCTGCGCCGCGTTCGTCGCGGTGCTGTCGATGTAGCCGCTCGCTCCGAGCTTTTTCGCGAGGGCCGCGTTTTCGGCGCCGCGCCCGATCGCGCCGCCGTCCAGTAGCCGAACCACTGGCCGCGAACTGGATGCCGAGGTGACCCCGCGGCCTCCGATCCACGCTGCCGCGACGAGGTCGCCGGGCATAGCGCCGCAGCGCCGCAGGGGATTGAAGGTGGTCGCGCCCGCGGCAGCAGCGGGGCCGCCTGCCTGGTCGCTCAAACCGTCGGGGATCGCCGCCACAGTGGCCACCTCGGCCGGCGCGTCCATCGTGCTGCTGGTATCCGCCGTCGTCGTAGCTGGTTCCCGTGATCTTCTGGTTGCGGCAATTGCGGAAGTCGCCGCGGCGGCGATTCCCGGCAGGTGCCGTCGTGGCCGCCGTTGCCAGCCGACGCCGACCCGCTGCCCTTTCCTCCACACCGCGACGCCGGCGCCAAGCTTGTCGATGGCGCCCGCGACTTCATGCTGCCGGGAACGCGGGGGTACTGGGCCCCGGGCAAGGCGCCTTCCTTCGTCGGGACATCGCGCTGTGGCAAGATGCCGCACGCCCGCACCCGACGATCCGCACGTGTCCCGCTGCGCTCGGGCGCCGGAGTCAGCGCTACGACGCTCGGAAATCCGCTCCGGCCCTGGGGACCTGCGCCGCTTTGGCGTAGGCTCCGCCGCGGCACTGCTGTTGCCATAAGACGTCCTCCGGTAGGAATGCGGCCTTTCTCGCCGCTTCGGTCGTCATCGCTCACTCCGGCGGTTTCCTTCCGGCCTGCTCCGCCGCCATGTACTGCCGCGTACCAGTCGGCCCAGTTCGCGTCCCGCTGCCCGGTGCGCTTCTCGTGCTCGCCGTGGGCGGCCTCCGCGCGCCGCATCGCGCTCGCCAGGTCGCTCGCGGAGCCGAACGACGTCGCGGCCGAATCGATGCGCCCTGGAAGCCGGGTCGTGATCTCCTGGAACAGCCAGCGGTTGCCGTCCGGATCCTGGAACGAGGCGAACGAGCGATAGCTGCGGCGCTGGGATCGACGACCGCTGGCCTTGCCCTCCGCGCCGATGTGGAAGACCTCGTCCGCCTTGACGCCGGCGGCGGCCAGCTTGTCGAGGGCCGCCTGGATGTCGGAGACGATCAGCCAGCAGGCCCTGGGCGGACCCTGGCGCAGCCGGCGTTCGGTTCGCGCCCGAACTGGACCGAGCACCCGGAGCCGGGTGGCGTGAACTGGAAGACGCCGGAGCCGGGCGGCGTGACGTCCTGCCTCCACCCGAGGCTCTTGTAGAACTCCGTCGCGCGGTCGACGTCCGAGACGGGGATGACGACGACCTCGAGCTTCATGTCGATGGGATTGGTGCTCATTGCTGGACCCGCACGATTGGACCGACGTCGGCGGCTGTGCCGGCGCGCGATCACCAGATATCGCCGGGAGGCCGGGGCGCCGCCTTGAACGACCTGGCGGATCGGGCCGACGGCGTTGACGATCGCGGCGCCCGCAGGGTTCGTCGTGAAGCTTGCCAGCGGCTCCAGGGATCCCGTGCCTTTGGGGTCGTTGAAGGGCGCGAGGATCGTAGGAAGCCTTGGCCTCGAGACCCGTGACGGCGGCCTGAAGGATCTGCGTCAGTCCCTGGTCGAAGAGCGAGACCTGAGTCGCCGGAGCGCCGCCGACTCGGCCCGAGAACCAGGCGCGCGGGCTCGCTGCCGGCGACCCAGCGGCTGCAGGTTCGCCGTTCCATCTCCGGCCGGCACAGCGTTGGGGACGTAGACGACGCGCCTGGGCGGCCTGTCCGATCGGGATCGTGGCCTCACGACCTTGTTCGTCAGCGTATCGATCGCGACGCATCCTGTCTTCGTTCTCGAGGCCGACGTAGACGCGGGTGCCGTCACCCGAGGGCCAAATGCCGTGGGGAAGCTCGCCGACCGTCGATCGTGCGCGATCCTGCCGAAGTCGTCGGTGCGAAAGACCAGGACCTCGGTTTAAGCCGCCCACCGTGACGTAGGCGAAGCGTGCCGCGCGCGTTGCGGACGATGTTGACGTGATTGGTGATCGGGCCGGTGTCGAGCGACTTGAGCACCTGAACGGCGGTTTCGCGTCGAACACCATCGTCTCGTCCGACGTCCTTCAGAGTCAGCCAGACCTGATCGCCCTCCGGCGTCGCGGCGATGTTCGGGCAGAAGGGAGATATCCTGCTGCACCTGGCCGACGATCTTGTGGTCGGCCACCGAGACGATCGCGGTCTCCGGGGTGAAGCTCGAGCAGACGTAGCCGTACTTGCCGTCCGGCGAGAAGATCGTCATGCCGGGACCGTTCGCGCAGCTTGATCCGCGTCTTCTCAGCGTAAGTCTTGCCGTCGAGCACCGCGACGTAGTCTCTCGCCGCGGACGGTAACCCAGACCTCTTTGCCGTCCGGCGTGAAGAACGCCTCGTGCGGCGAGCGGCCGACGTAGGTGGTGTGCTTCACGCGCATTGGTCGCGGTGTCGATGAAGCGTCACCGAGTTGGAGCCGATCGAGACGACCGGCGAGGCGTGCGGTGATCGGGCGAACCCGAGGCCGTGGACGATCAGCTGTCCGCGATAGAGGCGGCGACAGATTCGCCGGCTGCGGGTCGCCGAGCCGGATTTCGCCCAGGAGCCTGTTGGAGGCGGGGTCGATGACCGGCGACCGTAGTTCGAGAACTGCTCGGCCGCATAGACGCGATCGCGGTTCGTGACAGGAACGTTGGGCCCTCCCCAGGGAACTTGTTGAGCGGAGAGAACGGATGGAAAACAGAGGAGCAGCAGACTACGAAGCCCTTTCAAGTCAATGTCCTTTCCGGCGGTTGGGTCCGGCGACGGCCCGCACTTCCCGCCACCCTGCTTTTTGAGCCAGAGCCGCATCAGCTCGATCTCCGACTGCTGATCGGCGATGATTTCCTGTGCGAGCCGAGGCATTTCGGGGCTCCGCCCATACAAGAGTTGGGTCCTGGCCATGTCGATCGCCCCCTGATGGTGCGGGAGCATTAGCCGGACAAACTCGGCATGTCGCTGTCGCTGCAGGGCTTCACCGACGCCATCCCGGCATGCATCTTCTTCCATGCTCGACGTCAGCTCGAACCACGCCGGGTCGGGGGCTGACTTGCCAGCCGCATCCGCCGGATGTTGCTGGTCCTGCGCGGCCTGAAGCGCCAGCGCGCTGGGAGAGTGGGGAGGAATCAAGAGGCGCTTCGCCAGTCTCGTCTCGTCACGGTCATGGCATCTCTCCTTCAGCCGTACGTCTTACCGAAATGGTCGACATCGATGACAGCTTTCGCGAACGCATCCGGCGCCTCCTGGGGAAGGTTGTGACCGACACCTCCCGAGACGTTTCGGTGTTCGTACTTGCCCGAGAATTTCCACCTGTAGGCGCTCGGCTCCGGATGCGGCGCGCCGTTGGCGTCGCCTTCCATGGTGATCGTGGGCACGCGCGATGACCGGCGGCCTCGGCGAGCCGCTTCTCGAGGTCGTCGTATTGCGGCTCGCCGTCGCGCCAGGCCGAGCCGCCAGCGGTAATTGTGGATCGACGATGGCGACGTGATCGGGATTGTCGAACGCCGCCGCGCTGCGGTCGAAGGTGGCGTCGTCGAAGTTCCACTTCGGCGAGACGCGCTGCTGCCAGATCAGCTTGGCGAAGTCGCGACGGTACTTGTCGTAGCCGCGCGCGGCCGCGCTCGGTGGCGAAGTAGAACTGGTACCACCACTGGAGCTCGGCCTGCGGCGGCAGCGGCAGCTTGCTCGGCTTCTGGCTGCCGATGAGATAGCCGCTCACGGAGACCATGGCCTTGCAGCGCTCCGGCCAGAGCGCCGCGATGATGTTGGCCGTCCGCGCGCCCCAGTCGAAACCGGCGAGAATCGGCCTTCTGATCTGGAGCGCGTCCATCAGTGCGACGATGTCGAGCGCCAGCGGCCGACGGCTGGCCGTTGCGGACGGCGTCGTTGGACAGGAATCGCGTCGGCCCGTAGCCGCGGAGGTGCGGCACGATCACGCGGTAGCCGCGCGCCGCCAGGAGCGGAGCGACGTCGACGAAGCTGTGGATGTCGTACGGCCAGCCGTGCAGGAGGATCGCGACGGGCCCGCCGGAAGGACCTGCCTCGGCGTAGGCGACGTCGAGCGCTCCGGCGTTGATGTGCCCTGATCGCTCCGAAGGATTTGCCGCTCCCCCTCTGCCCGAAGGGCCCGAGGGCCGACAAGCCGTCTCGATCGGTCGGGCGCCGGCGGTCACCGACATCCCGAGTCGCGGTGGCTGCGGCGGCCGTCGTCGCAACGGTCGGGACACCGGCGGCGATCGTGTCTGAGCTCGTTGGACGTTGTTTTCCTCCTTCCGTCTCTTGGGACGAACCGTTTTCCAGCCTCAGCCGAACGTGAAACAGAAGTCGACTTCGACGCCGGGATCGAGAAACTCGATCTCGAACGTTCGATCGACGATCGGCTTCGGCTGGCGGATCAGCTGATAAAGCCTCGGCTCGGTGACGGTGCCGGTCCCCTGGACGTCGGTGTCCGTCCCGTGAGCGGCCCTCCGGCGCGTGGCCGTCGACGAGCACGCGGAAGCGCACCGGCCCTCCGGCCTTGCCGGGGCCCATGACGAGGTTCACGTCGCGCGCATGGAAGCGGTGACGATCCGCGCCCTTCGGCTTCCACGCGGTCGCGATCTCCTTCCCGACCGTCCACTCTCCGGCGAGGCCCCAGCGGTTGAGCGCGAGCCGCGCCGGGAACAGTGTAGGCGCTGGGCCTTGCCGGATCGCTCCGCCGGGAGATGCGAAGTTCTCCGCCTTGCTCGGACCCGACGTAGCTCTCCGGCGACTTCAGGTCGTTCCAGTCGGCCGCGACTCCGGCTGCCCCGCGGATCCACGGCCACCAGGTCGGTGGGCACCACCCCGTGGCTCCGGCTCTCGGACGAGCAGCTGCTGGATGGCCCGCTCGGTCCCTTCGTAATCCGCCCTCGCCGAAATGGTGGTAGCCGGATCCGGCCCTCGCGCATCCGACGACGTAGACGGCCGGCCAGTAGTTGTTCTTGAATGCGCGCCAGACCGCGTAGTCGTTGTCGATGCGCGATCGGGATAGCTCGACCCGCATCGCCTCGCGCGGCACGGCGGACGTTGTCCACGATCTCGTGCTCGAACGGGAACTCCGGCGTGTGCACGCCGATCACGACGAGCCCGTCGTCCTGGTACTTCTCGGCCCAGGCGCGGACGTACGGCGAGCGTGCGCAGCCAGTTGATGCAGGTGTACGTCCAGAAGTCGACGAGCGACGACCTTGCCCGCAGACTCGTCGGCCGTCAGCGGCGGCGAGTTGAGCCACGCCGTTGCACCGCCGAGGACACGGAAGTTGCCTTCAATCGGGAGCCGGAGAGGGTGCGGGCGTCATCGGAAGCACCTCGGGATTGGCGCCGGGACACCGGCCGGAGCGCGCCGATGGCGCCGGATCAGGATCGCAGCAAGCGAAATCCGCTGACTCCTACTCATGAACCCCTCCGATCCATTCGAGACGCATCCGAACGTGGGGGCGATCAGTGCGCGTCGGAAAACGGCCGAAACGCCGCGCGCAGCTCTGCCCCGAACAACCTGGGGCTGCTCCCCGACGCCGCCGGGGTGCGCGCTCGCCCTTGTCGGTCTCGTGGAAATAGATCAGGTTCCTGTAGGCGCGCCGGACCCACGTCTCCGGGGGCCGGTACGCGCGTCCGTCCCCGAACACCCGTGATCCCCCACGGGAAGCGAAATCTCTCCGTCTTCTGCACGGACGCGATGGTCGGGCTCTGTCCGCGGTTCTCTCCGAGCACAGGCGTCCCGCGGAGGTCTGCGGTGTTCGTCAGCCAGTAGAGCGAGATGTTGTCCAGGACGTCGTCTTTCGTCGGTGTCTTGCCCCGGATCCGCTCCGCACGTCCACTTCTGCACGCGAAACCGGGTGCTGCGAGGATCCGCGCCGGCGCGTAGAGCCCGGCCGGCGAGTCCGACCATGCGGGCAGCCGACCGCCTGCGGCGTGCGGTCAGCATCATGGGAAGTACGGCGCGTTCCCTGCCATGGCGTAGGCCCGGGACGCCTCGAACGTGGCGCGTTCGCGCTCGGGGAGAGTCCCCGCCGGTGCGGACGCGCCGCTGGCGAGGGCCGGCGGCCGACGTCCGGACGGCATCGCCGCCGGCAGGTTCGATGGATCGTGCAACCAACCCGCTGCCAGGCGCCCGGCGCGCCATACGCGCTCGTGATGACGGCGCCCCGAGTCGCTGCCCTGGGCGACGTACCGCGGGTAATCCGAGGCGCTTCATCAGCTCCGCCCAGGCGCGCGCGATGCGCAGGGTCCCGCGCTTTAACGGCGCGGATCGGCCCCGGCCTCGAGAATCCGCCCGGAATCACGGGATGACGACGCATCGAAGGCGTCCCCGGCGCCGCCTCCGTGCGCAGGTCGGGTCCGTGAGCGGACCGATCGCAGCGTCCCCGGGAGCTCGATCGAGGAGCCTGGCCAGCCGTGGGTGACGATCACCGGAAGGGCGTTCCTGTGGCCGGAGCGGACGTGGATGAAGTGGGGATGTTCCGACGCCGTCGATGTTGGTCACGTGATAAACATAGCGGCAGCGCGTTGAGCTTCGCCTCTCCAGGCCTGCGCCAGTCGTAGCGGTGCCCAGTAGCGCACCAGCTCCTGCAGTCTGGCGCGAGCTGGCGCCTCTACGCGACGCATCGGCCACGGTCTCTTTGTCCGGCCAGCGTCGCCGCGACAATGCGGCGGCGCAGGTCGGCGAGGTCGGAGTCCGGGAACGTGCACGCGGGAACGGTCCGGATGGGTGGGTCGTCCGCACGTCGCCGGGGCCGTGGCAGGACGATGGCTACAGCGCCGCAGCGGCCGCAAAGGCCGCCGCGGCGAGTGAGACGTCGCCAGATGGGTAAAGGCCAGCGAGGCAACGCCATAGTCGATCCTCCCTTCGCCCAGGGCCTCGTTACTTCGCCGCGGCGGCCGCGGCCTGCTCGATCAGCTTCGCGACCACGTCGGGATGGGAGATGAACGCCACGTGGCTCGCCTTGACCTCGCTCGTCTTCGCGCTTCATCCGCTTGGCGTAGAACCGCTCGAGCTCGGGGTTGATGGCGTGAGTCGTCCTGGGAGACGAGGTACCAGGAGGGGATGGTCTTCCAGGCCGCGGTCGGCACCGAAGCGCCGAAGACGCTGTTGTGGACCGGCTTCTGAGTCGCCGCCGCCGACGCGCGCGTCCGCCGCCGGCAGGTCGGCGCAGAAGAGCTCGCGGAACCGCGCACGATCGACGTAGAGGAAGCCGGCCGAGTCGGGCTTCAGCGCGGAACCGAGGTCCACCGGGTATTTCTCGCCGAAGGCGCTCGACCGGCTCGCCGCCCTCCGGCGCGAACGCCGCGAGGTAGACGAGCGCCTTGACGTTCGGGCTGCCGGCGGCCGCGCCGGTGATGACCGCGCCGCCGTAGGAGTGGCCGACGAGGACGACCGGCCCCTTCTGGGCGTCGATCGACCGCGCTTCGTCGTCTCCACGTCGCCGGCGAGCGAGGCGAGGGATTCTGAACGGCGATCACTTCGTAGCCGTCCGCGCTGGAGGATCGGGATGAGCGCGCTGCCAGCCCAGTGCCGTCGGCGAAGGCTCCGTGGACGAGCACGATCGTCGGCAACCGTTGCCGGGCGCGTCGAAGGAGATGCACCACTCTTGCGTTTGCTTGGGTGAGGCTGACGACTGGGCGCGAAGCGAGGCGTCGGCGACGACGGCGGAGACCAGAAGCGCGAGGAAGAGGCGGACGAAGCGGCTGTCTTTGCATGAGCAATACGTAATAGC
>ERZ1370068.199-contig-10179_pt1 | contig 63607 bp, 76 predicted proteins | sample MGYA00561227_ERZ1370068 | MGnify/ENA primary metagenome ERZ1370068 (study PRJEB38410, sample SAMEA6850437) | metagenome | study: Metagenomic assessment of the ecological functions of the soil: analysis of the soil microbiota associated with the...
AGTTACGTATTGCTGTGCCGTCGGTGGGAATCACCTGCTGGCAGTGGCCGCGTTGCAGAGTCGCACGGCGCTCTGACGATGGTGTCGAACACCGCCTGCGCGTCGGTGAGTGCTGCTGATCACGCGAAGGGATCTCGCCGGTCGCTTTCTCCCGCCCAGGCTCCCCCGCCAGGTGCTTCTCCAGGTCGCGACGCTCGAGGCTTCGTCTCTCAGGGATCCCGGGCGGCGGCGGCCTCAAGGTCTGGGCTTCGTGGTCGGGCTTCGCACGCTTCCTATTGTGCATGGCTACGCGCTGGAGGCCCGCACCGGCGCCACGTCGAGGCAAGAGCCGCATGGGAGCGAAGCGCGTGCCGGGTGTCGAAACCGGGCAGCGCCATCAGCAGCAGCACGCGCTGGTAGCCGGTGGCGTCGAGATACGCCTGCAGGCCCTCGCGCACCTCGCCCGGCGTGCCGATCGAGGGCCCAGCCGTCGTCGAGGTAGCTCGCGGAACGAGCCGCAGGCGCAGCGAGCGAGCCGGTCGAACGAGTTGGGCACGGTGCCGCCGGTGGCCTCGGAGCGCAGCGACCGCCATCTTGCTGCTGGTAGCCCATGAAGGGCGCCTCGGTCGACCCGCAGCGCCTCGTCGCGGTCGGGGCCGACGTGCACCACCCGCATGCCCCACGACTGGCGCTCGAGCGCCTCGATCTCGGCGCTCGAGCGGCCGGCGCGCGAGCGACTCGCTCGCGATAGATCGGTGCCGCCGCTGCAGCTCCTCCATCGGCACGAAGAACGAGGACAGGCGTGGGCAGGCCCAGGCGCGCGGCCGAGCGCACGCTGTCCTCGCTGTTGGCGGCGATGAAGAGCGGCGGATGCGGTCGCTGCACCGGGCGCGGGCGCACGTGCAGGCCGCTCGGCCGAGTGGAACGCGCCCCGGAAGTCGAACGGCTGCGCCGCTCCAGCACTGCTGCATCAGCGCGATGCCTTCCTCGACGCGCGCGCGGCTGTCGCTCGCGGTCGGACTGGAAGGTCTGGTAGTCCTGCAGCGTGCCGCCGCGGCCGATGCCCACGTCGAGCCGGCCGCCGCTCACCACGTCGAGCACCGCGAGCTGCTCGGCCAGGTCCACCGGGTGGTGCAGCGGCAGCAGGCTCACGCCCATGCCGAGGCGCAGCGTGCGCGGTGCGGGCGGCGACGAACGCGGCCAGCACCGGCGGGACCGGGCAGAGGCCGTAGTCGTTGAAGTGGTGCTCGGCGATCCAGACCGAGTGAGTAGCCGAGCGGCTCGGCGGCCAGCATCTGCTCGAGGCGCCGAGTCGTACACCGCCCGCTCGCTCCACGCTCGTCGCGCTGCATGAGGAAGAACAGCCCGAATTCCATACCGGAGAGGATCAGACGGACAATCCCGGGGCCGGATGCACTACGATCAGGGCCGACCCTGAGGGAGGGATAGACATGAGGATTCGACTCGCGCGCTCCCTGGCCGTCCTCCTTGCCGTCGACCGCCTCCTGCCCGCCGGCCTGGTCGCGCCCCCCGCCGGCTCCGGGCCCAGAAGCCAGCGTGGGCAGGTGATCCAGAAGCTGGAGCCGCTCGGCACCACCGACCTGGCGCCTTGCCGGGGGTACGAGCATGCCGCTGCCGCTCCATCAATGTGGTCTGCGGCGCCGGGGTCGTGGGCGCCGCCGTCGCGTACTTCCTGGCGCGAGCGCGGCGATCGCGGTCGCCGTGGTGGAGCGCACCGAGGTGGCCTGCGCCGCCCTGGGCAAGTCCGGCGGCCTCGCGCGCTGGACTGGTGCGACAGCTCGCCGCTTTCGGCCTCGCCTGGCCCGCGCGAGCTTCGCGCCCATGCCGAAACCGGCCTGGCGCGCGAGATCGCCACCGACTACGGCATACCGGCGCCTGGAGACGTTCATGGTGGCCGCGCGCGAGGGCGGCGGCGTGCAGCGGCGGCCACCGCGATGCCGGCGCCCGGCCTGGGTGAACGGGCCGCCGGCTGCCGCATTGCGCCGCGGGCGCGCTCGGCTCCCACCGCGACGACCGCGCAGGTTCGACCCGCGCGCTTCACGGCGGCGCTGGCCGCCTTTGGCGGCTGCGACGGGCCACCTTCCGCCTGGGCGTCGGGATCGTGCGGCGAGCACGGTCAGCGCGACGGCGCGGCTCGCGGCGTGCCCAAAGGTCGAGCGGCGAGCCGCTGGCGGCCGACGCCGTCGTCCTCGCGCTGGGGCCGTGGACGAGCCGCGTCGCGCGCGGCGCTCGACCTGCCGACGGTGCGCGGGCTCGGGGGCTGCAGCGTGACCCTCGCCGGCGGCGGGACCTGCCCGCGCACGCGCTGTTCGTGGCTTCGGACCGCGCCGCCGGCCTCGCGCGCTGGAGCCGGAGATCGTCCCGCAGCCGGCCGGACGGCGAGGTCTACGTGTGCGGGATGGCCGATCTCCGGCCGCCAGCTGCCGGCTCGCGCCGGAGGCGTGGAGGTGAGCGACCGCCTGCGCCGTGCTCGCCCGCGCCGCCGGCCACGCGACGCGGGCCTGGCCCCAGCGCGGTCACGCGGCGGCAGCGTTCGCGTTTATATCGCCCCGGTCGCCATTTGACGCCTGCCGCTGATCCGGGCGCGTGCCCGGCGCCGCGGGGAGCCTGGCGTGGCCACGGGACATGGGCCCCTGGGTAGCGTGCTCAATGCGCCCGCTACCGGGCTCGCGCTGGCGGAGCTCAATCACCGGCAGGCGCGGGCGAAAGTGGTCAGATCTCTCCGATTTCGATCCGGCGCGGTGCGCCCTTAGCCGCCGGCGGGCCCAGCGAGCGCGGCCCGGAGCCCAGCCGCGCGGCCTGCCGCGGGAACACCGTGTCGCGGAACGCGGGCAATTTCCACGCGCCTCGGGCGGCGCGAAGGTCGGGAGCGGCATCGGGTAGAGGTTCCGTACTCCGAGGCTTGGTGAGCGGGACGCGCGCGCTGGCGCAGTCCTCCGGCGTGCCGATGAGGCCCGATGGCGTCGCAGATACGCGCCACCACCTCGTCGGGGACGGGCGACGTGGCCTTGATGGCGGCCCACTCCCAGTCATGCGCATGGAGAGGTGATTCGGGATAGACCTTGCGCGCACCGCGGCGGGGATCTCGAGCGGAGGCGGCGCGAGCCCCGGCGCTGAGTCGTAAGCGGCCGCCCCAGCGCAGGATGCCCCAGTGCACCGCGGTGGGGCGCGCGCCATTCGCCGCGCTTCCTCGGCGGTCTTCATAGTCGCCGTTCGTACCGCCCAGATGGACCTCGAGGTCCTCGACCTTCCGTCCCGCCCGCTTGGCTCCGCGCTCCAGATGGCCGAGCGCCATGCGTATCTCCACGCGATGCCGCGATCTCGATCCCACCAGCAGGAGCACGCCGGTCAGGCGACCTCGCCCGCCACCCGATGGCCGCCGGGGCCGGAAGTTCCGCCATGAGGACCGGGATGCGCCGCCCGCGAGGCATAGCCGAGCCGTCCCGGCTTTGCCGCCGGGAAGTCGACGCCTCTTGCCGGCCAGAAGCTCGCGCGCACCCGACTGGATGCAGGCGCGCATCTCGAGCCAGGGTGCCCACGGCGCGCGCGGCCGATGGTGCTGGCCGACGTGTAGCCGGTGCCGATGACGAACCCCACGCGCCCCGGCGTTACCCTCCACGGTCTGGATCGCGCTCGCCCAGCACGGAGGCGTGACAGCGGGTGAACGGATTGGTGACCGCGGGAAAGCAGCGCCATTCGCGACGTGTGGGCGGCGGCCTGGCCCAGCACCACGAAGGTGTCGCGGCTGAGGGCCTGGCTGTCCAGGATGCCGGCGCCGTCGAGAAGACCCAGCCGCCTCGATGGGACTGGATGGAAGTCGCTCCAGGTCGGGCATGGGCGCGGTGCCGGGAACACGGAGGCCGGATGCGGACGGGCTTCGCTCATTGGTCGAGGTCCTCGCTGCCTGGCGGAGATTCTCCTTCCACGCGCGTGATATAGTTGGCGCCGCTCGATCTGGTGAGCCTGGCGCATCACTCCAAAGATGGAGGACCCCTCGATGATCGTCCCCCCGCCGCATCCTCACGCTCGTTCTCGGATTCTGCTCCTGGCTCTCGCCGCTGGGTCGAGCCCGGCCCGGCGCCCGCCGCCGAGGACGTCGCAAGATCGCGCTCGTCGCCCCGCTGTCCGGCCGCTGGGCGCGCCAGGGCCGGCTCAAGAAGATGGGCGCGGAGATGGCCATCGACGAGATCAACAGCCAGGGCGGCATCAAGGCGCTCGGCGGCGCCAAGATCGTCCTGCGCGAGGCCGACGCCGGCGACAGCGTGGAGAAGGCGGTGAGCGCGGCGCAGCGCGTGCTCACCCGCGAGAAGATCAGCGCGGGCATCGGCTCCTGGCTCAGCTCGTTCACGCTCGGCGTGACCGAGGTGGCCGAGCGGCTGCAGGTGCCGTGGCTGACGCTCTCCTACGCCGACAGCATCACCGAGCGCGGGTTCAAGTACACCTTCCAGACCTCGCCGGTCTCGTCGCCGCAGGCCGAGCAGGCCCTGGACCTCGTCGTCGAGCTCGCCAAGCAAGAACAACCGGCCGATCAAGAAGGCGGCGATGGTGGGCGACAACACCGCCGCCACCGTGTTCTTCTTCAAGCCGCTGCGCGAGAAGCTGCTCGCGGCCAAGGGCATCGAGCTGGTGGTCGGACGAGGTGTGGACGCCGCCCCTGGCCGACGCCACCTCCATCGTGCAGAAGCTCCGCGCCACCCAGCCCGACATCGTCTTCTACGGCGCCACCAACTTCCCCGACTCCATCCAGGTGCTCCAGAAGGTGAAGGAGTTCGGCGTGAAGACCCATATCCAGGGCGTGGGCGCGTGGCTGGTCACGCCGGAGTACGTGAAGACGGTGGGCAAGGAGCTTCTCGACAGCATCCAGACGGTCGTCGCCGCCCATCCGCTCAAGGGCCAGGAAGAGCTGGTGAAGAAGTTCGTGCAGCGGACCGGCGAGCCTTTCATGACCCAGGATCCCTCTGCACCTACGCGCCACGTCTGGCTCATCAAGGAGGCGGCCGAGCAGGCGAAGTCGGCCGATCCCAAGGCCATCCGCGAGCGCCGCTGGCCAAGATCGACCTGACCACCGGGCCCGCGGCGACCGCGCTCTAGCGCCGGGCGCATCCGGTTCGACGAGCGCGGGCCGCCGCATCGGCGCGGTGCCGCTCATCGTGCAGTGGCAGAACGGCGAGCCGCTTCACGGTGGTGCCGACCGCCGTGGCCACGCGCCCGCATCGTCTGGCACGAGTAGCGCGCGCGCCCCGGCGCGCCGTGGTGCGAGCGGGCTCACGCAGTACGTCGTCACCGGCCTGCTCGTGGGGGCGTCTACGCCCTCATGAGCATCGGCCTCGCCCTCATCTTCGGCGTCATGCGCGTGGTCAACTTCGCGCAGGGCGACTTCATGATGCTGGGGATGTACCTGACGTACTTCTACGCGGTCGCGCTGGGCATCGATCCGCTGCTCGGGGCGCTGCTGACCATCCCGCCCTTCTTCGTGCTCGGGCTCGTCGTCCATCGCGCCTTCCTCGCGCGGGTCACCGGCGGCGGCGACCCGAACCGCGAGATGGACGCCCAGCTCATCCTCACCCTCGGGCTGTCGCTCGTCATCACCAACGCCACGACCATGATCCTCTCGCCGACGCCGCGCGGCATCACGACGGCCTATGCCACGCAGGCCTTCGCGCTGGGGCCCGTGCTCCTGAACCAGGCGCGCGACCTACGCCTTCGCCATGGCGCTGCTGCTCGCCGGCGGCGGTGTACGTCTTCCTGACCCGGCACCGATCTCGGCAAGGCGCTGCGCGCGGCCGCCGACGATCCGGAGGCGGCGAGCTACCAGGGCATCAACGTGCGCGCGATGCACGGGCGTGGCCTTCGGCGATCGGGCATCGCGCTGGTGGCGGCGGCGGGCGGGCTGCTCGCCACCTACCACCCGATCGAGCCGAACGTCGCCGTCAACTTCATCGTGCTGATGTTCGTCGCGGTGGTCCTCGGCGGCCTCGGGCAGCATCCCCGGCGCCTTCGTGGGCGGGCTCGTGATCGGGCTCGGTGCAGTCGCTCACCCTGCTGCGTCCTGCCGTTCCAGCTCCAGAACGTCGGCGTGTTCGTGGCGTTCCTGGTCGTCCTCTACGTGCGGCCCCAGGGCCTCTTCGGCCGCCGCGCCCGCACCGTCTAGCCGTGACGTCCAGCGCGCGCGGCTGGCGTCGCCATCGCCGCGGTGGTCGCTGATCGGGCTCGTGCTGACGTTCGCGGATCTCGGAGCGCTATCACCACCGCGATCCTCACGCTCGTCTTCCTGTGGGCGACCATGGGGCTCGCCTGGAACATCATCAGCGGCTACGCGGGCCAGATCTCGTTCGGCCACCAGGCCTTCTTCGGCATCGGGGCCTACGTCACCGTGCTGCTGGCCGCCAAGCTCCAGCTCATCCCGTGGATCGGCATGCTCGGCGGCGTCGGCGTCGGCCGTGCTCGCCGCCGTGCTCATCGGCACGCCGACCTTCCGGCTGGCCGGCATCTACTTCGGGCTGGCCACGCTCGCCTATCCGCTGATCTTCCGCATCGTGATGGACTTCCTCGGCTACCAGGAAGTCGCGATCCCGATGATGCGCGAGCAGCCCGGGCTGCTTCATGCAGTTCGAGGAGCCGCGCGCCTTCGACCTGCTCGCCCTCGGCGTCGCTGGCCGCCACCCTCGTCCTGTCGCGCCTGATCGAGACCTCGCGGCTCGGCTACTCGGCTGCGCGCGATCAAGGAGAACGAGCAGGCGGCCGAGGCGATGGGCGTGGACAGCTTCCGCTGCAAGATGGCCGCGTACATGCTGAGCGCGGCGCCGGCGGCCGTGGTCGGCGCCGTGCTACGCCCACGCCATCCTCTTCGTGGTGACGCCGGACGGCGGTCTTCGGGCGTGCTCGTGATCGTGCAGACCCTGACGGTCGTGCCTGGTGGGCGGGGCCGGCACGCTGTGGGGCCCGCTCATCGGCGCCGCCATCATGATTCCGGTGAGCGAGATCCTCGACACCACCGTGGGCGATCGCCTGCCCGGCATCCAGGGCGTCGTCTACGGCGCCGCGCTGATGGCCGATCATGCTGTACGCGCCCGAGGGCCTCTACTGGCGCGTGCGCTCGGCAGGCGCGCCGCGCGCGGGCGGCGCGCGACGGCGACGCGCTCCGCCCCCGTCGTCGCGGCCGCGCCGCGGCGGTCCCGCCGCCGGCGCCCCGGGCGCGCGTCGCTGCTCGAGGTGCGCGGCATCTCGCAAGGCGTTCATCGGGCTGCAGGCGCTGTCCGACGTGAGCTTCGACGTGCGCGAGGGCGAGATCCTCGGCATCATCGGGCCGAACGGCGCGGGCAAGACCACGCTCTTCAACGTGCTCAACGGCTTCCTGCTGCCCGACCGCGGCGAGGTCCGCTGGCTCGGCGCAGCCCATCACGGGCCTGCGGCCCCATCGCGCTCTGCCGGCGCGGCATCGGGCGCACCTTCCAGGTGCGTGCGCACGTTTCCGCACCTCACCGTGCTGGAGAACGTCATGGTCGGGCGCCTTCGCTCGCGACGGCGCGCCGTGAGCGCGCGCGGGCGCGCGCGCAGGCGCGCTCGGCACGCGTGGGCCTCGCCGATCAGCGCGCGACGCGCTGCCCGCCGGCGCTCACGCACGCTCGAGCTGCGGCTGATGGAGCTGGCGCGCTGCCTGGCGACGGCGCCCGCGCCTCGTGCTGCTCGACGAGCCGCTGGCCGGACTGTCGGCCGACGGCGTCGAGCTGATGATCGGCCATGATCCGGCAGCGCGCGGGCCGCGGGCGTGACGGTGGTGATCATCGAGCACACCATGCAGGCGCTCGTGAAGCTCGCCGACCGGCTGGTCGTGCTCGACCAGGGCCGGCGGCTCGCCGAGGGCGCGCCCGGCGAGGTCACCCGCGACCCGGCGGTGATCGAGGCCTATCTCGGCAAGCGCTGGCTCGCCCGGCACTGGCGCCCAGCGACGCTGATGCTGACGATCGCCGGCGCTCGGCGTCGTCCTACGAGCGGCTTGCGCGCCCTCGACGACGTGTCGCTCGAGGTCGGCGAGGGCGAGTTCGTCACCATCGTGGGCCCGAACGGCGCGGGCAAGACCACGCTGCTCAAGGCCGATCTCGGGCTCGGTCCGCGAGCGGCGCCGGCCGCCATCGAGTATCCGCGGGCGGGACATGACGTCGCTGGCGGCGCATCGAGCGCGCCGCGCTCGGGCATCGCGCACGTCCCCGAGGGCCGGCGCGTCTTCCCATCGCTCACCGTGCTGGAGAACCTCGAGCTGGGCTCGTACCGGCGCGCGCGCGCGCGCGCAGCGCGGCGCCGCTGGACGCCGTGCTCGCGCGTGTTCCCGATTCTTCGCGAGCGTCGCCAGCAGCTCGCGGGCTCGCTGTCCGGCGGCGAGCAGCAGATGCTGGCGCTCGGGCGCGGGCCTCATGGCGCAGCCCGACCTGCTCCTGCTCGACGAGCCCTCCCAGGGGCTGGGCCCGCGCATCGTCGAGCAGATCTTCGAGACCATCGACCGAATCCGGCGCGAGCCGCCGCCTGACCATCCTGCTCGTCGAGCAGCGCGTGGTCGAAGCGCTCGAGCTGTGCGACCGCGGCTACGTCCTCGGAGACCGGGCGCGTCGTGCTGGCCGGCGCTCACGACGCGCTCTGCTCGCGGACCCGCGCGTCCAGCGCGCCTATCTGGGCGTATAGGAGGATCTGCCATGCCCGTCGTCTATGAGAAGCGCGGCGCCGTCGGCCCGTCACGCTCAGCCCCGCCCGCGGGCGCGCAATGCCTGGGGCACCGACTTCAACGAGGGTCTCCTCCGCCACTTCGCCGCCATGGAGGCGGACGACGAGATTCACTGCGCCGTCCTCACCGGGGACGAGGCGGGTGGGGCCTTCTCGGCCGGCGCGAACCTGAAGGACCCGCAGACGCATACCATGGCGTCCGCGGTGGGGACTTCATCAAGAGCATCGCCCGCCGGCGCGAAGCGTGCCTTCGAGGTGCTGGACCGGTTCCCCAAGCCGCATTGTCGGCGCCGTCAACGGTTTCGCCGTCGGCATCGGCTGCATCATCACCTTCTGCTGCGACCTGCTGGTGGCCTCGGAGCGGCGGAGTGGCGGCTCCCGCAGGTGGCGCTCGGCATCCTGCCCGCCTATGGCGGGGCGGTGCGCCTGGCCCGCTGGGTGGGGCGCGGCAACGCGATGCGGCTGACCCTCGGCCTGCCGCTGGGCGCCGAGGAAGCCGCAGCGCATCGGGCTGGCCCAGTGGGTGGTGCCGCATGCGCGCCTGATGGACAAGGCGTTCGAGGTGGCCGGACCACCTCGCCGCGCTGCCGCGCGCTGGCCGCGCGGCTCGCCAAGGAGTCGCTCGCTGCGCGGGCTGGACGTGCCCAACCTGGCCGACGCCGCCCTCGTCGATCTCTACCGCTTCGCCACGCTCGAGCTCACCGAGGACAAGGCCGAGGGGCATGCCGCGTGGCGCGAGAAGCGCAAACCCGCTTTCCGCGGCCGCTGAGCCGGGAGGAGCCACCATGCCGACCATCACTCCGGACCCCCAAGGTGCTCGCGTCCGGGCTTCGCTTTCCGGAGGGCCCGGTCGCGATGCCCGACGGCTCCGTCATCCTGCGTCGAGATCGAGCGCCGCACGCTCTCGCGCGTCACGCCCGATGCGGCAAGGTCCGCGTGGTCGCGACGCTCGGCGGCGGCCCCAACGGCGCCGCCATGGGGCCGGGCGGCAAGATCTACGTGACCAACAACGGCGGGCTCGGGTTCGTGGAGCGACCGGGCAGGCTCTTCCCGGTGCTCCAGGGCCGACGACTACGCGGGCGGCAGCATCCAGATCGTGGATCCCGAGACGGGAAGTTCGAGACGCTCTACGACCGCGTGCGACGGTCGGAAGCTCCGCGGACCCAACGATCTCGTCTTCGACCGGGCGGGCGGGTTCTGGTTCACGGACCTGGGCAAGACGCGCGAGCGCGACGGCGACCGCGGCGCGGTCTACTACGCCCGGGCCGACGGCTCCATGATCCGCGAGGCGATCTTCCCGCTCGAGCGGCCGAACGGGATCGGGCTCTCGCCGGACGAGCGCACGCTCTACGTCGTCGAGACGCCCACCGCCCGCTGCTGGTCCTTCCAGCCTCCGGGCCCGGGCGAGATCGAGTCGGCGAACGGCCCGTACCGCGGCGAGAAGGGCACGGGTCATCGCCGGGCTGGGCGGCTATCAGATGTTCGACTCGCTCGCCGTCGACGGCGAGGGCCACATCTGCGTGGCCACCCTGATCACCGGGGCGGTGAGCGACATCTGGCCGGACGGAAGCCGCGTGGACCAGTATCTGCTGCCCGACATGATGGTCACCAATGTCTGCTTCGGCGGCCGCAGGCCTGCGCACCGCCTACGCGACGCTCTCGATGGGCGGCACGCTGGTGTCACGTTCGAGTGGCCGCGCGCCGGGCTGCCGCTCCACTACCTCAACCGCTAGTTACCTGGCAGGAGATCTCCTCATGCATATCGTCGACTCGCAGGTGCACCTCTGGGCCGCCGAGACGCCCGAGCGGCCCGTGGCCCCCCGGCCGCGCGCCGGAAGCGCAGAAGCCGTATCCGATCACTCAAGGAGACGCTGCTCTTCCAGATGGACCTGGCCGGCGTGAGCCGCATGGTGCTGGTCCCGCCCTCCTGGGAAGGCGACCGCAACGATCTGCGCGCTGGAGGCGGCGCGCGTCCTATCCCGACCGCTTCGCGGTGATGGGCCGCCTCGCGCTCGGCGATCCCGACGAGCCGCGCCCTGGTGGCGGACTGGCGCAAGCAGCCCGGCATGCTCGGCATGCGCTTCACCTTCCACAACGAGCACTACCGCCACTTCCTCACCGACGGCACCGCCGACTGGCTCTGGCCGGCCGCCGAGAAGGCCGGCGTGCCGCTGATGGTCCTGGTGCCCGGCGTCGCTCGACCACCTCGACCGCATCGCGGGCAAGCATCCCGGGCTCAAGCTCGTGATCGACCACGTCGGGATCACGCGGTGCGCGGCAAGGCGCCCCGAGGTGTTCGAGCGAGCTGCCCGCGGTGCTGCGCGCTGGCCAAGCATCCGAACGTCGCGGTGAAGGCCTCGGGATGCCGTCGCTCTCCGCCGAGCCCTATCCGTTCCGCGATCTGCACCCGGCCATCCGCAGCGCTGGTGGACGCCTTCGGCCCGCGCCGCGTCTTCTGGGGCACGGATCTCACGCGGATGCCGTGCACCTACTACGAGTGCATCACGCTCTTCACCCGAGCACCTGCCGTGGCTCCAAGGGCGAGGACCTCGAGTGGGTGATGGGGCGCGGCGTGGCGGAGTGGCTGCGGCTGGCCGCTCCCGCGCGGCTGAGTGTTGTATGCTGCCAGGTGATGCGATTCGGTCTCTTCTTCCAGGCGCCGGAGCTGGCCGGGCAAACGCATGCCGAGCGCTTCGAGGAGATGTTCCAGCTCGCGGTGCTGGCCGAGTCCCTGGGCTTCGATACGGCCTGGCTGGCCGAGATCCACTTCGGCGGCGCCTTCTCCCTCCTGTCCAACCCGCTCATGGTGGTGCCGGCCATCGCCCAGCGCACGCGCCGTATTCGCATCGGGACCGCCGTCACCCTCCTGCCGCTGCACCACCCGCTCGCCTGCGCGGAGCAGGCCGCCACCGCTGATCTCCTCTCCGGCGGCCGGTTGAGTTCGGGGTGGGCCGCGGATCCATCCCCAGCCAGTTCCACGGCTTCCGGGTGCCGGTGTCAGAGAACCGCGCGCGCTTCGACGAGTGCCTGAGATCATCCGGCTCGCGTGGACGCAGCAGCGCTTCAGCTATCACGGCGCGTTCTACGACGTGGACAACTCTCCGTGACGCCCCGGCCGATCCAGCGGCCGCACCCGCCCATCCGCGTGGCCGTGCACACGCCGGAGAGCTTCGCCCATATCGGCGACCGCGGCCTGCCCATCTACTCGGGGACCACCACCACGCCCCTGCCGCTGCTCCGCGAGTGCATGACGATCTATCGCGAGCGGCTTCGCCGCGGGCGGGCATCCGTGGGGGCCGGACCAGATGGCGCTGATGCTGCCGGTGCACGTGGGTGCCCACCGGCGCCGCCGCGCGGGAGGCGATGCGGCCCGGGGTGCGGCGCTACTACGAGAACCTCGAGACCATCTTCTCGAGCCTGCCCGACTCCTATGCGGAGCACCTGCCGCGGCTCCAGATCATCCGCGAGACGCTGGCGAATCTCCCATACGAGAAGTTCTGGCGCGACCAGGCGGTGTTCGGCGACGCCGCCGAGGTGGTCGATCGCCTGCAGGCCGTCCGCGAGGAGTTCGGGCTGTCGGAGATCATCGGCTGGTTCGATCAGGGCTCCATGCTGCCGCGGGACGAGGCGGAGCGCTCCATGCGCCGCTTCGCCGAGCAGGTGATGCCCAAACTCAGCTAGGGAGAGGACTGACATGGCCGGAGCCGGGATGATTCACGTGACGACGGGCACCTTCGACGAGCAGGTCACCACCAGCAAGGGCCGCTGCTGCTCGACTCTGGGCCGAGTGGTGCGTGCCGTGCAAGGCGCTCGCACCCGTGCTGGACGCCCTCGCGCAGGAAATGGCGGGCCAGGCGGTGATCGGCAAGGTCAATGTCGAGGAAGAAGCCGGCCATCGCCGACAAGTTCGGCGTGAAGGCGCTGCCCTCGCTGCTCTTCTTCAAGGACGGCAAGCTCGTCGACACTTTGCGGGGCGCGTGCCGAAGCCGGTCATCCAGAAGAAGCTCCAGGAGCTCAGCGGCTAGGCGGCTCCACCCGGATCACGCGGCCGCGGGAGCTGTCGGTGAGCAGATACACGGCGCCGTCCGGGCCCTGGCGCACGTCCCGGATGCGCTCGCCCAGCTCGGCGAGATAGCGCTCCTCGAGCGCCACGTGGCCTTCCCGCGAGCCGGAGCCGCACCAGGCCCCGGGCCGCAGCGAGCCGACCAGCAGATCGCCCTTCCAGTCGGGGAAGGCGTCGCCGGTAGTAGAACGTCGCGCCCGAGGGCGCGATCACCGGATCCCAGTAGAAGACGGGCTGCTCCATGCCCGGCTGGGCCGTGCCCACGCCGATGCGGGCGCCGGAGTAGTCGAGGCCGTACGTGATGATGGGCCAGCCGTAGTTCTTGCCCGCCTGGGGATTATTGAGCTCGTCGCCACCCCGCGCACCATGCTCCACCGTCCACAGCTGGCCGCGCGCGTCCAGCGCGGCGGCCTGATATTGCGGTGGCCGTAGGACCAGATCTCCGGCCGCGCGCCCGTCGCGGCCGACGAAGGGATTGTCGCGCGGGACGGTGCCGTCGCCATTGATGCGCACGATCTTGCCCAGCGTGGTGGAGAGATCCTGCGCGCGGTCGAGATGGAGCGTATCGCTCGCCCAGGGTGACGAAGAGCGTGCCGTCGGGCCGGAACACGAGCCGCGAGCCCCAGTGATTCGGACCCGTGACCTTGGGCACCTGGCGCCAGATCACCTGGGTGCCCTCGAGGCCGCTCTCGCCGAGGCGCCCGCGCGCCACCGCGGTGCCCGCGCCGCCCTCGCCCGGCTCGGCGAAGGACAGGTAGACGAGGCGGTCCTGGGCGAAGCCGGGGCTCAGCGCCACGTCGAGCAGCCCGCCCTGGCCTCGCGCGTAGACCTCGGGCACACCGGTCAGCGGCTCCGAGAGCTTGCCCGTCGCGGCCGATCAGCCGCAGCCGGCCGGGCCGCTCGGTGACGAGCATGCGCCCGTCGGGGAGGAACTCGAGGCCCCAGGGATGCTCGAGGCCCCGCGCCACGTCGGTGACGCGCGCGTTGAGCTCGCGCCTTCGGCGTCGCGGAGCGCGGGGCGTCCTGGGCGAGGCGCGATCGGGACCGGCGGCGGGCGCGGCCATGGCGAGCAGCGTGACCACAGGCCAGCGCGCGAAACGCTCGCCCGCGGCTAGGCCGGCGCGGGGGCTCGACGGGCTCATGGCTCGGCGCACTCGCGGACGGGCAGCCGCGGATATCTCGGGTATCGGGGATCGCTGGCCGCTCGGCCGCAGAGGTAGAAGACCGATCCGCGGTCCGGACTCCAGGCGCCGCGCATGGCGGCAATTCGCGCATAGTCCGATGGTATCAGCCGGCGCAAGGCGCACGCGGTCAGCGGGTCCGGAGGCGGGGCAGGAGCCGGGTCGCGGTCTCGTCGACCTGCGCGAGCTGGTCGCCGCCGGCGAAGCGGAACATGAGGTGATGGCAGCCGGCCGCGATCCAGCGCTGCAGCCAGTCCACGCAGCCCTCGAGCGGGCCGGCATAGGTGGCCTGGCGCGCCATGATGGTGCGGGCGGGCGCGGCGTAGTAGGTCTCGAGGAGCTGCGAAGCGCCGCTCGGCGGCGGCGGGGTCGGGATCGAGCGCGAGGGTGACATAGGCCGCGCCGGTGACGGCATTCGCGGGACGCCCGGCGGCGCGGGCGGCCGCCTGGATGAGGGGAACTGCTCCGCGAAGAACTCGACGTGGGGTCCGGTGGGGAACCACGCGTCGAAGCGGGCGGCCTCGCGTAGCGCGGTGGGCCCGCTGCCGCCGATCCAGATGGGCGGGCCGCCGGGGCGGTGCGGCTTCGGCTCCATGGTCAGGTCCTCGAGCGTGAAGTGCTTGCCGCGGAAGCTGACGCCGTCCTGGCTCCACAGGGCGCGGCAGATCTCGAGCGTCTCGGAGGAACCGCCCCACCTGCCGCTCGAAGGGCACCCCCGCCGCTGCGAACTCTTTCCGGATCGGGGGCGCGTCCGCGGCGATGCCGACGCCGAGGATCAGGCGCCCCTCGGCCACGCGGTCGAGCGTTCCCACGATATGCGCGAGCACCACGGGGGCGTAGCGCGGGCAGGAGCACCGCGGTGCCGAGGCGCACCCGACGCGTGCGCGCGGCGACGGCGGCCAGGAGCGTGAGCGGCTCGTGGCGCGGCCGCGCGGTGAGCGAGTCGCCGATCCACACCGAGTCGAAGCCGGTAGCCTCCGCGCGCTCGGCCATGGCCAGCAATGGACCCGTCTCCATGCGGCCCGACATGACGGCCTCGCGCGTGGGCAGCAGGACGCCGAACTCGGTCGCCATGGGGACCACGCTCCTCAGAAGGTGACGGGCAGCGACGAGAGGCCGCGCAGGGTCAGGCTCGGGCGGAACTGGGGGCGGTCGGTGGCCAGGGCCAGAGCGGGCAGGCGCTGGATGAGGGTATTGATGGCGATCTGGCCCTCGACACGCGCAAGCGGGGCGCCCAGGCAGAAGTGAATGCCCCAGCCAAAGGCGATGTGGCGGTTGTCCGTCCGCGCCGATGTCGAGACGGTCGGGCTCGGGAAACTGGGCGGGGTCACGGTCGGCGGCGCCGATGAAGGGCATCACCATCTCGCCCTTGCCGATGGTCTTGCCTCCGATGGTGATGTCCTCGCTGGGCATGCGCGCGGTGCGCTGCACCGGCCCGTCGTAGCGGAGGAGCTCCTCCACCGCGCTCCCGATGAGCCCGGGGTCCTCGCGGAGTCGCCGGAGCTGGTCCGGATGCCGGAGCAGCGCCAGGGTGCCGTTGCCGATGAGGTTCACCGTGGTCTCGTGGCCGGCGAGGAGCAAGAGGATGCAGGTGGCCATCAGCTCCCTCGGTGGACAGCTTGTCGCCGGCCTCCTCGGTGGCGATGAGGGCGGTGAGCATGTCGTCGCGCGGCTGCGCGCGGCGCTCGGCGATGAGCTCGCGGAAATAGGCGGATAGCCCCCGGCGCGCCCGGCGCACGCGCACCGCCCACCTCGGAGTCCGGCGGCAGCATGATGGAGTCCAGCCCCCGCGCGACGTCGAGGCCCCATCCCTTGAAGCGCTCGTGGTCCGCCAGCGGTACGCCCAGCATCTCGCAGATGACGATGACGGGCAGGGGATAGGCGAATTCCTCGATCAGGTCCATGTGGCGGGCGCCGGCGGCCTTGTCGAGCAGGCCGTCGACGATCTGCTGGATGTGCGGGCGGAGCTGCTCGACGACGCGGGGCGTGAAAGCCTTGCTGACCAGGCCCCGGAGGCGGGTATGGTCCGGCGGATCGCGGTCGAGCATGGACAGGCCGAGGCCGGGCGGCGCCTGGCCGAGGCGCGCGGCCACGAAGGCGGCGATGGGCTCCTTGATGAGCCGTGGGTCGCGTAGCGACCACCACGTCCTCGTAGCGGCTGAGCACCCAGAAGCCGAGGGGATTGTGGTGGACCGGGTCCTCGGCCCGGAGATGGTGGTAGGTCGGATAGGGATCCGCCATGAACTCCGGATCCATGGGATTGAACTGCACGTCGGCCATCGGGAGCTAGCCTTCCTTCCCGGCGCTGGCGCGATCAGGCGGCCCGCGCCTCCCCGTCCAGCTTGAGCGTGACGCCGCCCACCAGCTCCTTGAGCTGGCTCACCGAGGTGGCGCTGGCGATGGGCGCGGTGATGCCCGGCCGGTGGGCCAGCCACGACAGCGCCACCTGGGCGGGCGTGGCGTTGAGCTTCACCGCCACCTTCTCCACCGCCTCCATGATGGTGAAGCCGCGGTCGGTCATGTAGGCCTTCTGCACCCCGGCCGCCCGCGCGGTGGCGGGGAGCTCCGCCCCGCGGCGATACTTGCCGGAGAGGAAGCCGCTGCCCAGCGAGGAGTAGGGGATGACGCCCACGCCCTGCTCCAGGCACAGCGGCTCCATCTCGCGCTCGTACTCGTCGCGGAAGACGAGGTTGTACTTGGGCTGCAGCGACTCGTAGCGCGCGAAGTCGCGCTTGTCGCTTTCCCAGAGCGCGCGGGTGAGGCGCCAGGCCACGTAGTTGGAGGCGCCGAGATAGCGCACCTTGCCCTGGCGCACGAGGTCGTCGAAGGCGCGCAACGTCTCCTCGAGGGGCGTGTCGCGATCGTCCCAGTGCGCCTGGTAGAGATCGAGGTAGTCGGTCTGGAGCCGGCGGAGCGAAGCCTCGACGCCTTCCATGATGTGCTGGCGCGAGAGCCCGGTGTCGTTGGGTCCCGACCCCATCGGACCCCATGACCTTGCTGGCCATCACCACCGCGTGCCGATTCTTGCGCGCCGCCATCCAGATACCCAGCGCGGTTTCCGATTCGCCGCCCTTGTTGCCGGGCGCCCAAACCGAGTAGATGTCGGCGGTGTCGATGAAATTACCACCGGCCTCCATGTAGGCGTCCAGCACCGCCTCGAAGCCTTCTGGTCGGTGGTCCACCCGAAGGTATTGCCGCCCAGACAGAGGGCGGCGACCTTGAGCCCGCTGCGGCCCAGCTTACGCATCTCCATGAGTCGTCTCCTTGAGGAGCTGCTGTTCGTGCAATGCGGACAGGGATCTCATCGATTCCGTCGACGCCCACATCCACCAGAAGGGTGACTGCTGGAGGTCGCCCCAGTCGCGGATGAAGCGCGGCCAGGCTTCGTCCTTGGTCTCGCCCCGGCCGGGGCCGCTGCATGGCCCCCGCGAGGCGCTCCTTGTGATAGATGCGCGGGAATTCGGTGTAGTGGTACAGGTACTCGAAGTCTCGGGTGAAGAAGGCGGCGACCGGAACGGACTGAAAGGTCTGTCCGTCCCGCTCGCGGAGGAATGCGTTCACGAGATCGGCATTGGGCGAGATCGACCGGATTGGCCCGCGGCGCGCGGCCGACCGTCTGCCGTCGCGGTCGAAGATGCGCAGCTCGAGCCCACCGGCCTCGGCCAGCCGCGCCAGCATGGGCACATGCGCGGCGGCAGTCCGAGGACCACTCCTCCGAGATCACCAGGATCCGTGCCGGCCCCTGAGGCGCGGGCGGCGGGCCAGCGGATCGCGTCCGTTTGCGCCTCGCTGAGCCGCGCGCGCCTCGTACCGCGCGCAGGGGGCCCGCTCCAGTCGCGCCGCTGCGGGCCCAGCCACCAGCCGGCCTCGCGCGCGAGGTTCTCGGGCGTGCCGATATGGTCGAGGTATTGCGCGATGGTCATCCCGCGGGCGAAGCGCTCGGGAGTGATCCCCGCGCGCGGCGACGGCCATCGTGGTCACTTCCCCGGCCGCCCTTGACCTCGAGTAGCGCGGAAATCCCCGGTGAAAGGTGGGCGCGCCGCCGGGGATGAGGCAGGTCTCCAGCACCTCGAACAGCTCCTCGCGGGTGGCGCCGAAGCGGATGGCGCGCTTCCATGTGGGCGACGAGGGCCGGCCTTCTCGCCTCCGCGAAGGCCAGGAGCGCGATGGCCACGAACTCGCGCACTTTCGCGGAGACAGTGCTTGTACCCTCGCCGAGCCCCAGCTCGTAGATCCGGTTGTAGGTCTCGACAAACTCCGGATCCTGACGGGCCACGAACTCCCACTCCGGGTAAATATATGCCGCGCGCCTATCTTCATGCGCGCAATCAGCGCGTCCGCCTTCCGTTTCGGCATCTGAGCACCTCCTGGGCCAGACGTGTATCATACCCGGCCGGAGGCCGTCGGATGATCCTCATCGAGCATGCCGTCGTGGTGACCGTGGACCCCGCGCGCCGCGTCCTGCTGCGACGGCTCGGTCTTGGTGGACGGCGCGCGGATCGTCCAGAGTGGATGTTTCAGGCTCGGTGCGGCCGCCGCGCCCGCCGGACCGGGTGATCGACGGGCGGGGCCGGCTCGTCCTGCCCGGCTTCGTCGATACCCACGTCCATCCATCTCGAGCATCTCTCGCGCGGCCTCATTCCCGACGAAGTCCCGGTGGACCGCTATGTGCCGGACTGGTACGTGCCGCTATATGCCGCCATCAACGCGGAGGAGGAGGCGGCCGCCGCTCCAGCTCGCCTGCCTCGAGATGTTACGCGGCGGCACCACCACCCTTCTGCGAGGCGGGCCACGCTCTTCGACGTGCCCGCGGTGGCGCAGGCGGTGGACGCGGTGGGTCTCCGCGCGGTGCTGGGGCGCTGGAGCTGGGACCTGGCGCGCGGCCCGGGCCTGCTCGCGCAGTCCACCGCGGGACGGCGCTGCGGCTCACCGAGGACGCGATGGCGCGGGTGAACAGGCAGGGCAGCGGGCGCGTGAGCGCCTGGCCCCTGCTGATCGGATTCGGGACGGGCTCGGAGGCCCTCATCCGCGGCGCGCAGGCGCTCGCCGAGCGACACCGCACCGGCTGGGGCATGATGCACTTCGCCCTCGCATCCTTCGCGCAAGACGGCGGATACGCTGGCGCTGAGCCACGCTCGACGGCTGGGGCGTGCTGGGGCCTCGCGTCAAGCTCGCGCACATGCTCTACGTGGATGATGACGACATCGCGCTCCTCGCCCGCCGGGGCGTGGCGGTCACGCATTGCCCCTCGGCCGCGCTCAAACACGTGAAGGGGCTCGGCGTCCACGGGCGCTTCCCCGAGATGCTGGCGGCGGGCGTGTCCGTCTCCCTCGGCAGGGACAGCGCCAATGGATCGAACCACTTCGACATGCTGCGGCTCATGTATCTCGCGCCGCGCTGGCGGCCAAGGACGCGCGGCTGGATCCGGGCGTGCTGCCGCCGGAGGCGGTGCTCGAGATGGCGACGCTCCACGGCGCCCGCGCGCTTCGGTCTCGAGTCCGAGATCGGCTCGCTCGAGCCGGGCAAGCGGGCCGATCTCGTGCTCTTCGACCTCGACCGGCCGGAGTGGCGCCCGCTGCTGGATCCGGTGTCCAACCTGGTCTACTAGCGCCGGTGCGGCGAGCGTCCGCACGGTGCTGGTCGACGGGCGAGTCGTCCTGGACGAGGGCGCGGTCACCACGACGGAGAGGGAGAGCCTGCTGCGACGGGTGGACGCGCTGACCGGCCCCTATCTCGCGCGCGCCGGCTCGCCGCGCGGCCGAAATGGCCGCTGATCGGCTGAGCGCGCGTCTGCTATAGTTTCAGGCAGCCCATGCCTCCGTCTCGCTTCTTCTATGGCTGGTGGGTCACCCTGGCCTTCGCAATGATGGTCTTCGTCTCCGCGGGAGTCCGCCACGCGGTGGGCCCGTTCCTCAAGCCGATGGTCGAGGATCTCCACGTGGATCGCGGCAGCTTCTCGCTCGTGATCGCGCTCGGCCTCTTCCTCTACGGGGCCTTCATGCCGTGGGTGGGCGGCCTGGCCGATCGCTACGGCGCCCGGATCGTCACGTCGGTGGGCTGCGTGGTGCTGGCGGCCGCGCTCGCGCTCACCGGCCAGTGCCAGAACCTCTGGCAGCTCGCGCTGGTCTATGGCCTGCTCGCCTCGCTCGGCCTGGCCGCCACCGGCCCCGTGGTCGCCAACGCGGTGGTCTCGCGCTGGTTCAGCCGGCGGCGCGGCACCGCGGTGTCCATTCTCGGCAGCGCGGCCATGACCGGCATGAGCCTGCTGGTGCCGGTGGTCGCCTGGCTCATCATTCTGGTCGGCTGGCGGATGACGTATGCCCTGATCGGCGTCTTCGTCCTGGTGGGGATGCTGCCGCTCTGCCTGCTGGTGGTGCGCGACTCGCCCGAGGGCATGGGGCTGGCGCCGGACGGCGGGGCGGCGCCCGCGGGATCCACCGTCGTCGCGCCCGCCCAGCGCACGTCAACCGCCACGCGCTGCGCACGGTGGCCTTCTGGCAGCTCGCGGGGTCCTTCTTCACCTGCGGCTTCTCGATGAGCCTGGTGTCCTCGCACGGCGTGCCCATGCTCACCGACCATGGCTACTCGCCGATCTTCGCCTCCTGGATCATCGGCGTGCTGGGCGCCTCCAGCATCGCCTTCACCCTGGTGCTGGGCGGGCTCTCCGACCGCTTCGGCGCCCGCCCGGTGCTCAGCGGGATCTACGCGGGCCGCGCCCTCATCTTCGCGGGGCTCTTCCTCATCCGGGACAACCCGCTCGCCATCCTCGGGGTCGCCATCGCGGGCGGCATCAACCCTGGCCGGCTCCATGTCGATGACGTCCATGCTCACGGCGGACATCTATGGTCGCTTCTCGGTGGGGCGCATCCTGGGCGTGATCTTCCTCGTGCACCAGACCGGCGCCGCGCTGGGCTCCTCGCTGGCGGGCGCGCTGTTCGAGTCCACGGGAGCTATGCGGCCGCCACTACATGGTCGCCTGCGCGCTCACTTCTCACCGCGAGGCCTGGTGGACCTGGCGCGTCGATATGTCGGCGCGCGGACCTTTCCGCCTGGGCGGCGCGCGCAGCGCCTCGGGACTAGCGGTTCGCGCGGGCGGCACGGCCTGCAGGGAGGACGTTGACGCCGGGGACCGTGTAGTCCTCTTCCGCGTGCTCGGCCTCGTTGTGGGAGATACCGTCGCGGCAGGGCGTGAAGATCATGGCGGTGGGCGCCACGCGGGAGATGTAGTAGGCGTCGTGGCCGGCCTGGCTCGAGGATGTCGCGGTGGCGGACGCCCAGCGCTCACGGCGGCTTCCTGATCAGGCGGACGCAGGCCGGGGTCGAAGCGTCTCGTTGCCGAACTGCCACTCGCTCGGCGACGCGCATCTCGACGTTGGCGCGGCGCGCGCAGTCGGGCATGGCGGCCTTCACTCTCCGCGCAGCATCCGCTCGGCCGTTGGCTCGGTCGGCGTGGCGCACGTCGCAGGTGAGCTGGGCGTACTCGGAGAGGATGCCGGCCTTGTTGGGCCAGGCCACCAGGCGCGGCCACGGTGGCCTTGCCCTCGGTGGCGTGGTACTTCCAGCCGATGTCGTTGACGGCCACCGCCAGCATGGCCGCGCCCACCAGCGCGTTGCGCCGGCCGGTCCATCGGGGTGGGCCCGGCGTGCGCGGTCTCGCCGAGGACGTCCACGTGCATGCCGCGCGTCGCGTAGCCGCCCACCACGATGCCGACCGGCACCGTCTCGCGGTCGAGGATGGGCCCCTGCTCGATGTGGAGCTCGAAGTAGGCGTCGATGCCGCGGCCGCCCACCGGCGGTCTTGCCGTTATAGCCGATGCGCTCCAGCTCGCGCGCCGAACACGTTGCCGTCGTCGTCGCGCAGCGCCGAGCACCCAGTCCACGTCGAAGACGCCCGCGAAGGCGCCCGAGGCCACCATGGGCGGGTGAAGCGCGCGCCCTCCTCGTTGGTCCAGCAGACCAGCTCCAGCGGACGCTTGCGTGCGCACGCGGCGGTCGTCGAGCGCGCGGCAGCACCTCGAGACCCGGCCAGCACGCCGACGATGCCGTCGTACTTGCCGCCCGCGACCTGCGTGTCGAGGTGGCTGCCCATCAGCACCGGCGGCAGGTGATCGTCCGCGCCGGGCCGCCGCGCGAAGATGTTGCCGACGCCGGTCCACCTGCACCGTGCAGCCCGCCTCGGTGCACCAGGTGATGAAGAGATCGCGCATCTCCTTGTCGGCGTCGGTGAGGGCCAGGCGGCGCAGTCCGCCCGCCTTGCCCGGGCCGATCTCGCCCGAGCGCATCACGGTGCTCCAGAATCGTGGCGCGTCGATTCCGATGACGGCGTTTCGCCGTTGAGGATGCGGATGACCCGAGCTCCTCTCGAGCGAGATCCGGTGAAGAATCGACGCTGGCGTGCTACTCACGTTATACGGCATCCGACCCGGAGTTTGACGAGGATCGGCCAATGGCGTGGTGACGAACGACGACGCGACGCGGACCCTCCCAGAATGCAGAGCGCAGGTCCTCGCCGCGGATCGATGACGACGAGCTCGTCCGGCTGGCGCGTGACCTGATCCGGATCCCGTCGTTCACCACCGAGGAGACCCCGCCTCGCGCCGAGTGGCTGCGCGAGCTACCTGGCGAGCAGGGTCTCGGCGGTGGAGCGTGCCGGAAATCGAGCCGGGCCGCAAGCAGACCATCGCGCCGCCTGCGCGGGACGGCGGGGGCCGGTCCATCATGCTGAACGGCCACATCGACATCGATCCGCTGCGCCTCCGGCTGGACGCGCGATCCCGTTCGACCCGTGGATCGCGGACGGCAAGCTCTTCGGCCACGGGATCTACAACATGAAGGCCGGGCGCTCACCGCCTGCACGCATGGCCGACGCTTTCGCGCTCCGGCGCGTCGGGGTGCCGCTGCGCGGGGACGTCGTCCTGGCGTGCGTGGCCGGCCGAGCTCAACAGCGGCACCGGCACGATCCACGCGCTCGAGCACGGCGCAGCGCACGGACATGGCGGTGGTGGCCGAGGCCCTACGGGGCTTGGACCATCTTGACCAAGCACACCGGCGTCGATGGACGTGGTGGTGCACACTCTCGGCCGCGCCACGCACATCAGCAAGAAGGAGCAGGGCGTCGACGCCATCGCGAGCATGGTGCGGGCGCATCCAGGCGCTCAACGCGATGCGCTTCACCAGCGACGCACGATCCCGACCTGCCCGGGCTCCCGCGCATGAACATCGGCTCGCATCATCGGCGGGCGCGGCCGCGAGCACGACCTGACGCGCGGCGCCTATACCGGTCAGCGATTTCTGCACCGCCTACGTGAACGTGCGCTTCAACGCCAGCCAGAGCGCCGACAACCGTGGTCGGCCGACATCCGCCGCACGCTGAGGCTCGCTGGCCGCGAGCGATCCGAAGTTCCGATTCGAGATCGAGTTTCCGGCGCTGTCAGGAGCGCGGGCTCGGACGAATGGCCAAGGCCGCGGTGGACGTCCCGAAGACGGGAGCCGGTCGTCCAGATGGTGCGGCGAAACCTCGACCACGTGACGGGGCGGGCGCCCGAGCACTTCGGCGTGCGCCTGCCCCAGAGCTATGCCGGGCAACGACACGACCCACCTGCGGGCCGCCGGCAATCCCGTGCTGCCTCTACGGCCCCGGCGGCGGATACACTGGACTATCACGACGTGCACACGGTACCTCGAGGATCTCTCGATCTGCGCCCGGTGCTCGCGCCTCACTGCGCTCGAAGCGGCGCGGCGTGACCTACGTCGATCCCTCCACCGGCGCGAGACCTATCCGCTCACGCGAGGCGCGCTGGCGCGGGACGACGAACGGCCACTATCTCAACCCCGCGCCCGCCCGGACCTCGGCCGCCGGGACGTCGATAGCCGCGCGCCACTCGGTGTGGCGTTACGGGAAGGCGCTGCTGGTCGAGACGCGGGGAGACGCGGTCTCGCTCGGCGAAGGCTGGACGCCGCTGATATCACGGCGAATGGGCGGCGGGCGCGCCCGTCCTCTACAAGCTCGAGTTCATGATGCCCACCGGCTCCTTCAAGGACCGGGGCATGACCGTGATGGTCTCCTATCTCAAGAGCCGCGGCGTCACGCGCGTGCTCGAGGACTCTTCCGGCAATGCCGGCGCGTCGCTTTCCGGCTATACGCCGCCGCCGCCGGGCTCGCGCTGCCGCATCCTCGGTGCCGGAGACCGGCGTCCTATCCGAAGATCGCCCAGATCGCCGGCCTGCGGTGCGGACGTTGTCACCATCAAGGGGTCGCGCCAGGACGTGGCGGAGGCGGCGCTGCGCCAGAGCGCCGAGATCTTCTACGCGAGCCACAACTGGCAGCCGTTCTTCGTGGAGGGCATGAAGACCTCTGGCCTACGAGCTCTGGGAGCAGCTCGGCTTCCGCGCGCCCGACAATCCGTGGTGGCCGCTGCGGCTACGGCAGCAACGTGCTGGGCGCCGAGCGCGGTTTCTCGACGAGCTCGCCCGCCGCGGGCGAGATCTGCGCGCAGGCCCGCGCCTCTTCGGCGTGCAGGCGGCCAGCTGCGCGCCATTTCACGCCGCGCTTCGCGGCGCGGCGTCGAGCGCCTGGTGCCTGCACCGAGATCGCGCCCACGGTGGCGAAGGGATCGCCACCGCCGAAGCCGACCCGGCGTGGCCGAGTGCTGCGCGCGGTGCGGGCGTCGGGCGGCGCGGTGGTGGCGGTGAGCGAGACGGAGATCGTGGCGGCTGCGCGCCCTCGCGCGCCGCGGGTCTACGTGGAGCCCACTCTGCCACCGCCGCCGCCGGGCTCAGCCGCCTGCTCGCCGACGGCGTCATCCGATCGGACGAGCACTGGTTCTGGTCCTCGCTGGCTCCGGGCTCAAGGCCTCCGCCATCACCGGCGAGCTGCTCGGGGCTCCGCGCTCGCGGCGAGTAATGCTATGACTGGTCGCGGACCCCGATGAGGCCGGCCCGCGACGGCGCGCGGCGGCGCAGAGACCGATGGCTGACGTGCTCACCGTGGTGGCGAAGATCCGGGCGGCGAAGGGCGAGTGGCGACGCGTCGCCGCGCTGCTCGCTACAGGAGCAGGCGGCCAGTGCGCAAGGCGGAGCCGGGCTGGCCTGAGGTCTGCCGCCCCCACCGCTCCAAGCAAGGACCCGGACCTCTTCCTCTTCTACGAGCAGTACAAGGACGACGCCGCCTTCGAGCTGCACCGGAAGGGGCCGCCACCTGGCCGCCTAATATCGCGAGCGCCATGCGAGAAGGAAGGCCTGACCGACGGCCGGCCGAGTGAAGTCTACCGGTCCATTGGCCGACCGGAGCGGGCGCGGGCTGGATCTAGAAGCGGGGCGGCGGGCGGAAGCCGCCCCGGGACGTCCGCGAGCCGGCCGGCCAGGATCGATCGGCGTCGCGTTCTCCAGATAGGGCCCCATGATCTGGATCCCGACGGGGAGCCACCCCGGTGAGTCTCTACCGGAGCGGGTCGCCGGCACTCCCGCCAGGGTCGCGAACGAAATCCAGAAGAGCAGGTCGGAATAGGGGCGCGGGCCTCCTGGCGTCTGCAGGACGCGATCGAAGAAGACCGGCGACTGATCGTGTGGGAAGGCCGGGACGAAGGGCCGTGGGCAGGAGAAACGCGTCATGTGCGGAAGTACGCCTGCCAGCACCGCGGGCGCCACGGCCAGGCGGCGGTCGGCTTGTTGGTGAACCCCTGAGGCGGTGATGGCGCGGGCGCGCTTGGCCCGGTAGGAGCTGTCGTAGGCGGCCGCGATCTTGCGTAGCTCCTGGAGCTGGTCCTCGCGCTGGGTGAAACCGGCCAGCGTCGCGTAGAGCATGGTCAGATACGTCGTACTGTTCGCTTCTCATGTGCCCTGAGGCCAGCCTCTCCTCGAGCGTCGCGCCGGCCTTGCGCAGGCCTCGACGGCCACCGGCAGCGCGTCGCCCACCTGGGCGAGACGGGACAGAGCGGGATCGTCGGTTACCATAGCCGATCCGGTAATCGGTCAGCCGCGCGGCGCGCGCCGGCGGCAGCGTCCAGCGCCAGGCCTTACCCTCGTCCTCCATGGCCCGCCCATCACCTCGAGCGCGGCGCGGAGATCGGCGGCCGAGCGGGCGAGTGGCCCGGCGACGGCGAGCGAGGGGCGGGCCCGCCATCTCTCCGGGCGGCGGCGGTACATGACCCCGCAGCGGCACGACGTCGAGCGGGTTTGTGGGCCGTACACCCTGCAGAAGTGGGCGGGCATGCGAATGGAGCCGCCGATATCGCCGGGCTCGAGATAGGTGAGGCCTGCGGCTGCGCCGCGGCGCCGCCGCCGGTGGAGCCGCCCGGAGTGCGTGTCAGTCCCAGGGGTTATTGGTCTGGCCGTACACCGCGTTGTGGTTTGAAAGTCGCTGGCCCGATCGGAACATCTTCGTTTTGCCCAAGATCACGACGCCCGCGCGCTTGAGCCGGGCGATGACCACGGGCATCGCGCGGCGAGACATGGTCCTTCACAGGTGAGCCCGCGGTGGTCCGGAGCCTGACCGCCTCGAATGTCTCCTTCACCGTGCACGGGACGCCATGAAACGGGCCCCACCAGTCCCCGCGCGAGCTCGCGCCTCGTCCGTGCGAGCGCTCCGCGCTCGCGCTCCGTCTGGATCGAGCTGCACGATTGCATTGAGCGCGGATTGAGCCGGGCTGATTCGTCGAGCATGCGATTGGTCAGCTCGACGGACGAGACCTGGCCCGACCGGATCGCGCGCAGGCGCCGAGCGCCGAGCCGAAGTCGAGGTCGGCGGCGGCCGCGTGCCGGACGGGCCGCGAGCAGCGTGGCGCCTCGCGAGCGCCAGGCCAATGTCGAGGAACGAGCGACGCGAGAGGGGACGAGCGGTGCGCATGTCGGCCTCCTTTTTCCTCGCGGAGACTCTAGCAGAGTCGGGGCGCCATGATACGATTCACGTCGAGCCATTTACTTCCTCCCATGCCCTCTCTGACAGCGTCGTCAGCGACCATCCCGTCCCATGGCAAATTGATGGCCACGCTCTTCGTGGCCCAGGTGCGGGAGCACCGGGCATCTGATCGGCATGGCTGGGCGGCAACCACATCATGGCGGCCAGCATCACGGGGACGAATACCTGGTCGGGGGCTGCCGGTGGCGGTGGGCGCGCCCGGCACCGCGCTGGCGAGCTGGCGCACTCGCGCGGCTGATGGCGCGCGCGGGCCGCCGCCCGGGCCTCGCGCCTTGGGCCACAGGCCCGCGGCGATCGGGCGCGGTGCTCGGACTCCTGCGGGCGTGGCCGGCGCGGAGCTCCCCGCCTGATGCTGGCCGGGGCCATGGACGCTCTTCGGCGATCGCGAGCACGTGGAACCTGCTCGCCCGCTTCGCGCGGCCGCGGGACGTGAGCCCGCGGCGCCCAGCGCGGCCGGGCGATGGGGCTGATCGTCTGGGGCCTCCACGCTGGGCTTCGACTCGTGGGGCCGAACCTGATGGCACCGCGCCCTGCGCCTCCGGGCGCGGTGGCTCGGCGTCGCGGGCGACTCGCGAGCGCCTTCCTGGTGAGCGTCGGCTCGCTACGCGCTCGCGGCGCTCCTCGTCCAGGCGCTTTCTCCGTCCGGATCCGCTCGCCATCGCCCGGCAGGCTGGAGGCGGATGCCTGCCGGGGCGTCCCGCCGGCCGCGCGCGGGTTCGGAGGCATCCATGAGCGACGCGCGGGTTCAGATCGCGCTGGCCGCGCTCTCCGTCAGCCAGTTCGTGATGATCGCCACCACCTCCGACCTCGCCGGTAGCTACCTCCACGACCAGGGTCACTCGGTGCGCATCATCGGCATCGGCGTTGTCCGCCGCACCTGCGCGGGATGTACGTGGCCTCGCCGCTGTCGGGGTGGCTTTGCGCGTCGCTTCGGCCGCCTCCTGATGATCGGGGCTGGGCGCGCTCGTCCTCATCGGCGCGGTGATGGTCGCGGGATTGCGCCGGCACGGATCCCGTCCTCGTGATCGCTCTTCCTCAACGGCGTGGGCTGGAACCTGGCCTTCGTCTCCGCCAGCGCGCGCTCCTCACCGATGCTGGCGCCTGCCGAGCGCCTCGGTCCGGGGACTCTCTGCCGATTCCTCATCATGGGGCTCATGGGGGCGGTGGCTCCGCCGTCGGTGGGAATGGTGCTGGGCATCTGGGGCTTCGCCGCCCTCAATGCCGTGGGCGCCGCGCTCGTGCTGGGTCCGCTCACGCTTCACCCTGGTTCCGCCGGCCTGCGCTCTTCCCCACGGAAGGCTGATCCGCGTTCTCGGCCTCGCCCTTCTCCGCCTCGCCGAGTTCCGCCGGCTCGGCGGCCATGCTCCTGAGCTCGGTGGGGATGATGGGCGAGGTGGTGGTACTGGGCTGGCTCGCGCTCGAGCTCACGAACTCGCCCTTCATGGTGGCGCTCTGCATGAGCGCGCGCGCCTGCCGCTCTTCTTCGTGCGGCGCACCCGCCGGCGTGCTCGCCGACCGGGTGCCCCGCCATCAGCCCTCGTGGCCACCGGCGTGGGCCCAGGCCCTGTCCACCGCGACTGGGAGCGCCTGCATCGCTCGGGGAAGCGTGACCTTCACCCATCTCTTCCTCTTCTGACCCTGGCGCTGGGCGTGCTCCGCGGCGTCGAGCACGCTGGCGCGCCAGAGCTACGCCGCACGACGTGGCGGGCGCCGAACGGGCTGGTGCGCGGTCTCCGCCATCCAGGGCCTGGCCATGCGCTGCGGGTGGTTCGCGGGCCCGCTGGGCGCGGGCGCCATCATCGCGGGCCTGGGACCCTGGCCCGGCCTATATCGCGGTGGGGATCGCCTATCTCGTGGGAACCGTGCCGCTGCTCGTAGCGCCTCGCCCCCGCGCGCACCGCGCCACCGGAGCGCGAGTCGCTGTGGCGGGCCGTGGGTGGGTTCGTGGACGGGTGCGGAAGCGACCGGACCCTCCTCGTGCTCATGATCCTCACCGCGGGCGCAGAGGTGCTGGGCTTCTCGCATCAGGGCGCTCCTGCCCAGCCTGGCCCGCGACGTGCTGCACACCGGCCCCGAGGGGCTGGGCGTGCTGAACGGCGCGCGCTCGGTGGGCGGGTTCTTCGGGCTTGCCGCGTCGATGGGCGGCGCCCGCGAGGTGGGGCGCGCTCTGTTCCTGGGCATCCTCGTGATCTTCGGGGCCAGCGTGATCGCGCTGGGGCTCTCTCCGTTTCTCGTCGGGTTCGCGGGGTGGTCATGGTGCTGCTCGTGACCAACGCCGCGGGGGCCATCGCCGATCTCCTCGCGCAGAGCCTGCTCCAGCGAAGCGTCCCTGCGCATCTCCGCGGCCGCGCCGGCGGCGCCTGGGTGGTGGCCATCGGCCTGGCGCCGCTGGGCCAGCTCCAGATCGGCGGGCTGGCCTCGCTGTTCAGCGTGAGCGCGGCGCTGGGCGCGAGCGGCCTCGCGCTGGTCGGGCTGGTGGCCGCCACCGCGCTCGCCTATCCGCGTTTGCGCCGGCTCTGACCGCGCGGCCCTCGGATCAGCCCATCGCGCGCTCGAGCCGCCGCGCGGCCTCCACGCAGCCCGGTCGATCCGGTCGCTCCAGCGCCAGGTCCCGCGGCGTCTTGCCGTTCTCGTCGCTCTGGCGCGGATTCGCGCCGGCCTCCAGCAAGAGGTCCACGATCTCGGCATGACCCTCCCGCGCGGCCTCGTGTAGCGGGGCGCCACGCCCGTCGAGGATGCCGGCGAGCGCGCGGTCCTCCGCCAGGCGCGCTGCCGCACCTTCGCCGTCCAGCCCCAGCTCGCGGGGAGGCAGATGCCGAACGGCCTGCGGCGTGCACCGAGAAAGCCGTCCCGCGCCGTGGGATCGGCGCCCGCGCGGAGAAGGAGATCCACCGTCACGCGCGAGCCGCTCCGAGTAGGCCCAGTGCAGCGCCGTGCCGCCCAGGAAGGCGCGGAAGCCGAGATCCGGGCGAGCGGGTGAAGCAAGTGTGCGACGACCTCGTCCATGACCATTACGGGAGGCGATGTAAACCGCGTCAGATATGACTTCTCGGTCGGTGCCCGGCGGACACGGAAGGCGTGAGCCGTCCGCGGCATAGCGGCGAGCTGCCGGTGCGCGAGGCGCCGGGGCGGAGCCGGCCCTCGGCATCGAAGAAGGCGCGGACGCCGTGGTGACCTCGCCCATGCCCGCCGCGCAGAAGAGATCGGGATCCACGCCGCCGCGGACGAGAGCCTCGCGCGGCGTCGAGGCGCTCGACGGTCAGCGCCCAGGACAGCGGCGTGTGCGCGGAGTGCGCATACGGGCGCTGCGGGTCGGCACCCCGCGCGAGGAAGAGCGCCACCATGGCGGGCTGGTTCCACTCCGCCGCTTGAAGGAGCGCGGTGCTGCCGTCCGCGTCCGCCGCCTGTGCGAGACGCGCGGGTCGGACGCCAGCTTGGCGCGAACCGCGGCCTCGTCCCCGCGCTGGATGGCGTCGAAGAATGTCTGGATCGTCTCGGCGGCAGGCCGGAGGGCTCGGGTTCGGGTGTGGCTTCCAGCGCCTGGAAGTCGAGGCCCGTAGAGGCGCGCCAGCTCGGGAAGCCGTGCTCGCGCGCGCACCGCGAGCTGGGCGTCGGCGCAGCTTGGCCGCGGGGTTCGCGCGTCGGAGCGTCGGGAGCCGGTCCTTGGCGAGCTTCTTCAGGTACTCGAGGCTGGGACGGGCGGCAGCGACATGGCGCACCATCCTTCCATATGCCCGGTGTCCGCGGTATCGGGCGGAAGGTGGTGAACGGCGCTTCATGCGACAGGTGGGTTCGACCCTTCACGCGGACCGTCAGCCGCCTGGACGGCTACGGCTGATTCTACTTCATCATGCTGGGCAGCCACAACGAGATGATGGGGAAGGCGACCAGGATGGCGAGGCGGATGACGTCCGCCCACATGAAGGGCATCACGCCCCGGAACACCGTGCCGGTGGAGACATGCGGGAAGCAAGGTCTTGCAGCACGAACATGTTCATGCCCACCGGAGGGCTGATGAGCCCGATCTCCACCACGCAGACGATGATGATGCCGAACCAGACCGGATCCAGCCCCAGGTGCACGATGAGCGGGAAGAACACCGGCATGGTGAGGAGCACCATGGACAGCTCCTCCATGGCGGTGCCGAGCACCACGTAGATGGCGCAGATGGCCGCCACCACCATCAAGGGGCTCAGCCCCAGGCGGGTGACCAGACTCTTGAGGTCGGCGGGCATGGCTGGTGATGTTCACGAACTCCGCGAACATGAGCGCCCCGATGAGGATCAGGAACAGCATGGAGGTGGTGCGCGCGCTCTCGAGGAGCGCGCGCGTAGAGCGTCTTGCCAGGTGAGGCGCGCGCGCGCCAGCGCGAAGAGCGAGCGCGCCCATCGCCCCCATGCCCGCGCCCTCGGTGGCGGTGAAGAGGCCGCCGTAGATGCCGCCCATCACGAAGAGGAAGAGCGCACGCCACGCGCCCACACGTCCTTGAGCGCGAGCCAGCGCTCGCGCCAGGATCGACCGCGGCGCCGGGCGGGCCCCGTGGCGGAGTGGCGCCAGGTCGTGTAGACTATGGCGAGGCAGAGCAGCACGGCGCCCAGGATGCCGGGCAGCACGCCGGCCGCGAAGAGCTTGCCGATATTGGTCTCGGTGAAGACGCCGTAGATGATCATGATGGTCGACGGCGGGATCATGATGCCGAGCGTGCCCGCGGCCGGCCACGGTGCCGGCGGCGAGCTGGTCCGAGTAGCCGAAGCGCTTCATGGACGGGTACGCCACCTTGGCCATGGTGGCTGCGGTGGCGATGGAGGAGCCGCAGATGCCGCCGAAGCCCGCCGAGGCCCAGACCGTGGCCATGGCCAGGCCGCCGCGCAGGTGCCCGATGAACGCATAGGCGGCGCGGAAGAGCTCCTGCGACATGCCGGCGCGGGTGACGCAGGTTGCCCATGAGGATGAACAGCGGCACCACCGGACAGCGTGTAGTTGCGGCCCGTCTCGTAGATCTTCGGTCTGGACCATGGCGCACGCGCCACCGTCCAGTTCCAGTCGCGCATGTAGGCGTAGCCGACGATGCCGACTATCCCCATGGCGAACGAGATGGGCACGCGCACGAAGGCGAGCACCATCATCAAGAGCGAGCCCCAGCAGCCCTCGATCACCGGCGGGGCGCCATCGCCGGCCGGTCGCAGAAGTGGATGAGCGCCGGCCAACGCGATCATCGCCGCCATGAAGTACACGAAGGGGCCGTAGACGATCCGGAGCACGTCGGTGGCGTCGCGATAGCCCCAGATCCGGTCGGCCTTGAGCCAGGTCAGCCAGGCCAGCGCGCCCCATCATGGCCGCGGACCCGAGGTTCACCGCGCGTTCGAGCCCGAGCTGCCGACGCGGCCCCAGCAGGCGGTCGATGAAGTCCATGAGCGCATGCTCGTTGGTGAAGGACACCAGGGGCAGGCCCGCGAAGATGAGGACCAGCAGGAGCAGCTCGGTGACCTCGAAGGCGCCCCGCACCGGGCGGTTCAGGACATAGCGCGCCACCACGTCCACGAAGGTGAGGAGCATCATGGCGAGGAGGATGAGGAGGCGGCGACGCCGAGGAGGCCCGACGCGCCGTCCCAGCCGGGCGCGGAGTCGCTCACCGTCCGCGCCCGCCGCGGCTCACTGCCCGGCGGCGACCTTCTTCAGCTCCGCGCGGAACTCGGCGAGGATCTTGGCCGCGTCCACGCCCTTGGCATTCGCCTTCGTGATCCAGTCGTCCACGATCGGGGCCGAGCGCTTCTGCACCTCGGCGGCGAAGGCGGCGTCGGCGTTGACGATCTTGACGCCGGACTTCTGCAGCGCCTCCAGCCCCTTCTTGTCCGCCTCGTCCCAGGACCGGCCGGCCAGCCGCGCGATGTGCTCGCCGGAGATCTTGGCGATGGCGTCCTGGTCCTGCTTGGGCAGCTTGTTCCACTTGTCCTCGTTCATGAAGAAGCCGAAGGCGGAGCTGTACATGCCGCCGGGGAAGAGCGTGGCCTGCTCCAGCACGGTGTCCAGCTTGAAGGAGACGATGGACTCGAGCGGGAAGAACACGCCGTCCGCGACGCCGCCCTTGAGGAGCTCGTAGGATTCCGGCGCGGGCTTCACGAAGGCCGAGGTGCCGAGCGCCTTGGCCACGGCCTCCGCCACGCCGCCGCCGGTGCGGATCTTCAGGCCCTGCACGTCATTGATGCCGTTGACGGGCCGCTTGGTGAACATCTGCCCGGGGCCGTGGGTGAACACGCCCAGCAGCTTGACGCCCTTGTACTCGCCGACCTTGTCGAAATGCTTCCAGTAGATGCGCGAGTAGGCCACCGAGTTGACCAGCGCGGTGTCGCCCGCCCCGGCAGCTCGGCCATCAGCGGGCAGGATGTGGCGCGCCGGCGTGTAGCTCGCGGTGACGTAGGAGACGTCCACCAGCCCGTCGCGGACGGCGTCGAAGGTGCCGGGCGGCGCCGAGGGATGCTTCGGCAGCATGGTGAGCTTGACGCGGCCGCTGGTGGCCTTCTCGACCTCGTTCGCCCAGCCCTGGAGCACCACGCTGGTGAGGTGATGCTGGGGCGAAACCCACGAGGACATCGTCAAGGTGGTGGTCATGGGCATGGGTGTAGCGACGGCGAGCAGCAATCCCGCCACCACCGCGAGGGCGAATCGGATCATAGGGCCTCCCAGGGCGGGTTCGACGGCCCGCCGACGGCGGGTAGTGTACCATCCCAGGGACGACGAGCAGGCGACCAGGAGGTGACACGAATGCCCACACAGGTCGAGAAGGCCGCGACGTTCCGCGCGCTGCACACGCGACCCGGCGCGTTCATCATGCCGAATCCGTGGGACACGGGCACCGCGCGGCTCCTGGCCTCGCTGGGCTTCGAGGCGCTCGCGACCACGAGCCTCGGGCGTGGCCAATAGTCTGGGCCGGCCGGACGGCGCTGGGTGGTGAGCCGGGCCGAGGTCATCGCGAACTGCCGCACCATCGCGGACGCCACCGACTTGCCCGTGAATGCCGATCTGGAGAACGGCTACGCCGACGAGCCGCGCGCCGCCGCCGAGATCATCCGGCTGGCCTCGGAAGCGGGCATGGCGGGAGGATCCATCGAGGACGCCACCGGCGATCCCGCCCGGCCCATCTACGATTTCACCCTGGCGGTGGAGCGGGTGCGGGCCGCGGTGGAGGTGGCCCGCGCGCTGCCCGTCCCCTTCCTGCTGACGGCCCGGGCGGAGAACCTCATCCATGGGCGCCTCGACCTGGACGACACGATCAAGCGCCTCCAGGCCTTCGAGCAGGCGGGCGCGGACGTCCTCTATGCGCCGGGGCTGCGCGACCTGGCGACCGTCCGCACGGTGGTCTCCGCAGTGGGCAAGCCCGTCAACGTCGTCATGAGCCATATCGATCCCGCCATCACCGCGGCCGAGCTGGCCGCCGCCGGCGTGAAGCGGATCAGCAGCGTGGGCGGCTGCGCTGTCGCGCCTGGCCCTTGGCGGCCTTTCTCGCGGCGCGCGCGAGATGAAGGAGTCGGGCGGGTTCACCTGGGCGCGCGGACACGGTGACGGGAAGGAGCTGAAGGGGATCTTCGCGCGATGGCAGTGCACGCTCCGCATGCGGCTGAGCACCCACCTCGTCGCGGTTGGACTCGCCGCCCTGGTGCCGGTACTCGGCTTCTCTGCCCTGGTGGTCCGGGAGAACGCGCAGCTGCAGCTCGAGGCTACCGAGCGCCGCATTCTCACGCCCATGTCGTGAAGCCGGTCGCGCCTGACGCGATTCTCGACGCGATTCGCGCCTCAGACGTGGCGTGAGGGGCTGCCCGCCGCCAGCCGGGCTCCCGCCACCATCGCGTCCAGCCTGGCCCGCGCCAGCGCCCGGGGCAGGTGCTTCATGCCGCAGTCGGGCGCGACCACCAGCCGCGAGGCAGGGAGATGCGCGAGCGCGGCCTCGATCCGCCGTACCTGGTCCGGCGAGTCTCGGCCTGGGGCGAGCCCAGATCCAGCACGCCCAGGAACCATGGTCTTGGACGAGAGTGCCGCGAGGCACGGAGGGCTGGAGCCCCGGCTGCGCGGCCTCGATGGAGATCTGATCCGCGGCGCAGCGGTCGAGCTCGGGCAGGAACGAGTACCCGCTGGGCTTCGTCCTCCACCGCGAAGGCGTAGCCGAAGCAGAGGTGCACCACGGTGGTCTTGCGCAGCCCCGCAGCGCCCGGTCGATGGCCGGCACCGCGTAGGCGCGCGCCCGGTCCGGCTGGGCCTGCATGTACGGCTCGTCGAGCTGGAGCACGTCCACGATGGTTCGGGCTCAGGCGAGCTCGGCGTTGACCGCCCCGGCATAGGCCATGGCCAGGCGCTCCGGATCGCGGTAGTGTCTCCTCGTCCTGGGCGAGCTGGGTCATGGTGAAGGGGCCGGGGATGGTCACCTTGATCCGCCGGCGGGTGATCCCGCGAAGAAAGCGCGCGTCGTTGACGAGCACGGCGCGCGCGCGGGCGACGGGACCCACGATGCGGGTAACGCCTGCGGCTTGCCCACGCGATTGATGGCGGTGCCGGGGGTGACGGGATCCACCCCGTCCAGCGCGGTGGCGAACTGGTTGAAGTAAGCTCTCGCGCCGCTGCTCGCCGTCCGTGACGATGTCCACGTCGGCGGCCTCCATGTCGGCCACCGCGAGGCGGACGGCATCGTCCTGGGCCGCCTCGAGAAACGGCTCGGCGATCCGCCACATCTCCGGCATGCGGACGCGCGGCACCGCGTTGGTCCGGAGTCGGTCGTGGTCCACCAGCCAGCGCGGCTGCGGATAGCTCCCACCACCACCGTGGTGGTGAGCATCTAGGGCGCGCGAGACGAAGGCCGGCATGACCTCCTTGGCGAACCAGGCCAGCTGCTCCACCATGGCCGCCTGGGGCGTGCCCATGCTATTGCTGACATGGATGTACTCGAGGCCCGGGAACTGCTGCTCGAGCGACTTGAGATAGGCGGCGAGCTCCTCCGGCGGCCCCGCGAACCACGCGCGACCTTGGTATAGTCCTCGAGCCGCGGCACGCCGGCCGTGTCCCAGCCGCCGCGGCGCATCGCGGCCCGGTTCTGCTCCGGCGTCATCCCGGGCACGAAGCCCAGCGGCCCGAACATCTTCACGTGCTCTTCGTACCAGGGCGTGATCTCGCGAACCGCGCGCTCCGGCGGATTCGGCCAGGTGGTAGAAGATCCCGAGGCTCAGGCCCTCGCCGAGACGGTAGTCGAGCCCGCCCGCTGGGCGGCCCTCCTGATAGGCATAGATGGACGCGCGAGGCCATGGTGGCCGCGCCGCCTCCGATCATGCCGCCGGATGCGGTGCTCGATCATGAAGTCGAGCCCGCGGGCGCCCGCGCTCACGATGGGCTGCCAGCATTCCACCGGCTGGCGGAGCGGGCGCGGTACGAGCGTGAGCTCCTTCAGGCTCGTAGCCGCGGTAGGGCACCGCCGGCGGCAGGTGTAGTGCCGGCCCTGATGCGAGAAGCGACTCGATCGTGAAGGCCTTCATGACGATGTCCACCTGCTCCTCGAAGAGCGCGCGGTTGGCGTCGGCGTCGCAGCATGCGGCTGCCGAAGGTCTCCACTTCGCGGGTGTGATAGCCGCGCCCGCACCCCGAAGATGCAGCGCCCGCCGGTGAGGATGTCGGCGGTGGCGTAGTCCTCGGCGAGGCGGAGCGGATGCCACATGGGCGCGATGTTGAAGCCGCACCCGATCCGGAGGCGCTGCGTGAGATGCGCGAGATGCACCGCCGCCATCATGATGTTGGGGATGCACTCGTAGCCCTCGTGCTGGAAGTGGTGCTCGGCCAGCCAGAGGGCGTGATAGCCGTGGTCGTCCATGCAGCGCGCGATGGCTTCCGCCTTGGTGAACACCGAGGCCAGGTGCTCGTTCGAGTAGCGTGCGCTCGTTGGCGGGAGTGGCCTGCTGACCCATGTCGCCCAGATCCACGTGGCCGGCGTACACCGTCGAGAACTTGGTGATCATGTCGTTCCGTTCAGGCGTGATGGTGATGCCGGGTGGCCATGCCGATAGTGGCTGCGCAGCAGATCCAGGCCGAAGTCGTTGCGGGGATCAGTGCCATACGGAATGGATGTGGTTGGCGTCGTTCTGCGTGTTGTCGTACTCGATGAGGAGGGTGGGGCCGTGGAGCCGGTAGTAGTGGGCCTTGCCCGGCTCCAGCGAGCCCGCAAAAGGCCTCAGCAGCAAAGGACTGGAACCTGGTCTTCTTCTGTAGAGTGGCTGAGGCTCCCCACCTGGTTGTTTATGGTAAGGTTTGAAGTAACCCAATCATATTTTGAGGGCGAGGTCGTTGAAACGCCTGTCATAAATCCATGAGCAACCCAAAGGTTATAGTGGTGGTAATAAGGCATGCTGGTCTTCATCATTATAGTATCCTTTTAGATCTGTGTTGATGTTACTGATGAACAAAAGTGGTGGTCATGGTTCCATTGGAGATCATAAAAGAGTCCAAGCTTCTGGTTAAAACAGTTCTTAAACATCCTGACACTGTCTCTGAAGTGGATCATGAAACCAGGCGTTAATATCATGGTTTATATCACAACTAGCTGCAGTTTCAAAGAGAGATATTCCCAGTGCTATCCCTGGGAGATCCCAGTATTCTAAGTTTTGGGTCACCTGTGTGGATCTTAGTTAGTCTCCTGGATCCTGCAAGGAATAGCCATATCCTCCTGAAAAATGCGTTCCAGGCTGGTTTTGATATAGCTTCATGAGTGAGTTTGGAGATGGGTCTAATCATGTTTCATGTTTATGTCTTCTATCAGTTCAGGATAGTGGTGGTCTTCTGTATGAGTAAATGCTGAATAACCTTGAATATGGGTCCTGTACAGGGGAGAGGAAAGCCGTTCACTTTAAATCCACCAGTTAGATTTCTGTGGCCGCTTTTGCTTTTGCGCCTGGCGACGCGTGAACGAAAGACAGCGGTAACGCCATATTCGTCGCCTGAGTTATGAGGAGCGGCCGCGGCCGAACGGCCATCGCCGCGCTGGCCGCGACCCCGCCCGCCAGCCCGTGCAGGAGCCGGCGCCGCGTGAGGAGACCCGCCATCGCCCCTACGAGTACTTCACCGTGCACCCGTACGCCCGCGTCACCGGCGTCTTGACCGGCTGGCCTCGCGGACACCGACTGGAGCGCCGCCCGCACGTAGTTGTTCGCGCCCTGACGTCGCCGCGGCGGGTGGTGGGCTTGTCGTCGATGGCTCCCGCGTAGACGAGGACACCGGCCTTGTCCATCGAGGTACATGTGGGGCGTATTGGTGGCCCCGTACATCTTGCCCACCTCGCCCTTTGAGTCCAGCAAGACCGCCGTGCGGCGCGGCTTTGCGGGTGACGGTCAGCTCGTCGGCCTGGGCGGGCTTCACGTACCCCTGCTCGCCCGGCGCCGAGGAGATGACGGTGAGCCAGACGACGCCGGCGCCGGTGGCCTCCCCGCTGGAGCGCCTGCATATTGCCGGTCTCGTAGTGCTTCCGTACGTACGGGCAATCGTGATTGGTCCACTCGAGGATCACCAGCTTGCCCTTGTAGTCGGCCGAGGCTCACCGCCGCGCCGCCGGTGGTGGTCGAGGTGAAGGCGGGAGCGGATCGCCCACCTTGGCCGCGGCCGCTTCCGCCGTCAGCGGCCGCGCGAGGCCGTCGACGGCGCCGAGGATCACCGCGGCAACGCCGGTGCGGGCGATGAAATCGCGACGGAAGAGAGGCTGGGGAGTCATGGGTTCTCCTTTCGGGTTGGAGGTCGGTGTCACCGGCCTCTCGAGGGCCGCGAGAATGGTGCCTTCGCTGAGGATTTGCGGGAGGACGGTGGGAGCGGCGGGGGCGCCAGCCAAGGTAGTCCCCGCGGGATAGACGACGTAGAGCGGGACGCCGTTCCGCCCGAAGGTGCCCAGCGCGGCGGCGATCTCGGCGCTCCGGCTGGTCCAGTCCGCCTTGAGATAGGCGACGCCCATGCGCGCGAAGGCGTCGGTCACCACGGGCGAATGGAGCGCGACGCGCTCGTTGACGAGGCAGGTGATGCACCAAGCGGCGGTGAAGTTGACGAACACGGGCCGGCCCTGCGCGCGCAGCTCCGCCACGCGGTGGGGCTCCAGCGCTCTGCGGCGGGACCCGCCGCTGTCGCCGCCGAGGCGGGTGGGGCCGACGTCGGCGCGGACAGCGCGAGCGGGCCCAGCGCCAGTGCCGCCACCGCGGCGGTCACGGCGGCCACGGTGCCGGCGCGCCGCCCGGCGCGGCCGCACATCGCGCGTCCACCCATGCAGCCAGGCCGCGAAGGCGATGAGCAGCGAGGTCGCCGAGCGCGGCCGCCACCGCCTCCGGGCCCGCCTGCCGGCTCAGCACCCAAACCAGCCAGGCCGCGGTCGCGTAGAGCGGAAAGCGCGAGCGCCTGCTTGAGCCCCTCCATCCACGCGCCGGGCCGCGGCAGCCAGTGCCGCCACGCCGGCGCCAGCGATAGCGCGAGATACGGCAGCGCGAGGCCGAGCCCGAGAGCCGCGAAGACGAGGAGCGCGGCGGCAGCCGGCTGGGTGACCGCATATCCCACCGCGACGCCCATGAAGGGCGCGGTGCAGGGCGTGGCCGCCACCGCGGCAAGGGCGCCCGTGAAGAAAGTGCCCGCGAGGCCCGGGCGCGCCGCGAGACTCCCCGCCGAGTCCGGCCAGCCGTCCACCCACCCGCCAGACGCCCGACAGCGCGAGCGCCAGCGCGAAGAAGAGGTACGCGAGCAGGATGACGACCAGGGGCGACTGCATCTGGAATCCCCAGCCGATCTGCTCCCCGGCGGCACGCAGCGCGAGGAGGGCGCCCGCGAGCGCCCCGAACGAGGCCAGCACGCCCGCGGTATAGGCGAGCCCATGACGGCGCCAGGGCCGTGCGCGGCGTCGGCGTGGACGACGAGCGCCAGCGCCTTGACCGACAGCACCGGCAGCACGCACGGCATCAAGTTGAGAACGAGGCCGCTCCAGCAAGGCGCAGGCCCACTGCCTCGAGCAGGAGGAGCGGGCGCCATCGGCGTGGCGAGGCTCGCCCCGCCGAGGAAATCGCCTGGATCGCGAACGCCTGGCTCACCATCCCGCCGTCGAGCCGCTCCGCGGATCACCAGCACGCCGTCGAGGGGCCCCTCGGCGGCCCCCGGCAGGCGCCACGCGTCAGCCGCACGGTGATCCCGCTCCGGTCCACCGTCGCCGTGTCCTGGGGCGCCGCATGCTCGATGACGCCCCAGCGGGACGGGAAGAACCGGACCCTCCGATGCGATCCGCGCGCAGCTCGGGGCGGCCACCGTGAGCGTCACCGACTGCGGCGTCGCCGTGAAGCGGGCGCGCCAGGGGCTGGGCGCGGGAACGTCCCGCCGCGCCGACGCGATGGCCGGCGCCGTGAGCGGGTCCGGCCCGGGCCGCGCGGCGGCGACGGGCAGCGTGAGCGCGACGTCCGCTTCCTCGGGAATGCAGATCTTCGCGCAGACGAGCCAGCTCGCGCGTCCGCGCAGCGCCAGCCGGGCGCCGGGTGACACGCCCGCGGGCACCGTGAGCCGGGTGAGCACCACGACTCTCGCCGGTATAGCCGAAAGCTCATGGCCGGGCCCACGGGAATGGGCTCCGGATGTGGCCAGACGAGCGGGCCGTGCTCGACGCCGCTCGGGAGATCCCAGGCCACCGTCATCGGCTCGCCGGAATCGCCGGGATTGATCGCAGTACGTGTGCCAGCCGGGCGCGATGCGCTGGCGGATGCCTACCCAGAGGGAGCCACCCGGCTCGATGCCCGCGGTCTCACTGATGAGCTCGACGCGAACGCGGGGGCCCGCCGTCTCGGGGCCCGGCACGCCGGCGCGCCGCGGTCCCGTCGAGGACGCCGAGCGCGAGGAGGGTAACCAGCAGCGGGAGGGGGCTCCACGCCATGCTGAATCCTACCATGCGGCCGAAGGGGGCCGGATGGGGCGGACGAGGCCTAGAACTTGTACTTGATGCCGAGCGCGGGCACCGTCGAGCCGGAGCCGCCGAGCAGTCCGAATACCCCGGAACGGTGGTGGATGCGAATCACCAGATCCCAGCGCGGAAAGCGCGGGAGCCCGAAGGTCAGCTCGAGAAACACGTAGTTCTGCAGGCGCTGGCCTCCCTCGAAATTCTTCATCTCGAGTTCTGGCGGCTCGGTGGCGAACGAGGGCCCATCGCCCAGCGCCACCGTGGTGGCGACGTGAAGTCGTTCCAGGGGAACGTGATCCAGCGGCCACGATGGCGCCGGTGAATTCCCAGTTGGTTTGCTCCGCCGAACCACTTCGACACGCCGACCTCCGCTTCCCAGCGGAGGTGCTTCCACAGCACCGCGAATTCGCGCGATGCCGCCAGCGAGATCATGGGCCGCGTGGTCGAACTCCACCGGCCTCGGTGAAGAACTCGAGAAAATCCCTGCTTGGTGGTGAACAGGCCCACCGTAGAGTGTCACCGCCCACGGGAACGATCCCTGGGCGAGACGCCTTGCGGCTCGGGGTGTCCCCGGCGGGGCCGCCCAGAGATAGGAAGCCGGGCCGGCTCACGCGGCTCCTGCGCCGAGACCGCCGGGGCGCCGGAGAGCAAAAGCCGAAGACCCAAAGGCCGAAGACCAGCAGAAAGGGCCCGAGGATCGGCGGCTCCGGCCGCCGCCGCGGATGGCCGCGCGCGGCCTATTCCGCGATCCCCATCGTGGTCGCCAGGGGCAGGTACTTCGCCAGCCCCTCGTTCTGAAGGCCCAGCATGCAAGCCAGCCATCGCGCAGGCGCCACGCCTCCACCAGGGAAATGGCGCCGAACGCGAGCCGGGCTTCACGCCAGTCCCCAGCCAGGACGCCGCATCGCGGCGCCTCAGTATAACCGCTCCCGGCTCGCCGAGTCCTTGCAAGAGGCGGGGGCCGCTTCATACTGACTCGATGCCGTCCGAGCACGAACTCCGGCTTCGGCGCGAAGCTTCGCGCGGTGTTCGGATTGAGCCCGACCATTCTCTGCCCCACTGGGCTGGAGGACGGCCGGGTACGGGACGTCAACGACTCCTTTCCTGCACACCACCGGGTTCACCCGCGAGGAGGTCATCGGTGTCGTCCCATGGCCGAGCTGGAGCCTCTGGCTGAATCCCGAGGACCGCGCGGTCGGCTTGCGCAAGCTGCGGACGGGAGAGGTGATCCGGGGTCTCGAGGCCCGCTTCCGCATGAAGAGCGGCGAGCAGCGCGTGACCGTGGTCGCCGCCGACGTGGTGACCATCGACGGCGAGGCGTGTACCCTCACCGCGCTCACCGACATCACCGATCGGAAGCGCATGGAGGAGTCTCTGCGCGAGAGCGAGCGGCGCTTCATGACCGCCTTTCACGCCAACCCGCTGCCGATGTCCATCACCGCGCCTGAGCGATCACCGGCAGCTGGAGGTCAACGAGGCCGCGGTCCGCCACAGCGGCTACTCGCGCGAGGAGCTGCTGGGATCGCCCAAGCGCGAGCTGGGCTTCTGGGCGGCGCCGGAGCAGCTGAGGGCGTGCTCCGCCTCCTCCACGAGCGCGGCCAGGTGCGCGATCTCGAGGTGACGTTCCGCACTCCGGCGGGCGACCGTGCAGCTGCTGGTCAACTCCGAGGTCATCATCCTACACGACGGGCGCCCGCGGTGCTCCAGCGTGTCCCCGACATCACCGAGCGCAAGCAGCTCGAGGCGGAGAGCCGCGCCCGGCGCGACGAGGCGGAAGCCCTCGCCCAGACCTCCGTCAGGCCAACCGCGCCAAGGACGAGTTCTGCCATGCTGGGCCACGAGCTGCGCAATCCGCTCGGCACCCACCAACGCAGGGCGGTACTCAACAAGACCGCGGGCGATGAGACGATGCGCCACCTGCTCGGCATCGTCTCGCGCCAGACCGGCCACCTCGCTCGCCTGGTGGACGATCTCCTCGACGTGGGGCGTGGTGAGCACGGGCAAGATCGAGCTCCAGATGCAGACGGTGGAGCTCCGCGCGCTGGTGGGGGCGCTGCCTGGACGCCCTTGCCCAGGCGGGTCGCACCGAGCGCCACACCGTGAGCTTCCGGGGAGGCAGTGCACGTCGAGGGCGATGTCACCCGGCTGGAGCAGGTCGTCAACAACCTCCTCGACAATGCCCTGAAGTACACGCCGGCCTCGGGCTCCGTCCTGCGGGAGACCGCGGAGGAAGACGGCCGGGCGGTGCTCCGCGTCCGCGACACCGGCGACGGCATTCCCACCGAGCTGTTGTCCCGCGTGTTCGACCTCTTCGTCCAGGGAGCCGCAAACGCTGGATCGCGCGAGGGGTGGGCTCGGCATCGGGCTCGCTCCTCGTGAAGCGGCTCGTCGACCTGCATGGGGGACGGTGGCGGCGTGGAGCGCGGGGCCGGGACAGGGGAGCCAGTTCACGGTAACGCTGCCGATGAGAAACCGGCCATCAGGCGGCGCCGTCGGGGTGCGCGGGCGGCCGTGCCGGCGTGCAGCGTCGCGGCGGCGCGTGCTCGTGGTGGAGGACAGTGCCGACGCGCGGCACAGCCTGCAGATGCTGCTGGAGCTCGCCGGCCACGTGGTCGAGACTTCGGCGGATGGGCCCGGCGGGCTCTGCCGAGCTCGACACCTTCCGGCCTCGAGGTCGCCCTCATCGACCTGGGGCCGCCCGGAATCGACGGGCTACGCGCTGGCCCGACGGGTGCGCGACAAACCCGGAGATGCGCGCCATCCGTCTGGTGGCGGTCACGGCTATGGCCAGGCGGAGTGACCGCCAGCGTGCGCTCGCGGCCGGGTTCGACCTCCACGCATGACGAAAACCAGTGGACGCCTCGATGCTGGGAGGACATGCTGGGCCGTCCCCGGTAGCCGGTCAGCCCATCAGGGAGGCTGCCGGGCACCTCGCGGCCCATGGTCTGATCCGGCCGCGGTGATTCCGTGCGCCATGAGCGCGCCCACGAACATTCGCAGCCCGTCCACCGGCGTGGGATTGCCGGCCTGCCCGAGATCGGTCCCCAGCACGAAGTGCCGCGCGCCCACGGCGCGGATGCAGGCCGCGGTGGCCGCCGGCTCGACGCGGCGGAGTGCCGCATGAACTCCAGCGGGAGTCGGGGCCGGTGAGCATGCCCAGGGCGCAGAGTCCATCTTGCGCCCCGAGCGCCGCCGCTCGCTTCATGTGGGCGGCGGTCATGCCGACCACGTCGAACTGGGCGTGGGTCACCACGATGCGGTCGCAGCCGGCTTCGCGGGCGGCGGCGATGAGGAGCAGCAGCCCTCCGCGGACGCATCGCCCGGTATGCACCACCAGCCGCTGGGTCGCGCAGACCGCGAGGACCTGCGCACCGCGGGCAGCACCGCGCCCCGCTCGTCGACCACGCGGGATGCCCGAGGGCGCGCAGCGCTGCCGCGGCGCACGTGGTTGTCGGCGTCGAAGGTGGAAACCACACCACGCGGCCGTGGCCGCCCTGCATCGCCACACCCACTCCACCGCCTTGGCGTTGATGCCGCCCACCGCCCCGTTCAGCACGACGCCACCGAACACCTTGATGCCGGGGACGTGCTTGCGCGCCAGCCAGGCGCGGGTCGGCGGTGGCGGTGACGTGGTTCTTGAACACGAGGGCTTCCATCCGCCGCGTGGCGGCCAGCTGCGCCAGCTTCGTCGTCGTCCACCGCGCGGCCGAAGACGTCGGGCGCGGCGTGGGTGTGAAAGTCGATGGAGCCCGCGGATGGGGCTGACCGGCGGCGGCGGCGGCGAATAGCCCTGCACTCCCCGCGGGCGCGGCGGCGCGCGAGGTGGCGGCGGCGGCGCGTCCGGCGGCGGCATGTCCGCCGCGCCGGCGGTCTCGCATGGCCGCGCCGCGTGACCTGCTGATGGACGAGAGGGCGCAGCCGCAGAGAAGCGGACGCGGGGCGACGGGCGCGGAATCGATCGTCGGGATCCATAGGCCCCGGATCATACACGACCGGGTCAGGCGCGGAAGGACGCGTGCTCCACCGTCCACCGCTCGAGGAGCGTGGATCGGGCGCCTGCGCGATCCCGGACACCTGAGAGACGGCGACCTCGCCCGGGCCGCTGAGGACGATCTCGGGCTTGCCGAGATCGTTCCGGTGAGAAGTACGACGACGGGAAGATGTCGCCCGGATAGGTGAAGTTGGGCAGGGTCGCCAGCTCGGCGCAGATGGCGCCGCCGACGCGCGCTCTCGAGCATGCCGCCCACCCAGCACGGGATGCCGTGCTCGGCGCAGAGGGCCTGGATCTCGCGCGAGGCGGTGAGGCCGCCCACGCGCGCCATCTTGATGTTGACCACCTTGCAGCTCCCAGCCGGATGGCCGCCCGCGACGTGGGCGAGGCTCTGCGCGCTCTCGTCGAGACAGACCGGCGTCTCGAGCTGGCTTCTGGAGATCGGCGTGATTGACCAGGCTCATGCCGTCGTCCGCCGAGCGGCTGCTCGATCATGGCCAGCCGATGGCGGTCCAGCGCGCGGAAGAGCTCGAGGTCCGGCCGAGCGTGTAGGCGGCATTGCAGTCCACGTGGAAGGTGAAGTCGCGGAAGGTGGAGCGCACCGCGCTCCACCATCTTGAGGTCCCAGCCGGGCCGGAACTTGAGCTTGATCCGCGGGAAGCCCGCGTCGATCGCGCCCTGGATCTTCTGCGAGCAGGATGTCGAAGGAGTCCTGGACCCCGAAGTCCGCGCCCACCGCGACGCGATCGCGCCGTTCCGCCGAGCGCCGCGTGCAGCGGCAGGCCCCGACGCTTGGCGTCCAGCACCCACCAGCGTGATGTCCAGCGCGGCGCGCGCGAACTCGTTGCCCTTGATGAAGGCGATGCGATCGAGCAGGTCGCTGCGAGGTCTCGAGGTCCTGGCCGATGATGCGCGGGGCCATGTGCTCGCGCACAGGTGTGGAAGGCGGCGACGGTGTGCTCGGCGAGGTAGTTGGGGATGATACGGCGGGCAGCTCTCGCCCCAGGCGTGCTGCCCGCCGCTCTCCATGCCGCACGAGGATGGTGTCGGTGTCGAGCTGGTCGCCGTAGGACGTCTTCCAGACGAAGGCCAGGGCAGCTTCAGCGCCCAGTACACGTCGATGCGCTCTGATCTTCATGGGTTCCCTCGCATACCGCGGATGATGTACCGCGACGCCGCGCACGGTGGTGAACTGCCGCGTCGCGATGTGGAGGCCGCTGTCCGCCTATCCGCTCTACTGCGCGTACTGCTTGATCGTGCCGGGCGCTCCGGGCCGTCGTACTGGACGGCCGCGGTCTACTTCTACATCAGCGTGGTGGGGCTGGATCCTTTCCGGCTGGTCATCGTGGGGACGCGCGCTGGAAGTGGTGATCCTCCTCGGGAGGATGCCAACCGGCATCGTCGCCGACGTCTGCCAGCCGCCGGCTCTCGCGTCATCCTGGGCGTCGCCCTCACGGGCGCGGGCTTCGCGTTCGACGGGGCGGTGGGGGCGTTCTGGGCCACGCTGGTGGCGCAAAAGCTCATCTGGAGGCCTGGGCGCGACCTTCACCAGCGGCGCGCTCGGCGCGTGGATCGCCGACGAGCTGGGAGGCCGCGACTCGAGCGCGTCTACCTGCGCGGGGCGCAGTGTGCAAGCGCGCAGGAGCGCTGCTGGGCATCGGGGTGGGGGTCGGGCTCTCCTACGTCGGTCTCGCGCTGACCACATGATCCTCGCGGGGGCCGCGCTCCTGGCGTTCGCCGGGTTCCTGGTCGCCGTCATGCCCGAGCGCGGCTTTGTGCCCGTTGCGCGCGGCACGCGCGGTCCCTGGCTCCACTTCGGAGCGACGCTCCGCGCGGGGGCGGTGTGGTACGAGGAGCGGCTCGCTCCGGGCCTGCGTCGGCCTGGTGGTGCTCTGGGGGATGGGCAGCGAGAGCTTCGACCGGCTGTGGGAGGTGCATCTGCTCGGCATCGGCCTGCCCACGATGGTCGGGATGACACCGGTGGCCTGGTTCGGGCTGAGTCGACGCGGGCGGGCTGCTCCTGAGCATCGGCGCGGCCGAGGTCATGCCGCCGCCGGGCGGCGCACGGCGCCCGCGCATGCTGCTGCGGCGGCTGCTTCGTCCTCATCGGGCTCGTCACGGCCGGCATGCTGTCTATCGGCGCCGCGCGCAAGCTTTCTGGCCGCCGTGGCCGCCTACTGGTTCACGCTGCTGCTCCGCCAACTTGTTCCTCCGCTGATCGACGCTTGGCTCAGCGCGCCAGACGCCCTCGCGCGGTTCGCGCGACCGTCCTGTCCTTCGTCGGCCAGGCGGACGCAGCGGGGCAGATCGCGGGCGGGCCCAGTTTTGGCTGGATCGCCAGTGCCCATTCCACGGGTCTCGCGCTGGCGACGGCGGGGCTGTCCTTGCTTCCGGGCATCCCGCTCCTGGTGCGGGCGCTGCGGGCAGACGCGGCGGCCCGGCGGGACTGACCCGCTACCCCGACGCGGCCGGAGTGTGCAGGACCGATCCGCCCCGACGGCGAACCGACCCATTCGTCACGAAGGGGAGACGCCCATGCGCGCAGAGGCGGCGGTGGTGCTCTACGAGGTCCGGAAGCCCCTGGTGGTCGAGGACGTCGAGCTCATGGAGCCGGGCGCCGGGCGAAGTGCGGGTCCGGTGGACGGCCAACGGCGTCTGCCACAGCGATCTCCACGTGATGACGGGGACTATCCGCATCCGCTGCCGGTGGTGCTGCGGGCACGAGGCCGCCGGCGTGGTCGAGCAGATCGGCGCGGGCGTCGAGACCGTCAAGGCCGGCGACCACGTCTGCTCGAGCTATATCCCGTCGTGCGGGCGCTGCGGCTACTGCATCGGCGGGCAGCCCACCATGTGCGCGCTGCGCGACAAGCCGCGCTGGTTCATGCTGGACGGCACCGCCGCGCTTCCGCCGCGGCGGCCAGGCGCTGCATCACTTCCTCCAGGTCGTCCGGCTATGCCACCCACGCGGTGCTGCCCGAGGAGAGCGTGATCCCCATCCGGAAGGACGCGCCGCTGGACGTCGGTCTGCCTGGTGAGCTGCGGCGTGCTCGCCGGGGCCGGGCCGTCTTCAACCGCGCCGAAGGTGCCGCCGGGCGCGAGCGTGGCGGTGTGGGGCTGCGGCGGCGTGGGGCTCAATACCATCCAGGCGGCGCGCATGGTGGGCGCCGGGAAGATCATCGCGGTGGACGTGATGGCGCAGAAGCTGGCCTGGGCGGAGGAGTTCGGCGCCACCATCGTCGTGGACGCGTCGAAGGAGGACCCGGTGGCGCGCGTTCACGCCATCAGCGGCATGGGCGGGGTGGACTTCGTCGTTCGAGGTGGTGGGGACGCAGAAGACCATCGAGCAGGCGCTGCTGCGCCACGCACCGCGGCGGCACGTCGCGTGGTGGTGGGCGTGAGCCCGGCGGGCACGCGCATCTCCGTGGACCCGCTCGCTCCTCCAGCAGCGCGTGCTCACCGGGTCGTCCTTCGGCGCCGGCCACCAGCGCACCGACGTGCCGATGCTGATCGACCTCTACATGGACGGGAAGTACAAGCTCGACGAGCTGATCACGCCGGCGGGTGCCGCTGCGCGAGCTCAACAGCAAGCCTTCGACCTCATGGTGCAGGGCGAGGTCAAGCGGAGCGTGGTCGTCTACTGAGCGCCCGCGACCGCAGTTACCGGATGGTTACTACTGAATCACCGAGCGGGCGTGGCCACGAGGCGGGTGACCTTGATCTTCTCGCGGTCGATCATCGTGGGCACGCGCGGCGAGATCTCGTTCTTCCAGTAGTCGCTCTGGTACACGGCGTCGTAGAGGCGCTTCCGCTCCGCCTCGCTCTCGAAGCGGCGGATCCAGACGTAGACGCTGTCGTCGTCCTCGCCCACGAAGCTGCCCAGGATGACCATGCCCATCTTGACCTGGAAGGGGATGATCTCCTCCTCCATGCACTTGACCCAGTTGTCCCGCTGGCCGGGGTGCAGGTGATACTGGCGGAGCTCGAAGATCACGCGGGTCTCTCCTCTCGGCTGGACGTTGACTCTGAGACGGCGGCGGGGACGGGCGCTTCCACGTCCAGCGTGGTGACGCGCCGGAGCTCGCGGCGGTACTTCGCGTCGTCGAAGGCGCCGGGCGCGGTGCATGGTGGCGCGGTTGTCCCAGATCACGAGGTCGCCCACCCGCCAGTGGTGGCGGTAGACGAACTGCGGGCTGGGTGGCGTGCTCGATGAGGTCGCGGAGCAGCGGCGCCCCTCGGGCACCGGCCAGTCGATGATGCGCGAGGCATGCGAGGCCACGTAGAGCGACCGGCGCCCTGACCGCGGGATGGTCCGGATCAGGGGATGGATGGCGCCCTTGAGGCGCTTCCGCCTCGTTCTCGGAGAACTCGAAGCCGAGCGTCTGGCGCGAGTGGGCGATCGAGTGGTGGACCCGGAGGCCTTCCAGGCGCGTCCTTCATCTCGGCGGGCAGGGCGTCGTAGGCGGCGCGCATGTCGGCGTACTCGGTGTCCGCGTCCACCGGGGGCACCACCTTGGCCGGACAGCATGGAGTACCGTCCCGGCGGATCCTGGAACGACGCGTCGGTGTGCCAGAGCCGGTTGCCGAGCCCGTACATGCGGCGCCGGTGGTCCGACGCGCATGATCTCGCCGTTCTCGTCCAGGTTCGAGATATCGCCCAGGGCCTCGTTGCCCGAGCCGGTTCTTCTGCAGCGCGCTGATGCCGAGCTTGGTGTGGAGCACCCCGTCCAGGCCGCTGGGCGAAGTCGAGGTGCTCGGGGTCGGTCGAAGGGCTGATCGTGGAAGACGAGCACCGCGTACCGGTCCATCCCCGCCGCGGATCTCGGCGAGGGTGGCGGCGTCGTGAACTTGCCGGAGATCGACCGGGCCTACCTCGGCGGCGAAATGCGGCGTCAGCTGGCGAAAGCTCAGCGCCATGCTGTCCTCCCACGAGGAGTTATCCCGAGCGTGAGGCCTGGCGGGGGCCGCGGTCAAGTCGCGGGCGCGCGCGGCTACCTGAGGCGCGCGCTGGCCAGGGCGGCGCCTTCGACGTCAGCGCGCGGAGCTTGGCCCACACCACGCTCTCCGCGCACATCTCGGAGCCGGCGAAGGTGCCGAAGCCGCAGTCGGTGGACGCGATGACGCGGGTTCGATCCCCCACCGCGTCCACGGCCTGGGCGATGCGGTCCGCCACCACCTCGGGATGCTCGACGTAGTTGGTGGTGGTGTCGATGACGCCGGGCAGGAAGAGCATCGATCCCGGGCAGTCCGCGCCGCGCCAGCACCTTGTACTCGTGCTGGTGGCGGGGATTCGCCAGCGGGAGCGACAGAGCGCCCGACCCGGGCGCCGCAGCAGCACGGGCAGGACATCGCTCCAGCGGCACGTCGTGGACGTGGGGCCCGTCATAGTTGCCCCAGCACAGCGTGGAGGCGAATGCGGTCCGCGGGAATGCCTCGGTAGCGCTGATTGATGGCATCCACGTGGAGATCGATGCGCGTCGAGAAAGCCGTCCAGGGACTGATCCTGGAAGAAGCGCATCCGCTCCATGGCCAGGTCGGGGCAGTCGAGCTGGAGCACGAAGCCGCTGCGTGGATGAGCGCGTACTCCTTGCGCATCTCGTCCGCCAGCGCGAGCACGTAGCGCTCGTGGGAGTCGTAGTGCGCGTTGAGGAGGATGGTGGCGATGGTCGCCGGGCGAGGCGGCGGTCATGAAGCGCTCGACGAAGCGGCCGGGGGCGGCGTCGGTCACCCGCTGGAAGAGTCACACTCCCGCGCCGCCTCGCCGAGGTCCTCGTAAGCGACCGGGCGATGGCCTGCGGCGCGTCGCCGATCCGCGCCGCCCCGCGCGCCGGCGGGCCAGCATCGCGCCGTAGTCAGGGAAGTCGATCAGGTCGCGCGCCAGCAGCCGCGTGCTCGAGCCGCCGAAGCCGCGCATGCGCGCGCGCCACATAGGTGGAGAAGCCCGCCCGCGGCTGCTCGCCGTCATTGCCGACGTCGATGCCGACCTCCATCTGGCGGGTCACCACGGTGCCGCACCGCCGCCTCCGCCTCGCGCGCCAGCGCGCGCGACGTCCACCGGCTCGCCGCGATCCTGGCGGACGAGGAGGTCACGCAGGACGGGTTGCGCGGGATGCTGCCCACGTGAGTGGTGAGGATGCGGTCGTCGCTCTTGCGCATGAGGACCCGCGACAGGGTACCATCGGCGGGCGGAGTCGACGATCTCGAGTTCGGGAGGCGTCATGGTGACATTGCTGACGGACCAAGGGGAGCGGACGGTAGCCGGGGCGCGTCGAGGGCGAGCGGCTGTGGCTCACGCCATCCGACCTGGAAGCCGCGACGGGCTGGGAGCTGCAGCCGGAAGGGTTCTGCCATGGCGGGGCCTGCGGCCGCTGCCCGCGGGGCGCGAGTCCGAGCTGGTGCGCGACGGTCGCGTGGAGGTGGGCGCCTCTGGCGCCACCTGGGCAAGGCGCTCGCACACAGCGAGGCGGGCGACCTCTGGGTGCTGGGCGAGGGAGCGGGCGACCGCGCGCGCAGCCCTGCGCTCGCTGCAGGCGCCGGATTTCCGTCTGCCCGATCCCAGCGGCGCCATGCCACTCCTTGTCCGAGCTGCGCGGCAAGAAGGTGCTGCTCGTCTCCTGGGCGTCCTGGTGAGGGTGCCGCCGCGACCTGCCCGTGTGGCAGGCGCTCTACGAGAGCTCCGGGCTCTCAACTTCACCGTGGTCGCCGTCGCCATGGACAGCCGGCCCGCCGATCCGCTGCCGTGGATCGAGGCCGCCCGCCCTTCCTACCTGACGCTGATCGACCGTGACCATCGCCTGGCCGAGCTCTACAACATGGTGAATGTCCCCGAGGCGGTGTGGATCGACGAGGACGGGCGCATCGTCCGGCCGCCGGAGCCCGCCGGCTCCTACGAGGGTTTCCGCCGGATGAATCGTGAGACCAAGGAGATGCCCGAGGAGGTCGCGCGCCTCACCGCCCAGACCAAGGCGGCCTATGTCGACGCCATCCGCGACTGGGTGCGGAACGGGCTGCGCAGCGAACATGCGCTCGACCCGCGCCGCGCCTCGGCGCGACTGAAGGCGCCCGACGAGAACGTCGCGCGAGCCCACGTGGCCTTCCGCCTCGGGCAGCATCTCATCCGGGCCGGCCGACCGGAGGAGGGCCGGCGCGCTGGCTGCAGGAGGCGAGCCGGCTGCACCCCGACTCCTGGTGCATCTGGCGCCAGCAGGCGGGGCGTCAACGACACGGGGCTGGCCTCGCTGCCCGACTTCTGGGAGCGGGTGGACGCGCTCGGGGACAAGCGCTACTACCCGCCATCGAGATGAAAGGCATGCCGTGAAGACCCTCCTCATCACCGGCGCCGCCGGCGGCGTGGGTCCGCCCTCCGGCGGGCGCTGGCCGGCAAGTACGCGCTGCGCCTGTCCGACCTCCGGCCCGTGAAGAAGCTCGCCCCCGGCGAGAAATTCATGCGCGCGGACATCACGAAGCTCGCCGACTTCCTCCGCATCAGCCGTGGCGTGGACGCCATCGTGCATCTGGGCGGCTACTCGGTGGAAGGGCCGTGGCCGCTCATCCTCAGGGCCAATATCGTGGGATGTCACAACGCCTACGAGGCTGCGCGGCGCAATGGCGTGCCGCGCTTCATCTTCCCCACCAGCAATCACGCGGTCGGCTTCTACCGCCGCGACCAGACCATCGACCACCGCGTGTATCCGAAGCCGGACGGGCGCTACGGTGTGTCCAAGGTGTTCGGCGAGGCGCTGGGCAGCCTCTACGCGGACAAGTACGGGCTGCGCGTGCTCTGCATCCGCATCGGCAACGTGAACGAGCGCCCCATCGACAAGCGCCGGCTCGCCATCTGGGTCTCCCGCGCGACCTGGGCCAGCTCGTCTCCATCGGCGTGGAGCACCCGGACCTCCGCTTCGAGATCGTCTACGGCGTGTCGGACAATCGCCGCGCCTGGTACGACAATGCCAACGCGAAGCGGCTCGGCTACCAGCCACGGGACCGCGGAGAGGACTATGCCGCCGAGGTGCTGGCGAAAGAGCCGCCGGTGACCGACGAGCGCGCAGAGACCTTCCAGGGCGGCACCTTCGTCACCGCGCGAGGCGGTGGAGGATCCCAGCGGGCTGACCACCAAACGGTCTCGGCGCGGCCGGCGACGGGGCAAGTAGCCGAGATGGCCGACGCCCGTCGGCTCGCGATCAAGGCGCCCTATGTGCTCGCGCACGACGGGCGCGGCCACTGCCTGCTCCGCGACGGGGTGGTGGTGGTGGAGGGGGATCGCATCCTCGCCGTGGGGCCGCGCTTCGACGGGCCGGGTGGACGAAACGGTGGACGCCGCCGATCGCATCGTGACCCCGGCCTCATCTCCACCCACGCGCATATCGCGGGCTCGCCGCTGGACCGCTCCTTCATCGAGGACCGCGGCAATCCCCAGTTCGGCTACTCGGGGCTCTTCGAGATGCTGCCCGTCCGCGCCGAGGCCCAGGACGAGGAGGCGAGCCGCGCCTGCATCGACTTCTCCATGGCGGAGCTGCTGCGCGGCGGCGTCACCACCGTGATGGAGATCGGTCCCATCGCGGATCACGTGGTGGCGCGGGCCGGCCACTACGGGATGCGCGGTGTACCTGGGGCTTGGCTTTTCGCTCCGGGCGTTGGCTCACAAGAGACGGTAAACGCGTCGAATGGGAGTGGAACGAGGAGCGGGGCGCCAGGGCCTGCGCCGGGCGGTGGAGGCCTTCACGGCAGCACGACGGCGCCCACGGCGATCTCGTGCGCTGCTTCTTCGCGCCGTCCCAGATCGACACCTGCACCGCCGAGCTCCTGAAGGAAGGAAGCGCTGGGCGGACGAGACCAGGCGGCCCTATCAGGTACACACCTCCCAGTCGGTGGTGGAGTTCAACGAGATGGTGGCCCGTCACGGCAAGACCCCATCGCCTGGATGCAGGAGCTGGGCGTGCTCGGGCCCAATACCATCCTCGGCCACGCCATCATCGTGGGCGGCTCCTCGTGGACCAACTATCCGGCGGGCGACGTGCGATCATGGCCGAGTCCGGCTGCTCGGTCGCCCACGCGGTGTGGGTGTTTGCCCGGCGTGGCATCGCCATGGAGTCGTTTGGCGCGTATCGCGCGGCGGGCATCAACATGTCGCTGGGCACCGACACCAATCCGCAGAGCGTCATCGAGGCCATGCGGTGGGCCGCGGTGGTGTCGAAGATGATGGAGCGCCAGACCGAGTCCACCACCGCCGCCCATGTCTTCGACGCCGCCACCCTGGGGGCGCGCGGGCCCTGGGCCGGAGGATCTCGGGCGCATCGCGCCCGGGGCCAAGGCCGACCTGGTGCTGTGGAAGGCGCGGTCCTGGCGCATGACGCCGCTGCGCGATCCGGTCAAGAACATCGTCTATAACGCCACCGACGAGGATGTCGACCGCGTCTACGTGAATGGGCGCTTGTGGTGGACGGCGGCCGCGTGCTCGCCGCCGACGAGCCTGCCATCCTCGCCGCGCTCCAGGCAGGCGGCGAGCGCATGTGGCCGCGCATGGCCAAGTCCGACTGGGCGGGGCGAGGCGCCGACAGCGTCTCGCCCCCACCTATCCCGACTGGAAGGTCTAGCCGGCTAGCTCGCGCTCACCGCGAACTTCTGGAAGGTATGGCAGCCCGCGGGCGCCAGCCCCGGCTCACCGCGAAGGTCCAGGACACCTCGCCCACGTAGACGTCGCCCTTCGAGTCCACCGCCAGGCCATGCGGCGCCACGAAGCTGCCCGGCGCCACCGCGTCGGGCGTGCCCCAGCGCGCGAGCAGCTTGCCGTCCGTGTCGAAGACGCTGGTGCGGCCGTGGCGCGGCACCGAGATGGGGCCGTGACGCTGGGAGGTCTGCCCCTTGTGCCACCAGAGCTCGGAGACATAGGCGCGCGCCCTGCCGGTCGAACACGATATGGGTGGGCCGCTGGGTGTCCGTCCACTCGGCGAGATACTCACCGTCCGGGATCGAAGATCTGGATGCGGTCGTTCTCGCGATCGCAGACGAAGACGCGCCCGTCGGCGGCCGTCGCGATGCCGTGGGGGAGGTTGAACTGGCCGGGTCCCTTGCCGGACACGCCCCAGGAGCGCAGCAATTCGCCGGTGGGCGAGAACACGTGGACGCGGCAATTCCCGTAGCCGTCCGAGACGTAGAGGCGCCCTTGAGCCCCACCGCCACATTGGTGGGCCGGTTGAAGCGGCCCGGCCGGCCGCGGGATATTGATGGAGTCCTTGCCGTCATAGCCGGTGTCGGACGGCGTGTTCAAGGTGCCCAGCGTCATGGAGCAGCTTGCCCTCCGGCGTGAACTGCCGGACGGTGTGGTTGCCGTCGTCGGTGCAGAAGAGCGTCCCGTCGGGCGCCACCGTGATGCCGTGGGTCCGGTAGGTGAACTCGCCCTCGCCCCACGAGCGGAGGAAGCTTCCCTTGCGGTCGTACGCGATGATCGGGTGGTCGCCGCGGCAGATGAGGAAGACGCGATCCTCCCCGTCCACCGCCACGCCCGCGACGTCGCGGTGCTCGTAGCCCGTGGGAAGCTGCTCCCAGCCCTCGACCACGTTGAACTTCAGTCCGCTGCCCTCAGCCATGTTGACCTCCGGCGGTCATCCCGCTGTGTTCACTCCTCGTACCCCCGCCAGACTAGGATAAAATCCCCGCCGGGAGCAAGGAGGCCCAGCCATGACGACGGAGAGCTGGTACGAGGGATTGACCGCCGAGCTGCTGACCCGGAGCCCCTTCCGGCAGTCGGGCTACTTCAAGCGCTTCGCCGCCGGCACGCTGGAGCCGGGAGCAGGTATGGGGTCACATCGCCCAGCACTATCTCCTCATCGCGGCGCACTCCGCGCATCTTCAGCGCCATCCACGCGCGCTGCGAGGATCTCGAGGTGCGGAAGGATCGCGCGCGCCACCTGCTCGTGGAGGACCTCGGCTACTTCGAGGGGCGGGTGGGGGCACCCCTGACCACGACGAGATGTTCCGCCGCATCGGCGACGACCTCGGCTATCCGCGCGAGGCGTATGCCTCCATCACGCCCGTGCCCGAGATGGCGGGCCATCCTCGCCTTCTTCCGCCGGCTTCGGCCACGAGACACCGTGGCATGCCCGCTCTGCGCCACCGCGCCCTCGAGGAGGAGGTGGTGGAGATCGCCCAGACGGTGGGGAAAGCCCTGCTGGCGCACTACGGGGTCCGGCCGGAGTGGGGCGGGCTGGAACTACGCGGCCCACGAGGCCATCGAGAAGGAAGAGTCGGGCGAGACGAAGAAGACCATCTTCAAGCACGTGGCCACCGATGCCGCGCGGCGAGACGCGGAGGCGGCGATGCGAGAGATGCACCGGCTGCTGGAGGACTACGCGGCCGGCCTGGCGCGGCGCTGCCCCGGCTGAGGGCGCCGCGCCGGCGCCCCCTTCAGCGGCGGCAGAGCTTGCGGAGCGCCGCCACGTCGGAGGCGGCGAGCGCGAGCGGCTCCATGGGTCTGGGCGCCGCCGATCGCGTTCATGATCGCGGCGGCGTCGTCCACGTGACCCAGGCCCAGGGCATGTCCCAGCTCGTGGGCGAGCACGAGGGTGAGGTCCCGCTCGTCGTGGAACTCGAAGACGCGTGATGGTGCGCCCGTCGTATTCGCCCCTTGTGGAACTGGCGCGGCTCCCCGTAGAGCCGCTGAAGGTGGTCACGCTCTGATTGTGCGCCACCGCGAGGGCATTGCCCTTCTCAGCCAGCGCGTTCACCGTGGCGGCCAGCTCGCCCAGCGCCGCGCGATCCGACTCTGATCTGCGCGCCGGGCGGCGTCCAGCCGGGCGCGCTCCGCTTCCAGCCCGCCTGGGCGTCGCGGGGGCGCCCCCGCGGGCGTTCCACTCCTGCACCCGGGCGTTGTAGGCTTGCGCGCGCTCCGCGTACGCCGCCTGCGCGGCTTCGAGATCCCGGGCCCGGCCCTCGTAGGTCCGGCGCCACTGCTCGTAGGTCTGGCCGGCGGAGGCGTGGGACGCGCGCGTCGAGTGCATGCTGGTGCGGAGGCGGTCCCCGGTCTGGGTCCGCTGCTGGCGCTCGTCGAAGACGAACTCCGACGGTGAGCGTGGCGGTGGGGGTGTTGGCGAAGAGCGTCCGGCCCAGCGCGCGCTCCCACAAGCCCTCCGCGCGCCGTAGCGCCTCGCGGACTTCATCCGGCCTGAGCCCGAATCGCTCAGTCGACCGTGCCCACCCGATAGGCCACCGGGTGGGCGCAGGCGCCGTAGCGCTGGGTCCACAGGAGCGCGGCGACCACCGACAGCCCCGCGACCAGCCCCAGCCACAGCAGCTTCCGGCTCATGGCCTCGCGTGGTGCGAGGGCCGTGCCATCCGCCGAGGCGTCCAAACCCCTGTGAGAGCACGGGTTGTCGGGGCGGGACATCGTGCCGAGCGCTCCGCCGCCCGCCCGGATTGCCGAATCCTGTCCAGCCGCTGCCGCCTTCAGTCAGGGGGCGCGGGCAGTCAGGGCACGCGGGCAGTCAGGCGGCGCGCGCCCTGGTCGCAGCCTGGCCCTGACTCGGCGCTAGCGCCCGGCGTCCGGCGGTGGCGGAGGTGGTGGGGTGGCGGGGGCGGCGACCCGCGCGGCTGGGCAGCGGAACACCTCCGCCTGATCACCGTCAGGTCGTCGGAGCGGAACGAGAGCACCACGGTGTCGCCGCCCAGCCGCACCGCCTTCCGCCGCAGGTCCTGAAGTTCTCGTCGGTCACATAGCCGATGCGCGTACAGCTCCGCGCCACGCCGGCGTCGGTGCTGATCCGCAGCCCCGCCATGGCGAGCCGCTCAGGGTCCTGCGCCGACGCCGGCTGCACGACGGCGAGGGCGAGGGCGGGGGTGACGATCCAGAGAATCCGGAGACGCATGGCGGTCCTTTCCTAGAGCGGGATGGCGAGGAGCGTGTCGATGCGGGCGCTGTCGCAGACCACGACGCGCGCGCGGAAGCGGAGGGCAGCCCTCGTCGACGATCACGTCGAGGTAGCGGCCGGTGGCGAAGAGGTCCATGCGGCCATCGCGCATGATGCGCACCACCAGGAACGGGTCTCGGCGCGCAGCTCGCCGTCGGTCTCGCCGAGGCGCGCGGGGAGCCCCACCAGATGTCGATAGGCCTGCCGCTCGAAGATACTGGCCTCCCGCAGGGCAGCCACGCGGTCCTCGAGCATGCCCTGGAGTCCGCGAAGATGATGCCGGCGGCGAGCCCGAGCCGATGGTTCTCGGCGGTGGTGATGGTATACAGGCACGGCTCGGTGAAGAATCCCGGCCAGTCCTCGAGCCGGTCGTCATCGATGGCGCGCGCGTAGTCGGCATTGAGCTGGGCGACGCGCTCGAGCATCGCCTCAGTAGCCCATGTAGCGGCGATACGCCTTCCAGAAGCCGCGCACGGCGGCTTCGGTGGCCCGCGTGTCCTGCGACTCGGCGCCCTCGCCGCCCATGTTGATCACCGAGAGCGTGTCGCCGGCGGCGGCCACGCCGCGCTGGACGAAGCCGCCCACGCAGCCGTCCTCCATGCGAGACGATAGCCCGCCGGTCCCACCAGGTTGCGCCTGCCGGAGCCGGCGCCGGCGCATCTCGGGCGTGTCATCGGTGAAGCCGAAGTAGGTCCAGTGCAGCTCCATGGCATCCGGGCCCTTTGGGAGCACCTGGCGCACCGCGAGGGCGTTGTAGACCTGCTGGACGACCAGGCCCGGGAACACGGTGAGGATCTGGAGCTGGATGTCGTCGCCGAACTCCTTCACGGTGTCCAGCAGGCTCGGATCGTTGAGGCGGAACCGCTCCTTCTCGGAGCGGATGTCCTGCTCGCGGTAGGCGCTGCTCTCCCGCTCGTCGCCCCGGTCGATGGTCGAGCTGGCGTGGTGCGCGCCGTCGGGGCTCACCAGCACGCCGCCGCCCTGGGTGAGGCGCGTGATGTGGAAGGTGCTGAAGAAGGTATGGAGCAGGCTCGCGTGATAGGTGTCCTTCACGTTCTCGACGTAGAGCTTCCAGTTGTTGGGCAGGACCTGGACGAAGCGCCCGAGCACCTGGATGGGCTTGCCGAGCACGCGGGCGAGCCGCGCCCGCACCGCGTCGCCCAGGTATTCCTCCAGCGGCGGCGCTCCGCCGACAGGCTGGCGAACACCAGGCCGCCCAGGGTCGCGGTGCGGAGCTTGCGCGGCCCGTGGTCGGCCTTGCAGAAGGAATCCGGCATGCCGCCCCGCCCATGCGCCCTTCTCGAACGCGACGCTCACCAGCTTGCCTCGAGATCGTAGCTCCACGCGTGATACACGCACTGGAAGCGCTTGCCGGCATTGCCCGCGTCGTCGAGCGCGATGAGCGCGCCGCGATGGGCGCAGCGGTTCTCCCAGGCGTGGAGGTGCGCCCTCGGCGCCGCGCACCACCACCACCGGCATCTCGCCCACGAAGGTGGTGCGGTAAGTCGCCCGCCCGCGGGAGATCGGACTCGAGGGCCACGTAATTCCACACCGGCCCCTCGAAGATGCGGCGCAGCTCCTCGCGGTAGTTGGCCTCGTCCTGGTAGACCCAGTAGGGAACGCGGGCGAGAGTCGAGCCGGGCCATTCGCGACGGGGGTGAGCGGTCGTCATGTCGTCTTGCCGGGAGGATAGCACGTCATCCGGCGTCGAGAGGTGCGCGCCGCAGTACTTGCAGTGGGTCGCGTCGACGTCGTGTCCTTCGGCGCCGCAGGTCGGGCATGCCTGGCGGGAGACGGCGCGACCGGTCCCGGCCATCTCCACCGACACGATACCGGTGGGGACCGCGATGATGGCGTAGCCGAGGATCATCAGGACCGACGCCAGCAACTGGCCGACCGTGGTCCTCGGCGCGATGTCGCCGTAGCCCACGGTCGTCATCGTCGCTTCACCGCCCAGTACATGCTCGTCGGGATGCTCGTGAAGCCGTGCTCCTCGCCTCGACCAGGTACATGAGCGCGCTCCATGACCACGACGATGGTCACGACGCCCCCGAGAAACACGGTGATCTTCCGGCGGCTCGCGCGCAGCGCAGAACGAGCCGCTGAGCCTCGCCAAGGAAGTGGGCGAGCTGAGGATCCGGAACACTGCGCAGCAGCCGGACGGTGCGGATGACCATCAGCGATTGGGCCTCAGGGGCAAGGCCAGCGCCAGGTAGGTCGGCACGACGGCCAGGAAGTCCACTTGCGACGCCGAACGAAGTTGTGCGCGTAGCCGCGACGGTCGACCGCCACGAGCCGCAGCGCATATTCGACGGTGAAGACGACGGTGACCGTCCATCTCCACCGCCCGGAGCACCCCATCGTACTTCGCGCCGGATGCTGGCCACGCCTCCAGCATCACGGGCGATGACACCTCACCAGGATGGCGACTAGCAGGCAGACGTCGAACGCCCGGCCGGCGGGGGTGTCGGCCTCGAAGATCACCTCAGTGCAGGCGCGCGCGCCAGCGGGATCGAGTGGCCAGCCGGTCCGGCGGAGATGGTCACGCGCCCATCGTAGCGTGACCAGGTGGCTCCCGCATGACTCGGTCGCCGGGTCCGCGTCGCCTACCGGCGCGGGCCTGGGCGCCACGCCGCCACCATCCCGGCGACGCCATTCGGCATGAACCGCATCGAGAGCATGAGGAGCGCCCCGAACACCGGATGCACGAGGTCGCGGGAAACCATGCCGGCGATGTCGGGCCAGAACTGCAGGAAGAGCCCGCCGACCACGGCGCCCCAGACCGATGTCATGCCGCCGAACACCGAGCCCACGAGCAAAGAGAATCGAGAGCCAGTAGGTGAAGCTCTCGGGCGCGATGAAGTCGAGGAGCGAGCGCGGCGAGCGCGCCGGCGATAGCCGGCGTACGCCGCCCCCGCCGCGAAGGTCAGGGCGGTGTAGCGCGTGACGATCGATGCCCAGCGACCTGGGCGGCGATGGGGTCGTCGCGCATGGCCCGGATCGCGCGGCCGATTCGGCCGGCGATCAGGTTGTGGCGTCATCCACAGCAGGAGCAGCGAGGATGCCGAGCGTCACGAAATACCACCATTGATCCGGGGTCACTGGCAGGCGTAGCGGGAGCGCCGGGCCGATCCAGGTAGAGCCCCTGCGCGCCACCGGTCCAGGGGCTCACGATAGCTGCACTTGAGCATCTGCGGCAACGCCAGGGCCAAGGGCGAATGTCGCGAGGGCGAGGTAGAAGCCGACGAGCCGCGCCACGACACGTCCGAAGAGCGTACCCGGTGACCAGCCACTACCAGCCCTGCGGCGAGGATCGCCGCGTACGCCGACACACCCCAGTGGCGCATCAGCACCGCGAGGGTATACGCGCCCAGCCCGTAGAACGCGCCGTGCCCGAGCGAGATCAGCCCGGCCTGTCCGGCGATCAGGTTGAGGCCGAGGATGGCGATCGCGTTCGTCGCCGGCGAAGGCCAGCTGGTAGGTCCGGAAGCCCCACAGCAGGAACGGGAGCGCGAGTGCGCACACGGCGAGCACGAGCGACGGCGAGGCGGCGCGGATCCAGGGCGCGGGCGCCGGGGTCCTCTCGCCGGCACGGTCGTCATGTCGTCTTTGCCGGGAGGATAGCACGTCTGTTAGGGTGGCGCGGCAGGGCAGGACGCGGCTCACCTCGAGCAGGAGGGGATCGCATGACGCCGAACGCGTGTGAACGGGACGAGAACCGCAAGATCTCGCGACGGGGGCTCATCACGGTGATGGGGGCGGCGGCGGGCGCGGCGTTGCTGGCGCCCGGCCTCGCGCGCGACAGACTCCTGCCGGGCGGTCCGGATGGCGCCGCCGAGCACGGTGACCACGCCGCCGCGCGATTTTGGGCCCAACGCGCGCGCCCAACGTGCCTACTTCACCGATCCATGACGTTCTCACCATCAGACCCGACGTTCGACGGCCTGCGCCAGCCGAACGCGCCGATCCAGCGCCTGTGGACGGGCGCGCTGTGGTCGGAGGGGCCGGCGTGGAGCAGCGCAGGGGCGCTACCTCGTGTGGAGCGACATCCCGAACAACCGGCAGCTCCGCTGGCTCGAGGACGACGGCCAGCGTGAGCGTGTTCCGCAGCCGTCGAACAACAGCAACGGCAACACGTTCGACTTCCAGGGCCGCCAGCTCTCCTGCGAGCACCTCACCCGCCGCGTGGTCCGCTACGAGCACGACGGCTCGGTGACGGTCATCGCCGACGCGCTTCGACGGCAAGCGGCTGAACTCGCCCAACGACGTCGTGCCGCATCCGGACGGCAGCTACTGGTTCACCGATCCGCCCTACGGCGGCCAGCTCTACGAGGGCGCGCCGGACGCCGCCGGCGGCCCGAGCAACCGGCCGGGCCGGCTCAAGCACGCGCCTGGGCCAGGCGCTCGAGATCGGCGGCCGCAAGCGCGAGCTGCCGACCGAACTGCTACCGCATCGACCCGAGCGGCCGCGTCGACCTGGTGGTCGGCGAGGACCAGGTGCCGGATCCGAACGGGCTCTGCTTCTCGCCCGACTACAAGAAGCTCTACGTCGTCAGCACCGGCAAGGGGCCGGGCGACACCGGGCCCGGCGGCAAGGGCGACATGTGCGTGTTCGACGTCGGCAGCGACAACAAGGCTCTCCAACGGCAAGCTCTTCAGCGACTTCATGGTCGACGGCGTGAAGTGCGGGCCGGACGGCGTGCGCGCGCGACGTGGACGGCAACCTCTGGTGCTCGAGCAATGCCGGCCGCAACGTCGGCTACAGCGGCGTGACCGTGTGGACGCCGCGAGGGCAAGCTCATCGGGCGCATCCGGCTCCCGGAGATCTGCGGCAACGTCTGCTTCGGCGGCCAAGCGCAACCGGCTGTTCATGGCGGCCAGCCAGTCGCGCTCTATGCGGTGCACCGGGACCCAGGGCGCGGCGCCCGGATGAACGGACAGGGCACGGCGGACGAAATGCGATCACCACACAGGTGGAGGACTTCCATGAAGCGGCTCACCATCGTCCTGCAGCTCGGCCAAAGTAGAGCAAACGTTGGAGCGGTCGCCGCCAGGGGCGCCTCGACGGTACGCTCAAGAAGATCAGAGCACCGGCGTCATCCGCGTCGGAGGTTACCGCGAAGCTCCGCTTGCGTTCCGTTCATGGGTTCGAGGGCAGCCCGTGAGGCTACTCGATCGACCCCTGGACCGGGTGGCGCGCGCGCGGTACAGGCGGAGCTGAAGCATGCCAACCTCAGGTTCCGTGCGTGCGGTGACGGTGTCCAATCGCATGGATCCTCGCCAGCGGGGCGTGGACATCAGTGCGGCTCCAGCACGCGTCTATCCCCACGAGCGGATGAACTTCATTGCCAGTCTGATTCGTCGACGGGGGCGCCTATCTGGTGAGCGCAGCGCCGGCATCAGGGCATCACCGATTTCGCCGGCAAGAAGATCGGGGTGATCACGGGCACACCACCGAGCCCGGTCCGGAGGACCTGCAGCGGAACGGCGTCACCGCTACCATCGTACCCATCACGGACCACGACAAAGGCTTTCTCGCTTCAGGCGGGCGAGATCGACGCCTACACCGACCGGACCATCCTCGTCGGCCTGCTGATCCGGGAGAACGCGGCCGACAAGTTCAACGTCAGCCAGTTCTCCTACGAGCTATGCGCTCATGCTGCGGCGGAAACTCTCCCTTTCGGCTGGTGGTCAACCGGGCGCTGGCGCGCCCTCTACCGCTCGGGCGACATCATAACATCTACTCAAAGTAGTTCGGCGTGATCGGGCGTCAGGCGCTCCTCCTCATGTACCGACTCTTCGCTGCCCAGTAGTCAGGCTCGAGCGAGGAGGAACGGGCGCGGGACCGCGATCGTGCTGGTCACCGCCCTTCAGCGAGGACCGGCTCGACCGGCTGAGCAATAGTA